>Ga0207933_1001206_pt1 | contig 20678 bp, 22 predicted proteins | sample NGESurdeep092012_4_FD_184488 | JGI IMG/M metagenome (GOLD analysis project Ga0207933, IMG submission 184488) | Arctic peat soil microbial communities from Barrow, Alaska - NGEE Surface sample F53-3 deep-092012 (SPAdes) | ecosystem: Environmental > Terrestrial > Soil > Wetlands > Peat ...
TTCTCCACCTGGGACATGCGCTACTTGCACCGTGGAGTAGTAGCCGTTAGCAATTTTTGCGTTGACCGACGACGCCAGCGCAGTCGCCGGGAACACCAAGGTCCCTACGGCCGCCAGCGAGATAACACCTCGCAACCAGCGCCGCGCAGTGCCTCCCATTGCTCCTCGTGCCATCGTCTCGACCTCCCTTTCATCACTAATAGTCCGGACCCTACCACCGAAATCGAGGTGTCACCGATCGTGGCAGGTCGCTTACAAGGGGCTGCTACCCGACGAATACCTTGACTAACTGCACCCCGAGGACCGAGCGGCCCGCTACACGTTCGGCTCGGACGATCCGAACCACCCGTCCACCGTGGTCGCTCTTCAAGACGGCATCATTTGTAGATTTGTCACCATTGGAGAAGTTCGCAGAGTTCGTTGCGCTCACCGGTTGAGAACGCCCTTTCCTGAACTCCTGCGAACACAACTGAACCCAACGGACTGGCATGGCATGCAATAGGTCAGTCGTCCTTCGTTCGCTCCCCCATGTACAGATCCAACTCCTCGCCGTCAACTCCTCGATATTGAATAGGGACTTGACCTTGAAACGAGCCTAGGTCTAGCCAATTGTCGAGCCACGAATTCAAACGTGAGAGGACGTCAGCGGACGTTGGCGGACATTGCACTTCGTCCGGCCAGCAAATCTGGACGCTGACGGACGTCCACGGACGTTCTGGAAACACTCTCAAGGTGCCGGGATCGAGACCCGGGCGGCCCATTGAATCGATCCCACGAATGGTCCCAAAAGGAGCTTTGGCTGGGCCCTATCCAATGCGACCAGGGTCTCACGCCACAACGGCGAAAACCGAGCCCCTTAGAAGTCGTCGGTCTCGTTGTTGTGACTAGCGAACAGGAACCGCTCCCACCCCTCGCGTACACGCGGATCAGACCCGATCTCTTTCATGAACCGCTCGTGGCTCACCGCGTCGACGGCATCGAGCATGCACTCGTGCTCGTCCATGGGTATGTCGAGTTCAGCCACTAAGCGCGCCAACATCACGGGATCGGGAACACATCGTTTGAATCTCATTGGACAGAACGATACGCGAGGCGTTCTTTGGCCGGCGGACGGGGCTCACCCCTCACTCATCTAAGGCTCGACGCAGCCTTCTTCATGGCTTTCTTCACCGGTGGTCGCGCAGTCTTTTTGGCCGGCGGCGCAGCAGCGGCCTTATTCACGGCTTTCTTCACTGGTGGTCGTTTCGACTTCGGCAGGATGGCGCTCATTACGTCCGCCGAGTCCTGGTCGATGGCCTCAAGGAAATGCGTATAGACCGAGAGGGTCGTTGCGGGGTTCGCGTGTCCCAGCCGACCCGAGACCTGACGAACGGGGATTCCGGCCGCCATCAGTCTCGTCGCGGCGAAGTGGCGAAGGTCATGCAGGCGTATTGAGTCGTAGCCCAATTCATTCCTGATGGCCATGAAATTTTTTGTCGCGTCGCTCGGCCTCCAAGCGATTCGGCCGTTCGGCTCGTCGGAAAAGATGAAGGAGTCGTTGGCTATCGACATGCCAACCGACGCCGCTCGCGAACTCATCAAATAGTGCTGATCCTCGAACACTTCGAGCGTGACCGGATCAAGCTTGATGCGTCGACTCGCGTGTGTTTTCGTATCCTTTTCGAAGATGCCGCCTTTGACCTCGATGATCGCCCTCTCGATCGCCAACGTCCCGCTCTCGAGATTGAGGTTGTTCCAACGTAGGGCGCAGATCTCGCCACGCCGCGCTCCGGTCGACGCCGCGATGTGAAGAAAGTGTCCGAACTCGGGCCGCCATTCGCTTGATCTGAGGATCAGATCGGCGACCTGTCCCGGGTCAGGAGGGGTCAGATCGGTCTTTGCGATACGCGGTGGTGACGCGTTAGCTGCGGGGTTGGCGCTGACCCACTCCCACCGCATCGCTTGGCGAAACGCTCGGCGGATGATGGAATGGATCTGGCGAATCGACGACGGTGAGAGCATGGCCCTCTTCTCCAGGGCCCGGTAGAAATCGTCGAGATCTACGCTCCTGATCTTGTTTACCGGAAGGTCTCCAAGCGCCGGGAGGATGCGATTCGTGAGGTAACCCCGGTAAGTCTGAATGGTGGTGGGGCTGAGGTTTCCCTCAACGTGGCTCAACCATCTCTCACTGAGTTGCTTAAAGGTCAATGAAGTTCCGGAAAATCGGCCCGCATCTGCCTCGCTGGACAACTTGTTCAGGACCTTCTGAGCCTCGCGTTTGCTGCCACGAACGGAACGGCTTATTTGATTGCGCTTCCCAGTCACCGGATCGCGGCCTGCTTCGAGCCGAACCTCCCAGACGTTCTGACCTATGGATCGGATGCCCCCGCTCATTATCCGAGGCTACCTCAAAACAGCGCTTGTGTGGGATTTCCGTGGGATTAATTCGGTGCTCGGTGACTCATTTTCCTCAAAACCCCTTGATTCACTCGCTGGCGGGGGAGGGCTCGAACCTCCAACCTACGGATTCAAAGTCCGTCGTTCTGCCAATTGAACTACCCGCCATCGGTGGTGCTAACAATCTTTCTAGATTCTTAAGCAAACGCGAAAGACCATTCATACCAACACGCCACACTAGAGCCTGACCGCATTCCAAAGGAACGCCCGTGACCAACCTACCCACCAGCAATGCCTACGTCGCTATCGTCGACGACGACGCGGCGATTCGAACGGCCCTCGGTCGTGCGTTGCGGATGGAGAACTACGACGTCGAAATGTTCGAAGACGGCGCCAGCGCCCTGCGGTCGGTCCAACTTCGCGCGCCCGACGCCATCGTCTTGGACCTACAATTACCCGACATCGACGGTCTGGAAGTCTGTCGACGCATCCGGCGAGCGGGTGACGCGACCCCCATATTGATGTTGACCGCCCGCGACGCGGTGAATGACCGCGTCGCGGGACTTGACGTGGGGGCCGATGACTACCTCGTCAAGCCTTTTGACCTGGCCGAATTGCTGGCTCGCCTGCGCGCCTTGCTGCGACGACGTCAGGTGACCGACGGCGATGACGCCGTGCTGCGCTTTGAGGATCTCACCCTAAGCCCCGGGACTCGCGAAGTGCGCCGCGGCGATCGCGTGATCGAACTCACCAAAATCGAGTTCGACCTCCTCGAGTTGTTCTTACAACACCCGCGTCAAGTCCTCACCCGTGACCAGATCCTTGATCTCGTCTGGGGCTACACCTTCGACTCGGGCACTAACTCGCTCGCCGTCTACATCGGCTACCTGCGTCGCAAGCTCGAGGAGAACAACGAACCGCGGCTCATCCAGACGGTTCGTGGCGTGGGCTACGCACTGCGCACTGCATGACCTTTCGCAGTCGCGTCATCGCCGCCACGGTGATCGCGGCCGCCCTCGCCGTGATCCTGGCCAGCCTGACCTCGTTCTGGTCGACACGTAACGCATTGACGAACTCGGTGGATCAATCGCTGTTAGAGGCCCACGGTTTTAGCGACGACATCCAGAGCACGCCGTCGTTCATCATCCTCTCCACGGGACAGACCCTCCAGGCCAACACTCCCCCGCACCTGATTGACGCCACCGTCTTGAAGTACGCCAGGGGTCAAGTCTCGGGACACATCTTTCGCACCGTCGAATTCAACAACGAGGCGGTGCGTGAACTCGTCTACGCCCTTCCGGTCGGCGCCGTGGTGACCTGCGAAGGTAACGCCGACTGTCAACTGAAGACCACCGGCGCGCAGGTCTTCATCGCCGACTTCTCCGGTCAGATCGCCGAACTCCGTAACCTCGTGCGCACCCTCCTCCTCGTCTCCATTGGCGTCTTGTTGCTCGCCCTCTCCTTCGGAGTGTTCTTGGCGCGGGCGGCGCTGCACCCACTCGAAGACGTGACCGACGACATCGAGGCCATCGCCGAGACCAACGACATGTCGCGGCGACTGGTGGAGGGCGACGTCGACGAACTCGGACGACTTCGCCGCGTGTTCAACCGACTGCTCGGAACCGTCGAACGCAGTCAATCACTACAGCGCCAGTTGGTCCTAGACGCCTCGCACGAACTGCGCACGCCCCTGACCAGTCTGCGCACCAACGCCCAGGTGTTGTCGCGCGCCGAACTGCTCGCGCCCGAAGACCTCGACCAATTGACCACCGACATGGTCACCCAGGTCGACGAGCTGGCGGCACTCGTGGGAGACCTGGCCGAGCTCGCGCGCGGCGAGCGATCCGAGGGTCCGGTCGAACAATTGCGTCTCGACGACGTCGTCGAAGAGTGTGTCGAGACGGCGCGGACCTACGCACGCATCAAGAACGTCATCATCGAAGTCGATCTCGCGACGTCGCTCGTCATCGGACGAAGGGACCGGTTGGTGCGCGCTCTCTCGAATCTCCTGACCAACGCCATCAAGTTCACGCCCAACGGCAGCGAGATTCGCGTCACCACGTCGTCGGGACTCGTCACGGTCGCCGATTCGGGTCCGGGCGTCGCCCTCGAGGACGTTCCCCTGATTTTCAACCGCTTCTGGCGCTCACCGCTCTCGAGGGGACTCCCTGGCTCGGGTCTGGGCCTTTCCATCGTTGACCAGGTTGTTTCGGAACTCGGGGGCACCGTCGCCGTCAGTCGCGACCCCGAACTCGGCGGCGCGCTCTTCACGATTACGTTACCGACGGTGTAAACCAACAATTCTTCCTGATTTTTTACGTCGGACTGTTCGCGACTTTAGACGCGACTGGCACACTGGTTTCCTATGACCTCCACCCAGCGCACCCCCCAGCAGCGCGATCGCCGCTTCGCGCGGGTTCGTACACTGACGCGGACCATTTTCGTCGGATCGGGCGCGCTGTCGATCGGAATGGTCGGCTACTTGTCGAGTGTCACGAAACCGCACACGACGACCACGACGCACTCGACCGTGGCGTCCTCCACCACGACGCCTTCCACCACGACGCCTTCCACCACGACCAGCACGGCGGGGACGTCGGGTTCGGTGACGACGCCGGCCCCCACGACCACGACCAGCGTGGCGCCCACCACCACGACGACCACCTGCTACACGTCGCCGTCGGGCAACACGACGTGCACGTAATCAGGCCATGAACTTTCACGTCTGGGGCCTGTCGGGCTCACTGCACACCGAACGCGACAGTCAGATGCCCTTCGCCGAAGACCGTCTGCACTACTGGCTCGACGCCATTGACCTCGCGTGCAACCGGTTCCGCGGTGACTCCGAGATCTCGCGCATCAATCGTGCCGACGGCGACCTGGCGCTCACGGCGACGATGACCCTCGCCCTGCGAGCGGCGCGGCGAGCGAGCGAACTGACCGACGGACTGTGTGACCCGACGGTTCTCGCCTCTCTCGAAGCCCTCGGGTACGACCGCGACTACGACTCGTTGGGAGTTGTCGAGAACACGCCGGTGCATCTGTCACCCGCGCCGGGATTCGCGTCGTTGCACTTTGACGACGTCGGCCAGCGTGTCTCCAAGAGCGACGACTGGCGCATCGACCTCGGCGCGAGTGCCAAGGCTCTGGTAGCTGACTTAGTGGTCGAAGACGTCGGCGCGACGGGCGGCGTCGTCGTGGAGATCGGCGGCGACGTAAGAGCGCGTGGACGTGACGACGCGAGCCCGTGGATCATCGGGGTCACCGAGACGTTGACGATCACGGGTGACGAACCACGCTTCACCCTCGTGGACGGCGCTATCGCGACGTCGTCGAACTCGGTTCGCACGTGGCGACGAGGGAACGACGTAATCGGGCACATCATCGATCCGCGCACCGGGCGTAGTGTCGCGACTCCCTACACGGCCGCCACGGTGATCGACGCCGACTGCGTCGCCGCCAACGCCTTCGCCACCGCGGCGCTCATCTGGGGCGAAGACGCCGGATGGCACATCGGCCAAGCGGGTCGCTCGGCGCGACTCGTGCGCCACGATGGTACCGTCGAAATCATCGGGGCCTGGCCGCGAGAGGACGCCGCGTGATCGCCCTGACCACCCCGTACCTCTGGTACACCACGCGCGCCACGGGCATCGTCACCATGTTGTTGTTCACCGCGGTGGTGGCGCTCGGCACCCTGGTGGCCAATCGCGTCGGGGGCACCACCGTCGGCCGCTTTGAGTTCAACGAGATTCACCGATCGCTGTCCGTGATCGCCATGGTGTTCTTGGTGATCCACATCCTCACCACGATCCTCGACAGTTACGTCTCGACGGGCGTCATCTCCTCGATAATTCCCTTCACGTCGGCCTATAAGCGCCTGCCCGTCGCACTAGGGGCCGTCGCCTTCGACCTGTTCCTCGCGGTGTGGATCTCGAGTCTGGTGAAGCTGCGCATCAAGAATCGTTCCTGGCGCTTTATCCACTGGTTCAGCTGGTTGGGCTACGCGATTTCCTTGGTCCACGCCTACATGGTCGGTACTGATACGCACCACGGCGTCGGGATGCTCTTGGTCGTCGCCTGCGCGGGAGCCGTCGCTCTGGCGGCGCTGTGGCGCTTCCTCGGACGTCCCACCCGCGCCGCCGGACGTACGGCGCTGTCGCCGCTCGCTTCTCCCCCCGTGGTCGCCCCGCGCCCGCGCGTTCCCGAGGCGTTTCCGCGCACACCCCCGCGTCCACGCCCGCGAGGTCGCTGATGATCTCGGCACGCACTCTTCCGCGGCTGTTCGCCAACGCCAATAGCCGTCCCCTGTCGCTCGCGGACCACGAAGAGACCTTTCGTCCCACGGGCGCGGTCGGTTCGCTACTGGAGGAACTCGAGGCCTCGGGACTGGTCGGTCGCGGGGGCGCCGGTTTTCCCACCTCGCGCAAGGTCCAGTTGTTGCGCGCCCAGCGTGGCCACAAGTACGTGGTGGTCAACGGCATGGAGGGCGAGCCGGCGGCCCACAAGGACTTCCGCCTGCTCTCGACGAATCCGCACCTGGTGCTCGACGGGGCCGAAATGCTGGCCTCGATGATCGGAGCGAGCCGCGTCGCGGTGTGCGTCGCGCGCGACAACCCCGCGGTGGTGAACCACGTCGAACGCGCCATCCACGAACGCGCGCCGCGCAACCACGGCCCGAGCTTCGACCTGCACACTCCCCCGTGGCGCTACGTCGCGGGCGAGGAGTCGGCGCTGGTGCACTGGCTCGACGACAACGAGTCGCTCCCCCAATTTCGACCCGGACGTCCGCATATCTTGCGCATCGGACGCGGCGCCACGCTGGTGGACAACGCCGAGACCTGCGCCAACGTCGGACTGATCGGGCGCTACGGGGCGCAGTGGTTCCGCGAGCTCGGTACCGCCGAGCACCCCGGCAGCGTGATCGTTTCGGTGACCGGAGCGATCGATCACCCCCGCGTCCTCGAGGTGTCACTAGGTACGCCGATCACCACCATCTTGCAGAGCGTCGGGGCCGACCCTCACCCCCAGGCCGTCCTGCTCGGTGGCTACGGAGGCGCGTGGCTGCGCGGCGAGGAACTGGCGACGCCGTACTGCAACGAAGCGCTGGCTCCCTTTGACCTGTCGGTGGGTGCCGGAGTACTGGCCGTGTTGCCGCGCGTGGCGTGCGGCGTCACCGAGACCCAGCGCGTGGTGCGCTGGATGGCGCACGAGTCGGCGCGTCAGTGTGGCCCGTGCGCCTTTGGTCTGCCGGCCCTCGCCGAGGACCTGGCCGAGGTTGCGCGCGGCGGACGCGACGGCGTGGCCGCCATTAAGCGCCTCACCGATCGTTGCGCCGTGATCGACGGTCGTGGAGCGTGTCGTCACCCCGACGGCGTCGTGCGCTTCGTCCGATCGAGCATCGCGACCTTCTCCGAGGACATCGACAACCACTTGCGCGGCGCGCCGTGCGCTGGGTCCAGGTCATCGCAGCACTACCTGACGGTGCCGGCCCTGGAAAAAGAGAGCGAACTCGTATGGGAGTGATCCGTCGAACCGGCCAGTTCGTCTTACGAGTGGACCCGATCCTCTGCGACGGATTTGGCCACTGCGCCGAACTGGCGCCCGAGCTGGTCCACCTCGACGAATGGGGCTATCCGATCATCTCGTCCGAGCCGGTACCTACCGCCGATATCGGGACGCACGAGTCAGCGCGCTACGCCGTGCGCGGTTGTCCGCGTCAGGCGTTGCACATTATAAAAATTGCGCCCCCGCGTCCGTGACCGATCGTTTCGCGCGCTTCAAGTGACGTCGAGTAGTGTTCTCTAAGCCATGGGATCGTTAATTAAGAAGCGCCGTAAGCGCATGCGTAAGAAGAAGCACAAGAAGATGCTGAAGCGAACTCGCTTCCAGCGTCGCGCTGCCGGTAAATAGTCGCCCCGACGCCTAACGCGTCGCGACTGTCTGATACCACTTCACTGGACCATCGGGTCCCGTCACGCTCCCGTCGGGAGTGTCAAAGACGTGTCCCTCCACGAACAACGTCGAACCGGACCCCGCCACCTGCACGTCACCGTAGCGCGCTCGCGCCCAGTCCAGTAGTCGGCCCAGGCGCGGCTCCACTCGCCGCGCCGGGACCTCGAGATGATTCACACCCTCGGGTCGCTCACCCTCGGCGACCAATTCGTCGTACGACGCATACACCGACGCCGTCGAGACCGCGAAGTCGGCCAACAGAAGGGTGAACACACGCTCTTCAAAGTCCAGGGGCGTCACCGTCTCACCGATACCCTCGACGATCGCGCGTCCGCCCACTTGGCAAAAGGGCACGTCACCGCCGAGACGCACGGCGACCTCGGCGTCGACCCCCCCCGCCCAGCGCAGGATCGCCCCGGCGTCCGAACTCCCCCCGCCCAGTCCGCCGCCGGTGGGAATCCGCTTGTCGAGCGTCACGCCCGCGCGCCGTCCGACCAGTTCCAGCGCCCGGCTGATCAAATTGGTGCCGTCGAGGGGCACCGTGTCCGGGCCGATGACGCGCAGGTAGTCGGCACTCTCGTCGAGCTCCAGCCGGTCGTAGAGCGCCACCGAGACCATCTCGCTGCGTATCAGGTGGTAGCCGTCGTCACGGCGCCCGGTGACTTCGAGGTACCGGGTCAATTTGGCGGGAGCGATGAGTTCGGTCACTTGGCCGCCGCCAACCTCGCGAACTCCTCCAACGTCAACTCCTCGGGTCGACGCGTCTCGTCCACCCCCGCGCGTTCGAAGACCCCCTCGCTGGCCCAGTCGTGCAGGGATCGTCGCAGCATCTTGCGCCGCTGCCCGAAGGAGGTGCGAATGACGCGAAAGAGCTCGGCCTCACTCACCAGCGCCGGGTCGACGCGCACGTTTTCGCGGCGCACGATCTTGACCAGAGCCGAGTCGACCTTCGGTTTGGGCACGAACACGTTGGGACCTACTTTGCCGACCACGGCCGCGTCACCGAAGTACTGCAACCGCAACGACACGGCGCCGTAGGCCTCGTCCCCGGCACTCGCCGCGAAACGCTCCCCCACTTCTTTTTGGACCATGACCAGCAGACTCGTGATCAGTGGCTGGGTCTCGAGGAGGTGGATCACGAGGGGCGTGGCCACGTTGTAGGGAAGATTCGCCACCACCATGGTGGGCCCGGTGAGGACCGCGGCGTAATCCGCCTTCAGAGCGTCGGCGTGCACGACGCGCACGCCCAGCGGTCCGACGACCGAGGTCAGTGGTGGGAGTAAGTACCGGTCGACTTCCATGGCCGTGACGTGCGCCCCGGTTTCGACGAGGGCCATCGTCAACGATCCCAGCCCGGCTCCGATCTCGAGGACCTCGTCGCCGGGACCCACGCCGGCCAGGCGAGCAATTCGCCGCACGGTGTTGGCGTCGACGACGAAGTTCTGGCCGAGCGCGCGCGAGGGGGTCAGACCATGTTGTTCGAGTAGCGCGACGACCTCGGCGCGAGTGTGAGTCACCAGGTGACTTTAACGGGCACCACGCCCACGCCCAGGGGCGCCAAGTCCAAGAACTGGGTCTCGGAGAGGTCCACGACCCGATCGCCGTGTGCTTCTTCGTGGTCGGTCACGCGACACTTGATCGCGCGACCGTTTCTCAGGTCCACGACGGTGACGACCGTCCCCTTGGGCAAGTACCAACTGGCGCACTGGCCCGGAATGTAGGAATACCAGGTCGCGACGCCTTCTCGGTAGGTGGCGACCAGGTGGCGCACCACTTTTTTCTTGGTGGTGGGGGCTCGCGTCACCGTCTTGACGACGGCGTCCACCTTGATGGTCGACTTCTTGACGACGCGACGCGTAATGGTCACTTGCGCCGCGTGGTGCGCGGGGGTGAGGGCCGCGGTGGTCACGTGTTTCACCGGTGCGGGCGCGAGGGGCACCGTGGTGACTTCCAAGGTCACCGTCGAGAGCAGGGGGACGAGCGTGCCCGCCGCGGGCAACTCGCCGACGACGCGAACCCAGCCGGCGGTGTTCGCGCCGGAGTCCGTCGTCTTGAAGTAGAGCTGCGTGCGAAACATCTCGGCGTAGACGCTTGATCGACCCATGCCGACGAAGTTGGGCATGGGCTCGTAGGCGTGAGCCGTCGACGCCCGCGCGGTGGCAGGGAGTAGTGCCGTCGACGCCATCAAGAGTGCGATGGCGGCGGCAACCAACGTCGCGAGGCGCGTACGCGCCAAGCGGGGTCGTGTCCTCAGATCTCCACCCTCCATCAGGACTTCCGGTCGTTCTCCTCGACCGGCGCCTCAACGCTAGGGGAGGTGGGCACCGATGGCAACTCCGAACGCAAAGTAGCCATCTCTTTGATGGTCAGACGTACTTTATGAAGCACCAATATTGAACAGACGCGCGCTATTTCGCGACGTCGCGGCGCGCAGGTCTTCCACGCTCTCTCCGCGTAGTTGAGCGAGGAACTCCCCCACGACCGACACCAACGCGGGCTCATTGGCGCGACCGCGGTGCGGCACGGGCGCGAGAAAGGGACTGTCGGTCTCCACGTGGAGTCGATCGAGCGGGATCAATCGTGCCGCTTCGCGTACCGACTCGGCGTTCTTGAAGGTCACGACACCCGATATCGAGACGTCGCATGTGCGTGCGAGACACGCCTGTGCTTCGGACGGTGTGCCGGTGAAGCAGTGGATGACCGTCCGCGTCGGAACACCCTCGACGTCGAAGATTTCGAAGAGGTCGTCGAAGGCGTCACGACAGTGCACCACGAGGGCGAGGTCCAGTTCGTGAGCGAGTTGGATTTGGCGAGCGAACGCGTCGCGCTGAGCGTCGCGCGGTGAATGTTCGTAGTAGTAGTCCAAACCACATTCACCGATGCCCACGAGGCGCGGATGACCCGCGCGCGCCAGCGCCACAATTTCCTCGACGTCGTGGGTGGCCTCGTGCGGGTGGAGACCGACCGTGGCGTAAATATCCACGTCAGAGCTCATATTAGTGAGTGCGAGGGCCTCCGCAGAGCTCGTCGCGTCGGTGCCAATCACCACCACACGCCCCACCCCGGCGGCGAAGGCGTGCTCCAGGGCCTGGGCCGCAGTGACCTCGAGTTCGCGCCCGCCGAGGTACTGGTCCTGCAGGTGACAGTGGGCGTCCGTCCAGCTACTCACCACTGGCCTTGATCCGGGGGAAGAGGGGCTCGCCCTTCTCGATCGGGTTCGTGGCGCGATAGCGACCCCACTGGGCGCTGGTGGCAAAGACTTCGTCACTGGGCGCTCCCTCGAGACCGATGCGTCGCCAGATGACGGAACTCACTTCGGGGATCGCCGGCGTCGCGAGAATCGTCACCAAGCGAATCGCCTCGAGGGCGTTGCCCATGACGGCGTTGAGTTCCTCACCCGGTTCCATTTTCCACGGCGCGCGTTGCTCGAGGTACGCGTTGGTGGCGCCGATGAGACCCCAGGTGGCCTCCAGGGCGAAGTTGGGGGCGAAGCGATTCCACGCGGCGGCGGCGTCGACAATGGCGGTCTCGGCGGCGGCGCGTAACTCGCTGGTGCTCTCGGGTGCCGGACCGACGCCGCCACACTTGGACGCCACGATGGTCGACACGCGCGCGACGAGATTACCGAGATTGTTCGCCAAGTCGGTGTTGTAGCGCGCGGTGATGCCCTCGTGGGAGAAGTCGCCGTCGTTGCCGAGCGACGTCTCGCGTAAGAGGTAGTAGCGGATCGGATCGACGCCGAACTCGTCGGTGAGCATCACCGGGGCGATATCGGTGAGCTTGACGCCACCCTCGGCGGCCATGGTCTTGGACAACTTTTGGCCGCCGACGAGTAGCCACCCGTGCACCTGGACGTGACTGACGGGTTCGAGTCCCGCGGCCATGCACATCGCTGGCCACCACACGCAGTGGAATCGTAGAATCTCCTTGCCGATGAGGTGGTGCGAGTCGGGCCACCACGTCGCGGTCTCGTCGTCCTCGCGGCCGTATCCGATGGCCGTCAGGTAGTTGATCAGCGCGTCGTACCAGACGTAGAAGACGTGCTCTTCGTCCCAGGGAACGGGCACGCCCCACGAGATCGAGGTGCGGGTGATCGAGATGTCACGCAGCCCGCCCTTGATGAAGGCCAATGCTTCGTTGCGTTTGGTCTCGGGCGTGACGAAATCCGGGTGCGCTTCGTAGTAGTCGAGCAATCGCTGTTCGAAGGCGCTGAGTTGAAAGAACCAGTTGTCCTCTTGCATCTCGGTCAGGACGATGCCGTGAATGGGACACTTGCCCTCGTTGCTCGATTCGAGCGTGTAGTAGTCCTCACAGCTCACGCAGTACAGGCCCTGGTAGGTGTCCTTGTAGATGTAGCCGTTGTCGTGTACGGCGGTGAGGAATTTTTGGACCGTCTCGTAGTGCCGGGGTTCGGTGGTGCGAATGAAGTCGTCGTAACTAATGTTGAGCGCGGCCCACGCCTCGCGAAAGCGCTGCGAAGTGACGTCGGTCCACTCACGGGGGCTCATGTTGTTGCGCGCCGCCGCCTCGGCGATCTTTTGACCGTGTTCGTCGGTCCCGGTCAGGAACTTTGTCTCATCGCCGATCAGCCGGTGCCAGCGCGCGATGGCGTCGGCGTTGACCGTGCTGTAGGCGTGGCCCACGTGCGGGGCATCGTTGACGTAGTAAATCGGAGTGGTGATGTAGTAATGCGCCATCCGTCAAGGGTACTTTCTCAACGACCCTGGTCCGCCCGTAGACCCAGCGCGCGCGCGTAGGTCTCGCGGTGCGCGACCCCGAGTTGTTCGACCACTTGAGCGACCGCGTCGCGCACCGAGAGGCCGCTCGCGAGATGATCTGTCAATGCCGCGTCGACCACTTCATCGCTCATCGGTGCGGACGCGGACGCTCCCTCGAGGACCACCACGATCTCGCCCAGGATCTCACGAGCGCTCACGGCGACGCTGACCTCGGTGAGTGTGCCGCGCAGGACCTCCTCGTGCAGTTTGGTGAGTTCGCGCACCACCGCGACGCGCCGGTCGCCAAAGCGTTCGGCGAGTTCGCCCAGGGTCGTGGCGAGGCGCTGGGGCGACTCGTAGAAAACAATCGTGCGTTCCTCACGACGCCACGTCTCGTAGCGCAACGCCCGCTCGCCGGACTTTCGACCGAGAAACCCCTCCATGACGAAGCGCTCGGTGTCGAGGCCGCTCACGCTGAGCGCCCCGATGAGCGCCGTCGGTCCAGGAGCGGTCGAGACGTCGAGGCCGGCCGCGACGACGGCCGCCACCACGCGCGCGCCAGGGTCCGAGATCCCCGGCGTCCCCGCGTCCGATACAAGGACGACCAACTCGCCGCGTGAGATGCGCTCGATGACCTCCCGGCACTGGGAGGCCTCGTTGTGCTCGTGCAGGGCCAGGAGGCGATGACGGGGACGGATGTCGTGGGCACTGAAGAGCGTGCGTGAATGGCGCGTGTCCTCGCAGTACACCGCGTCCGCCTCCGCCAGCAGCGCCAGGGCACGACGTGAGAGGTCCCCCAGATTGCCGATCGGCGTGGCCACGACCATCAGTCGCCCCCGAGCGACGGGACTGTCGTTACTCACGGGCATCTCCTCGTTTGGCTCGACGGGCGTCGCACCTACTAACATTGTCACCTATGTCGAAGCGGACCGTGAAGCGCAAGTTACGCGCAAAAAAGAAGGCCAACCACGGCAAGAAGCCGAACTGCGGTCGCGGCTGAGCCGTTGACGTCGTTGTCACAGCATCGCTGACGCATCCCTTTTTCCCGGGAAGAGTCCGTGATCAGTGGCGTGCTCTTGTAAAGACCCGGACTGCGTCCGCGGGCCCCCGACGTCCCCTCGGGTCCTCTCGTCACGCCACAGCGAAGGTCTTAGGACCTCACGCGCGGCGGGATACCGTTGGGATAGATGCGCTTGGCCAAGAAGTACTCCACGGCGAAGGCGACGCCGGGGACGAAACCCGCCAGCAGCATCACCGCGAGATAGCCGAGGCTAAGACGAGCCTTAATCACGAACTGGAACGACATCACCAAGTAGATCGGGTACAGCACCACCCCGTGACCCACGCCGTCGACGACGACCAGTGGTTTGATGCTCTTCCACAGACTCAAGTCCCACTGGTGCAAGCCCAGCGTCACGAAGAGCGTCAACAATGTCGTGCCAGTGATGAAGGACATCAGCCGATACCGGCGAAAAGCAGCGTCCACTCAGTGGCCCCAGAGTTTCTTTCTCGGAACCGTCGACAAGTCCGCCAGGTGATCGTTGTAGGCCGCGAGTTGCGGGTCGTCGCGCTCATCCTCTTCGAGCGAGCGCGCCAGAAGGGCGTCGGCGCGCATGCGTTCTTCGTACTCGCGGCGCGCGACTTCTTGATCCTCGGTTGGCTTTTCGACGTGCAACAGCGCCCACCACCCGTAAAAGCCCAAGACGGCGAAGCACGGCCACTCGATGGCGTAGAGGAAACTCAGTGAATTGCCACCGATGGCGCGTCCGATTTGCCACCACGCCGCCAGCACGCACATCGCCAGCCACGCCACGAGAGCCACGTGCACCAGGAGGGCACGGGGGCTGAAAAACTTCGAGAGCACGACGCCCACCTTACTCGTGCCACTCCTCGCACCTCCAGGAACATCCCTACCCGGCGCCCGTAGAATGGCCCCGTATGCCCATGCCCACGACCACCGCTGGTTTCTCGTGGCACCACCTGAATCAGTGGCACATCGGGGCCGTAGCCATTGCGCTGATGTTGGTGGCCGCGGCGCTCTACGCCTGGGGCGTGACCAAGACACCCGGGTGGTCGCGCTGGCGCAACCTGTACTTCGCGCTAGGTCTAGTGGTCACTTTTCTCGCGACGCAGTCAGTGCTGGGCGTCTACGACATGATGTACTTCTCGGCCCACATGATCCAACACCTGCTCGTAATCATGGTGGCCGCTCCCCTGTTCGCGCTCGCCGCGCCGCTCGACCTCTGGTACGCGGCGGGGGGGCCGCGCGTCAGGGCCCTCCTCGACGGGCGCGTCATGAGCGTCGTGACCCACCCGCTCTTTGGCTTGGCCACGTATTTCGTCGTCATCCCCATCACCCACCTGACGGGCGTGGCGAATGTGATGATGGAACACACCTGGGTGCACCACGCCGAGCAGATCGCGTTCTTGGTGACGGGCTACCTGTTTTTTCGCGTGGCCTTCGGACTCGAACGCGGACGCACCATCCACCCGGGACTACGACTGGTGTACGTGATGGTCGCGGTACCGGTCGACACCTTCACTGGTCTCGCCCTGGTGATGTCGACGACGTTGCCGTTCCCGGCCTACGCCGCCATGGCGCCCAAAGGTTCGAGTCACGCTTGGCTGCTCTCGAACGTGCACTTGGGCGGGGCGATCATGTGGATCGGCGGCGACGCGCTGATGTTGCTGGCGTGCATCCCCATCACGGCGGCGTGGGTGATGTGGGAGACCGCGCGCACCAAGGTGCTCGACGCCGAACTCGACCGGTTGGGCATCTAACGCCTCGCTCACGCTATGGCACGATGAGGTCATGACGGTGCACGACGACACGACGTGGCCCGTGACCGATCGGGTACGAGACGCTCGGTCCACGCGCGACCTCGACGCCTTCGGCGCCCTCTTGAGTGACGACGTGCCCTGGGGCGACGTGCAGCGTCCGCGAGGTTGACGCAATCGTCGCGAGGTCCTCACCACATTCGAGCGCGTCATGGACGCCGGCGTCACCGGCAACATCGCCGAACTCATCGCGGGCACGCGCGGCATCCTTGTTCGTCTCGAGGTCCACTGGCCCACGGGCAATCCCCACGACGACGAGACGCGACTCTTTCACGTCGGTCTCGTCGTCGACGACCAGATCGTGGCGATCCGTCGCTACGACGATCGCCCGGCGGCCGCGGCGGCCACCGGAATTGTTGTGAGCCTCGAAGACTAGTCGTCCCACTCTCGTGGCCAACTAGAGCAAGCCGGCCTCAATCGCCATCTCTTCGAGATCGTTCTCAGGTCGTGCACCCAAGTGCGTGATGATCTCTCCCGCGCACAGCGATCCCAACTCCGCCGATTCGACCGGATCGGCGCCCAGGGCCAACCCGTAGAGAAAACCCGCGGCGAACATGTCGCCCGCGCCGTTCTGATCCACGACGTGCGGCACTTCGCTGGCGGGCACGCTCACGACGCCCGAACCGAAGGCGACGTCGGCGCCGCGCGGACCGCGCGTGACGACCGCGAGGACGCCGAGTTGCTCAATGACAGCGAACGCGGCAGCGATCGTGCCGACCTCGAACAGAGCCATGATCTCGGTCTCGTTGGCGAGTAGTACGTCCACGTCGGAACTCACCAGCTCGAGGAAATCACGGCGGTGCCGGCTCACGCAGAACATGTCCGAGAGCGAGAGTGCGACCATCGAGTCGTGCAAGTGCGCGAATTCCACGACCTTGGCGATGGCCTCCTTCGCCGGCGGCAAGTCGAAGAGGTAGCCCTCGACGTAGGTGATCTCCGAGCGCGCGATCAGGTCTTCTCGCACGTCACTGACGCGCAACTGGTTCGACGCCCCGAGATAGGTGGCCATGGTGCGTTGGGCGTCGTTAGTGATGAACACGTGACAGCGGCCCGTCGCTCCCTCGCCCTCCTTGGCCAACGCGAGGTCGAGTTCGACGCCCATCGAACTCAGGTCGTGGGTGAAACGTTCGCCGAATTCGTCGGCGGCGACTTTGCCGATGTAACCACACGTGCCCCCGAGTCCCGCGACGCCGGCGATCGAGTTGGCGACTGATCCTCCCGACATCTGGATGGTCGGACCCATGGCGTTATAGAACGTGTCGAGTTGGTTCTCGTCGATCAACGACATGGCCGATTTGGTGAGGCCGAGTTCGCGATACACCTCGCGCGAATCTTGCGTGATGATGTCGAGCATGGCGTTACCGATGCCGGTGACGGCGAGTCGGTTCGGACCGGGCTTGACTCGAAGCGAAACGGGGATCGGCGTATTTGTCACCTAGCGAGCGTAGAACTTTTGGCCATAAGGTAGTGAATTATGACTTTGTCCTCGAATCCGTACCGTCTTGCCCGAAACGTCGTGCCCTCGGCGTACCGCATCTTTTTGACCCCTGACCTCGACGCCGCGACCTTCGCGGGGCGCGTCGAAGTCGACATCACCGTCGTTGAGTCGACCCGCGAGATCACGCTGCACGCCCTTGATTTGGCGATGGGCGCGGCGAGCGTCTCGGCCCAGTCGGTCACGCACCGCTCGAACGAGCCACGTCTGGACGAGCAGTACAACACTGCCACCTTCGACTTCGACGAGGGGCTACCCGCCGGCGAAGCCACCATGGAGATCGCCTTCACCGGCGTGCTCAACGACCTCCTGGTGGGTTTTTATCGTTCGACCTTCACTTCCGAGGACGGCCAGACCCACGTCATCGCCACGACGCAGTTCGAGCACTCCGACGCGCGCCGGGCCTTTCCCTGCTGGGACGAGCCCTCCTTCAAGGCCACCTACCAGATCAACTTGACGGTGCCCGCGCAGTTGGCGGCGTATTCGAACTCACCCGAGACCTCGAGCACCGACCTGGGCAACGGCTGGCGCACGGTGACCTTCGCCCCGACCATGGTGATGTCGACGTACCTGGTGGCCTTCGTGGTGGGACCCTTTGACGAGACCGCCGTCCTCGACGTCGACGGCGTACCGTTACGCATCGTGTACCCCCTCGGCAAAGGACACCTGGCGCAGTTGGCCCTGGACGCCGGCGCGTTCTCCCTGCGATTCTTCTCGGACTACTTCGCGATCCCCTACCCCGGCGACAAGCTGGACCTGGTGGCCATCCCCGACTTCGCTTTTGGCGCGATGGAGAACCTGGGCTGCGTCACGTTTCGCGAGTCGGCGCTGCTGATCGATCTCGACAAGGCGTCACTCGGCGAGATGCAGCGCATCGCCCAAGTCGTCGCTCACGAAGTGGCCCACATGTGGTTCGGCGACTTGGTGACGATGGAATGGTGGGAGGGCATCTGGCTCAACGAAGCCTTCGCCACGTTCATGGAAGTTCTGTGCACCAACGCCTTTCGCCCGGAGTGGAAGATGTGGCTCGGATTTGGCATCGACCGCGACGCCGCGATGCAGATCGATGGTCTGCACTCGACGCGACCCATTGAGTACGAGGTCATCTCGCCCGAGGACACCCGCGGGATGTTCGACATCCTCACCTACGAAAAGGGCGGATCGGTGTTACGCATGTTGGAGCAGTATCTCGGCGAGACGACGTTTCGTGACGGGATTCGTCACTACCTGACCAAGCACGCCTACGCCAACACCGTGACGACGGACTTGTGGGACGCCCTCGAAGAGACGTCCCAGCAGCCGGTGCGCGAGATGATGAACACGTGGATCCACCAGGGGGGCCACCCCCTGGTGACGTTCGCGGACGGCAAGTTGACCCAAGAACCCTTCGCCTACGGTCGCGGCGGGGCCACGAGCGCCATCGGGTCGTTGTGGCTGGTGCCGGTATTGACCCGCTCGCTCACGAGCGACACCACCAGTCGCCACCTGCTCGAAGCGGTGCCGGTCGCAGTGAGCGACGCGAGCCCCGTGGTCGTCAACGCTGGCGGATCAGGCGTGTTTCGCACGCGCTACGGGACCAACGAACTCGCTGCGCTCAGCCCGCACATCGGCGAACTCGAAGAGCTCGAGCGAGCCACGTTGGTCGCCGACTCGTGGGCCGGACTCTTCGCGGGCCAGATCACGTGGTCGCAGTTCCTCACCACGGCGCGCGGACTGGGCGATCAGAACGAGCCCAACACGTGGGGCACCGTCGCCAGCGCCGTCGCCCTCGCGCACCGCGCCCTGGAGGGAGCGGCGCACGACACCCTGGTCACCAACGTCCGCGAACTCTTCGCACCACAGTTCGCTCGCCTGGGCTGGGACGCGAGCGCCGGCGAAGACGAGCTCACGCCACAACTGCGCGCCATCCTTATCGCGACGCTCGGCGTGATCGGTGACGACGCAGACATTCAGGCCGAGGCGCTGCGTCGCTTCGAGGCCAACGACCTCGACGGCAACTTGGCCCGCGCCATTTTGCGCGTCGTCGCCCACCAGAATCGCCCCGGCGACTACGAGACGTTCCTCGAGCGCTACCGTGCTGCCGCCACCCCCCAAGACGAACAGCGCTACTTGTTCAGTCTGGGTGAGTTCTCTGACGCCACCGCGGCGCGCGACGCTCTCGACCGGTGCTTTAGCGAATTTCGCAAACAGGACGCGCCTTTGGTGCTGGGCTACTTGAGTGCCAACGCGACCACGGGACCCATGATCTGGACGGCCATCACGCAGCGCTGGGACGAGATCCTCGCAGCGTTCCCCTCGAGCATGCACGTGCGTCTGACGATGGGCGTGCCGACGTATATTCGCGACGTGGCCTTCGCCGACACCGTCGAAGAGTTCCACCGAAGCCATCCGTTGGGTGGCGACCAGCGCACCGTCGAGCAGTACCTCGAACGGATGCGCGTGGGTATCACCTTCGCCGCCGCTCTGCGCGAACAGTTCTAGTTCCTCCGTGAGTGTCGGATCTTTTGCCGAGGTCTTCGCGCTCATCTTCGTCCTCGAATTGCCCGATAAGTCGATGATCGCCACCATCGTGATGAGTTCTCGCGCGCGGCCCCGGGCCGTGGTCGTGGGAGCGTGCGCCGGTTTTGTCGTCCAGATGGCCATCGCCGTGACGGCCGGCGGCCTCTTGACGTTATTACCCGTACACGTCAAGGACACCATCGTCGGACTCTTGTTCCTCGGCGGGGCGGCGTATCTGTTGCTGGTGCCCGAGAAATCCGCGGAGGCGTCGGGGACCAGTGCCGGCGCCGCTGAACAACCCGCCACGCTCACTCGCGAGATCCTGACGGCCTTCACGGTGATCTTCCTCGGGGAGTTCGGCGACCTCACGCAGATCCAGGCGGCCAACTTCTCGGCGAAGCTCCACCAACCCGTCGAGGTATTCTTCGCCAGCTCCCTCGCGCTCATCTGCGTCACGGTCATCGGCGTCTACGCCGGACAGGTGTTGCAGCGCGTCGTCCCCTTGTCCAAGATCCGCCTGGCCGGCGGACTGATCTTCTTGGGACTGGGCATCTACACCTTCGTGAGTCTGGCGACCTCGTGAGTCGCTCCGACGAGCTTCTGGCCTTCGCCGCGACGATCAAGGGTTTCATGCCCGCCAACGAGGGACGCGCCCTCTACGAGATCGCCCGCGGCCAACGCGTCGCGGGAACCTGGCTCGAAGTGGGCGCCTGGTGCGGCAAATCCGCCGTGTACCTCGGGACGGCCGCTCTAGAGCGTGACGCCGCGCTCTATTCGCTCGACCACCACCACGGCTCCGA
>Ga0207933_1001208_pt1 | contig 20642 bp, 18 predicted proteins | sample NGESurdeep092012_4_FD_184488 | JGI IMG/M metagenome (GOLD analysis project Ga0207933, IMG submission 184488) | Arctic peat soil microbial communities from Barrow, Alaska - NGEE Surface sample F53-3 deep-092012 (SPAdes) | ecosystem: Environmental > Terrestrial > Soil > Wetlands > Peat ...
CGGCCACAAAATGCTCCACCAAGCGAACCTGCTTGCCCCACGACAAACGACTCTTACGAAACCCGCTCGCCATACCAGATCCTCACGACATTATCTGGTACAGCCCCATTTTCTATAGTTCGCCGCACAAGACACGACAATCGGCGAGCCAGAGAAAGGATGCATCCTCAGACACGAAACACGATCGGAGCCCCATTGCATGCGTGAACTCAGAGCTGCGCGCTCTCTTCTTCCCCTCCTGCCCGCAGTGCTTCTCGCCCTCACCTCCAACCTCGCGCACGCACAAGCCGGTCCCACGGCCTCCCGCTCGGCCGGCATCTCCGTCTTCGGCGGCTACCTCAGCGACCTCCCCGACTACGGCCCCTACCGCAACAACGGCTTCTCCTTCGGCGTCGACTACACCCAGTACTTCAAACACCTTCCCGTCGCGCCCTCCCTCGAGCTCCGCGCCAACATCGCCCAGGGCAAGACCGTCAACGAGCACTCCTACGGCTTCGGCCCCCGCATCCAGTACGACCACCTCGGCCCGCTCCACCCCTACGCCGACCTCCTCATCGGCCCCGGCAACATCCACTTCAACTTCCCCTACAACATCCTTGGCGACAACTCCACCATCTGGTCCTATGGCGGCGGCCTCAACTACGACCTCTCGCACCACTTCCAGGCCCTCATCGACTTCCAGGGCCAGCACTGGAAGACCGGCCACAACGTCACCCTCTCGCCCTCCCTCCTCATCATCGGCGTCCGCTACAACATCCCCTTCCGCCCCCACATTCGCCAGCGCGACTTCTACCACTAGTCGCACAGTCTGCGATCGCCGCAGCTCAGGGTGCCCCACATCTCGATTCTGAGATGTGGTTCGCAGGACGCTTCGCTCAAGACCGATATCGCTGTCCGCCCCAATGCTAGGCTGAAGAACGGAGCGATATCTTGCCCGACACTCACCCCATCGCGAGCAGCCGCTTCGTCCGCGCCTGTCTTCGCCAGCCCGTGGACCGCACCCCCGTCTGGTTTCTCCGCCAGGCCGGCCGCTACATGCCCGAGTACATGGCGGTCCGCAAGCACCACTCGCTCCTCGAGATCTGCCGCACTCCCGCCCTCGCCGCCGAAGTCACCATCACCGCCGCCGAGCGCCTCGGCGTCGACGCCGCCATCATCTTCGCCGACCTCTTATTGCCCTTCACTCCCATGGGCCTCGACTTCGAGTTCGTCAACGGCGAAGGTCCCGTCGTCCACTCGCCCATCCGTACCCTCGACCAGGTCCGCGCCCTCCGCACCGACCGCACCGACGATCTCCGCTACGTCTCCGAAGCCATCGCAAAAGTCGCAAAGCACTTCGCCGCTCCACCCGCGAACGCCACAAGCGATCAAGACCAACTCGGCATCATTGGCTTCTGCGGCGCCCCTTTCACCCTCGCCAGCTACATGATCGAAGGCGGCAGCTCCCGAAGCTACATCGAAACAAAAAAGCTCATGTACGCCTCCACCACCTCCAACGAACTGTCATCTCGACCGGAGGCGCGTAGCGCCGAAGCGGAGAGACCTGCATTTCGTGTCGACGCCACCGCCGCCTGGCCGCTCCTCATGGACAAGCTCATCACCGTCCTGGCCGCCTACGCGCAACAGCAAGTCGAAGCCGGCGCCGACGTCATCCAGGTCTTCGACTCCTGGGCCGGCGCGCTCTCCGTCGCCGACTACCGTCAATACTGCCTCGCCCCCACCACCGAGCTCATCCGCCGCATCCAGTCCTTCGGCGTCCCGGTCATCTACTTCGGCGTCGACACCGCCAGCCTCCTTCCCACCTTCCGCGAGACCGGCGCCGACGTCATCGGCCTCGACTGGCGCATCCCGCTCGACGAAGGCTGGCGCGCCCTCGGCCTTCACTCCGACGGAACCGCCCCCACCGCCGTCCAGGGCAACCTCGACCCCATCACCCTCTTTGCCCCCGAAGCCGTCCTCGAAGCCCACGTCAAAGAAATCCTCGCGCAAGCCGCTGGCCGCCCCGGTCACATCTTCAACCTCGGCCACGGCATCGTCCCCAACACCCCCGTCGACGCCGTCCTCCACGTCGTCGACCTCATCAAGCGCCACAGCCATACAACACCGCGCACCTCCAACGAACCCACCAGCCACGCCATCCGCTCCTGAGCCAAGTCACTACAAGCCGGCTTTGCAGTAGTAGCTTCTGAGCCGCCAGTCGTACGGGAAGCAATACGGACCCAAAGAATAAGGGCATCTCTGTTAGCATCGCGGACGACTTTACCCTATTCAAGTGGAGGAACTGAAGAGCGATGAAGAGATTAGCCCATCTGTTCGCCGTCACATCAATAATCTTTGTCGGATGTCGGCCAACTAAGGCCGCAACAGGTCTTGATGCGTTACGTACGATCAGGATTGAGAAACGAACCATATTGACGCTCGGCGGCAAGATGCCTCAACCGTCGGCTTTCTGTCTTTGGACTGGAACAACTTGCGCCCTCAAACCAGGCACGTTTTGGGGGGCAAAAGCAATGTCACTGACCAAAACCGAATCGGGGTCGATCTATCAGTTTCAGTTCGGCTATGGCATGCTGTCGGATGACGCAGTCAACGCGCAGATCAATGACTACACTCGCCTGCTCGGTAAGCCATCGAAAGACTCAACAGTGAAGAATCGCGAATTCAATGTTCGTGAGCTAGAGTGGTCGGATTCCTCCACAACGTTCGATCTTTCTTACAAGACCGACCGGAATCAAACCGAGGGATCGGCGAGGCTTTTAGACAATGCATTGTCTAGACCTACTCTTTGAAGCGGAAGATTTGTCAGGTGCCCCATTTATGATGACATCTTCACCGTCGTCATGAGTGCGTTCGCACGATTCCCTCACACCCACACATCATTCTTCGCCGTCCTCTCCCCACCCGCATCGCCCGTATTCACCACACCTTTCGGCTCAATCAGCATCAGCTTCACCTCTCGCTCTGCGAACGGCTTGTGCTCCACACCCTTCGGCACGACGAACATCTCGCCCGGCCCAATCGTCACCGCGCCATCGCGAAAATCAATCCGCAGCTCGCCCTCGACGACAAAGAACGTCTCGTCGGTGTCCGCGTGCTGGTGCCACACAAAATCGCCCTCGAGCTTCACCAGCTTGAACTGATAGTCATTCATCTCCGCGATCACCTTCGGCGACCACTGCTCACTAAACAGCCCAAACTTCTCCCGCAGATTGATCGCTCGCATCGAAATCCCTCCGCCGGAAGCAGATAGTTAATCAGATGACCCGCATCCCTCATCGACGCCCCTAAAATTTTCCCGAACGCAAACGCTCCTCGCCCGTCTGTCACTATAGAACCCCGCGAAACTCCCGGAAATCGAGCCCCACGTGATCGAGGAACTCAGTTTGGTCTTGCCGCTATCCCGGCCCACCGAGACAGACACCTCCCTCGCGGCCCTCGTCGAGTCCTACTCCGCGGTCCTCTTCCGTGTCGCCTACTCCATCCTTCGCAATCAAGCCGAGGCCGAGGACATCGTGCAGGACACCTTCGTTCGTGTCATCGAACATCGCCGCGCCCTCTCTGAACTCCGCGACACCCGCGTCTGGCTCGTCCGCATCGCCTGGAACCTCGCCCTCGACCGGCGCCGCCGCATCCGTCCCGAGCAGATGGACGACGCCTTCGCCCAGCAACTTCCCAGCCGCAACCTCGCCGCCGACATCGCGCTCGACGAAGCCCAGCAGATACAGACCGTCTTTCGCCACATCGACCGCCTCCCTCGCGCCGAGCGCCAGGCCCTCCTGCTCTCCGCGCTCGACGAGCTGAACACTTCCGAGATCGCTCAGATCATGAACAAAACCGAATCAGCCATCCGCGCCCTCATCTTTCGCGCCCGCGCGCACCTTCGCGAACGGCTGAACAAAGGAGACAAAGCATGAACTCTCCACAAACCAACCCAGAAACCCGCATCCCAGAAACCCGCATCCCGGAAACCCGCATCGATCACGCCCTCGACGCCCTGCGCCACGCGCAGCCCCGCGCCGGCCTCGAGCCCCGCATCCTCCACGCCCTCGAATCCGGCCGGAAGCGTGCCCCTTCGCTCTTTGCCTTTCTGCGACTCCCGTCTCTCCGCGTCCCAGCCCGCCGCGCAGCCAGCCTTCCAGTGTGGGCCGCCGCCGCCGCCCTCACCCTCATCGCCCTCGCCGCGGTTCTCCTCCACCGCCCCACTCCCACGCCGCACAGCACAGCCCTCGCAACAACGGAACCCGCAACAATGGAGCCCGGATTAGCAGGGGGCTTCAGCCCCCTGAACACCAACACCAGAACCAACGGGGCTTCAGCCCCGGCCCAGCCTATCCTGTCCTCTCGACCAAAACGAACCGCCATCTTGCCAACTCGATCCACCTCGGATCTGTCCTCTCGACCCACCTCGAATCTGACATCTCGACCGAAGGCGGCGCTCTTTGCCGCCGCAGCGGAGAGACCCGCAGGTAGAATCGCCCCCGCCCAACACCTCACCCCCGAAGAAGCCGCCGACCTCGCCGACCTCCATGCTCCCAGCCATCCCGCGCCGCCGCTTCCCCTCACGCCCCAGGAGAAGGCTCTGCTTCGACTCGTCCGTTACCGCAACACCACGCAACTCGCCGAGCTCGCCGCCCTCAACCCCGAAGTAAGCGCAGCCCGAGACGCCCAGGAGGCTGCCGCCTTTCACGCCTTCTTTCCCGATCCTCCACCTCTTCACCAACCCGGAGACTCCGAATGAACTTAATGCGTCGCACCCTCAGCACCTTCGTCGGCTCGCTCATCGTCCTTATCCTGTCCGGCCCAGCCCTCGCCCAGGCCACATCCACCGAGGCGAAGCCCTGCGATGCGGCCTCCTATCCCTCCGCAGCCGCTCGTCACGAATGTTTTGAGGCCAATCGTGTCGTCAAGACCTACTTTCTCGCCCATACCTTCCAGCAGAACGACGCCAACGAGATCATCATCGCGCTTCGTCACATGCTCGATATGGATTCCAAGATTGACCTCATCGAGTCGAAAAACGCGATCATGCTCTCCGCTCCGCCCGATCAGCAGGCTCGCGCGCAAAAGATCATCTCCGAGCTCGACCGCCCCCAGACGTCCTATCGCCTGACCTTCACCCTCACCGAGAGTGACGCCGGCAAGCGCCTCGGTGTGCAGCACTTCGCCATCACCGTCGTCAACGGCCAGCGCACCATCCTCAAGGAAGGCAGCCGAGTGCCCGTCAGCACCGGCAGCGGCGGCAACTCGCCGCAATTCCAATACCTCGATGTCGGCACGAACTTCGACCTCACCCTCGATGTCTTCCGCACCGGCTTCCGCCTGCGCTCCAAGGTCGATCAGACCAGCTTTTCCGACGAACACTCATCCGCTCCCCTCTCCCAGGAACCCATCATCCGCCAGGCGACCCTCGAAGGAACCGCGCTGCTCATCCCGGGCAAACCCCTCACCCTCGGCTCCCTCGACGTCCCCGGCAGCACCCGCCACACAGACATCGAAGTCATCGCCGAACCCATCCCCTGAATTCCCTGAACCATCATCGACGCCGGATGCCCCATTCATGACGACAGTCTCATCGTCGGCATGGGTGGGGTAGCAATACCAGAATGAGCCAGCGCCCCCTTGACAGACCCTCTATAATCAACCCAGCAGCAGAATCCAAGCCCGGCCCACGCCGGGCCTTTTCTTTGGAGCCAGGCGCGTACCCCAAGTCCGGACCTAAACTCTCTGCTTCGAAGACTTTGCGCAAATTTAGGGGGAGGGGGGGCGTACACGCTACGATAGAAACATCTCGAGACACCGATGACTCGCACCGCCATCCTCCTCCTCGCGCACGGCACCCCCGACGTCCTCAGCGACATGCCCGAGTACCTCCAAAAGGTCACCTCCGGCCGCCCCATGCCAGCTCACGTCATCGAAGAGCTGCAACACCGCTACGCCGCCATCGGCCTCCGCGACATGCCGCTCCCTGAAGGCCCTCCACTCACCCGCTGGACTCTCCGCCAGGCCCAGCTCCTCGCCGACCGCATCCGCAAAACCGTCTACGTCGGCATGCGTAACTGGCATCCCTTCATCGCCGACACCGTCGCGCAGATGAAGGCCGAAGGCGTCACCCACGCTACCGTCCTCTGTCTCGCTCCACAGAATTCGCGCACCTCCACTGGCCTCTACAAACGCGCCCTCGACGCCGCACTCGATCAAGCCTTCGCCGGCGACCCCGAACAGCGCCTCACCTACGACTTCATCTCCACCTGGGCCGCCGACCCACTCCTCATCCGAGCCTTCGCCGAACGCCTCTGGCCCACATGGGCCGAAGCCTGCGCCATCACTCGCACTCACGTCCCCATCCTCTTCACCGCCCACTCCGTCCCTTGCAAAACCATCCAATCCAAATCTCTCGCCACCTCCACTGAACTGTCATCTCGACCGGAGCCCCTGAGCGAGCCGCAGGCGAGTCGAATGGGGCGGAGCGGAGAGACCCGCAGTTCTATCCCCGCCGGCGCCCTCCAGGACTACGGCGCCGCCGCCACGCCCGACCCCTACGCCGTCGAGTGCAAACAAACCGCCGCCGCCGTCGCCAAATTACTCGCGCCCGTCGGCCTCACCCACAACGACTGGTACTTCGCCTTCCAGTCGCAGGGCATCGCCGGTGCGCCCTGGCTTGGGCCCACCGTCGAAGACACTTTGAAATCCCTCGCCGAAGCAGGTCACAAAGCCGTCGTCATCCAGCCCATAGGCTTTCTCTGCGATCACGTCGAGATCCTCTACGACATCGACATCCACTTCCGTTCGCTCGCCGATGCGCTCGGCATGAAGCTCTTCCGCCCCGAAAGCCTCAACGACTCGCCCACATTAATCCACGCCCTCGCCCACGTTCTGGCCAACAACTCATGACGCGCATCGCCATCCTCGGCGGAGGCATCAGCGGCCTCACCGCCGCCTACGAGCTCGAGCTCGCCCGCAAACGCGGAGCCCCGATCGACTGGCATCTCTACGAAGCCACCAACCGCCTCGGCGGCATCATCCAGACCACGCGCCACACCACTCCCGAAGGCGACTTCATCCTCGAAGGCGGCCCCGACGGCTGGGTCACAGAAAAACCCTGGGCCCGCGAGCTCGCCATCGAACTCGGCCTCGAAGCCGACCTCATCGACTCCAACGACGCCACCCGCAAGACCTACATCCTCCGCGCCGGAGACTTACTCGCCATCCCCCACCACATGCGCCTCATGGTCCCCGAAGACTTGAGCGCGCTCGAAGCCTCACCCCTCTTCACCGCCTCCGCCAAAGCCGCCTACGCACGCGAACTCACCCGCGCCAACGAACTTCGCGCAGCAGCTCCCAACACCGACGAATCCATTGCCAGCTTCGTCCTCCGCCATTTCGGCGAAGAAGTCCTCACCACCCTCGCCGCGCCCTTACTCAGCGGAGTCTTCGGCGGCGACGTCCACAAACTGAGCGTCCGCGCCATCATGCCGCAGTTCGTCACCATGGAACGCGAACACGGCTCGCTCATCGCCGCCCTGCAATCAAAATCCGCGCATCGGACTTCCACACCGCAACCCATCTTCACCACTCTCCGCAACGGCATGGCCTCACTCATCGATGCATTAGTGGCGAAGCTGCCTGCCGAACGCCTTCACCTCAATACAACTGCGCACGAGATCGCCGGCGATGAAGGTGAATGGACCGCCTGGTTCGCGAACACTGATGAAACTAGTCGGCCGGGCTTGCCTGCGATGGGTTCCTTCAGCGCAAGGCCTCAGGTGAGAACCCTTCCATCGAACGATCTCGATAACATCCTGGTCGCGACATCGCTCGATGAGACGCGCAGACTCCTGTTCGAACTCGATCCCGTTGCGACGACTTTTCTGCCCAGCAGCGGCAGTTTCGTTTCGCTCGCACCTACCAACGCCAGCTCCGCCATCCTCACAACCTTCACCTGGCCCGCAGCTCTCGCCCAAACCTTCACCCTCCCACCCGGCTTCGGCTTCCTCGTCCCGCCGTCCGACCAGCATCCAACCACAACTCTGTCATCTCGACCGGAGCGCAGCGAAGTGGAGAGACCCGCAGTTCAAGACGCTAGCACCGGCAAAGAACCCCAATCCCTCGCAGAAAGCGAGCCGCGTTTGCTCGCCTGCACCTTCGTCGACCAAAAATTCCCTCACCGAGCGCCCGCCGGAGCCCGCATCCTCCGCGCCTTCTTCGGCGGCCCCAGCGCCGAAACCCTAAGCTCTCAATCCGACGCCACCATCACCACCGCCGCCCTCACCCAACTCCGCATCATCCTCGGCCCCATCCCCGACCCAGCTCACACCCAAATCCGCCGCCTCCCCCACAGCCTCCCGCAATACGAAGTTGGCCACCTCGACCGCATCGCCCAACTCGAAGCCCTCGTCGCCCAAACCCCCGGCCTGCACCTCCTCGGCAACGCCTACCGCGGCGTCGGCCTCCCCGACCTCATCCGCGACGCCCGCGCCACCGCCCGCAACCTAATCCCTAATCCCTAATCCCTAATCCCTAATCCCTAATCCCTAATCCCTAATCCCTAATCCCTAATCCCTAATCCCTAATCCCTAAAGCGTAAAATGGAGCCCATGGCCCTCACCCGCCAGCAGGCTCTCGACTGCTTCGCCTCCGACGACCTCATCGGCATTGGCATGGAGGCCGACGCCGGCCGCCGCAAGCTCCATCCCGAGGGCGTGGTCAGCTACATCATCGACCGCAACATCAACTACACCAACTTCTGCACCGAGTACTGCACCTTCTGCGCCTTCTATCGTCCGCTCAAGGGAAAGCTCGCCGCCGAAGGCTACATCCTCGACTTCGACACCATCTACGACAAAATTCGCGAGACCCTCGAGATGGGCGGCACCGGCGTCCTCATGCAGGGCGGCCTCCACCCGGATTTGAAAATAGCCTGGTTCGAGAGTCTCTTCCGCGGCATCAAGCAGCGCTTCCCCTCCATCTGGCTGCACTGCCTCTCCGCCAGCGAAATCCTCGCCATCGCCGAGTACTCCGAGCTCGACCTCCGCACCACCATCGCCCGCCTCCGCGACGCCGGCCTCGACTCCATTCCCGGCGGCGGCGCCGAGATCCTCGACGACGAGGTCCGCTTCCGCATCGCCCGCCTCAAGTGCCGCACCGAGGAGTGGGTCTCCGTCCATCGCACCGCGCACCAACTCGGCATGCGCACCACCGCCACCATGATGTTCGGCGTCGGCGAAACCATGGAGCACCGCGTCAACCACTTCGAGGTCGTCCGCAAGCTGCAGGAGGAAACCGGCGGCTTTACTGCCTTCATCCCCTGGAGCTTCCAGCCCAACAACACCGCGCTCGGCGGCCGCGGCTGGGACGAGGCCACCTCGGTCGAGTACCTCAAGACCCTCGCCATCTCCCGCATGTATCTGGACAACATTGAAAATGTGCAGGCCAGCTGGGTCACCCAGGGCCTCAAGGTCCTGCAGATGGGCCTGCGCTTCGGCGGCAACGATGTCGGCTCCGTCATGCTCGAAGAGAACGTAGTCCGCGCCGCAGGCACATCGAACTGCACCACCGAAGAAGAGCTCCGCCGCATCATCCGCGACGCCGGCTTCAAGCCTATCCAGCGCGACACCCTCTACCGCACCATGTTCCTGAATTAAAAGCGCAACCAAGACGGGCGCTCTCGCCGGCACAACCATTCCTGTTGACCGGGTGTCAAACCTACAGCACCGCCGGTGCCGCCGCACCTTTGTATTCCCTCCCCGCCCCGCAATGTACTATGCTTTCGTCTGTCACTGAGGTTTTCGTGCTCGATTTCACTCGCGAAAGGACCCCCGCACACTCCCTCGGCACCTCCGCGGTGCTTGACCAGAGCTACAATTCGCTGCTCGAAGCCATCATCCGCTCCTCTGACGACGCCATCATCACCAAGGACCTCGAAGGCACCATTACCAGCTGGAATCCCGCAGCCACGGCCATCTTCGGCTACCAGCCCGAGGAGATCATCGGCCAGTCCGTCCTCCGGCTCATCCCTGAACGCCTTTATCCAGAGGAAGACGAAGCGGTCCGCCGTCTCAAGGCCGGTCAGCAGATCGCCCACTACGAAACCACACGCCTGACAAAAAGCGGCGAAGAGCTGCATGTGTCGCTCACCATCTCGCCCTTGAAAAATGAAAAAGGCGAGATCGTCGGCGCCTCCAAGATCGCCCGCAGCATCGGCCAGCAAAGGCAGCTAGACCACGCCCGCCTGCAGCTCGCCTCCATCGTCGAATCGTCCGACGACGCTATCGTCAGCAAGGACCTCAACGGCATCATCCTCAGCTGGAATCGTGCCGCCGAGCGCCTCTTCGGCTACACCGAACAGGAGATCGTCGGCCGCTCCGTTCTCACGCTCATCCCCGAAGACCTGCACTCCGAGGAACCGGTCATCCTCTCCAAGCTCAAGGCCGGCGAGCGCATCGAGCACTTCGAAACCACGCGCCTCAGGAAAAACGGCCAGCGCTTTGAGGCTTCCCTCACCATCTCTCCCATCAGAGACGCCTCCGGCAACGTCGTCGGCGCCTCCAAAATCCTGCGTGACATCTCGAGCCGCAAGCAACTGGAGCGCTCTCTCGTGCAGGCCGAAAAAATCGCCGCCACCGGCCGCATGGCCGCCACCATCGCGCATGAGATCAACAATCCACTCGAAGGCCTTCTCAACCTCATTTATCTTGCCAAAGCCAGCGCCTCCAGCCCTGAAGAGGTCGTCTCCTATCTCAGCACCGCGGAGGGTGAGCTCGCCCGCGTCTCGCATATCGCCCAGCAGACCCTCGGCTTCTATCGCGAACAAGGTCGCCCGGTCAGCACCTCGCTCGCCGATCTGCTCCGCGAAGTCCTCGCCATCTACGGGCCCAAGCTCAAGTACAGCGACATCCAGGTCCACTCCCACCTTGAGGAGGTTCCTCCCATCGTCCTGCGCAAAGGAGAGATCATGCAGGTTCTCTCTAACCTCGTCGCCAACGCCATCTATGCCATGCCCGGCGGCGGCCAGCTCTCAGTCAGCGTCCGCACCATCAGGCGTGAGGACGCCGCCGGCTTTCCCACGCAGGGCTCTCTCATCGAGATCAAAGATACCGGTACCGGCATTACGCCCGAAAACCTTCCAAAAATCTTTGATCCGTTCTTCACCACGCGCGGCACCGTAGGCACCGGCATCGGGCTCTGGATCGCCAGACAGTTCATCGAAGGCCACGGCGGCACGATCGATGTAAAGAGCAGAGTGGACCCGTCCTCGCACGGCACCGCCATGTCCGTCTTTCTGCCCTCGCAAAACATCCCCAACTAGCCGCGCATCCCTCATCGCACTAGAGGGTATCGGCATAGAGGTAGCTTGTGACTGATGAATAAGATAGAAATTGTCATCCTGAGCGGAGCCTCGCGCAGCTTCATCGCGAGAGGCGTAGTCGAAGAGCCTGTCCTGAGCGAAGCCGAAGGACCTGCTGATATAAGAAATTGTCATCCTGAGCGCAGCCGGGTCCCCCGCGAGCTTGCTCGCTGGGGTGAAAGCGAAGGACCTGCTGATATAAAAAATTGTCATCCTGAGCGCAGCCGGGTCCCCCGCGAGCTTGCTCGCTGGGGTGAAAGCGAAGGACCTGCTGATATAAAAAATTGTCATCCTGAGCGCATCGGGGTCCCCGGCGAGCTTGCTCGCTGGGGTGAAAGCGAAGGATCTGCTGTCTGCTCATAGCGCCCGCACTTTCTCCGGTTTTCAACCATTCTGTCCCACTACGTCGACTTATAGGTCGATACCACCTGGCAAAATCCAATACCTCAGAAGGAGACTCCCCAGAACACCCCCCACCTACTATGGCCGCGTTCCAGCTCTCTCTCTTTGCCTCCCTTGCTTTCTGTTTTCTTCCCGCCCTTGCCGCCGCTCAGGCCGCGCCTGTCGACCTCCACGTCGTTGACGCCTCCACCCATCAGCCCATCCGCGACACCATCGTCACCGTCGGCGGCCATGTCCTCTCCGCTACCTCCAACGGCTCGTACTCCATCCCCGCGTCCGCTCCGCTCGTCATGGCCCGCGCCCCCGGCTACCGCGCCGTCTCCATCTCGCTCGCCGATCTCGCCCAGACCAACAACACCCTCTCCCTCACTCCCTTCGCCGTCCACGCCCTCTATCTCTCCGAGTTCGGCATCTCCTCCTCCATCATTCGCGACTCCGCGCTCAATATCATTCGTCACGGCGGCGCCAACGCCCTCGTCATCAACATCAAGAGCGACCACGGCCAAGTCGTCTACCCCAGCGCCATCCCGCTCGCGAAATCCATCGGAGCGCGCCATCTCACCACCATCCACTCGCTCAGCGATCTCGCCGCCAACGGACACGCGCAGGGCATCTACATGATCGCGCGCATCGTCACCTTCAAAGACACGCCACTCGCCACCGCGCGTCCCGACCTCGCCATCCATCTCGCCGACGGCTCGCTCTTCAAAGATCGCGAAGGTCTCTCGTGGACCGATCCCTACAAGCCCGAGGTCCGCGCCTACAACATCGCCATCGCCGTCGAGGCCGCCAAAGCCGGTTTCGATGAAGTCCAGTTCGACTACGTTCGCTTCCCCGACTCCACCACCAAACTTGTCGTCAGCGGTCCCACCGATGAGCCCGGTCGCATCGCCGCCATCTCGAACTTCCTCTCCCAGGCCCACGCCGCGCTCGCGCCCTACAACATCTTCGACTCCGCCGACATCTTCGGCTACACCTTCTGGAACACCAACGACACCGGCATCGGCCAGCAGCTCAACCACCTCGTCTCCACCGTCGATTACCTCTGCCCCATGCTCTATCCCTCCGGCTTCAAGTACGGCATTCCCGGACATCCCAAACCGATGGCGTCCACCGACGACATCTACAACACCATCAAGCTCACCCTCGACAACGGCCTCAAGCGCACCAACGCCAATCCCAAAAAATTCCGCCCCTGGCTGCAGGCCTTCCGCGACTACGCCTTCAACAGACTCATCTTCGGCCCCGTGCAGGTCTCCGCCCAGATCCGCGCGGCCGACGACGATCACACCGACGGCTGGCTGCTCTGGAACCCCCACAATCGATACACAGATATCGGGCTCATCCACTGACGCAATCTGCTTTCGTTTCGTACCCCTCCCGCAAGCCCCACTCGCATCCAATTGCGAGAGGAGACTCTATGACCAAGACCCTGAATCGTCTATCCAGCTTGGCCTGCGCAACCGCGCTGCTCGGGATCACCGCTTTCGCTACAGCACAGCGCCCGCAGGACAACCAGGACAGCTACCACCAGAACAACTACCAGGATCATCGCGATCAGAACCATCACGACAACTATCAGGATCATCGTGACAACAGCCGCGACGACTGGCACTTTAGGGATAACGACCGCAGCCGTTTCGAGCGCCACTACCGTTCCGATGCCCGCAGATGGTCAAACCGCCATGATCGTCCGCGTTTTGCGCGCGGCTATGCCATTCCGCGCAACTACTACATCCGTCCCGTCCCCCGCTCCTATTGGGTGGGCGCGCCTCCACCGCCGGGCTACACCTACGGCTACTATGACGGCTACGTCGTCACCTACAATCCCGCGACCCGCATCATTGCCGACGTGCTCGATCTCGCCACCGATCACTAATACAGCAGCGAGTTCATTCCAGCGCCCGGATCCGCCCGCACCCTGGGCCGGCTCCGGGCGTTGCCCTTTCCCCCTCGCGTAAAATGACCCCAGACGACCTTCCCGGGAGCCTCCTCCTCTGATCATCCACATCCATGCGCTCGCCGCGTTCCTGCTCTCCAATCAGCACGGCATCGCGCACTACTGGAGGACCCACTACGCCGACCACACCTTCCGCGGCGAGTACCGCTGGAACGGCTTCGACGTCTGCATCCTCATCCCCTACTTCGTCGTCATGATCATCCTTGCCTTTTACGGCATGCACCGCTATCAGCTCGTCTGGCTCTACTACCGCAACAAGCGCAAAGCCGCCCACTCCAGCCAGCCAGCCGCCCACTTCGCCCCCGAAGATCTTCCCTTCGTCACCCTCCAGCTCCCCATCTACAACGAGCAGTTCGTCATCGACCGCCTCATCGACGCCTGCTGCCGCATCGACTACCCTCGCGACCGCTTCGAGATCCAGGTCCTCGACGACTCCACCGACGAAACCATCCACGTCGCCCGATCCATCGTCCACCATTACGCTGCCGGCGGAGCCCGCGGCCCTGAAGACCAGGAAGAGCTCGCGCCCCAACCCATCGTCTACCTTCACCGCACTAACCGCCACGGCTACAAGGCCGGCGCACTCGAAGAGGGCCTCAAAGTAGCGAAGGGCGAGCTCGTCGCCATCTTCGACGCCGACTTCATCCCGCCCGTCGACTGGCTGCATCGCGTCGTCCACCACTTCGCCGAACCCGGCGTCGGCATGGTGCAAACCCGCTGGACCCACATCAACCGCAACTACTCCTTCCTCACCCAGGTCGAAGCTATCCTCCTCGACGGCCACTTCGTCCTCGAGCACGGCGGCCGCTCCCGCTCCGGCGTCTTCTTCAACTTCAACGGGACGGCCGGCATGTGGAGGCGGCAAGCCATCGACGAAGCCGGCGGCTGGCAGCACGACACCCTCACCGAAGACACCGACCTCAGCTATCGCGCCCAGCTCAAAGGCTGGAAGTTTAAATATCTGCAGGACGTCGAGTGTCCCGCCGAGCTTCCCATCGAGATGACCGCCTTCAAAACCCAGCAGGCACGCTGGGCCAAGGGCCTCATCCAGACCAGCATAAAAATCCTGCCCTCCGTCTTCCGCTCCAACGTCCCCTTCCACACCAAGATCGAGGCCTGGTATCACCTCACCGCCAACATCAGTTATCCGTTGATGATCGTGCTCTCCACGCTGCTCATGCCCGCCATGATCATCCGCTCCTGGCAGGGCCCCATCCAGATGCTGCTCATCGACTTCCCGCTCTTCATGGCCTCGACCATGTCCATCTCCAGCTTCTATCTCGTCTGCCAGAAAGAGCTCTACCCCGGCCGCTGGTACATGACCTTTCTCTATCTTCCTTTCCTCATGTCGCTCGGCATCGGCCTCACCATCACCAACACCAAAGCCGTCCTCGAAGCCCTCTTCGGCATCAAGAGCGCCTTCGCCCGCACGCCCAAATATCGCGTCATGAAAAAAGGCGAAAAGTCGCAGGCAAAAAAATATCGCAAGCGCCTCGGCATCATCCCCTGGATCGAGCTACTCATCGGCTGCTACTTCGCCGCGACCGTCTGGTACGCCGTCTCCACCGAGAACTACTTCACCGTGCCGTTTCTTCTGCTCTTCCTTCTCGGCTACTGGTACACCGGCCTTCTAAGCCTCTTCCAGGGCCTCTTCGACCGCAAAGCCAGCCAGGGCGAATCCCTCCACGAAAAACCCTACCCCGTCGGCGTCTAGTCTAGTTTTAGATTTTAGATTTTAGATTTTAGATTTCGACTTCAACTTCATTTCAACTTCGATTCAACCCTCTAATTGTCATCCTGGCCAGCGCCAACGGCGCGTAGCATACCAGCCTGGGGCATCGCCCCAGGCCCACACCGTCAAAGGGCCTCATGCCGCAATCGCTCTCCCTCATCCTCGTGCACATCATCTTCAGCACGAAAGATCGCCGGCCCGCGCTCGACGAAACCATCCGCCCCGCTCTCTTCGCCTACCTCGCCGGAATCGCCCGCACCACAGGCTGCGAATGCTACCGGGTCGGCGGCATCTCCGATCACGTGCATCTCGCTATCCGCCTCGCGCGTACGATGACGGCCGCCAAACTCGTTCAAGAGCTCAAGACCTCTTCCACCAAATGGCTGAAGGATCGCTCGCCACATCACGCCCGCTTCGCCTGGCAACGAGGCTACGCCATCTTCTCCGTAGGCCCGTCGCATCGAGACGCCCTCACACAATACATCGACACCCAGCAACAACATCACGAACAATACTCGTTCCAGGAAGAGCTCCGCGCTTTACTCACAAAATACGGCTTCGAATCAGACGAACGTTATCTATGGGACTGAATCCCACGCATCGCATCTCAGCCACCAACCCCGAGCGCCAACGGCGCGCAACATACCAGCCTAGGCCGAACCGGGGTCCCCGGCGGACGCTTTTGTCCGCTGGGGTGGGGAAGGCCTAGGTACCATCGCGCCCAACCACCAAGGGCTGAAAGCCCGCAACATACCATCCTTGGGGCATCACCCTTGCCTTTCCACTACCTTCCGCATTTCTGACGATACATCTGGCGATGCAACAAAAAGGGCCCGCCAAAGGCGGGCCCTTTTTCAAACCACCCTCTAAAACCGAATACCAACCTTCACCGGCAGGTACGACGTCCTATTGCTGTTCGCCGGAAAATCATTCGCAATATTTGCATTGTCCGAGGCGCAGGACAACGAGGTGCAGGTCGTCGCGTCCACACCCGGCCGTGCCGAGTTGAGCACATACACATACCGCACCTCGGCATAAAACCGCTCGGTCGCAAACTTCGAGAACTTATACGTCACGCCGACGCCGCCGTTGAAGCCTGGTGCATTCGACGTGTAGTGGTCATAGACTGCATTCTGCTGGACCGGTTCGCAGATGCCGTAAAACTCCAGCGCGTACGGATCGCAACCAACCTCGGGCACGGTAAAGTTCGCGACCTTGTGATAGTACCCGGCGCCCCCGGTTATGTACGCGCCTAGCCCTTCGCCCGATCGAAGATTGTAGATCGGATCGATCGACATCGACCACACGTGGCTGTTGCCATCCAGCCCGCTGATCGGGGTCACGCCGCTGCTGGCGCAGTCGGTCGGATCGCTGGTGCAGAACAGATTGATGTAGTTGTTGTACAGATTTTCCTGCGCGGTCAGCGTCGATCCCGTCATCCCGAAGTGATCGTAATCGAACTCCAGGTTCACTCCGAAATTCTTGTTGAAGTTACGCCCGCCGCCCACCTGGAATCCCCAGCTCGTGGTCAGATAATTCGACTGCGTTCCCGCCGGAATGCCAAATCCGCCGCCGACAAAAAAGTCATACTTCGCTGACCCGTCCGCGTTCGTATTCCCGCCCCGGTAACGCGGCCGTCCATACCGCCGCCGTCCGCCGCCATACTGCATCGCATTCAAAAAGTTGAAGGGTGCGGTCGTATTCGCCGCCACCTCGGTCCCCGCACTGCTGTCCAGGCTGCTCGAAGAGCTGCTGGACGACACCGCAGCCCCGCTCGGTACATCCGCCGCAGGCAACTGCAAGTTCAGCCGCGGAGCCTGTTCCGCCGCACTCTGCGCCGCCCTTGCCGCCGCCGTCGCATTGCCATCCTGCGCCGTCTGGGCGTGCAGCAACGCGCCGCCGGTTGTTGCCAATGCCGCCACTGCCAGCATCCGGCCGGCCAAAGAAACCCATCGAGCCTGCGTCATAACCATCTCTAAACTCCTCCAACCGGGAATTCCAGGTCTATTGAACCCTTCTCCGGGTCGCATGTTGCGCTTCCATGCTCCCCGCAAACTTTCTATACACATCTAGGACGATAAAATAAGAGGACTGGATGCAGCGACTACGCCGGCACGATGTCGCGATTATAGAGCTTCGCTGCCCCGCATCCTTAACTCGGCCGCTTCCCCTCCGCTCTGCGCCTGCACCGAAAACTCTTCCGCAACCCCGGCCCGCAATCCTCGTCTAAAGCTTCAACCCCGGCTTATTCATCGACGGACACCCCACACCGCTGCCTCAAGAACGGTCTCGCCTTGCCCCTATCTTTCGCCCGATCCGTCGCCCCCTTCCACATCTCGAAGCGCCTTGCCGCGCTCGCTTTCAGCCTGACCTTCGCCTTCGCCGCCCCCGCCTGGATCACAGCGCAGATTCCCGCAGCCGCTGCCCTCCCCGACGCCCCCTCCGCGCTCCTCGCCGCCGCCCCGCAGCCCGCGTCCTCTCCACAGTCACAGCCCGTCTCGCCGCAGTCACAGCCCACCACCCTCGCCCTGAACCTGTCGCCCTTGGATAGAAATCTGCATAGAAATGAGGATGGAAATGTCGACGCACGTGTCGATGAGATTGCAGACTCGAGCTCCTCCAGCGCGGCCGTCTTCTTCGCGCTTGATCCTCAACAATCCCAGCCCCAGCAGCCCGTCTGCGCCGGCTGCGATGTCGATGCCAACGGTAAGCCCATTCCCCTCGAGCGTCAGCAGCCGCACCGCATCCTCGGCTTCATGCCCAACTTCCGCACCGTCTCTGCCGGCGCCAGAGTCCATCCCCCCGGCTGGAAGTACAACTTCACCGTCGCCTCTCACCAGGCGCTGGACTACTCCACCTTCCTCTTCCTCGGCCTCACCTCCCTCACCGCCGAAGGCATGGACTCGCATCCCTCCCTCGGCAAAGGCGTTGGCGGCTTCTGGGGCTACACCTGGCGCGGCTTCCTCGACAAGACCGACGGAACCTACCTCTCCGCCTGGCTCCTTCCCAGCCTGCTCCATCAGGACACCCGCTACTATCCCCTCGGCGCAGGCCACCCCATCGTCGAGCGCGCCCTCTACGTCATCAGCCGCCAGGCCGTCTCCAAGACCTACGGTGGCCATGACACCCCGGCCTTCGCCACTCTCGGCGGCAAAGCCCTCACCCAGCTCATCTCCCGCACCTACTATCCGTCCAGCTCGGAAAACTTCAGCGTCCTTGCCAGCAAGTTCGGCTACTCGGTGATGCGCGACGTCGCCTTCTCCTCCATTCGCGAGTTCTACCCCGACATCGCCGCGCACTACATCAAAAAGCACCGCGAGAAGGTCGCCCGCCAGGCCCCCCGCGACGCCCAAACCACCCAGGGTACCCAGAGCACCCCTTCCCCACACCCTTAAGGCAGTTTTCCCCTCACTATGACAGTGTCATCTCGACCGGAGCGAACGGTCTCATCGTTCGCGCAAAGGCAGTTTTTCCCTCCCTATGAAGTGTCATCTCGACCGGAGCGAACGGTCTCATCGTTCGCGCAGTGGAGAGACCTGCAGTTCTGCCCGGATTGCCTGCACACTTTCAGGAAATCTGCTCTCGTTGGTATCGACACACAGGCAGCTTGTAATTAATTGAACAAGACAGAAACGGTCATCCTACCCGCCACCTACCTACTTCCTAACCCGAACCCTAATCCCTAATCCCTCTTAAACTAAAACCATGTCCATCGCCGCCAACCTCGAACGCCTGCGCAACGAGATCGCCGACACCTGCGCTCGCGCCCACCGCGACCCCGCCACGGTCGCTCTCATGGCGGTCAGCAAAATGCACCCCGCCGAAGCCATCCTCGAAGCCCACGCCGCCGGCCAGCGCCTCTTCGGCGAAAACCGCGTCCAGGAGTGGCAATCCAAACACGCTCAGCTTGCAGATCTCTTCGATGCCACACGAAGCGTCCCGCCCGCCGCGCAGGCGCACCTCATCGGCCCGCTCCAGAACAACAAGACCGCCAAAGCCGCCGAGCTCTTCCACGCCATCGACACCCTCGACTCCCTCAAAACCGCCGAGCGCCTCGACCGCGCCGCCGCCGCCCTCAACAAAACCATCCCCGTCCTCATCGAAGTCAAGCTCTCCCCTGAGGAGACCAAGCACGGCATCGCACCACAAAATCTACCCACACTTCTCCACGAGCTATCCACGCTGGACCACATCGAAATCCACGGCTTAATGACGGTTCCGCCCTGGAGCGACAACACGCCCGAGGGTGCCGAAACCGCCCGCCCCTACTTCCAGCAGCTCCGCCGCCTGCGCGACGAACTCCAGCCTAACTACCCCACTCTCAACGACTTATCCATGGGCATGTCCAACGACTTCCGGGTCGCGATCGAAGAAGGCTCGACCTGTGTCCGCATCGGCACCGCCATCTTCGGCCACCGCACCCACCCCTGATCCACAGCCCCTAAACCACCACAAATCTGGGTGCCCCACCCATACGCGGCTTCATCGCGGATGGGTGGGATCGCGATACCACCAGCCTTCACCGCTTCCAGAACACAACAAACGCCGCTACCACCGCCGCCACCGCCCCCACAAACAATCCCGCCCCCCATGCCATCGGACGCACCATCCCCGGCCTGCCGCCGGCCGCCAACCCTTGCATCATCTTCCAATGTTCTGCCAGCAGTCCCACACCCACAAACACCGCCAGCACTACCACCGCACGCCACGCCACCCTCATGCCTTCAAGTCTACCTCCCGTGACCTTCGCGCTACCTCCCGGTGACCTTCGCACTGGCCGCCACCGTCATCGGTTGTCCCTCCGCCGGCGTAATCGTCACATGGTCCAGCGTCACCTGCGCATAGGCAATCCGCATCCCTGTCTGCGCCTGAATATCGACATTCCGCAACACAATTCCCTTCACCGGCGCCTCCGGCAATCCCACAATCACACCCGCCGTCTTCCCTCCCGTCGCCTTCACATTCTCAATCACGATGTCGTGAAACTCCGGCGTCAATCTACCCACAGGAGCCGCCGCCACGTCGCCCTCCGGAAACACCTTCGGGTAATACTCGCTCACCAGGATCGCCGTCTTCACATCGTTCATCGTGATGTCCTTGAACACAATGTTCGACACATCCGCGCCGCGATCGCGATTCGCCTTGATCCGAATCCCATTGTCCGTCCCCTCGAACGACACGCGCTCCGCCACAATATTCTGCGC
>Ga0207933_1001209_pt1 | contig 20637 bp, 14 predicted proteins | sample NGESurdeep092012_4_FD_184488 | JGI IMG/M metagenome (GOLD analysis project Ga0207933, IMG submission 184488) | Arctic peat soil microbial communities from Barrow, Alaska - NGEE Surface sample F53-3 deep-092012 (SPAdes) | ecosystem: Environmental > Terrestrial > Soil > Wetlands > Peat ...
ATGGTCCCGGTGGCCCACGCCAGCGACGGTGGCGGTTCGATCCGCATTCCCGCCTCGTGTTGCGGCCTGGTGGGACTGAAGCCCAGTCGGGGTCGGGTGGCCTCCATCGTGCCCGGCTGGCAGGGCATGACCACCGAGGGCGCACTCACCCGCACGGTGGCCGACAGCGCGGCGGTACTCGACGTGATCAGTGCCCCCGACCCCTACGCCTGGTGGAACGCCCCAGCCCCCGTACGGCCGTTCGCCGACGAGGTCGGCGCCGATCCGGGGCGCCTGCGGGTGGCCCTGTGCACGGTGTCGGCCCTCGGCCTTCCGTTGGCCGAAGCGACCATCGCCGCCGTGGAGCACGCCGGCCGACTGCTCGAGGCGGCCGGCCACCACGTCACCCGGTTGGACGCCGATGTGTTCGACCCCGCCGGCCTCGGCCCCTTCCTCCACGTGGTGAATTCGGGTGCGGCCGAAGTGGCGGGCCTCGACTGGGATCGGGTCGAGCCCCATAACCAGGCCGCCCGGCGGGCGGCCCAGGAAGTGGACAGCCTGGCCTTCGTCGAGTCGCTGACCCAGCTCAAGCTGCAGACCCGGACGATCGTCGGGCGCTTCGACCGCGACTTCGACCTCCTGGTCACACCGACCCTGACCATCGAGCCTCCCGAGGTGGGTCTGCTCGACGCCGTCCATGCCGGCGCCGGCACGGGAATGCCCCCGATGGAGATCGTGGCCATGGCCGCATTCACCGCGGTCTTCAACATCACCGGACAGCCGGCCGTCAGCCTCCCCCTCCATATGGCGGCATCGGGACTGCCGGTCGGGGTGCAGATCGTGGCCGGTCCCTGGCGGGAGGCCCAGTTGATCCGGGTGGCCGCCCAGCTGGAGCAGGCCGACCCCTGGGCCCACCGGTATCCCCGGTTCGGGTGAACCGGTCGTGGCCGGCGACCCCGGTCCTGTGTAGGTTCGGTATCCGAGCCAAGGAGGGCGCATGACCACCATCGACGAGACCGTCAGGCAGCACAAGTACATCCTCGATGAGAGCGAGATGCCCACGGCCTGGTACAACATCGTGCCCGACCTGCCGTCCCCGCCGCCGCCGGCCCTCCATCCGGGGACCCTCCAGCCGGCCGGACCTGACGACTTCGCCCCCCTGTTCCCCATGGACCTCATCCTCCAGGAGGTCAGCCAGGACCGGTACATCGACATTCCCGGTGCCGTGCTCGACGTCTACCGGCAGTGGAGGCCGTCGCCGCTGTTCCGGGCCCACCGCCTCGAGCAGGCCCTCGGCACCCCGGCCCGCATCTACTACAAGTACGAGGGCGTCTCCCCGGCCGGCTCCCACAAGCCCAACACCGCCGTGCCCCAGGCGTACTACAACGCCAAGGCCGGAGTGAAGCGGCTCACCACCGAGACCGGGGCCGGCCAGTGGGGGACGGCACTGGCCTTCGCCTGCGCGCTCTACGGACTGGAGTGCGAGATCTGGCAGGTCGGGGCATCCTTCGACCAGAAGCCGTACCGGCGGCTGATGATGGAGGCCTTCGGGGGCAAGGTGCACCGTTCGCCCAGCGCCCTGACGGCGGCGGGCCGGGCCGTGCTCGAGGCCGACCCCGACAGCCCGGGATCGCTGGGCATCGCCATCTCCGAGGCTGTCGAGGTGGCCGCCCCCGACCCCGAGACCCGCTACGCCCTGGGCAGCGTGCTCAACCACGTGCTGATGCACCAGACCATCATCGGTGAGGAGGCGTTGCTCCAACTGGCCAAGGCGGGCGAGACCGCTCCCGACCTGCTGGTGGGATGCACCGGAGGTGGCTCCAACTTCGGGGGGTTGGCCTTCCCGTTCATGAGGGAGAAGCTGGCCGGCCGGATGAACCCGGTCATCCGGGCCGTGGAGCCGGCATCCTGCCCGTCGCTGACCCGCGGCGTCTACGCGTATGACTTCGGTGACACCGCCGGCATGACACCGCTCATGAAGATGCACACCCTGGGCCACGACTTCATCCCCGACCCCATCCACGCCGGCGGCCTGCGCTACCACGGCATGGCCCCGCTCATCTCGCACATCTACGAGCTGGGCATGATGGAGGCCATCGCCATCCCCCAACTCGAGTGCTTCGGCGCGGCCATGCAGTTCGTCCGGTCCGAGGGCATCCTGCCCGCCCCCGAGCCCACCCACGCCATCGCCGCCGCCATCCGGGAGGCCCTGGCCTGCAAGGAGTCCGGCGAGGAGAAGGTCATCCTCACCGCCCTGTGCGGCCACGGCCACTTCGACCTGGCCGCCTACGACTCCTATCTCAGCGGGCAGATGGTCGATGAGGCGGTCACCGATGCCCGTCTCGCCGCCGGGCTGTCGACGGTGCCGGTGGTGGCCTGAGAGGAGAGGCGGCTAGCCGGGGGGTGGTCAGCCGACGGTCAGCCCGCGGACAGACCCAGGCCTCCGGCCACCCGGCGGAGCGCCTCGAGGTGGGCATCCACGCCGGCCAGGCCGGCGTGCATGGTGTTGATGGAGAGATGGGAAGCTCCGGCCTCCCGCCACAGCCCGGCTCGCCGGACCAGCTCGTCGAGGTCGCCCCGCCAGTCGAGTCGGCCCTCCATGCCGATGACGGCCGGGTCCCTACCGGCCTCGGCCGCGCCCTCGGCCACCTGGGCCAGGGCCTCGTCCAGTTTGGGTCCCGGCTGCATCATGGGGAGCCATCCGTCGGCCACCCGGCCGGCCCGTCGGAAGGCGGCCGGGGTGGCACCCCCGAACCAGATGGGGATGGGTTGCTGGATGGGTAGTGGGGCGATCCCCACCCCGTTGAACCGGTCGAAGCGGCCACTCGCCGTCACCGACCGGGTGGTCCACAGGGACCGGAGCAGTCCGACCTGCTCCTCGATGCGCCGACCTCGGGTGGAGAAGTCCTGCCCCAGGGTGTCGTACTCCACGGCGTTCCATCCGATACCCACACCCAACCGGAATCGGCCGCCGGTCAGCAGGTCGACCTCGGCCGCCTGTTTGGCCACCAGGGCGGTGGGGCGCTGGGGCAGGATGGTGATGCCGGTCACCAGTTCGAGCGAGGTGCAGGCGGCCAGGTAGCCGAACAGCACGAAGGGCTCATGGAACTGGGTGTCGATGTCGTAGGGGCCGTCCCATCCCACGTGCACGGCGGGATCGGCCCCGACGACGTGGTCGTAGGCCACCAGGTGGTGGAAGCCCAGCGACTCCACGCCCTCGCCGTAGGCCCGCACGCCTCCGACGTCCGGTCCGATCTCGGTCTGGGGCAGTACGACACCGATGTGCATGGTCGATGGAATCCGATCGTGAGGTTGGGCCGGGCCGCGGCCATCCCCGACTCGGGCGACCGTGGCGGTGCCGACCTTACCGGGCGTCCGGGGATCCTCCCGTACCGATGGGCCACCCGACTTCGGTACGCCACCGTGTCGTGTCGGTGGTGGTGGAGGCATCGACCAGATAGGTCTCGCGGATCGGTCCCGGAGCGGCCAGGGCGCGCTCGGCCACATGGACGCCGAGGGCGCCGTAGGTCAGGTCGATGCTGTCCTCCGATCCACGGTGGACCAGCACGGCCAGGTCGGCCGCGGGGACCAGCACGACCTGGATCCGACCACCGACAGGGAGCTGGTCCGAAGTGGCCCCGGCCACCGGCAGGTACAGCGTGGCCTCCCCGCGTTCGTCCTCGAACAGGCCGTGGGCGTAGAGGCCACCGGCCGGCCCCGTCGGCACCCAGTCGAGCTGGTCGGCGGTGGCCCGCAGCTCGACGAATCCGGACGACCACCAAGCACCCATTTCCTCGTGCTCCACGGTGGCGCAGATGGCGATGGCCTCCACCGGAGGCACCGAGCGGTGGATGATGGCCGCCGGGGCGGCGGGCGGTTCGAGCAGGGACCGGAGGGACTCGACGGCGGAGCGGGTGTGCTCCAGTTGGCCCTGGAGCCGGTCGAGATGATCGGCGATCAGCTGGTGGCGGGAGGTCTCATCCGGGGCGCTGAGCACGGCCCGCACCTCGTCGATGGGCATGTCCAGGTCACGGAAGCGCCGGATGACCTGGGCGGCGGGCACCTGGTCGGTGGAGTAGTAGCGGTAGCCGGTGCGGGGGTCGACCCCGGCCGGCTCGAGCAGGCCGACCCGGTGATAGTGGCGCAGCGTCTTGACCGTGAGATGGGTCATCCGGGAGAACTCGCCGATCGTCACGTCCACGGTCATCCGGATCAGTCTCCACCTTCCCGTCGGGGGAGGGTCAACGGGCGGGAACATCGGCCGGCCGGCGCCTTGACTCTCCCCTCAGGGGAGCACGCAGTGTGGACCGTGCCAACCCACCCGGCCGATCCCACCGGACCGGCCCGAACAGGAGCCCACCATGACCCACACCCCAATGACCCCCGCCCGACCGCTCCAGGCCCCGCCAGCCGTCGTGGCCCGCTATCTGGCCGCCGCCGACGGCCAGGACACCCGGGCCCTGGCCGGGTGCTTCACCACCGGGGGCACGGTGGTCGACGAGGGCGTCATCTACCGGGGTCACGAGGAGATCGTCAGGTGGCGGGAGGAGTTGGGCGCCAGGTGGGAGTACACCTCGACGGTGACCTCCACCCAGGCTGTCGACAACCACCAGTTCCTGGTCGGGGTCCACGTGGAGGGCAACTTCCCCGGGGGCCAGGCCGACCTGACGTACCGCTTCACCGTGGCGGGCGACGCCCTGTCGTCCCTGTCCATCGTCGAGTAGCGGTCATGGCGAGCAGCCGCAGGGAGATGTGCATGGTCACTCCGACCGGAGCAAGGCCGCCGGCGTCGATCGGGCGGCCACCAGGGCCGGTCCGATGGCCAGCACGTTGGCCACCACCACGGTGCCCAGAGCGATGAGCACGATGACCCGGCCTGCCACGGTGGGGACCGGGACCACTCCGAGGTTGTCGGCGAAGATCCGCCAGACCAGTCGGCCGAGAGCGACGCCCGCCGGCAACCCGACGACGATTCCGATGAGGGCGACCGTGGTGGTCTGCCACGACAGCGTGTAGGCCACCTGGCGGCGCAGGAAGCCGAGTGACTTGAGCAGACCGACCTCACCACGGCGCCGGGTCACGCTGACCACCAGCACGTGCAGCAGTGTGGCTGCACCGAACACGATCAGGACGAGGCCCAAGATGAGGGGGAAGTTCACCGCCTCGCCGAAGTTGACCAGATTGGTGGGGGGAGCGGGATAGCTCACTTCACTGGCAAAGGTCCTGGCCAGCCGGGTGAGTGCGGCCCGACCCTCGGGACCAGGTGAGAACTGCACCAGGTAGGAGCCTGAGGTGTCGGTGACGGCCTGCAGCTGACAGGCCCGATGGGTGGGGCCGGAGGGGCATTGGGGTCCCAGGAGACCGTCGAGGGTGACCACGGCCCCCGTGCCCAGGGCACCGGCCCCGAAATCCGGCGGGAACGATGTCGTACCCACGACGCGGAAGGACGACGTCCGCGTGGTCCCGGTGGGCAGGGGCGCGGTCACCCGGATCCGGGATCCCACCTTGGCACCGGCCTGCCGGAGCGTGGTCGCTCCCATGGAGATCTCGTGGGCGTCCGCCGGAAGCCGGCCGTTGATGGTGGAGAGGAGCAGCCGACCACGGATCGGCTGACCGGCCAGGGCGTCGACGGTGGTGCCGTTGATGGTCACGTCGCCGCTGATGCCGGCGGTGATGGCCGAGACGCTGGGCTCCCGCTCGATGGTGACAAGCATCCGGCCGGCATCCGCCGGGCCCGGTGCGGTGCTGGGGCTGAACCAGAGGTCGAACGGCTGGCCGTAGAGGGCCGGAGTGCTGGTCAGATGCGTGAGGCTGGCGCCGAACACCGCCGTGGCGCACAGCGCAGTGACGGCCAGCACCGACCCGATCAGCGCCGAGGCCACCGGTACCGCATTCCGACCCCGACCCCGCTCGAGTGCGTATCGCACCCCGATGAGCGCGCTGGGCGGGGCGCCCACACCGGTCAGCAGGGCAACGATCCGTGAGGGGTTGGTGACGGGACGCTCGTTTCCGGGACGGCGCACGCGTGCGGCGTCCACCGCCGGCCACAGACCGATGGCCAATACGCCAACCAGGGCCAGCAGCGCGCCGAGGAGGAGGACCGAGGGGTCGAAGGCCAGCCCGGGCGAGGGGTCGGCCAGGCGGGCTTCACCCACCGGGGTCAGGGGCGAGAGCAGGAAGGCGAGCACCAGGCCTCCGGTCACGCCCACGGTCCCGATGGCGGAAGCCCGGGCCATGCCCACCCAGACCAACTGGGCCCGCGACACGCCGAGGGCACTCAGGTTGGCGAAGGTGTCGGACTCGACGGTGGCCTGGCGGGCCAGGGCCTGGGCCACCACGATGATCCCGACTAACGCCGCCAGAGCGGCGAGGATCCACCATCCGACGGCCTGGGGATGGATGGAGGAGGTGATGGTGGCGCCGGCCACGTCGAGGTCGGACACCGATTGGCCTCCGTGCTGGCGGGCCTCGGCCTCGAACCGGGGAAGATCGCTCGAACCGTGACGGAGCCGAAAGAAATAGGCCGTGAACGACACGGTCTTCGGGTTGACGACCCGGGCGAAGGCCTGGGTCGAATAGAGGTCGTAATCAGGGGCGTTGGTGGAGGGGAACTCCTCCTCGGCGGCCTCGATTCCCACCACGTGGAACTCCACCGTCGGGCCGTTGGGGACGACGGTGGGGTTGGACAGCACCTCGGCCCGCTGGGAGGCCGCAACGAAGGGGACGCGGATGACCGACCCGACGTGGACGCCGAAGTCGCGCTGCATGGTGAACGAGACCAGGGCCTCGTGGGGGTCTGCCTGGTCGGGCATCCGCCCGGCGACCAGTTTGACCATGTGGTCGAGGTCCTTCGGCGCCACCTCGAACACGCCGAAGTTGTTGAAACTGGCCGATCGGCAGCCGGCGCAGTTCGGCCTTCCTGCGACCGGGACGCGAATGACCGTGGCCGAGGCCACGGTGGGCAAGGCGGCCAGGCCGTGTACCGGCCGGGGGGTGAAGTGGAAGGCATCGTACCCGTGGGCCTCCTGGTACCGGGCGAAGGAGGTGGCGGTACGGCGCCCGGCACCCAGTCCGGCGAGGACCAGACCGCTGACCAGGGCCACCATGAGGGCGAGGAGGAGCCACGATCGCCACCGGTGGCGGAATTCGGCACGGACCAGCACGCTCACGACCGTCATAGGACCTCCTCACCCGAGTGTGAGGCAGCGGTGCCGCCCTCACAAGGGGGGGACCCTCCGCCGAGGAGTGGTGCTACTACCCCGGAGGGCCCGAGTCATGCCGGCGGACCGGGCTCAGGCCCCGTGGTCGGCCGACGCCCCCTCGTGTTCGGACAGGTCGGACTGGTGCACCCAGGTGGCGTACATCTCGGCGTAGCGACCGCCGGCGCTCAGCAGCTCGGCGTGGGTGCCCACCTCGATGATCCGTCCCTCGTCCACCACCACGATGCGGTCGGCCCGCATGGCCGTCGACAACCGGTGGGCGATGAGGATGGCCGTGCGGTTCTCCAGCAGGGCGTCGAGGGCTGATTCGATCTTGGTCTCCGACTGGAGGTCGAGATTGGACGTGGCCTCGTCCAGGACCAGCACCCGGGGATGGGCCAGGAACGCCCGGGCCAGGGCGATGAGCTGGCGCTCGCCCGAGGACAGGGTCTGGCCGCGCTCGTGGACGACGGTGTCGATCCCGTCGGGCATGCGTCCGATCACATCGGACAGCCCCACCTTGTCCACTGCCTCGTGGATCTCGGCGTCAGTGGCCGACGGTCGGGCGAAGGCGATGTTGTCCCCGATGGTCCCGGCGAAGAGGAACGGCTCCTGGGGCACCACCCCGAGCTGGCGGCGCAGGGAGAACATGGTCACGTCCCGGAGGTCGTAGCCGTCGATGAGCACCCGGCCGGCGGTGGGGTCGTAGAACCGGGTCACCAGTTTGGCCAGGGTCGACTTCCCGGCTCCGGTGGGGCCGACGAAGGCCACCGTCTCGCCGGGGGCCACGGAGAGGTTGACGTCCTCGATCACCGGACGGGCCGGGTCGTACCCGAACGTCAGCCGGTCGAACTCGATGGCCCCCTCGATGGGGGGGAGCTCGATGGCGTCGGGCGCCTCACGGACCTCGGGTTCGGTGTCGATCAGGTCCCGGAGCTTGTTCACCGAGGCCTGTCCCTGCTGATAGGTGTTGTACTGCTGCACCAGCAGCTGGATGGGCTGGAAGAAGCGGTTGAGGTAGAGGAAGAAGGCCACCAGGGCCCCGAGGGACAGGGTGTGGTGGAGCACCATGTCGCCCCCGATGGCCAGCAGCACGGCCTGACCCAGCACACCCAAGAGCTGGGTGCCCGGACCGTAGACGGCGTTGACCTGCGCCGTGTAATTGTTGGCATCCCGGTAGTCACCCACCACGTTGCGGTGGTGGATGACGTTGTGGCGCTGGCGGTTGTGGGCCGTCACGATCCGCACCCCATGGAGGCTCTCGGACAAATCGGCCAGCACGTTGGCGATGCCGTCCCGTACCCGGTCGTAGCCCCGCTCCGAGGCCCGCTTGAACCACAGGGAGGCGATCACCAGGATGGGCACGATCAGCACGACGGTGATGAAGGCCAGGCGGACATCGGTGGCGAAGAGGATGACGGTGATCACCACCATGGTCAGTCCCTGAATGGCCAGTTGGGAGAGGCCGTCCTGGAGAAGCTGCTGGAGGTTCTCGATGTCGCTGGTCATCCGGGACATGACCACGCCGGCCTTCTCCTCGGTGAAGAAGCCGAGAGAGAGGCGTTGCAGGTGGGCGAAGACCTTGACCCGGAGGTCGTTCATCACCCAGGCGGCCAGGCGGCCGGTGACCTGGACCTGGAACCGTTGGGCCAGGGAGGTGATCACGATGAAGACCACGTAGGCCACGGCCATGGCCACCACCACGGCGAAGTCGAGGTGGCCGGGGGACATCCCGTCGTTGATGGCGTACTCGGTGAGCTTGGGCCCGATCTGGGACGCCACCGAGATGACCACCACCAAGAGGCCGGCCAGGACCAGCATTCCCGGGTACTTGACCAGCAGGCGCCACAGGCTGAGCCGTTTGAGATCGGCTTCGGAGCCGTTCTGGGTGAAGACGACGTCCGGGTCGGCGTACTCGGGCTCGGTGGCCAGCAACGTATCCACGCCGTCCTGCAGCTCGGAGGGGATACCGGCGAACGGCAGCCCTGGAGCGGCCGGGCGTCCGAAGCCGCCGGGCGGGCCGCCCATGCCTCCGCCGAACATCAGGACCGTCCTCCGCCGCGAACCGAGTCCAGCAGGTCGCGGAGGGGCTGCCCGTCGGGGGCGGGGCCGTCCGGCTCGTCGGTGCCCGTGCCCGATCCAGAGTCGGCCGTCGCCTCGGCCCCGGCGGCCTCGGCCTCCAGCTCGAACTCACCGGCCTGGGCCAGCACCTCGGCGTAGAGCGGGGTGGTCTCGAGGAGCTCGGCGTGGGTGCCGTCGGCCACGATCTTGTGGTGGTCGAGCAGGAGTACCCGGTCGGCCAGCGAGATGGTGGACAGGCGGTGAGCGATGATCAGGGTGGTCCGGCCCAGCATCTGCACCCGCAGGCCGGCGTGGATCTTCTGCTCCACCTGGACGTCGATGGCGCTGGTGGCGTCGTCCAGGACCATGATCGGGGGGTTGACCAACAGGGTCCGGGCGATGGCGATCCGCTGTCGTTGGCCACCCGAGAGCGTGTAGCCCCGCTCGCCCACCACCGTGTCGTAGCCGTCGGCCAGCTTGGAGATGAACTCGTGAGCCCCGGAGGCCGCCGCCGCCGCCACCACCTCGTCGAGGGTCGCGGTGGGCTTGCCGTAGGCGATGTTCTCCCGGATGGAGACCGAAAACAGGAACGGCTCGTCGAGGACCACTCCCACGTTGGCCCGCAGGCTGGCCTGGGTGACGTTCCGGATGTCGTGGCCGTCGATCTCCACCGAACCGTGCTTGACGTCGTAGAAACGGGTCAACAGCCTGGCCACGGTCGACTTGCCGGCCCCCGTACGGCCCACCAGGGCCACGGTCTCGCCGGGCGTGATGTGGACGTCGACATCGGCCAGGACCAGCTGCTCGGCGTCTGCGGCATAGGCGAAGTCGACGTGGTTGAACCGGACGTCGCCCCGGCAGTCGACCAGGTCGACGGCGTCGGGCGCGTCGGTCACCGTGGGCTGCTCATCGATGATCTCGTAGATCCGATCGGCTGAGGCCGCGGCCCGCTGGCCCATCATGATCAGCATGCCCAGCATCATGAAGGGGGCCTGGAGCATGACGAGGTAGAGGTTGAACTCGAGGATGGCGCCGACCGGCAGGGTGCCGTGGATGACCATGTACCCACCGAACAGCAGGACCAGGGCCAATCCCAGCTGGGGCAGGTTCTGGACCACAGGGGCGAACCGGGCCCGGAGGTCGGCGTCTTTGATGTAGCTCCACTGGACCTTCTCTGCCGCGCCCGAGAGAGCCCGCAGCTGCTGCTGCTCGGCGGCGAACGACTTGACCACCCGGACCCCGTTGACGTTCTCGTCGACGATGGTGGCCACGTCGGCCAGGCGGGCCTGGATGATCCACGACACCGGGAACATCGACTTCCGCATCTTCACGCCGGACAGGTAGACGAACGGCATGGTGGCCATGGCCACGAAGGCCAGCGGCACGCTGATGGAGAGCATGAACCCGAAGGCCACCACGGCGATCGAGCACTGGACGAGGATCGAGGGTGCGAAGGTCATGTACATCTGGACGGAGCGGATGTCCGAGTTGGCTCTCGAGATGAGCTGGCCCGACTGCACCCGGTCGTAGAAGGAGAACGACATCTTGGTCAGGTGCTCGTAGATGATGTTCCGCAGGTCGTACTCGATGTCGTAGGCCGTCTCGAACAGGAAGAGGCGTGAGATGTAGCCGGCCACCCCGCCGACCAGGCCCAGCCCGACGATCTCCCATACGTAATGGCTGAGGGGCACGGTGTGGTGCTCGATCGAGTGCGTGATGGCGTCGTTGAGCAGGTTGGGGATCATCACCATCAGCACCAACCCGATGAAGGACGCCACCAGGGAGGTGACGAAGATTCCCCTGTGGGCCCACATGATCGGCTTGGCCCGCCGTAGCCAGCTGAGCGAGGTGTCCGGGTCGATGGTGGCGCGGGGCGCCTCGTTGCGGGCCACCTCGGCCACGGGGGTGAACGCGGTCCCCGTTTCGGCCGGTCCGGTCGGCTGCGGTCGGAGGCGGGGCATCCTCATCGGGGGGTGCTCCGGGCCAGGCGGGAGGCGACCAGGGCGCGACGCCACAGGGTCAGGCCCTCGAAGGCTCGGTCGGTCTCGGCCGGACTCTCGAGGTGGCCGGCGATCTCGCACAGTCGGGCGTTGACGGCGGTGTCGGCGGTGTCCAGCACCTGGCGCCCGTGGTCGGTGAGCACGTGGTCGACCCGCCGACGGTCCCCCTCCACGGTCCTCCGCTCGACCAGGCCCCGCGTGACCAGGCCGTCGACCACGGCGGTGACGGTGGGGGGACGCACGGCCAACCGCTCGGCCAGGTCGGAGGAGAGGGCCGAGGTGCTCTCCAGCATGGCCAGCACCCGGTACTGGGGGAGGGAGAGGTCGACGGTGCCCAGGCCGATCTCGACCTGTTTGGCCAGCCACGCCGCCGTCCGGCCGAGCGTCCGGCGCTCCTCGGGCCGCGTGGCGTCCCGCTCAGTTGCTTTGAGGGTCACATAGTTAGACTATCGAATGAGAACGCGGGTCCGTACATCCAGCTCCGAGGGCCGGACACGCCCGAGGTGGGCCTCCGACGGTCAGTCCGGCGGTGAATACGGTGGCCGGGAAGGGCCGGATCCGACCGTTGAGGGCCCTCAACGGTCGTGGTGACGGTCCCACTAGAATTTCGCCATGCCCACGGCCACCGCCAGCATGTCCAGGGGCACCGGTCGGCAGTGGATCGCCGTGCTGTCGGGGTGTGCCCTGGCTGTCGCCGCGCTGGTCGCCCCGGCGTCTCCTGCCCTCCACCACCAGGCGGTACTGGGGGCCATCCTCGAGACGTCGGTGGCAATCGTCGGAACCCTGGTGGCCCTGCTGGCCTTCGGACGGTACCGCCGGTCCCGGCGGATCGGGGATCTGGCCATCGCCTGCGCTGTGGCCGAGCTGGCGTGGGTCCACGCCCTGTTCCGGTCGGTCCCCGATCTGATCTCCCCGAACTCGGTGGGGAGCGGCTTCGCCGAGCGGACGGAGATCTGGGGCACGCTGCTGGTGAGGTTGCTGGCCGCCGGGTTGCTGGTCATGGTGGTCTCGCCGCGCTGGCGGGTCGCCTCCCAACCGGCGGTGGCCCGGTACCGACGGCTGGCCATGGTGGTGCCCGGAGTGGCGGCCGTGGCCATGGTCCTGCTCATCTGGCTGGCCCCGGTCAGCCACACAGGGATGATGGCCCACCTGACCTGGTCCCATCTGGCCTATCTGGGGCTCAAGCTGGGCGGCGCCGTCCTGTTCATGGTGGCCTACTTCCGCCTCTCGCGCCTCGCCCGTGAGGAGTCCGACCGGTTCCTCGGCTGGATCGCCGTCGGCTGCGTCTTCGCCGCCATCGCCATGGTGACCTTCACCGCGCTCCCCATGGGTGCGTCCGACTCCTTCCAACTCGGCGACGTGCTCCTGGCCGCCGCCGTGTTCACGTGGGCGGTGGGCGCCCTCTGCGAGATCCACTCCTACTGGTCGGGCATCACCGCCGCGGCGCGCCGCGAGACCCGACGGAGTGTGGCCCTCGACCTGCACGACGGTCTGGCCCAGGAGCTGGCCCTGCTGACCACCTACACCTACGCGTCGCCCGAGCTCCGGGCCTCGCCGGAGTGGCACCAGCAGTTGAGTCTCACGGCGGAACGGGCCCTGGCCGAGGCGCGGCGGGCCATCGACGCCCTGGCCAACGACGACCCCATCCCCTTCGACGCCGACCTGGCCGGTGTGGTCGAGGCCGTCTCCCGCAACGACGTGGACGTCCGTGTCGAGGTGGACCGAGATGCCGGTGATCCGGCCTCGGACCCGTGGCAGCGCGAGTCAATCATCCGGATCGTGCGCGAGGCGGTGTCCAACGCAGTCAGGCACGGCGGGGCCCGACGGATCGACATCCACTACGGCGGTGCCACCACGCCGGTGCTCCGGGTCCTCGACGACGGCGCGGGCTTCGACGTGTCCGAGGCGTCCGCTTCGGGCCGGTTCGGTCTGGTGAGCATGCGGGAGCGGGCCGCGGCCATCGGTGCCTCCTTCGAGATCGAGTCGGAGCCCGGTATCGGGACCAGGGTGTCCGTCCAGTGGCCGTAGGGCCCGGGGCGGCGGCCGCGGAGCCGCGCGTACTCATCGCCGACGACCATGCCCCGACCCGGGCCATGATCCGCGGGGCGGTGGAGGCGGGGGGGTTCGAGGTGGTTGGTGAGGTCGCCGATGCCTACGGTGCCATCCGCGAGGTGGGCCAGACCCGTCCCGATGTCGCCCTCCTCGACGTACGCATGCCCGGAGGGGGCCTGCATGCCGCCGAGGTCATCTCGACCGGTCAGCCCGACGTCTCCGTCGTCATGCTCACGGTGTCGGCCGACGAGGACGACTTCTTCTCCGCACTGTCCGTCGGTGCCTCCGGGTACCTCCTGAAGGGCCAGGACCCGGCTGAGATCCCCAAGGCCCTGGCCCGGGTCCTGTCCGGCGAGGCCGCTGTCGACGGGATGCTGGCCAAGCGACTGGTACAGGAGTTCCGGGCACAGGACCCCCGCCCGAAGCGGCGGAGCCGACTGCCCAACGGGGCCAAGCTGACGCCCAAGGAGTGGCAGGTGCTGGAGTTCCTGGACGAGGGATCCACGACCAAGGAGATCGCCGCCCACCTGCGGGTGGAGGACGTCACGGTGCGAACCCATCTCTCGAACATCTACCGCAAACTGAACGCTACGAGCCGGTCTGACGCCCTCGGCCTGGTCCGTCGCTACCAACGGGGCCCCCGGCGAGCCCAGGATGACCAGGGCCCCCAACCGGGAGTCCGGACGTCCCCGGCGGACCCGATCGAAGGGGGCCGGGTCTCGGTCGACCAGATCCTGAAGGACCTCTCGTGGATCGCCGAGTCTCGCACCGAGAGCGAGTTGCAGTTGGCCGAATGGGTGCGCATGGCCCGTAGCCTCGGTGCCTCCTGGACCCGGATCGGCGACGCCCTCGGGATGACCCGACAGTCGGCCTGGCAGCGCTTCTCCGGCGAGGAGTGAGCGCTCGGTGGTCGCAGGATGACGACCTCGGATCGGTGACCGCCAAGAGCGGAGCGCAACCGGGTCAGCGTGGGACTCGCCGGTGCCGGTCGAAGAACGCCAGCATCAGTCCGGTGGCATCGACCTGCTCGGTGGTGGCTCCGAAGGTGCCGGCCGAGAGGATGACCGGGGAACCGGGCCAGGTGTGCCCACCCCCGAGGACGCTGTAGAGCACCACCGCGCTGCCCCGGGCACAGCCGGACCAGGTTCGCCGCACCACCATCGAGGCCACCTGTCGGAGCCGCGGGCCCGAGGTGCACCGGTCGAGCTGGGCCCAGTGGACCAGGTTCTGCTCCACCCCCACCACCGGAACCCCCGGCAGGGCGGCGCCGGTGGCGCCCGGGCGGTAGGCCACGATGGGATCGGCCGTGCCGTGGAAGGCGATGACCGGCAGGGGCCCGGCACAGGGCCGGAGGAGGAATTCCGCGGCGACCAGCCCGATGGCGGCGATGTGCTCCCGGGGGGTGCAGCCCGCGATGGCCGAGAACTCCGATCCCAACGAGATGCCGGCGGCGTACACCCGCGAGCGGTCCACGCAGTAGCGCGACGAGAGATTGGCGATGAGGGCCGACACGAAGGCCAGATCGTCGGTGGCGGCACCCGGGGCGGAGAGCTGCCACCGTCCCGCTCTCCCGTCCGCCGTGGCCACCAGGTAGCCGTCCCGGGCGGCGCGGGTGGGCATCTGGGTGTAGATCGACGTCTGGAGGGCATTGGACCCACTGCCGTGGAACAGGAGGATCAGCGGAGTGGCCCGCGACGAACGGTACCGGGTGGGCACGGCCAGCCGGTAGCTGCGGGTCAGGTGGCCCACCCGCAGCGACTGGACCACGTCCCCGGTGCTGGTCGCCGTGGCCCGCGCCGAGGGCACCGGGCGTCTCCCGCAACCCTGCGACGGGGCGGGAGGCGACGAGCTCGTCGGTCGGCTGGAGGAGGCGACGGCCGGCGCGGCGTCGACGAGGACCGGCACCGTGCCGATACCCAGGACCGCCGCCAGCGTCACCCGCAGGAGGGCCCGGCCCCTCACCGCGGTGCGTCGGACCGGGCCGGGCACCGGCCGGATCGCCCGACCAGGACGAAGTCGGACATGTGATTCCCCCAGGACCGGACGTTCAGGCTGTGGGCGAAACGCTACCTCAGGCGGGTACCGGTTCGGGCTGGACGGGATCGAGGGGGCCATCCGGTCGTGGTGGCTCGTCGGGATCCTCGAGATCCCCGCCGGGCGGAGGCAGCTCGGGGTCGACCGAGAGGTGGGGAAGGATCCGGTCCAACCATGCGGGGAACCACCAGTTGGCCTTGCCGAACAGGAACATCAGTGCCGGCACCACGGCCATCCGGATGAAGAAGGCATCGACGAAGATGCCTCCGGCCAGGCCGAGGCCGAACTCCTTGATGACCCGGATACCTCCGAGGATGAACGAGCCGAACACCAGGATCATGATCAACGCCGCCGCGGTGATGGTCTTGCCGGTGGCGGCCAGTCCGTTGCGTACGGCGGTGTGGTTGTCGCCGGACTTGAGCCACTCCTCTTGGATGCGACTGATCAGGAAGACCTCGTAGTCCATGGACAGCCCGAAGAGGATGGCGAACAGCATCACGGGGAGGAAGGCCTCGACCGGGCCGGTCCGGCCCACCTGGAACACCGAACCCAGCCAGCCCCACTGGAACACCGCCACCAGGATCCCGAAGGCCGCCCCGATGGACAGGAGGTTCATGGCCGCGGCGGTGAGCGGGATGACGATGCTGCGGAAGACCATGGCCAGCAGGAGGAAGGACAGCACCACCACCAGGCCGATGAAGAGCGGCAGCTTGGAGGAGAGCACCCGCGCGAAGTCCACGAAGATGGCCGTGTTCCCTCCCACATAGACCTCGACCCCGCTGCTGCCCACGGCGGCGGGAATGGTGCCGGTGCGGAGATGGTCGATGAGGTCCGTGGTGGCGGCGGCCTGCGGGGACGACTGGGGGTAGACCGTGATCAGCGACACGGTCTTGCCGTTCTTGGTGGGCAGCGAGACGGGTGCCACCACCTTGGCCACGTTGGGCTGGGTTCCCACCTCGGTGGCCAGGTGCTGGAGGGCGGCGGTGTCGGCGGCCCCGGAGTTCTGGGTCACGAGGAGGAGGGGCCCGTTGAAGCCGGGCCCGAAGCCCTGGGCCAGCAGGTCGTAGGCCTCGCGGGTGGTGGTCCCCACCGGGTCGTTGCCCTGGTCGGAGGAGCCCAGGCGGAGGGAGAAGAAGGGCAGGGCCAAGAAGACCACCACCAACAGGGCCACCACGGCCGGGAGGACCGGACGCCGGCGGATGAAGTCGGCCCACTTGGGCCAGAAGCCCTTGGTCCCGGCCCCGACCACGCGGGGACCGTTGAGGGCCAGGCTCTTCTTCTGCTTCCGGCTGAGGACCCGGGGCCCGATGAAGCTCAGCAGGGCCGGGAGCAGGGTGAGGGCGGCGATCATGGTGAAGGCCACGCCGAGGGCGGCGGCGATGGCCAGTCCGTAGAGGAAGGTGACGCCGAGGGCGAACATGCCGAGAAGCGCGATGCAGACGATGATGCCGGCGAACAGCACGGCCCGACCCGACGTGTTCACGGCGTTGGCGATCGAGGACTCCACCGTCTCCCCGGCGATAAGGCCCTGGCGGTGACGGGTGACGATGAACAGGGCGTAGTCCACCCCGACCCCGAGGCCGATCAACAGCACCAGCTCGGTCGAGAATTGGGGCATCTTGAGCACGTGACTCAGCAGACCGATGACCCCGATGGCCGTGCCCAGGGAGGCCAGGGCCGAGAGCAGGGGCAGGGCCATGGCGAAGATCGATCCGAACACCAGCAACAGGACGATGCCGGCCAGGAGGATGCCCAGACCGGTCCCCCCGAAGGACACCCGGTTCGCCGCTTCCGCCACCTGTCCGGCCACCGCCACCTGAAGATTCGGCCCCATGGCGGTCTGGGCCGTCTCGACGAACTTCTTGGCCTGCGTGGTGGAGATGTTCTGGGACAGCGTGTCGAAGGTGACCGTGGCGAACCCGGTCCGTCCATCGGCGCTGACCTGATTGGCCCCGACGGGCTCGTACGGGCTGGCGATGGTGGACACGTGGGGGAGTGCCTTGATCTTGTCCAACATGGTGGTGACCGATGCCTCCACCGACGGGTCGGTGACCTTGGTCCCGTCGGTGGTCCGGAAGACGATCTGCTCACGGTCGCCGGCCACGGCCGGGGCGGCCGCCTGCAGCAGGGCCAGGGCCTTGGTCGACTCGGTGTTGGGCAGTGAGAAGCTGTTGGAGAACGCCGTGCCCACGGACTGGGAGATTCCGCTGGCCAGGACCAGCGCAGCCAGCCAAGCCAGCAGCACGATGAGGCGGTGTCGGACGCACCAGGAGGCGAGGCGCTTCATTGCAGGGGACTCCTCAATCTTCTGATCACACGGTTGGGGGAGGCTCCGGGGACGTCGGATCGACCGTTGGCCCCATCGAATGTAGGGGACATTCTCGCTGATACCTACGCGGATCTGGTCGATGTGCCCGGTCGGCCGTCACGGGTTGGGTCGCAACGGGCGGTACCGGCCTTCGGTCAGCCCCTCGCCCTGACCCTCCGGCCGTCCTTCCACCCAAGTTGGCCACCACCCTCGGATCGGGCGGCCGGCCGCCATCGGCCATGATGGGCACGTGGACGCTCCCGACCGGCTGCTGCCCCTCGACGGGGCCTTCAACTTCCGTGACCTGGGCGGCTATCGGGGCTCGGGCGGACGGATGACGAGGTGGGGGACCCTGTTCCGGAGTGACACGCTCCACGAGCTGTCGCCGTCGGACGTGGGCATCCTTCGGGACCTGGGCCTGGCCACCGTCATCGACCTGCGCACCCCACGGGAGCTGGAGCAGACCGGCCGGGGCCCGCTGGGGCCGGAGCCCATCGAGTACCGGCACCTCTCGGTGATCCGCGAGGGTGCCGGCGGCGACGCCACCGGGGAGGCCATGGCCGCGCCGGAGGGGGACGACCTGTCGGAGCGGTACCTGTGGTATCTCGAAGTGGGTGCCCCGGCCCTGGCCGAAGCCCTCACCATCCTGGGCCGACCGGACAGCTTCCCCCTGGTCTTCCACTGTGCGGCGGGCAAGGACCGCACCGGGGTACTGGCCGCCCTGGTGCTCGACCTGGTGGGTGTGGCCCCCGCCGTCATCGTGGCCGACTACCTGATCACCGCGGAGCGGATGGAGCTGATCCTGGGCCGGTACCGGTCCGATCCGGGCTTCGAGGCCCGAATGGTCAAGGTGCCGCCGTCCCGCTTCGCCGTGCAGACCTCCACCATGGAAGGGTTTCTCGACGTCCTCCACCGGCGCCTCGGCGGCTCCGAGGCCTGGGCCATTTCGGCCGGCGTGGCCCTGGAATCCATCGAGCGGATGCGGGAGATCCTCCTCGAACCGCTGGGTCGAGGCTCCGCCTGACGCCACGTCCGGCGCCCCGACCAGGTCCCGCCCGGGGGATGCCCACCGGTGCGGGTCTCCCTCTACACTGGGCGGGTGAGTGCTTCGCTGTGGGTGCCGCTGCTGGCCGGAACGGCCCTGTTCTTCGCCCTGATGCTGGCCGGACTGCTGGTGACCGGCTTCCTCCTGTGGAGGCTGGCCCGACGGAAGTGGCGGGCCTTCCACTCGCACGGAGCGGTGATCGGGGCCACGGCGCTGTGGGAGGCCGCCGCCGTCCGCCACCGTCGTGGGGGCGAGGCCACGTCGCCCGAGGAGGTCGGACAGTGGACGCCGGGCCGGGCCCGCAAGGAGATGTGGCGTTCGGTGGACCAGGCCGAGGCCGCCGTACGGGCCGCCGCCGACATCGGGGCCCCGACCGCCGAACTGCCCTCGTTGTGCCGACGGCTGCAGAGTGCGGCCATGGACTTGGACAAGGTGCTGCGGGTGGAGCCGGCCGGTCCGGTCTCCGTCGAGCTCCGTACGCAGGTCCACGAGGTCATGCGGGCCGCCGGTGACGTGCAGCGGGCCGCCGTGGTGTCGGCCAGCGACGCCAACGGACACCGGGTCGAAGAGTTGACCCGTGACGCCGTCCACGAGATCGAGCTGCTCGACGCCGGTCTGGCGTCGGCCCAGGCCGCACTGCCCCGCCGTCCCCGCTGAGTCTCCGGACGGCCTTTCTGTCCGACCCGTCCGACCAACGCCGGTTCCGATCCGGTGGGCGGTCGCCGCCGGCCGGGGTGCAGGCCGGCCCACAGCTCCTTGGGTCCGCGTCAGCCGCCCAGCACCTCGTGGACGGCACCGGCCAGCACGTCGAGCCCATCGGCCAGGAGGGCCTCGTCGATGACCAGGGGAGGGAGGAGCCGGATGACGTTGCCATAGCTCCCGCACGACAGCACCACCACGCCGGCCTGGTGGCAGGCGTGCACGATCCGACGGGTGGCCTCGGCGTCGGGCTCGAGGGTTCCGGGCCGCACCAGCTCCGTGGCCATCATGGCCCCACGGCCACGGATGTCGCCGATGCCCGGGTGGTCCGCGCGCAGCCCGCGTAGGCAGGTCTCGATGGTCTCGCCGATACGGGCCGCCGCCCGGTCCAGTCCCTCCTCCTCCATGGTGGTGATGGAGGCCAGGGCGGCGGCACAGGCCACCGGATTGCCTCCGTAGGTACCACCGAGGCCTCCGGAGTGCACGCCGTCCATCAGTTCGGCCCGGCCGGTGACGGCGGCCAACGGCATCCCGCCGGCCAAGGCCTTGGCCGTGGTGATGAGATCGGGTACCACCGACTCGTGCTCACAGGCGAACCACTGGCCGGTGCGGCAGAAGCCGGTCTGGATCTCGTCGGCCACGAACAGGGCCCCGGCGTCGCGGGCCCAGGCGGCCACAGCGGGGAGGAAGTCGGGGGCCGGCACCACGAATCCGCCCTCGCCCTGGATGGGCTCGATCAGGACCCCGGCCACGTTGCCCGCCCCCACCTGGCGCTCGATCTGCTCGATGGCCCGGGCTGCCGCCTGCTCGCCGGTCATGCCTTCGGGATCGCGGAGGGGGTAGGACATGGGTACCCGGTAGATCTCGGGGGCGAACGGCCCGAACTTCTCGCGGTAGGGCATGTTCTTGGCCGTGAGGGCCATGGTCAGGTTGGTACGCCCGTGGTAGGCGTGGTCGAAGACCACCACAGCCTGTCGGCCGGTGACGTGCCGGGCGATCTTGACGGCGTTCTCCACCGCCTCGGCCCCGGAGTTGAACAGGGCCGACCGCTTCTCGTGGTCGCCGGGGGTCCGTCGGTTCAGGGCCTCGCACACGGCCACGTACGGCTCGTAGGGCGTGACCATGAAGCAGGTGTGGCTGAACCGCTCCACCTGGGCTACGACGGCGTCGACCACCCGGGGGGCGGCGTGGCCCACACTGACCACGGCGATGCCCGAGCCCAGGTCGATGAGGGAGTTACCGTCCACGTCGACCAGGACC
>Ga0207933_1001210_pt1 | contig 20629 bp, 12 predicted proteins | sample NGESurdeep092012_4_FD_184488 | JGI IMG/M metagenome (GOLD analysis project Ga0207933, IMG submission 184488) | Arctic peat soil microbial communities from Barrow, Alaska - NGEE Surface sample F53-3 deep-092012 (SPAdes) | ecosystem: Environmental > Terrestrial > Soil > Wetlands > Peat ...
CGGTTCGAGCACCCCTCCACCGCCCCCGGTCACGTAGTTGATGAGTTGATCGTTCTGTTGGTAGTTGTTGGGGACGATCCGCTGGTAGGTGTGGGCGTGGCCGTTGAAGGCGATGCCCACCCCGTATTTGGAGAGCAGGGCTTCCAGGCTGGTCGAGGCCTTGGGATTGGCCGAGCTGTTCTGCAGGTACGGGTCGGACGGCTGGGATGCGTTGACCGAACGCACCGGGAAGTGGAAGACGGCCAGCTTCACGCCGCCGGGATGAGCAGCCAGGTCCTTCTGGAGCCACTGGTACTCGGGGGAGCTCGTCTGCCAGTGCTCATCGGCATCGGCTTGATAGGCCATGCAGCTGTTCACGGCCGAGGCCCCCACGTTTCCGCACAAGGCGCCGTTGGTCGTCCCCAGTTTGCTGGCCACTGCTTCGGACCAGGTGCCGTCGATCACATACACACGGACGTTGCCGGTGGAGAAGGCGTACCAGTCATCGGCCGCGCTGCCGGTGATGCCGTCGACGCCGGAGTAGCTGTCGAAGGCGTAGGTGCCCCCGGAAGCGGCGGTCGTGGTGGCCGTCGGGAAGATCTTGAGCGGGTTGATGGTCTGATCGTGGTCGCCGGAACCGGCAAAGATCGGCACTCCGCCCGTTTGCGGCAGGTACGAGGAACCGAAGATGTCACTGACCTCGGGCTGAGTCCCCACCTGGGTGAGGTCCCCGAAGTTGTTCTGGTTGGAGCTGTTGTATCCGATATCCCCCACCGACAGGAGGAAGTTCGCTCCCGAATTGCCGATCTCGTTGTACAGGGCCGCCTGGTCCGGGTTGACCGGTGCACCCGTGGTATTGAACGGGACGTCGAGGGCGGCATTGGCGTTGGTGTTGTAGTAGTTCTCACCGGTGTCGTTGATGAGGTCAAAGGTGACCGGCTGGGTCGAGGCGGGGTTGGCCGGAAGGAGGGTTGTGAAGCTCTGCCACGGTTTAATGGCGGGCAGCAGGTCGGCGGCACCGGCGCTGTGGGTGGCGAAGACGGTGTAGCAGTACTGGGTGCCCGGGTTCAGACCGGTGACCAGAACCGAGTTCTGGTACTCGCTCTGGGTGGTACCTGCCCCGGTCACGGTGAACTGGGTGCCGGTCTGGTTGCCCGCCGTGGAGGTGGGGTTGGTGGCCCCCGGCAGTGTGGACGGTGCGGTGACGGCAGAGGCGGTCCATGTAGTCGACACCGGACAGGTCGAGCCGGTCATCGGGGCGATCTGCAGGGAGCCGAAGATGTTCGCTCCCCCGGCCACCGGGTTGGTGTTGGTGGTGGCCCAGTTCACGTAGGCCGACGACTGGGTGAGGTCGGTGACGTAGGGCGCCCGGGTCAGTAGAGGGTTGAATCCGGCGTAGGGAACGATCGGTGTCGGAGTGTCCGCTCCGGCGCTTGCCAGTGGCAATGCCAACGGCACTACGCCGGACACAACTAGAACAACCCCGCCAATTACTCGCTTCAACATCGCACCCTGCCCTTACTTGTCGTGCGAAATACCTACTTGGTTTCCGGGCAAGCTACAGCAGCCGCAGCGCCCAAGGCAATGCGCAACTTGTCCCCGTCGACGTGGAGCGATCGACCCTCACCGACCTGCGGCCCCGCCGACCTCGGACCTCCCGCATGGAGCGGTCACCTCACCACCCAGTGTGACTCACTTTGGGATGGGGATGGAGGACGATTCCACGCGTTCAGCGTTCCGCCGACCGCTTCATGTAACGGTACAAAAGCTCCACGGGCCGACGTATTTGACACTATTCGCGGTCAATTGGCCGCGTAACGCAGCCATTCCGTCGGTACCCGGGACGAGGGCGGCGCTCAGGCCGGCTCGGCAGCCGGCTCGTCGGGCCCTCCCGCCGGGACCCCCCGGGGGGAGCGCTTGGCCCTGACCTCCATCTCCGGAGGTGCCCACCTCGACAGCAGCACCACTCCGGCGAACATCCCGCCGAGGAACAGGACCTGGAGGACGATGGCTCCCGGTGAGCTCCGGAGCTGCTCGCCGAAGAGCTCGATGCCGATGGCAATGCTGGCCAAGGGATCCACGATCAGGAGAGCCGACTGGGAGGCGGCCAGCGGCCCGGCGGCGAAGGCCGCTTCGAGCAGGACGGTGCCCAGCACCCCGCTGACCACCACGGCGTAGATGGGCCAGTGCTCGAAGAGACCGGACCAGCCTTCGTGGGCCAGGACCTCGGTGGCCGCCTTGACGAAGGCGGCGTCGATGGCCCACACCAGGGCGGCGGCGGCGCCGAGGAGGGCCGCCTTGCGGGCCGGTGAGCCCCAGCGGCTGAGCACCAGGAGGACCACGATGAGGAGGCCCCGGCTGCCGAGGGCGACGGCCCAGGCGGCGGCCGTCGGGCGCCCGTGGCCCTCCTGCGGGTGGGCCACCACCAGAAAGCCGAAGAGTCCGGCGCAGAGCAGGGCGGCCGCCGACCAGGTCCTCGAGGCGATCCGGTCGTGCAGCCAGAGAGCCCGGAGGCCGAGGGTGAAGATGAGCTCGGTGACCAGGATGGGCTGCACCGTGGCCAGGGTGCCGAAGTAGAGGGCCAGGGCCGTGAAGATGAAGGTCCCCCCCATGCACACCATCCCCAGCAGCCAAAGGGGCTGACGGATGAGGAACTTGGTGGTCTCCCACCCCGACCGCTTCTCGTCCGAGCCGGCCACATTGGCCAACTTCTGGAGGACCGAGGTGAGGGCCTGGCTGAAGGCTCCGAGGAGGGCGAACAGGATGCTCATACAGGACGTCCTCCTTTCCTTCGGTCGGTGGCGGGGCCTCGGCGGTCTCCCGACATTGGAGACCAGCACAACGGTCCCGTGCAAAGAGGGCCGGTGGGGGTGAGGGGGGTCGTCACGGTGATGTGCACGTGGCCGGCTCGTGGTCCGGTCGCGGGATGAGACCCAACCTCCAGGACAGCCACGGGAACGAGTCCTCGAGGGCCTGGCTCCACAGGTCGAAGCTGTGACCACCCGGGCGGACCAGGATGCAGGTGGCGATCCCGGCCTTCAGGGCGGCCGGCTGCAGGTCGTGGGCGGCATCGAGGGGATCGGCGTCCTGATCGCCCACCTCGAACCATCCCGCCATCCCCTCGAACTGCCGGGTCCGGAGGATCTGGACCGGATCGTGAGCGGCGAAGCGGTCCTCGGACCCACCGAACAGGGTGTCGACAGTGTCGGCCTGGGTGGTCTCCTTGTACTGGGGCGAGGCAAACCCCGAGTAGGAGGCGAAGGTCGGATAGACCTGGGGGTGGCGGAGGGCCAGCATCACCGAGCAGGTGCCCCCGGCCGACAGTCCCCCTACGGCCAGCGACCCAGGGGCCGAGGAGGCGTGGAACTGGCTCCGGGCGAAGGCCGGAACGTCGCTCACCAGGTAGGTCTCGGCGTTGCCGAACCTACTGTTCACGCACTCGGAGTCGGCGGTGAGGAACCCGTCCGGATCGGGCATGACGATGATCGGGGCCAGGCCATGGTGGGCACGGGCGAAGGCGTCGGCGGTGTTGTCGGCATCACCGTCCCCCGACCAGTCCGCGGCACTACCCGGCTCGCCGGGCAGGAGCACCAGGGTGGGGAGCGACGGGGTGACCTTGGCGAACCAGGCCGGCGGCAGGTAGACGTACGCCGGACGGGTGGCGAAGTGGGACGCGGTCGGGGGGATGACCACCGTGATCACGACCCCCTGGGCCGGCAGAACCCCGGTGACGGCCACCTGCTCCTTCAGCTGTCGGAGCTGCGGGGTGCCCACCACGTTCTCGGGATCGGCGGTGATCAGGCGGCCCAGGGTAGGAAAGGCGTCGGACTGCTGATTGACGGCCCCCATGGTGGCCAGGAGCCCGAGCACCGCGGCTCCCACCGAGGCCACCCGGTACCCCCTCCCGGCCCGGCCCCAGCCCACCGCGGCCACGCCGACGGCAGTCACGAAGACGAATCCCCACAGGTAGGCCCACCAGGTGATGTCGCCGGAGGCCAGGGATCCCAGCGTGACGACCAGGGCGGCCATACCGGTGACCGCGGCGGCTACCGGAACGGCGATTCCGAGCTGGCGCCGCCACCCACCGCCCCGCCAGTCCAACGACAGGAGGAGGGCCATCCCGGCCAGGACCTGGACTACGGCGGGAAGCCATCCGGTGACGAGGGAGACGTTCATGACGGGGGCGTCCACCCCGGTCCATCCGTGGCTCCTGTCACGAACCTTCGGTGCCGGGGCCGCCGGCGACGTCCCGGGTGGACAGCCAGCGCAGGAGTCCGGCGGCGTTGGAGTGGACGCCGTTCATGACCTCCAACTTCTTGCGGTGCACCTCGGGGACCCCGTCGAGATCGGACTCGAACTCGGCCGCCAGCGCAGCGGCGATGTCCCTCCCGCTCCGGAAGGCCGACTCGGCCACCCCGGCCCACTTCCGGAGTGTCCCGCCGGCTTCGTCCAGCACATCGAGCGGGTCGACCAGCAGCCCGTAGTGGGCGAAGGCCAGCCCGGTCGGGCGTCGCTCGGCGAACCGCTCCAGCGAGGTCAGCGCCGAGGTGAGATCGAAATCGGGGGGTGGGGTGGATGGTCGCAACACGCCGGCGTCCGGGAGCTTCACCCCCACGGCATCGCCGGCGAAGAGGACGCCGCTCAACGTGTCGTGCAGGGCCACGTGGTGCTTGGCGTGACCGGGCGAGTCCACGGCGATGAGCGAGCGGTTGGTGCTGACCGGGATGGCCTCCCCGTCCTCCAATACGTGGATCCGCTCCGAAGGTGTCGGGTCGAGCCGGCCGTAAAGCGAGTCCAGCAGTGGTCCGTAGACCCGTGCCGCCGAGTCGACCAGCCGGGTCGGGTCGACCAGGTGGCGTGCCCCTTTCGGATGCACGTACACCGTGGCCCGGGGAAAGGCCCGAGCCACGTCGCCCACCCCGCCGGCATGGTCGAGGTGGATGTGGGTGACCACCACGCCGGCCAGGTCCGAGGCGCCCACACCGAGGCGTTCGAGCTGGGCCAACAGGACCGGGACCGAGCTCTGGCTGCCCGTCTCCACCAGTACCGGGGCCTCCCCCTCGATGAGGTAGCCGGCCGTGACCCGCTCCCACCCCCCGAGCCGCGTGTCCAACTCGATGACCCCGTCGGCCACGGTCATCCCGGCCTGCGGCGCCGATGGGTCGCCGGGGTCGAAGGGATGGCCGGCGAGGTGCCCGGTACCGGTCCCTTCAGGGCCGTGGGGTCCGTGCGGGTGGTGGTGGGCTCCGCTCACTTCGGGTGGGGATGCGTTCCGGTAAGGAGGGCCCGATCCATAGACGGCTAGCGACCCTTGGAGGCAGCCCGGGCCTTCGCCGGCTTGGGCGACGACTTCCCAGCCGGCGACCTCTTCGCGGCGGCCTTGGTGGTCCTGGTCTTCTCAGTGACGGAGCCCGAGGACGTGGCCTTCCCGGTGGCCTTCTTGGTGGCCTTCTTGGTGGCTTTCTTGGTGGCCTTCTTGGTCGTGGCCCTCTTGGTCGTGGCCCTCTTGGCTGTGGCCTTCTTGGTCGGGACCGTCTTGGCTGTGGCCTTCTTGGCGGGAGCCACCCCATCGGAGATCCGCACCGGAGCCTTGGTGGCCAAGGGCCTCGCTTTCCGAGCCGAGGGCTTGGTGGTCGGTCTCCCCCGCTTGGCCGCCTGCTTCGCCCTGGTGGCAGCTTGGGGCGACCGGGCAGGGCGCTTCGCCGATCCGGCAGCCGGCGTCACCGCTGCCTGAAACACGGCGGCCGCGCCGGTCGCGGCACCCCTCCCGGCATTCTGCACCAGCGTGGTGACCAGGGACTGGGCCGACACCCCGGTCAGGTGGCGTTCCACGTTGCCGGACTTCCCCCGGGTCAGCGATCGCCGTGCCAACCCGAGGATCACGTGGTCCGATGTCGGCTTCTCCTGGCCCATCAGCTTGGCCGCCGAGTTGACCAGCGACACATGAGAGAAGGCCTGCGGGAAGTTCCCGACCAACCGGCCGGCGACAGGGTCGTACTCCTCGGCCAGAAGGCCCAAGTCGTTGCGGAGACCCATGAGTCGGTCGAGGAGCTGACGGGCATCGTGCTCCCGACCCAACATCGACAAGCAGTCGGCCAGCCAGAATGAGCAGGCCAGAAATGCGCCCTCTCGTCCGGTGAGCCCGTCCACGTCGCCGGTGTCGGCGGTGCGGTACCGGAGGACGAACCCTCCGTCGACCAGCTCCCGCTCGATAGCCTCGATCGTGCCCCGCACCCTCGGGTCGTGGGCGGGGAGGAACCCGACCAGCGGGATCATCAGCAGGCTGGCGTCGAGCTGGTCGGATCCGTAGTACTGGGTGAACGAGCCTATCGAGGCGTTGAAACCCTCGTCGCATACCTGGTCGTGGATCTCCTGACGGACCTCCTTCCACCGATCGATCGGACCCTCCCGACCGTATTCTTCAGCCGTCTTGATGGCCCGGTCGATGGCCACCCAGGCCATGACCTTCGAGTGGGTGAAGTGGCGCCTCGGGCCCCGGACCTCCCAGATGCCGTCGTCGGGCTCGCGCCAACCGTCGCGGAGGAAATCCATCAACGACAGCTGGAACTCCCAGGTGGCCCTGTCACCCTGGTCGTCAGCGGTCTCCGACTCGTACAGGGCCGACATCACCTCGCCGTAGACGTCCAGTTGGAACTGGCCGGCAGCGGCATTGCCGATCCTCACCGGCGCCGATCCCTCGTACCCGGGGAGCCAGTCGACCTCCCACTCGTCGAGTCGGCGTTCGCCGGCGGCGCCGTACATGATCTGCATCTGGGACGGGTCACCGGCGGTGGCCCGGAGCAGCCAGTTCCTCCAGGCCATGGCCTCCTGATAGAAGCCGCCCCGCATGAGTGATTCGAGGGTCAGGGTTGCGTCGCGAAGCCAACAGAACCGGTAGTCCCAGTTACGGCTTCCGCCCAGGGTCTCCGGCAGTGATGTGGTGGCCGCGGCCACGATGCCGCCGGTGGGCTCGTAGGTCAGGGCCTTCAACGTGATCAACGAACGGACAACCGCGTCGCGGTAGTCGCCCTCGTAGGTGCACTGGGACACCCAGTCCGTCCACCACATCTCGGTGTCCTGAATGGCAAATGCGGCGTCGACCGGTCGGGGGGCCTCCTCGCTGGCCGGGAACCAGGTCAAGGAGAACGGGATGCGCTGGCCCTCGGACACCGTGAACTCGGCCACGGTGGAGAAGTCGCGACCCTGACAGTGGACCGGCGTCCACAGGGAGAGCCCGTCGGGGCCAGCGATGGCGTTGAGGGTTCCGTCCACCCGGCGCACCCACGGAACGATCTGGCCGTAACCGAAGCGGATGGTCAGGACCATCTCCATGCTCACCTTGCCCCGGACCCCTTCGACCAGACGCACGACTTCGGGATGGGACTGGCGGATGGGCATGCAGTCGATGACCCGTACCGTCCCCTCGTCGGTCACGAACTCCGACTCGAGCACCAGAGTGTCGCCCCGGTAGTGACGGTGGGAGGCGCCGTGCGAGCCCTTGGGGGCCAGCTTCCACGAGCCGTGGTCCTCGTCCCCGAGCAGCTTGGTGAAGCAGGCCGCCGAGTCGAAGCGGGGAAGGCAGAGCCAGTCGATGGAGCCATCCCGACCGACCAGCGCCGCGGTGTGGAGATCACCGATGATGCCGTAATCCTCGATGGGGAGTGCCATGTCCCATGTCTAGTCGGGACCCCACCTGGTGGTGTGGCTTCAGCCGGGGACGCAGGCGCCGGTACTGACCACCTTGCCCGCCGACTCGGCCTGCTGCACGCGGGAGAGGACGCCGGGGGACGTCAGGGCGTAGCCGATGTCGCCGTTGGTGGTGGACCTCGAGAACACCACACCGATGACCTGACCGTCCGGCTGGACCAGCGGGCCGCCCGAGTTGCCCGGTCGCACCGTTGCCTGAATCTCGTACACGTTCCTCACGGTCAGACCCTGCCCGTAGATGTCCCGGCCCTCGGCCTCGAACTCGGCCATGACCCCGGCGGGCAGGGCGCGGAACGGCCCGCCCCCGGGGTAGCCGAGGACGGCCGCCTGCACCCCTCGGGACACCTGTTGGGGATCGAGCAGCAGCGCCGGCTCGTTCAGGCCGCTCACCCGCAGCACGGCCAGGTCGTATTTGGGGTCGAAGGAGATGACCGACGTGTCCAGGAAGCCGGTCCCGGCCTGGACCGTCGGATGGGAGATGCCGGCCACCACGTGGGCGTTGGTCACCACCACGCCCGGGCCGACCACGAACCCGGAGCCCTCCTGGATCTGACCGCATCCCTGGCCGATGATCTTCACGGTGGAGTTCCCGGCGTGGAAGACGGCCTGATTGAGCTGGGCGCTGCCGGGCAGGGCCACGGGACCGGCGGAGGCCGGAGCCAACTGGGCGAAGACCGGGGGAAATCCCTGCGCCGACAGGAAGCTCTGGACGCGGGAGAAGACCGACGGGGGGGCGGGGAGGACGTTGTCGAGGGACCGGACGATCCTCGAGCGGTCGATGGATGAATTGAGGGCGAGCGATGAGCTGTTGACCAGGGTGTTGGCCAACAGCCAGGCGGCCAGCAGCGACGCCACCACCGCCACCACCACACCCAGGGCCGAGTCGACCGTGCCGAGCGTCCCCCGGTGCACCCGGGTGAAGGCCAGATTGCCCACGATTCGGCCCACCACGCCGCACAGCGTGGCCACCCCCAACAGGGTCACCAGGGCGAACGCCGTCCGGGTGGACTGGGAATGGCCCCATTGGACAGTGACCGACGCCAGCAGGGCCCCGAGATAGAGGCCGATCCAAAACCCTCCGAACGAGAGCACCTGGACGATGGCCCCCAGCCGGAGCCCCTGGACGGCAGCCAGGGCCACCACGACCAGCACCACCAGGTCGACCAGGTTCATGGGGGTGTCGGCAGTGCCGTGCGGACCGCGGACGGGATCGGTGTACGGGGCTGGGTCCGGGGTGAGACACGGATGGGCGAAACCACCGACGTACGGTAGACCTCGGGCGTCCCGGCCAACCGTCATCACCCTGTCATCGGTTGGATGCGTGGCAAGATCTCTGGCGCAATCTGAGAAACCGTCGCCGTGGGCCAGATGGCGGCCACCGCCAGGGAAGTGACCGGGGTTCAACGTGAGTGATCAGACACCGCCCGGCGGGGACGACGGACCTGAGCCCATGCCGGGAGCCCCTGGGCCGTCGCCGCCGTCCCCGTTTCCTCCGGCCCCACCGCCCTCACCTCCGCCGGGATGGGACGGCCAGGCACCGCCCTACGGCCAGGCACCGCCCTACGGCCAGGCACCGCCTTACGGCCAGGCACCGCCTTACGGCCAGGCGCCTCCCTACGGCCAGGCACCGCCTTACGGCCAGGCACCGCCTTACGGCCAGGCGCCGTACGGGCAGGCTCCTCCTTACGGCCAGGCGCCGTACGGGCAGGCTCCTCCTTACGGACAGGCGCCGTACGGACAGGCTCCTCCTTACGGACAGGCGCCGTACGGGCAGGCTCCTCCTTACGGCCAGGCACCGCCTTACGGCCAGATGCCGTACGGACAGGCGCCGTACGGACAGATGCCGCCCTACGGATACAAGGCCGCGCCGCTCGACCGATTCGGGCGCCCCCTGGCCGAATGGTGGCAACGGCTGCTCGGCATCGTCATCGACTGGCTGATCCTCGGCGTGCCGAAGTTCGTCCTCACCCTGGTCATCTTCGGAGTCACCAACAGCGGCGGCGTCTTCTCGGTCGGCTGGGGCGTCGGACTCGTGGTGATGGGCATCGTCTTCGCCGTGATCGACCTCGGCTACTTCGCCATCCTCAACGGTGGGGAAAAGGGGCAGACGGTCGGCCAGATGGCCTTGGGCATCACGGTGAGGGACGAAGCGACAGGCGGCGCCACCGGCCCGCAGCGGGCCGGTGTCCGCATACTGATCCTCTATCCGGGAATCCTGCTCGGATGGATCCCGGTCCTCGGGGCGCTGGCCTCCCTTTATACCCTCGTCGCCGCATTCTCCCCACTCTGGGACCGCCGTCGGCAGGGATTTCACGACAAGGTGGCCCACACCGACGTGATCAAGGTCCGCTGATCCTGATCCTGGCCGCCCCGACTTCTCCCCCGACCCGCCGGGGGCGGCCGTCCCGAACAGGGGCCTGGGTGCCGATCACCCTGGTGGCCTTGATGGCCGCAGCGTGCTCGAGCACCGGGTCGACCCAGGGGGCCAGTGCCCCATCCACCATCGCTCCGGGATCACCGTGGCTGGGCACCCTCGCTGCGGTCACGCTTCCTCCTCCGGTCAACTCGCTCACCTCGCTGGACTGCGTCAGCTCCTTCCGCTGCTGGGCGGTCGGCTCCACCATTGGAGGGGCCGGGGCGCCCAACGGGGCCGCGGTGATCGCCACCGACAACGGGGGCGCGACCTGGACCGTCGAGACCACTCCACCCACGGTGGGTTACCTGTCGGCCATCTCGTGCAGCGACCGACATCACTGCACTGCCGTGGGCCAGGCCGCACAGACCTCCAACGGCCAGGGAGCCATCATCACCACCGCTGACGGCGGGGCGACCTGGGTCTCCGCCGTCGTTCCCTCCGGAGTCCTCGACGTCACGGCCATCGCATGTCAGGCCAACCGGCGATGCCTGGCCACCGCCACCACCATCTTGGGGACGGCCGTGCTGGTCGCGTCGCCGGCCCAGCCGGCCTGGGCGCAGCGCGGGACGCTGCCGCCCACGTTCACCGGGGCCACCGGCATCTCGTGCCCCGACGCCCAGCACTGCTGGGTGACGGCCCACGTGGCCGTCGACGTGGACCATGTCGCCGGCCAGATCGCCGTCTCCACCAACGGGGGGACCACCTGGGCAGCGACAGCCGCACCGAAGGGTGCGGGCTACCTGAACGACATCGTGTGCGCCCGGGGGTCCGGCGGGAACGGGAGACTGCCCTTCACCTCGACCACGGGGTCGTCCACCACTCTCCCGACGACCACGCCGTCCAGCAACACGCCATCTGGAACCACCTCTGGGACCGCCGCACCGACCACCACGGTCCCGCCCGCTACCACCGCCCCGCCCCCCAGCACCACCACCACCACGGCACCGGCCGGCGTACCCGAAGCCTGGTGCGTGGCGGTGGGCACCAGCGCCACAACCGTCACCGGGACCCGGTCCGGCCACGGCATCATCCTGACCACAGTCAACGGTGGAGCCGGCTGGACGTCCCAGCCGGTTGCCCCGCGGGCCGCCGCCCTGGTGGGCGTGTCCTGCACGGCCGTCAACTCCTGCGTGGCGGTCGGCAGCGCCGTGGCCCTCGAGCCGCAGGCCGGGGTGATGGTCCTGACCGGAGCATCCGGCCACCCGTGGAAGAAGGCGGCTGCCGTCTCCTCTGCCCAGGCCCTGACCGCGGTGAGCTGCACGTCGGCGTCCCGCTGCGTGATGGTCGGGGAGTCGATCAGCCAGCACCTGACCGGGGCCTGACCCCCTCCGGCCCATCCACGGGGCCGCTCCGGAGCACCACTAGCCTCCCTGACCATGGCACAGCGCCGCTCCCGAGGGGGATGTCCACTCGGCGCGCCCCAGGGCTGGCCCTCCTGGCCTACCCGGTCCCGTCGGTCACACCCCTCCCGTACCGTGACTCCCGTGGCCCACGCTCCGATGACCCGCCCCGCCCCGCCCCTGCTCTGCTCGCACGCGTCCGGACAACCCACGTGAGCACGGTCGAGCCCCTGCGCCGGGGTCCCCGCCGCCGGCCCACCGCCACGTCCGCCTTCGGCGTCGGGCGTCGCGAGGCCCACGACGCCTCCACCTTCTACGCCCGATTCACTCCCCCGCGGCTTTCCGACGACAGCACCGTCGGCCCCCGGGCGGCCGAGGACGCCATCTGGGTGGGCGACGCCCGCGACATGGACCGGTGGGGCGAGATCGCCGACCACTCCGTGGCTCTGGTGGTGACCTCACCGCCGTACTTCGCCGGCAAGGAGTACGAGGCGGTACTAGGGGTAGGGACCGTCCCGGCCGACTACGACGCCTACCTCGGCATGCTCCACGACGTGTTCGCCCAGTGCTTCGAAAAGCTCGAGCCGGGCGGTCGGATCGCCGTCAATGTGGCCAACCTGGGACGTAAGCCGTACCGGTCGCTCTCCCGGGACGTCATTGACCTGCTCGAACGGCTGGGCTACCTCCTGCGGGGGGAGATCATCTGGCAGAAGAGTCATGCCGCCGGAGGCTCGTGCGCCTGGGGCACCTACCAGCGGCCGGGCAACCCGGTGCTCCGGGACGTGTCCGAACGGATCATCGTGGCGTCCAAGGGTCGGTTCGACCGCGCCCTGACCCCGGACGAGCGGTTGACCCGGGGCCTGCCCCACGAAGGCACCATCACCATGGACGAGTTCGTCGACGCCACCATCGACGTCTGGGACATCCCGACGGAGTCGGCCACTCGTGTCGGCCATCCGGCCCCGTTCCCGGTGGAGCTGCCGCGCCGGCTCATCGAGCTCTACACCTACCGGGACGATCTGGTCCTCGACCCGTTCATGGGATCGGGCTCGACGGCGGTGGCCGCCGTCCGCACCGAGCGCCACTACGTGGGCTTCGACACCGACGAATCCTATGTGGCCCTGGCCGAACAACGGGTGGCCGATGAGCGGGCCGTTCGCCAACCGGGTACCGGCGGGCCCATGGGACGACGGGTCACCGTCACCCCTGGACGCACCCCGGCTCCCGCCCGCAGCGCCGACGCCGAGGACCACGCCGTCTCCCTCGGTCAGAAGGCCCGGGAGCTCGCCCACCAGGCCCTGATCACCGCGGGCTTCGACGGCATCGAGCGCAGCGTGGCCTACGGCGACCTGGGCATCGGGGTCGACTTCCGGGCCCTCGATTCGAGCGGGCACACCTGGCTGTTCGAACTCTCCGGTGCGTTCTCGACCACCCGTCCCGGTCTCCGCCGACCCGACATCCTGTGGAAGACCCTGGGTAAGGCCAGCGTCCTGCACCAGGCCCGCCTCGACGCGGCCGGCCGGGCCGACCTGGGCCCTCTGGTCCTGTTGACGACCGACCGGCCGGGCCCGAGGTCGGCCGGAGGGAAGGCCCTCCGCGCGGTCCAAGGTGTGGACGGAAACGGTCCGGTCCACAGCGTGGTGGAGCTGCTCGACCCCGACGGCGCCGACCAGCTTCGGGCCCTGGCGACCGGCAGGCCCCGGACCGGCGACCGGCCCACGGGCTGATCCCGGACCCGGACGGCCCCCACTCCCGTGCCCGACGACCGCACCGTCGCCACCGAGCTGGGCACCGCCCTCGGTACCCTGCCCTACCCCGACCCGGCCGCCGCCCTCGCCGCCCGGCCCGGACAACTCCACGTGGGACCGGACGCCTGGGACCACCTCGAGGCCGTCCACCGCTCCGGCCGGTACGCCGCCGAACTGGCCACGGCCTTCGCCAACGGTCGGGCCCTGCTGGAGGCGGCCGACGGACTTCGCCACCGCACGCCGCTCACCATCGAGTGGACCGGGGGACGCCGGCCACCGGGGGACGAGGTGGCCCCCATCGACCTGCGGATCGACCACGTCTACCTGATCAGCTGCAAGTACGAGTCGAACATCCTGGCCAACGCCTCCCCGGGTCGGGTGTTCGACGGGCTGTTGGCCACGCAGGGATCGTGGGACCGGGGCGACTGGTACGACGCCGTGGCCCCCGACGAGCTGGCCGCCCTGTACCGCCGCTGTCTGGACGCCACCGGGCTCACCGGCTTTCCACCGGCACCGTCGGGCTGCACCCGAGAGCAGCTGGACACGTTGCGCCGCGCCCTGTCCGGGCGCGCCTACCCCGACGCACCGTCGCGGAGCGCCTACGCCGACCTGTGCCGTACGGTGAGCGATGCGTCGGCCCGACGATGGTCCGAGCAGGTGGCCGCGTCCGGAGTGGGGGGTGAGGGCATGGTGTGGCGGCTGTTGCGGATCGGGAGCGCGCCCTACTTCGTCCTCGGCAACGACCGCCGGACCGGAGCGCCGGCCCGCTACCGGATCGCCAGCCCCTGGGACTGGCGGACGTCGTTCGAGATGGAGTCGTTCGCCGTGACGCCGGCCGATGCCGGCCAACCCCGGGTGGACTGGTCGTGCACGTACCGGTCACGGCAGGACGGCAAGGCGGCCACCGTGACCGGTCACGTCGAGATCCGCTGGAGCCACGGACGGTTCGCCGGGCCGCCGGAGGCCAAGGTCTACCTCGACACCCCGATGGCCGATCTCCCCGGCTACCACCCGCTGGCCCCCGACGAGCCGGCCCAACCCACCCTGTGGGCCGTTCCCTGATGATGAGCCCGGTCCTCCCGTGAGCTGGGACGGCGACCGCTACCAGCGCCGGTTCGATGATCTGGCCCGGTCCGGCGTGGACGTGCACGGCGAAGTCGAGTTCGTCATGCAGTTCAGTCCGGCCACGGTGCTCGACGCCGGGTGCGGCACCGGAAGGGTGGCGAGGGAGCTGGCCCAGCGCGGTGTCGACGTCGTGGGGGTCGACGTCGATTCGTCGATGATCACCACCGCCCGGCGGCTGGCGCCCGAGCTGGTGTGGAAGGTGGCCGACCTGACCGGGCTCGAGCTGGGGCGCCGGTTCGACCTGGTCATCATGGCCGGCAACGTCCCGTTGTTCACGCCCCCGGGGACCGAAGCCACCCTGGTGGAGGCCTGCGCCCACCATGTCGTCGACGGCGGGCGCCTGGTGGCCGGATTCTCCCTGGACCGCGGGTACGACCTCGAGCGCTACGACCGGGACTGCCTCGGGGCCGGCCTGGTCCTCGAGAGCCGCTGGGCCACCTGGTCCGGGGAGCCGTGGGCGACGGGGGGCGCCTACGCCGTCTCGGTCCACCGGGCATCCGTCGCCTCCCCGGCCCCCTGACTCACAGGGTTTCGGGGCATCGGGATGCCACAAGATCGGGCCGCCGAGGAGGGTGACCGAGCCCACGGGGGGGCTGCAAGGTGCGTCGACGACCACCGGTCACGCCCCGGGGGGCTCACGGTCCCGCCGGCCCGTCTGCGATCATTGGGGGGCCGCACCGAAAGGACTCCATGCGCAATCCGATGTTCGTCTACGACGAGAAGCTGACCACCCTGATCCTCGACTACTGCCGGTGGCGCCTGGCCTTGGACCCGGTCCCCCTGGACTACGGAGGCGCACAGTCCGAGTCGCTGGACGCCAGCCTCGAGGGCCTGATCAACCCGGCCGGCACCGACGCCGGTCGCATCATGGAGATCTTCGACAACGAACTGGCCACGGCGGTGGTGTCCTGCGACAGTCCCCGGTTCCTCTCGTTCATCCCGGCCGCCCCGACCAAGGCCTCCCTCCTGTTCGACATGGTGGTGGCGTGCTCCTCGCTGCAGGGGACGTCATGGATGGAGGCGGCCGGAGCCGTGGCCGCCGAGAACCAGGCCCTGGCCGTGCTGTCCGGGTTGGCCGGGCTGCCCGAGGGAGCCGGAGGCTGCTTCGTCTCCGGCGGGTCGGCCGGCAATTTGTCGGCCCTGATGGTGGCCCGGGACACCGCCGAGCATCGCTTGGGCGACCGAGCCCCGGCCCGACCCATGGTGGCCATCAGCGAGGAGGCCCACTCCTCGGTGGGCAAGGCGCTGCGGGTACTGGGCGTCGAGGCCCTCCTGGTCCCGTGCGACGACCACCGGATGACCGGCCCGGGGCTGGCCGCCACCCTCGACGACCATCCCCGGGCTGATGACGTGATCGCCGTGGTGGCCACCAGCGGCACCACCAACGCCGGCATCGTGGACGATCTGGCCGGTGTGGGCCGGATCGCCCGTGACCGCTCCCTCTGGTACCACGTCGACGGGGCCTACGGCGGCGCGGCCCTGTTCGCACCGTCGGTGCGGGACCGCTTCGACGGCATGGAGCTGGTCGACTCGTTCGTGGTGGATCCGCACAAGTGGCTCTTCGCCCCCTTCGACTGCGCCGCCCTCATCTACCGGGAGCCTCACCTGGCCAAGGCCGTGCACACCCAGGACGCCTCGTACCTCGACGTGATGCACGACGACTCGCGGGACGACTGGAACCCGAGCGACTACGCCTACCACCTGACCCGCCGGGCCCGCGGCCTGCCCCTCTGGTTCTCGCTGGCCGTCTACGGGACGGACGCCTACCGCGACGCCATCGAGACCGTCCTCGCCGTGACCCAGCAGACCGCCGACCTGGTCGAGCAGGCCCCGCATCTCGAACTGGTACGCCGCCCGGAGCTGTCGGTGGTCCTGTTCCGGCGGACCGGGTGGGAGTGGGACGACTACGAGCGCTGGTCGTCCCAGCTGCTGAAGGACCAGATCGGATTCGTGGTGCCCACCGTGTGGGAGGACCGGCCCGTGGGCCGCCTGGCCCTCCTGCACCCGGACACCACCCTGGCCATGATCGGGGAGATCATCGCCACCATGGCCTGAGGCTCTCCGGACCCGACCCCGGTATCCCACCGTTCCGGCCCGATCGCCGCCAAGAGCCACGGAGGGTGAACCCGGTCCTGGCCCGAACGGGCGTGGGCGGGCCGCGTCGACCACAGAGCGTGCGCGCTGTCGAGCCACCCTCCGATACGGTTAGCAGGGAGAGAGGCAACGAGTGGTGCACCACCGCCCGTCACGACATGTCCCCAACCGAGCGTGGCCAGTGAGGATCGCCGACGAAGGTCTCCGTCCGGGAACGGCCGTGGACGGAGGACATCCCCTCGCGCCCTACTTTCCCCGCCTGTCCATCGACTGGCTCCACAACTCCCCCGAGGTCCGGTTCCGCGAGGTCCTGGGCTCCGTGGCCTTCGTCGACATCTCGGGCTTCACCAAACTCTCCGAGGGCCTGGCCAAGCACGGGAACGTGGGTGCCGAGGAGTTGACCGCCACCATCGGCTCGTGCTTCGTCGCCCTGCTCGACATCGCCGTGGCCAACGGCGGCCGCCTCCTCAAGTTCGGAGGTGACGCCCTCCTCCTGCTATTCACCGGCGAGGCCCACGAGGCCCGGGCCTGCCGGGCGGCGGTCGACATGCGGCGTGCGTTGCGGGTGGTGGGCCGCCTGGTGGTGCTCGGCCAACGGGTGTCGCTCCGGATGTCCGTCGGGGTCCACAGTGGCCGGTTCCACTTCTTCCTGGTGGGTGACTCGCACCGCGAGCTCATCGTGACCGGGCCGGCCGCCAGCACCACCGTCACCATGGAGGGCACGGCCCAGGCGGGCGAGATAATGATCAGCGCGGACACCGCCCGGGCCCTGCGCAGCGGGGTGGTGGGCGAGGCCAAGGGGGACGGCTTCCTCCTGCGACGGGCCCCGGCCGTGCCCGAGGACACCTTCGTGCCCTTCGAGACGGTCGATCCCCACGTGGACCTGGTCCAGGGCATTCCGGTGGGGCTGCGGGACACCCTGGCCAGCACCCGGCGGGACTCCGAGCACCGTCGGGTCACCGTGGCCTTCCTCCACTTCGACGGGACCGACTCGCTGATCGAGCGGGAGGGGCCCGCGGTGACCGCCGACCGGCTCGATTCACTGGTCTCGACGGTCCAGCGGGCCGCCGACCGGCACGAGGTGGCCTTTCTGGCCACCGATGTCGACCGCGACGGCGGCAAGATCATCCTGACCGCCGGGGCCCCCTCCACGTCGGGGGACGACGAACAGCGCATGCTGCTGGCCGTGCGGGAGATCATGGACGCCGGGCCGCCGCTCGACCTGCGCATCGGTGTCAACCGGGGCTCGGTCTTCGTCGGGGAGGTCGGGCCGCCCTACCGGCGGACGTTCACCGTCATGGGCGATGCCGTCAATCTCGCCGCCCGCCTGATGGCCAAGGCCCAACCGGGACAGATCCTCACCACCCCCGACCTCCTGGCCCGCTCGGCGACCGGATTCACCACCCAGGAGCTCGAGCCGTTCTACGTGAAGGGAAAGGCCAAGCCTGTCCGGGCTCTCAGCGTGGGGGCCATCAGCGGGGTGCAGCGCGTCGGGCTGACCAGTGACCTGCCCTTCGTAGGCCGCACCCGCGAAGTCGAGGCCCTGGCCGGGATGGTGCGGCAGGTCACCGACGGCCGGGGGTCCCTCATCGAGATCGTGGGGGAGGCCGGTGTGGGCAAAACCCGCCTCCTCCAGCGGCTGCAGGAGCTCACCGCCGACCGTGCGCAGCTCAGCGTGGTGTGCGAGCGGTATGACTCGTCCACCCCGTACCACGTGGTGCGCCGGCTCCTCCGGGTGCTCCTCGACCTCCCGGCCGAAGGCTCGGACGACGGGATCGCCCAGCTGTTCCTGGCCGCGGTGACCGAGCGGGCCCCGGCCGTCCTGCCCTGGGCGCCGCTCATCGCCCGGGCCGTGGATCTGGCGCTGCCCGAGACCCCCGAGACCCGGGAGCTGGAAGAGGAGTTCCGCCGGGCCCGGCTGGCCGATGCCGTGCTTGAGCTGCTCGGCTACCTCCTTCCCCAGTCCGGACTGCTGGCCGTGGAGGACGCCCATTTCATGGACGAGGCATCGGCCGATCTGTTCGGGGCGCTGGCCGCCTCGGTGGGTGCCACCTCCTGGCTCATCTGTGTGACCCGTCGCGACGTCGAGACCGGCTTCGTGGGTCCGTCCGATGCCACCCATCTCGAACTCGGACCCCTCGACGAGCACCACGCCATGGAGTTGGCCGAGCTGGCCACCCACGACGCCCCGCTCCCGGGCCATGACCTGCGACAGCTGGTACGGCGGTCCGACGGCAATCCTCTCTTCCTGCGCGAGCTTCTGGCCGCGGCGGTGGGCGGCGCATCGGTCGACACCCTCCCGGACTCCGTGGAGGAGGTGGTGGCGGCCCGGATCGACCGGCTCAGCAGCGACGACCGCCACCTCCTGCGGCGGCTCTCGGTGCTCGGCCAGTCAGCCGGGCTCGACCTGGTGCGGGAGGTGGTCGACGAGCTGCCGGAACGGGACGACCCCACGTGGCAGCGGCTGGACGACTTCGTCAGCCGGGACGACGACACGGTGCGCTTCCGCAACCGCCTCCTGCGGGACGCCGCCTACGACGGACTCAGCTATCGGCTCCGTCGCCAACTCCACAACCGGGCCGGCGACTCCATCGTGGCGGCCACGGCCCTGCGGCGCGACGAGCAGCCCGAGCTCCTCTCCTTCCACTATCTCCACGCCCAGCGCTTCTCCGAGGCCTTCTCCTACGCGCTCGAGGCGGCCGAGTGGGCCAAGTCGGTCTATGCCAACTTCGAAGCGGCCGACCTCTATGAGCGGGCCCTGGTGGCGGGACGTCGGATCACCCACCTGGGCCCGGGCGATCTGGCCCCGGTCTATGAAGCCCTGGGTGACGCCCGCAACCGCACCGGTGGCTACGCCGAGGCGGCCATCGCCTACCGTGCCGCCCGCCGCGTCATCGATGACGACGCCGTCGCCGCGGCCCGGCTGATGCTCAAGCTGGCCCGGGTCCAGGGCTGGCTCGACCGGTACACCAACGCCATGCGTTGGATCACCAAGGGGCTGCGGGTCCTGGACGACGTCGACGGGGAGGCAGCGGCCCGCCAGCGGGCCGAACTGCTCAGCTGGTATGGCCGCTTCTGTCAGGAGGCCGGCCACCAGTCCCGGGCCATCACCTGGTGCACCCGGGCGGTCGAGGAGGCCGAAGCGGCCGGCGAGCAGGTGGCCCTGGCCGAGGCGCTGCGGGTCATCGACTGGGCCCAGGAGAAGTTGGGCAAGCTCGACGAGCCGGTCAACTCGGAGCGGGCCCTGGCCATCTACCAGTCGCTCGACGATCTGGCCGGCCAGGCCAAGCTGTACAACGCCCTGGGGATCTTCGCCTACTTCCGGGGGGAGTGGGAGAAGTCCCTCGAGCTCTACCAGCGTGGCGAGGAGCTGGACCGCCGTACCGGCAACGACGTGAACGCAGCCTTCGAGGTGTTCAACATCGGCGAGATCGCCCTCGACCAGGGTCGACTGGACATCGCCGCGGAGCAGTTCACCAAGGTCTCCCGCTCCTGGCGGGCTGCGGGCTACCGGTCCGGAGTGGCCGACGTGATCGGCAAGCAGGCCCGGACCGCCGCCGGTCGGGGCCGGTTCGACGAGGCCTTGGCCCTGTTCGAAGAGGCCATCGTGGAGTTCCGGGACATCGGCAGCCAGGCCGACGCTCTGGAGGCCACCGCCCGCATGGCCGAGTGCCTCCTGCTGGCCGGACGCCCGGAAGTCGCCCTGACCCTGTCCGACGAGGCCCAGGCGCAGGCTCGCGGCCTCGGCGGCGTGCCCGCCCAGATCCCCCTCATTCAGCGGGTGCGTGGCGCGGTGCTGGCCCGAGCCGGGGACACCGACGCCGCGGTCGACGCCCTCCAGCAGAGTCTGCAGGCAGCGCGGACCCGGGGGGCCCAGTACGAGGAGGCGCTGACCCTGCGGATCCTCGCTGAGGTCACTCCGAATGCCACCGACGCGGAGCGGGCCGAGCTCCGGGACGCCGCCGCGGCCACACTGACCCAACTCGGCGTGGTCTGGACCCCTGACCTCCTGCACGACGAACCCCCTCCGACACTGCCCGCGCCCTCCGGCGCCGACCCGGTGGGAACTCCGTCCGTGGCCACGTAGTCATCCCCGGCGTTGGCGGCGTTGGCGGCGTTGGCGGCGATTGACCAGACCTCTTGTCACCGGTACATTGCTGAATGAGCGCTTGAAGACTGGCGGCGACCGGTCTACATCAGTTGTGGCGTCGAGCCACAGG
>Ga0207933_1001211_pt1 | contig 20626 bp, 17 predicted proteins | sample NGESurdeep092012_4_FD_184488 | JGI IMG/M metagenome (GOLD analysis project Ga0207933, IMG submission 184488) | Arctic peat soil microbial communities from Barrow, Alaska - NGEE Surface sample F53-3 deep-092012 (SPAdes) | ecosystem: Environmental > Terrestrial > Soil > Wetlands > Peat ...
ACAGATCGCGCAGTACACTGCGTCGAAGCAAAGCACCGGCACCGGGCTCTACGCCAAGCCGACGGACATGGATCGCTACCGCATGATCCGCGACTACTTCGAGCGACTGATGGCCGAGGTCGCCGAACATCCGGAGGTCACTGTTCCCACCGACGGCGACCTTGCTTCCATCGAACAGGCCAAGCGTCTCAGGCGCAACCACGAGAGCGCCCAGCGTGATGCCATCGGCCGGATGAAACAGTTCGCAAGCTGGTTCACCCACGGCGTTCCCGGCGGTGCCACGTTGCGCCGCGAGATCTTCGAAGCCAAGCGCGGAGCTCAGGTGATCGACAAGGTGGAAGCGTTCTTTGCCAAGCGTGAGGCGTCTGACGAGAGCTTCGCTCCCGACCCGGATGCAGAGCTCGACGCCGCGCCCGCAGCGCGGGGTTGATCGGCCTTCGCTCCTCACGCGAATAGCCTCCTTCGATGTATGTCTGCTGCACTAAAGAAGGGCCGCCAATCGCGACCATTCTTCCGTCATGCAACAGCCATCATGCAAGCGGTGAACTACTTCGCTGCTGCTTCCAGCGACTTCCACTCCTCGTCGCTCAGCGTTACATCCGCGGCCTTGAGGTTCTCCTCCAGGTGTTCGACCGACGAGGTGCCCGGAATCGGGAGCATCACCGGCGACCGGTGCAGCAGCCATGCGAGCGAGAGTTGCGAGACCGTCGCATCATGCTTCTTCGCTAGCTCATCCAACTTGCCGCCAGGCTGTGCCAGCTTTCCCGCCGCTACCGGGAACCACGGAATGAAGGCAATGCCTTCGCGCTCGCAGTACTCCAGCACCGCCTCGCTCTTGCGATTGCCGAGGTTGTATTCGTTCTGTACACTGACAATCTCAACGACCTTGCGCGCCTTCTTAATCTGATCAACCGAAACTTCGCTCAGACCGATGAAGCGAATCTTGCCGGCATCCTGCAATTTCTTGATTGCGCCGAGTGATTCTTCCACCGGCACCTTCGCGTCAATCCGATGTAGTTGCCAAAGGTCGAGGCGGTCACGCTTCAACCAACGCAGACTCATCTCCACCTGTTGGATCAGATATTCGGGCCGACCGACGGGCAGCCATTTGTTCGGCCCCTGCCGGGTAAGGCCGGCTTTCGTCGCGATGACTGTGCCCTTCGCATAGGGCGCGAGCGCTTCGCCAATCAGCGGCTCGCTCACCGCGGGGCCGTAGCTGTCGGCCGTGTCGATGAAGTCCACGCCTAACTCAACGGCGCGCCGCAGAACGCGCTTCGCCTTCTCGCGATCCGCAGGCTCGCCCCAGATTCCGTTCCCTGTGATGCGCATCGAACCATAGCCCAGGCGATGAATCTCCAACTCTCCACCCAACTTGAATGTCTTTGCTACCGCGGTCGTAGTCTCCATCATGAATCTCCTCTGGCTACTTTGATGGTAGTTGTGGACTCCGCGATTCAGCCGGTACTAACGACTATTCTGCTTGCGCCAGACAACCCGTATCTGTTGTCGCCAGCGCTCGTCCAAGGCCAACAGATTCCACTCCACACGGGGCGAAAGGTAGTGCAGGACCGTCTCCGTTGCAGGATGAATGTGCAGCGACGGAGCAACCAGATACAGCCGCGGCGGCAGCGGTGAGAGCTGCACTCCGCGGAAATATCCGTGACGTTGAAACTCTCCGAGGCCGGTCGCTGTATCCGCCGTCTGCAGGTGATGATGGCGCACACGAATCCAATAATCCAAACCCTGCAAGGCGAAGTGCAGATCGTCGTCCACCTTGAGCTCGATCACTGCAAGGCGTCCGTCCGCCGTCACGCCGAGCAGATCGAGCAACCCGCGATCACTCGCCCCTGCGATGGCTGGGACCTGTGCGTACACATGCTGCGGATCGAGTCGCGGAATGACGCGGCTCTCTTGTCCCTCGCTGCTCAGAAGATTCCCGTCCGCCTCCTTCGTATGTGCATCGACAACGTCCGCGCGATTGCCGATCGTATCCGGATCAAACTCATTCGCGAAGTCCTCGCTTCGCCGGTCTGCGGATTTCGGCGCTGGCGCCAAGTTACGCGTGAGCGGCGTAAGGTCACGGCGCAGCATCGACTCCAGCCAGCGCTCGGGGGCCGCTCGATAGAGTGGGTCCTGGACAGCGTTGCCGCCGCGGCGCGACTTGAGCTGCATACGCGCGTGTGCCGGGGCCATGGAGCCTTCGCCAATCCTGCGCGCCGGGGAGGCTCCACGTCGTGTGAATATACCGGACGTTTCCATGGCCCGACGGCGTTCGAACAACTCGGCTACGGTTGTCGCAAGCTCGGCGCGATTCTCCTCCGTTAGCGGCGTCTCACGCACGCCCACGCCTACCGTGACCTCAAGCGTCTGCACGAAGCTATTGGGCGCGAGCGCCATTCGCACCCGGGCAAACTCCATGCCGTGCAGCAGAAACGCGAGCTCTGCGGTGCTTCGCAACCGCTGCTCCACGCGATACCGCTCGTCCTCGGGGATGAGTTGCAACACCTTTTCTGTACCTGCTGCAAAGCGTTCACTCGCCGCTTGCGCATCGGGAAGATGTACGAGGCGCGTGCGCAGATTGCCTTGATCCGCTGCATCGCGCTGGGTCAACTCCTCGCTGCTTTGATGAAGCTCCCAAAGCTCCCACTGCGCAGCATCGACGTTCAGCCACGCCATCCGCGAGAGCGTGAGCATCGCCGAACCACGCGGAACAATGACCTTCAACCCCTGGTAAAGACGGCGTCCGCCGGATTGTTCGCGGCAGTGGTGCAGCCACAAAATTCCGAGCGTGAGGATGCCATCGATGGTCGTCGCACTCTCCTGTTCGTTTACACCAATCACGGCCCACGCCGCATTGCCGCGCAGCAGTGATCCTCGCGCATAGGCTGGACCGAAGCTCCGTTCGAGATCCATGGCGGTGCGAAAGCCAGCGCAGGTCCAGTCTGGAAACTCCCGCACCAGCACGCGTTCCAGCAGCGGCACATATCGTTGACGCGCTGCGTCACTGGTTGTCGGAGTGCGCCGGTCGCTCGAACTGACCAGTTCCAGCAGCTTGGTCTGTGCCTGTCCAAAACGCTTGGTGGCGAGGCGCAGCGAACCCGCGCGCTCCACGATCGAAACAACCTGCCGCACCAGATTGCGCTCTTCGCTCCACAGATGCAGCGTGCAGCGATCGTGTTCGGTGCTGATTGAAGCCTTCGCGGAGCGCAGATCGAAAGCCACCTTGCCGTCTTCGAGCACGGCTGCCTCGGGATTCTGCGCGAGGAACTCCTCGATGGCGGTGGCGATATGGGCAGGCGTCTGTGGTTCGACTGGCTTGTCCGCGGAAAAAGCTCGAGGCGGCGACATAGACCGAAGGGTACCACCGCAGGTGGGGCGGCGGTAAGCGCTACTTCAATGGCAGAAGGAAGTGGAAGCTCGAGATGCGCATATTTTCGCGAAAATAAAACGCATGTGCCTCTCTCCTGTGAGTGCCTGAGTCCAACGAAAAGGAATCGCAGCCCCGCTCCCTCGCATACGCAATCAACCAGTCCAGCATGGCCTTGCCGTTGCCCTGGGAACGGAACGCATCGGCCGTCACTAGGTCATCGACGTACAGGGTGAGGCCGGATGCCAGTATGTGTTGCACTCGAAAGCCTGCGACCGTAACGATCTGCCCTTGCCTCTCGAGAAAGGCCAGATGAAATCCTTCCTCCTGTTGCTGCTGCACCCTTGCGACGAACTCCTCCGCGCTCACGAGGGCTGGCCGAAGCTCGCGCATGACGGCATGGCAACTCGCAATCGACTCTGGCGTCGCAGCTAGATGAATCTCTGGTTGAGGCGAGATGGTCATCCCCGCTACCAACCCTTGCTCGCGCGCAACTGGGTGATGTGCGCGACGTGGTGCAGCGAATGCCACGCATAGAGCGGCGTCACGGCATCGACTGTGCTCGGTCCTCGCTCGAGATGTTTGAAGCCGCGCTGCCACTGCTCATCCGTCAACGCCTGCAGCAACATCACCCAACGCGCATGGACACCTTCCAACAGATCAAGCGAACACTCGATGGGCGCGTTGTTATCCGGCAGCTCGGCGAAGGCCTTTTCGTTATAGCCCGGCACCACGGGCAACTCCTCCGTGAGGGCGCGGCGCAGACGATGGAAGGCGGTCATGTGGGAGTCGCCAAGATGGTGCACGACCTGCCGCACGGTCCATCCTCCTTCGCGATAGGGGGTGTCCAGTTGCGCGGCGTCGAGATCGCGAACGGCATCTCGCAGGCGTGCTGGCATCCGTTCGATCGTCAGGATTGCGGCGCGGCGGTCCTCGCGCGAGATGGTTGTGGGAGGCGTGAATTTGCCAATCGGATAACGGAGATCTGGAGTGGTTGACATGGTGGAGACCCTCGATTTCAGCTGGTGCGCGGACGAAACCGGCCCGCGGCGACAAAGCGATTGTAGAACGAAGTTGCGGCATCAAAGAACAGAGCGTGGGCGATTTGCGTAGGCTGTAAGCTGACGTGGAGGGTATAGACGATGCGTCTTGCAGTTCTGGGATTCGGGCTGGCGACATTGGCCGTTTGCGGCTGCTCGCACGGCAGCAACACGGCGAACACCGCCAATCCTCCCGCCGTGAATCCTCGGCAAAGCGTGCAAGCGTCGCCGGCATCCGACGCAAGGGTTGATCCGCCGATCGGTGCCGTCGCCGGAGGGTACCTCGGTTTCGATCGCAACGACTATCCCGGCGACGACACCATGGCCGGTCTGAGCAAGACGTTCGCCTTCACGGGCTACTGGCTCACGAACCCTCCGGGCGAGAACGCGAACTCGTGGCAAGGCAAGCGCACCCTGCTGAAGCAGCAGGGCTGGGGCTTCCTTGTGCTCGCCAACGGTCGCCTCGATGCCGAGATTCTGAGGTCGCAGAAGCAGGGTACAAGTCCCGCCGACCTCGCTCGCACCGACGCCTCCACTGCGATGACCGCGGCGCGCGCCGAGGGCTTCCCCGCACGCACCATCCTCTTCCTCGACCAGGAAGAAGGCGGACTTCTGCTCGAGGAACAATCCGCCTACCTTCTCGCGTGGACCGAGGCCGTCGCTGCCAGTGATTATCGTCCGGGCGTGTACGCCAGCGGCCAGCCCGTGCCCAATGGCCCAGGGCAGACCATCACCACGATCAAAGATATTCGCGCGCACGTGAAGACGAAACATTTGCACGAGATCGCCATCTTCGACGCACAGGATACGTGCCCGCCCGCGCCCGGATGCACGGTTCAGGCGAAGCCGCTCTCCACCAGCGGGGAGCCCGACCTCACCGCATGGCAATATGCGCAGTCGCCGCGTCGCCCCGAGATCACGCGCGCCTGCGCAAAGACCTATGCCGCCGACGGCAATTGCTACGCCCCCGGCTTCCCAACCACGTTCCTCGATATGGACCTGGGCAGCACGCCCGACCCCTCTCACGGCCGGTAGTTACAGCGCTGGCTCCACGCGCGCTTCCAGGTCGACGCTCTTGGCACTACTCCCCGCGCGCCGATCACGCAGCACCAGGAACGGCCGCTCGACCGCGAAGTAGAATGCCGCAGCAGCCGCAAGACAGCTCGCAGCTATCACGACTACTGAACGCCAGTCCCGCGCTTCCATCACGTGCGGCAGCCAAAGGTCGTCGAGGTGAGCGATTTCCTTGTGCGTGAGGTAAAGGCTGTAGGCGAGCATCGCCACGAATTTCGCGCCGGGCACGCGCATCCTTCCAAACCAGTAACGGGTCTCCGCCGCAGCGGCGACCAGCATGGCGAACCCGATCGCGAGCAGCGGAAATCCGATCACGGTTCCCACGGGTCCCAAGCGATCCATAAAGGTCCATACGGCGCAGCCCAATACGGCAACGCCAGCCGCCAGTACCCAGTTCGCACGCAGCAGTAGCGCCGACCACCAGCCCGGCCGAAAGACTCGCACCAACGCCAGTGTTACGCCCGCGAGCAGACCATCGAGGCGGGTGTAGGTCGGATAGTAAATGCGCTCGATATACTGCACGCTGAAGTGATCGTTGGCCCGGCCCATGGGCAACAATATGTGGAAGTACTCGTAGCTGCGCGTCGCCAGCCCGAGCGCGAAGAAGAAGGCCAGCACGGCCACTGTCTTCCATAGCGCGGACTTGCGAGCCATGACGATTACGATCATCGGCAGCAATAAATAGAAGTGCTCTTCCACGCACAGCGACCACACGTGCGAGAACGCCCGGTTATTCCAGTAGTCGACAAAGAAATTTTGGGTGAACGTAAGGTATTGCCACAGCGGAGATATTCCGGTGTCCTCCCGCCACAGCGGCCAGAACACATACAGCGCCAACACCACAAGGTAGACGGGCAGAATTCGATACGCGCGGTTACGATAAAACCCCGCCAGCGAAACGCCGCGTCCATCGCGCACCGGCTTCAGCAGGTGCGAGCCAATCAGATAGCCGCTGAGAACGAAGAAGAGGTCGACGCCCACCCACCCAAACCTCGCGATGGGACTGAAACCATCCGGGAGCCGCCAGCCCAGGTGAAATACCATGACCAGCGCAATCGCCAGCGCACGAAGCGTATCGAGGCCTGCAAGCCTGTCTTTTGAAGCCACTTTTGAGGTCATGAGGTTACTGCGTCCGATGGGATGATGGCTTCGAGGTGTTATAAGACTACAATTAGGTTAATGGCAGCCGCTCCAAACCTTATCTATTCCGAAGCCCCGGACCACAAACGATACTTCTTCACGCATCTCGGCCTGACCGAGCGGCTGCTCGAGCGCTGCCTCGGAGAGGCGCTTTCGGCGGGCGGGGAGTTCGCGGATCTCTACTTTGAGGCAGTTACCTCCATGTCGCTCGGCATGGACGAAGGTATCGTGAAGACGGCCGCACAGGGTATCAGCGTTGGCTGCGGGATCCGGGTTCTGTCGGGCGAGCGGACCGGGTTTGCCTACACCGACGACCTGTCGCCGGAGCGCCTGCTCAAGGCGGCACGGACTGCCGCGCTGATCGCAAATGGACCGCAAACACAGCGTGTACAGGGCTTTACCGAGACCGCGACACCTTCGCTGTACCCCGTCGCAGGAGCCAGCGCGGACGCGGAAGTGGTTGCCAAACTCAAACTCATCGAACGCGCCAATAAGGCCGCGCGCGACTTCGATCCTCGCATCACGCAGGTACGCGCCAGCATCAATGACGAGTTGCGCCGCATCCTGATTGCGGCATCCGACGGCACCTTCGCCAGCGACACGCAGCCGCTGGCACGGCTCAACGTCTCGGTCATCGCAAAGGATGCCGTCAACACTGCGCGCGGCACATCCGGCGGTGGCGGTCGTATCACTCTCGACTTTTTTGAAGGCAACAAATCGCCGGAGCACTTCGCTCGCGAGGCCGCACGCACTGCCATCCTGCAGCTTGGCGCCATCGCGGCTCCGGCTGGCGAGATGGAAGTCGTCCTCGGCCCCGGCTGGCCCGGCGTTCTGCTGCACGAGGCTGTCGGGCACGGACTGGAAGCCGATTTCAATCGCAAGAAAACCTCCGCCTTCGCCGGCCTCATCGGGCAAAAGGTTGCGTCCTCAAAAGTAACCGTCGTGGACAACGGCAAGATGCCTGGACGTCGCGGTTCGCTCAACGTCGACGACGAGGGCAATGCAACCCAGGAGACGGTGCTGATCGAGAACGGCATTCTGCGCGGCTACCTCTCTGACAAGCTCAGCTCGCGCCTGATGAACATGCCCAACACCGGCAGCGGCCGACGGGAAAGCTACCAGGCCATCCCCATGCCGCGCATGACCAACACCTACATGCTGAACGGCGACGACCTTCCCTCCGACATCATCAAGAGTGTCAAGCGTGGTCTCTACGCAGTGAACTTTGGCGGCGGACAGGTCGACATTACGAGCGGCAAGTTCGTCTTCACTGCGAGCGAAGCCTACCTCATCGAGGACGGGGTCGTCACCGCTCCGGTCAAGGGCGCGACGCTGATCGGCAACGGGCCCGAAGCGCTGAAATATGTATCGATGGTCGGCAATGATCTGGCTCTGGACGAGGGCGTTGGCACGTGTGGCAAGGCCGGCCAAAGCGTCCCTGTCGGGGTCGGTATGCCGACCACGAAACTCGACCGCATGACCGTCGGTGGCACCGGCCACTAACAAGCTCTTCGGCACGCATTAGAACCGCACACGCATCTCCAACCGCACGAGGAAAGAAGACCATGGCTACCAAAGTTGCTGCAATCCCTGAGAAGCTCTTCGAGTGTGAAGTGAAACGTCGCCGCGTTCGAGCCAGCGGCGGGTACGAGCCGTTCTGGAAGCTCAAGAGCGTCGCCGATGCCATCCTCGACGGCGACACCGAGTTTCGCTGCAAGGAGTGTCACGGCGCTCTGAAGCTGCACAAACGCCACACCCCCGGCGCGGTTTCGCACGTCGAGCACAAGCTCAAGAGCGACTCCGAGCACTGCCCAGTGGGCGCGCGCTTCCATGCTGCGACCGATGGCAGGGAGACGCGTCTTTCCGGCGCTCCCGTAGCCTAGCGTTCGCAGGAGATCTCCGTTGAACATAACGACCACCCACGCCACTGATCTCAAGCAGCTCGCCGCAGAGGCTGTCTCGCGAGCGCTTGATCTCGGCGCAACCGATGCCGAAGCCGTCGCCGTTGAGAGCGAAGACTTTGGCGTTAATGTGCGCCTCGGCCAGGTCGAGCAGCTCACCGAGTCCGGCTCCCGGGCCCTGGGCCTGCGCGTCTTTTTCGCCGATGCGGCAGGCCAGCGCACGGCCAGTACCTCCACCAGCGACCTCTCGCTCGACGGTGTCACGCGCATCATCGAATCCGCTGTTGAACTCGCGAAGGTCACCGGCGCCGATCCGTTTGTCGGGCTGCCCGATCGAGCAGCCTTCGGCTCAAACGACGTCGACCGACTCGCGCTCTACTTCAACGATGTTGACGCAATCCCTCCCGCGGAACGCATCGAAATCGCGAGGCGCTGCGAAGCCGCAGCCATGGCCTTCGATACGCGCATTCAAAATTCTTCCGGAGCAGACTTCGATGCCAGCAGCCTGCATCGTGTCATGGTCAACTCGCGCGGCTTCACCGGTGAGTATCGCAGCAGCTACTGCGGCTTCTCCGTCACCCCCATCGCGCAGGACGCCGCAGGCTCGATGCAGCGCGACTACTGGTACTCCTCCGCACGCACCGCAAAGCTGCTCCTCTCACCCGAAGAGGTTGGCCGCAAGGCAGCGGAGCGCGCACTTCGGCGTCTTGGCGCTCGGCCCGTGATGACCCAGCGCTGCCCTGTCGTCTTTGCGGCTGAGATAGCCCGCGGCCTGATGGGCAACCTCCTCGCCGCAGCCGATGGCGACTCCATCTATAGAAATTCGAGCATGTTCTCCGGCAAGCTGGGAGAGCAGGTTGCCGGCGAAAACATCACCATGATCGACGACGGCACGATGGTCTTCGATCACACGCTTCCCGACGGCGAAACCCTCCGGGTCGGCGGCTTTGGCACGTCGCCCTTCGACGGGGACGGACTGGCGACTCGCCGGACGGTGGTGATCGAGCGCGGCATCCTCAAAGAGCTGATGCTCAACACCTATACCGCGCGCAAGCTCTCCATGCAGTCGACGGGGAAGGCCTCGCGCGGCCTGGCGGGCGCGCCCGGCATTGGCGGCGGCAACTACTTTCTCGAGCCCGGCGTCCTTACGCCCGAGCAAATTATCGGCGGCGTTCCTTCTGGCCTGTACGTCCTTCAGACGATGGGCCATGGCGTGAACCTCGTCACCGGCGACTACTCCGTTGGGGCCAGCGGCCTGTGGATCGAGAACGGCGAGCTGGCCTACCCGGTCGAACAAATCACCATCGCCGGAAATCTCAAAGACATCTTCCGCAACGTCGTGGCGATCGGCAACGACCTCGAATTCCGGGGCGCCGGCGCTGTCCCCACCGTCCGCATCGAAGGCATGACGATCGCCGGCAGCTAACCTCGCACGAACAGCAGTCTAAAATCCATCCTGTGGCCGCGCCCTTTTCTTTCGACCATCGCATCGAGTTCCTTCCGGAGAACTCCGACGAACTTCTGCGCGCGGTCCCCGCTGCACCCGGCGTCTTCAGTTTGCGCGGAGAAACAGGCGAGCCCTACCTGACCCGCACCGCCGATCTGCGCCGCCGCCTTCGCCGCCTGCTTGCCCCGCCTGAAGCCGTCGACGAGCAGGGCCGCCCCGTCCTCTCTAAGCGCCTCAACCTCCGCGAGCGTGTTCGCTTCATCGAGTGGACGCGCACTGGCTCCGACTTCGAATCGACGCTGCTGCTCTACGGCGCCTCTCGTGCCGCCTTCGGCGCCGACGAAGCTCGCCGCCGTCTGCGCCTGCACCCGCCCTACATGCTGCGGGTCACGATGTCGCACCGGCATCCGCGGGTCTACTCGACGAACCGTCTCAGCAAGAAATCGCTCCACGAGTTCTTCGGCCCGTTCCCCTCGCGCGCCGCCGCCGACCGCTACGGCGATGCCGTGCTCGACCTCTTCCTTCTGCGCCGCTGCTACGAGGATCTCGAGCCTTATCCCGAGCACCCCGGCTGCGTCTACGGCGAGATGAAGAAGTGCATGCAACCGTGCAAAGAAGGCAATCCGCAGGCCTGCACGCCCGGGCAGTACTCGCACGAAGCAGAGCGCGTTTTCGCCTTCTTCATGACCCGTGGGCAGTCGTTGCTGGACGAGGTCGCGGTGCAGCGCGGGGCCGCCAGCGAGGCGATGGACTTTGAAGCCGCAGCCGCACTCCACAAGCAGTGGGAGAAGGTGCACGCTGCGTCTCTCCTGGCCGACGAACTCGTTCGCCCTGTCGCGGATCTTCGCGCGCTCATCCTGCAAGAAGCTGCGCCGAGCGAAGAGGACGCAAGCACGGAAGACGCCGGTGTCTTTCTGCTCGAGCACGGCCAGATCGTCGGCCCCGAGCGCCTGTCCACGCTCGGCGTCCGCGCCGTCCGCGAGCAGACCGCCGTCGGCAGCAGCCTCTTCGCGCAACCCCTGATGCTCGCCGCCGTTCCGCTGGAGCCAGCCCCGCTTGACGCGTCCGCGCCCGATGTGCCGCCCGACGCACCCACGCTCACCCCCGAAGACCGCGCCCACGCCGCCATCGATTCTCTCACCGCCCGCGCCGAATCCCCTGCCGACATCGCCGAATTCTGCGACAATCTCTCCCTCTTCCGCCGCTGGTATTACCGGCCGGAGAAGCAGCGCAGCGGCGAGGTCTTCCTCCCCAACCCCGACCAGCAGTGGCCGATCCGCCGCATCCTCAATGGAGCTGCCCGCGTGGTGCTCGGCCCACCGGCGCCCGTCTCAGCCGTGGACCGGGAAGCGGCGAAGGCCCTCAAGACCAAAATCATCCACCCTGGCCGCGAGGGCGTAGAGCTCGAAGTCCCCGTCCTCCCCAAGCGCGTCCGCACTCGAAAAGCGATTGCGCCGGCCGATCCTACCGAATAGCCCGTCCCCACGCTGCTAAACTGAAGCCAATGATTGAACTAGCCTTTTCGATCCTCGCCGCCGACTTCGCGCATCTTGCCGACGAGATTGCACGCGCCACTGCCGGCGGCGGCACCATTGTCCACGTCGATGTCATGGACGGCCACTTCGTCCCTAACATCACCTTTGGACCGCCTGTCGTCAAGGCCATCCGCCCGATCACGAAACTGCCTCTCGATTGCCACCTGATGATCGAGAACCCGGACGACTTCATTCCTGCCTTCGCCGAGGCCGGCGCCGACATGGTCTCGGTCCAGGTGGAGGCCTGCCGCCACCTGAATCGCACGCTGCAGTTGATCGCCGACCACGGGATGCTCGCAGGAGTCGTCCTCAACCCGGCCACTCCGGTAGAGATGCTCTCCGAAGTGCTTTCGATGGTGCATCATGTGCTCGTGATGAGCGTTAACCCCGGGTTTGGCGGACAAAAGTTCCTTCCCCGCTCCATCGACCGCATCGCACACCTGCGACGGCTGCGGGAGGAACTCGGGCTCAACTATCGTATCGAGGTCGATGGCGGAGTTGCTCACGATACGGTGGCGTCGGTCGTCGAAGCAGGAGCGGATATGCTCGTCGCCGGCTCCGCGATCTTCGAACCTGGGAAGACCGAAGAAAATGCGCGCGAGTTCCTTCGCGTCGCCCGCGCCGCCAGCTGACGCACCCGGCAAATACCGGCTCCCGGATGCGGTTTACCTCCCGGGCAGATAGAATAAAACTTGCTCTACGCGGCCACGCCGCAGGGCGGATGGAGTTGTAGATGCGCATGAAGATTCGGAGTTTTTTTCCCAGCGATCGAACCGGTTTCCTCGCTGGTTTAGCGGTCGCCGCACTGCTCGCCGGAACACCGGCGCTGATCGCGCAGGATGCACCGACCCCGCAGCCGGCTGCGCAGACGACGCAACCCGCAGTTGCCACCGACACTGCAGCAGCACCCGCGCAGGCTGAGGCAACTCTGAGCAATATTCATCCCAAGAAGAAGAAAAAGGAAAGGGTTGCCAAGGAAGATCGCGTCCAGGAGACCAAGGACACCAAGAAGGAACTGAAGAAGGAAGCCAAGTACAACCCGCTGATCGGCAAGGACGAGCAACTGCCGGATAAGCAGCTCTACGACAAAGCGATGGCCCAGATCCACAGCGGTCACTACGACATCGGTCGCCTCGACCTGCAGACGCTACTCGACACCTATCCTGATTCGCAGTACATGATGCGCGCCAAGCTGGCCGTCGCGGATGCCTGGTACAAGGAGGGCGGCAGTGCAGCGCTGACCGAGGCGGAGCAGGAGTACAAGGATTTCATCACCTTCTTCCCCAATGTTCCCGAGGCCGCCGAAGCCCAACTCCGCGTGGGAGACATTTACTTCAAGCAGATGGACGTGCCTGACCGCGACTACACCAAGGGCACGCACGCTGAAGAAGAGTACCGCACCATGCTGAAGCAGTATCCGGATGCGCCCAAGGCGCTGGTGGACGAGGCGCGCCAGAAGCTCCGCGAGGTACAGGAAGTGATGGCCGAGCGGGAAGCCGAGCTCGGTGCCTTCTATGCAACCCACTCCAACTGGCCAGCAAGCATAGCGCGCTACCAGACCGTCATCGACACCTATCCCCTCTACAGCCACATGGACGATACGTTGATTGGCGTTGGCGACGACTATGAGGCAGAGGCGGCGATGATCCGCTCCCAGGCTGTTTGTACAGGCAAGCCCACCCCTGGCGTACCCTGCCTCCCTGAAGGCGTGAAATCGAAGCTGCTGCAGGAGTACGACGGCAAGGCTGCCGACGAATATCGCAAGGTGGTGCTGGAGCACGCAGCTGCACCCCACGCAGAGGATGCCAAAGAGCGTCTCACGGGCATGCACCTGCCCGTTCCGACACCCACCCCGGAGGAGCTCGCCGCCAGTGAAGATCTGGAAGGCAGCCGCGCTCAGTACAACCTGCAGAAGCGCCTCGAGTTGTTCTTCATGCACCGTCCGGATACCGTCACCACGGCCCAGACTGGTATGCCCACGCTTGTAGATCCACCACCGACCATCGCTCCTACGGTGGTTCGCAACCTGATGGCCGACTACAAGGCAGCTTACGATCCCAATGCTTCGGCCCATGTCGAGAAGTCATCGGCTCCGGCAGTCCCCGGTGAAGCAGCTCCCGCAGCTGAAGGTGCAGCTCCACCGCCGCCCGGCGCCGCCGCTCCCCCTACGCTCTCCGATGTCTCCACCGAGTCTGATGCTGACGTGGATAGCTCGACCAAGACGGTGACCGTCGAAGGTTCGGCAAGTCCCGTCACGAGTGGATCCAGCATGGGCGGCTCGTCAGCATCGATGGGCGTTGAGATTCTTACTCCCACCGGCAAAGCGTCGGCCGCCCCCGGCAGTACGCTCACGCCAAGTGGAACGCCAGCGAGCAGCTTGCCTGCTGCCACCGGCGCCCAGGATCCCAACTACGGCCTCACCACACCGACTGCGAAGTACTCAGCGCTGCCGCCGATCGAGAAGCCGGCCCCAGCTCCAGATCAGGTGAACGACGCTGCCGGTAAACCGATTCCTGCGGCCGAAACCAGGGACCCCAACTCCAAGAAGAAAAAAATCCGTGCTCCCAAGGAAAATAAAACCGACGAGAGCTCCAGCAAGAACAAGCCCAAGAAGGGCCTCGATAAGCTGAACCCGTTCTAGAACTCGCTTGGATAAGGGGCGAACATCAAGGGAGCGGCTTCGGCCGCTCCCTTTTTCATTCTCTCTATCCTCCGTGCTGCACCCTCTATCCTCTGCCTTCCTGCTACCCTTAAGACTTATGAGTCAGGAATTACCGAAGGTATACGATCCGTCGCTGATTGAAGAGAAGTGGTCAAAGTTCTGGGTCGACGAGCACATCTTCGACGTCCCCACACCCAGCGACGCAGGCTCCATCACGCCGTTCGTCCAACTGCTTCCTCCTCCCAATGTCACCGGCCGTCTGCACATGGGCCACATGCTCAACCAGACGGAGATGGACATCCTTACCCGCTGGCACCGCATGTCCGGCGACACCGCCGTGTGGGTTCCCGGCACCGACCACGCTGGCATCGCCACACAGATGATGGTGGAACGCCAGCTCGCTGCCGAAGGCAAGTCCCGCACCGATTTCACGCGCGAGGCTTTCACTGCCCGCGTCTGGGAGTGGAAGCAGCGGTACGGCTCCGCCATCACCGATCAAATGAGACGGTTGGGCGCATCGGTGGACTGGTCGCGCGAATACTTCACCATGGACAGCAAGCTTAACGTAGCGGTCAAGGAAGCCTTCGTCCGCCTCTGGGAACAGGGTCTCATCTATCGCGGCGCCTACATCGTCAACTGGGATCCAGTACTCGGCACCGCCGTCTCTGATCTTGAAGTTGAGAACGAAGAACGTGTCGGTTCACTCTTCCAGATCCGCTACAACCTCGCTGACGGTTCGGGCTCGATCGTCATCGCCACCACGCGCCCTGAGACGATGCTCGGCGATGTAGCAGTGGCTGTAAACCCCACCGATGCGCGCTATACGGCACTCATCGCCAAGAAGCTGATCCTGCCCCTCGTCGGAAGAGAGATTCCGATCATCGCAGACGACTGGGCGCAGCCCGAGTTCGGCACCGGCGCGGTAAAGGTCACGCCCGCGCACGACCCCAACGACTTCGCCATCGGCCAGCGCCACAACCTGCCCTCGCCAAGCATCATGGACACGCAGGCGCGCATCGCTCTGCCCGGTTCTCCCTACGATGGTCTCGACCGCTTCGAAGCCCGTAAGCGCATCGTCGCCGACCTCGAAACGGCTGGCCTGCTCGTCAAGATCGCCGACCACACCCTCACGTTGCCCATCTCGCAGCGCACCGGCGTAGTCATCGAGCCGAGGCTCTCGATGCAGTGGTTCATCAAAATCCAACCTCTCGCCGACAAGGCAATCGAGGCCGTCGACAAGGGCTACATCAAGTTCACGCCCGACAACTACCGCAAGACCTACAACGAGTGGATGACAAACATCCACGACTGGTGCATCTCGCGCCAGCTGTGGTGGGGCCATCGGATCCCCGCGTGGCACTGCGGCGCGTGCGGAGAGATTAACGTTGCTCGCGAGGCTCCCACCGCCTGCGCAAAATGCTCGAGCACCGAGCTCACGCAGGAGACCGACGTCCTCGACACCTGGTTCTCCTCAGGGCTCCTCCCCTTCACCGTTTTCGGCTGGACGGGCGACGCCGCGACCGACGCAGCCAACCCCGACCTCGCTGCCTTCTACCCGACGCAGCTCCTCGTCACCGGCTTCGACATCCTCTTCTTCTGGGTGGCGCGCATGATCATGCTCGGCTGCCACTTCATGCTCGACGTCCCTATGCCCGATGGCTCGGAACGTTCGCTCAAAGACGCTGTGCCTTTCCGCGAGGTCTACATCCACGCACTGGTTCGCGACGCCGACCGCCAGAAGATGTCCAAGACCAAGGGCAACGTGATCGACCCCATCGAGATCGTGACAAAATACGGGACGGATGCAGTGCGTTTCACGCTGGCCTCGCAGGCCTCCCCCGGCACCGACATCGCCTTCAACGAAGCCCGCACCGAGGGCTACCGCGCCTTCGCGAACAAGATCTGGAACGCCGCGCGCTTCCTGCAGATGAACATCGACCGCGGTCGCGAGGCGGGTTACAAGGTCTCGCTCAGCGGCCACGACTCCGTCTCGCTCGAACTTCCCGAGCACACGCCGCTGGAGACCCGTTGGATCTTTTCGCGGCTCAGCGCCGTCTCGGACAGCGTCGCGCACTCGCTCGGCGATTATCGTTTCGACGAGGCCGCCAACGCCGTCTATCAGTTCTTCTGGGGCGAGTTCTGCGACTGGTACGTGGAACTCGTCAAGCTCCGCATGGACTTCTTCCCTGACGAGAACGGTGCCTTCAGGCCGCACAGCGATGTCGCAGCCATCACCCTCAACGCGCTCGTCGCCGTGTTCGAAGCAGCGCTGCGCCTGCTCTCGCCGTTCATGCCGTTCCTTACCGAAGAGCTCTGGCACGCGCTGTATGCCAGCGTCGGCAGTGCTTCACCGGCCAAATCCATCGCGCTTACCCGGTATCCTCGGCGCGAAGACTTCGCCGCCAATGAGGCGTCGGTCGACGCAATGAACACCCTGCAGGAACTCATCGTCACTATCCGCGGTCTGCGCAAAGAGCTCGGCATCCCCGAAAAAGAATCCACACCCGTTCACATCTTCTCAACAGGAAACGCAGCCACTCTTGCACAGACTCATGCTGACATGCTTGCCAAACTCTGCCGCGTCAGCGCGGTCGAGCTCGCCGCCGCAGCCCCCACTGGCAACAACGCCCGCTCCACATCGATCTTCGATGTTTCGGTGATGTATGAACGCCAGATCGATGTTGCTGCCGAGCGCGAACGCCTCACCAAAGACCTCGCCAAATTCAACAAGGGCATCGAAGCCGCCGACAAGCAGCTTAACAACGAAGGCTTTGTAGCCCGCGCCCCTGCACACATCGTTGAAGGCCTGAAGAAGCAATACGCCGAGACCCTCGCGCTGAAACAAAAAGTCGAGGCTGCGCTCGCCGCTCTTCCGGCCGAGTAGCTTCTCTTCTTCCACCAGACGCGTCCTATGAAGCGTCGTACCAGGAGTCCTGCCATGCCCTTCCCCATCAAGACCTGCATCATCTGCGAAGAGGAGTTCGAACTGAAGCCCGACAAGCCAGGCTACGCCAACCGGTGCCCGGAGTGCTCCAGCCCCGAGGCCGCCGAGCTCATCGCGCAACACCCCGGCGCCACCACCGACCGCGAAGCCAACGCCGCCCGCCGCGAAGCCATGCGTAACCTGCTCTACCGGAAAGACAGCTAGCCGGGACACCCGTGCGGCTCAATCCAGCATCTACACCGAGGTGTCAACAAGCAAGCAAGCCGTCACCTTCGAGGATCGTCCACGCGTCCTTGAGCAGCAACGCCGTCGCAAGATGGCGCGCAGCGTCCACGCCTACGTGCGGGGCAACACCATCCAGTTCTACGAGTGGCTCGTCCGTGCCAGCAAAGACTCTATCCCCCAGGGTCCGCCCATCTGGATCTGCGGCGACTGCCATGTAGGCAATCTGGGCCCCGTCGCCAACGCGGACGGCGACGTGGAAATCGAAATTCGCGACCTTGATCAGACTGTCATCGGCAACCCGGCCCACGATCTCATCCGCCTCGCCCTCTCGCTCGCGATGGCAGCGCGAGGCAGCGATCTCCCCGGCGTCACCACTTCGCAGATGATCGAGCACCTCATGCACGGCTATCAGACCGCGCTCCTCCATCCCTTTGCGGCCACGGCTGACGACGCGCATGGCGACGACCTCACTCCCATCCGTGACGTCCTTGATAACTCCATTCGCCGTCGCTGGAAGCATCTTGCCGAAGAGCGCATCGACAACGTCAAGCCCAACATTCCCCTGGGCGAACGCTTCTGGAAGCTCTCAGACAACGAACTTAAGGCCATCGACGACCTTTTCGCGGAAGACCGCGCCTGCAAGCTAATGACTCAACTCAAAGGTCGCCCGGACGACGCCAAAGTGAAAGTAGTCGACGCCGCCTATTGGATGAAGGGCTGTAGCTCTCTCGGCAAACTGCGCATCGCCGTTCTCGTGTCCATCGGCAAGCGCTCCGACAAGGTCTTCTGCCTGGTGGACATCAAGGAGGCCGTCAAACCTGCGGCCCCAGCCGCCAAACGCACCGCCGGTGCACCGCGCATGGCCAGTGACTTCGCAGAGCGCGTCGTCGCCGGAGCCTGCGCTCTCTCACCCTATCTAGGCAATCGCATGCTGGCCGCCACACTTCTGCGTCGCCCCGTCGTCGTTCGCGAACTGATGCCTCAGGATCTCAAGCTTGAGATAGATTCCCTCACCTGCGACGAGGCCGTCGGTGCAGCCCGATTCCTCGCAGCGGTCGTCGGCAAGGCCCACGGCCGCCAGATGAATGCCTCAACCCGCAAACGCTGGGTAGCCGAACTCAATCGCAATCGCAGCAAATCGCTCGACGCCCCCAGCTGGCTTTGGAGCAGTCTGCTTCAGCTCGTGTCCGAGCACGAAGCCGCCTACCTCGAGCATTGCCGCCGCTACGCGCCCGCTCCCTAGGTAAGTCACTCCGTCATTTCTTCGCTTGCCCGACCGGCATCTCTGCCTGCTCCACGGCGATTGTCACGTTCTCGTGTTTGATGTCCAGCCGCAGCAGGTTGAATACGCTCATGTACACGTTTGCAATCCACACCACGGCAAACCATGCGAGCAAATAGCCGCGCCATCCCGCATACAGCAGCCGATATCGGAACAGCAGCAGTGCCAGCGCAGCCACATAATGCGAAAAGCAATACTCGCAGGTGAACACATAAAAGAACTTCCGCTGCGGCAGCGCCTTGCATCTCTGGCTCATGCGCTTGCAAAGCTCGCGCGGCTCGCGAAAGACCTCTTCATGCGTGACCGTCCAGGAAGCGCAAGCCACCGGCAACGAGATCAACAGCAGCACCGCAAATTGGTGCAGCAGCGGTACGGACAACTCAATAGGCACGAGCACACCTCCTATGGCAGTGATCAGCGTCCTTCAACACAGTCCTCATGAGCGTTAGGATGCAAACATGAGTTCTCTCGAAGTGTTCAACCCGGCTGCGCTCCGCGCAGCACTTGTCGGTACCCGGTTTCCAGCACGTCTGCATCACTTCCCCTCGGCGGAATCGACCAACACCCTGCTGCTCGAGGCAGCCGCCAACGGCGCGCCTGAGGGCACCCTCTACCTCGCCGATGCACAAACTGTCGGCCGTGGTCGCGGGGGTCACACCTGGCACTCCGCCCCCGGGGATGGGCTCTACGTCAGCGTCCTCGCGAAGCCCTCGCTGCATCTTCGCGAAGCCCTCTGGATCTCGCTCGCCACCGCCCTCGCAGCACAGTCCGCGATCAAGACCACCACCGGCCTCGACATCGATCTTCGCTGGCCAAACGATCTCCTCTTTGCCGGGAAGAAGCTCGGCGGCATCCTCGTCGAAGCCTCCGTCGAGCCCGACGCCGACGCTACCTTGCGCTACGCCGTCATCGGCATCGGCATCAACATCAACCACGAGAGCTTCCCCCCCGAACTCGACTCTCTCGCCACATCGCTTCGCCTCGCCACCGGCCAGGAGCAGAGTCGCAACACCTTGCTGATCGCGCTTCTCCGCGCACTCGACTTCGAACTCACCCAACTTGAAGCGCAGCAGCCGGGGATCCTCGATCGCTTCAGCGCGACCTCCACCTGGGTCCGCGGAAAGCGCGTGCGCGTCCCCGAGCAGGGCGGCTACTGCGGCATCACCGCCGGGCTCAACCCCCACGGCTACCTTCTCGTTGACTCCGACGACGGCACCCAGAGAACCGTCCTCTCGGGTGGCGTTCGGGACGAAGATTAACCAGGCAGGCGTGACCCTCTCGCCGTTCGTGCAGGACCGCTGTAAAATTACCGCTGAGGCAAGAAGGCGCACATGCTACTGGCACTCGATGTCGGCAACTCTAACACTGTCCTTGGTTTGTTCTCCATCGCAACCAGCGAAGCGCCCGCCAGAATGGTGGCAGACTGGCGCATCACTACACCCTATAAGCAGACTGCCGACGAGCTGGGCGTGCTGCTCAACACCCTCTTCAGCATGCGCGGCATCAAGCCCGAAGTGGTGACGGGAGTCGCTGTTTCGTCCGTCGTCCCGCCGCTCGACGCGACGCTCCGCCGCGTCTGCGAGACCTACTTCCGGACCAAGCCGCTCTTCGTCGAACCCGGCGTTCGCACTGGCCTCCCCGTCCTGACGGACAACCCCAGCGAAGCCGGCGCCGACCGCATCGTGAACTGCGTTGCTGCCTTTGACCTCTTCGGTGGCCCGACCATCGTCGTCGACATGGGCACCGCCACCACCTTCGACGTCGTCTCTGCGAAAGGTGAATTCCTCGGCGGAGCGATCGCTCCCGGCATCGGCATCTCGGCCGACGCGCTGTTCGCCCGCGCCGCGCGGCTCACCCGGGTCGAGATCAAAAGGCCCGCCAAGATCATCGGCACCTCCACCACCGACAACATCCAGATCGGCCTCTACTACGGCGCTATCGGACAGATCGACGGCATCCTCGCACGCATGATCGCAGAGCTTGGCCCAGAGACAAAGACCGTTGCCACC
>Ga0207933_1001213_pt1 | contig 20617 bp, 20 predicted proteins | sample NGESurdeep092012_4_FD_184488 | JGI IMG/M metagenome (GOLD analysis project Ga0207933, IMG submission 184488) | Arctic peat soil microbial communities from Barrow, Alaska - NGEE Surface sample F53-3 deep-092012 (SPAdes) | ecosystem: Environmental > Terrestrial > Soil > Wetlands > Peat ...
AGCGTGGCGTCCTGCAGACTGCCTTTGGGGATTCCGAGTTTCAGCTTGTTGGCAGCCATTACTTCGTCTCCAGCACGATCGGTTTGGTGAAGCAGCTTACCGTGCCTTCGTGGCAGACGAGGCCGTCGCCTTCGACCTCGACGCGGAAAAGAAGCGCATCGGAGTCGCAGTCGGTGGCGGCGGAGAGAACGCGGAGGCGGTTGCCGCTGGTCTCGCCCTTCATCCAGAGCTTGGAACGCGTGCGGGACCAGAAGGTGACGAAGCCGGTTTCGATTGTCTTCTTATAGCTCTCTTCGTTGAGAAAGCCGAGCATCAGGACGTCGCCGGTGCGGTCGTCCTGCACGATGCCGGCGATCAGGCCGCCGGCCTTGGCAAAGTCGAGGGTGAGAGGGGCTGCGGAGGTGGTCATAAGAGTCCTTGTTTGATTGTGAAGGCTGTGGCCCCGCGCAGCAAAAAGCCCGCTCGCGGGGTGCGCGGCAGCGGGCTGGTTCGATCCTGTTGTGCGTCGCTGGCTACTTCGCCGCACCGGACACAGCCGCCGTCGCGCCAGGCGCGTGGAGGTGATGCCCGTGACGATGCAGACGAACGTCCATCGAGTTCTAGGCTAAGGGGGCGAAGCGGGAAAGTCAACGCGTGGGACTCCAGGCCAGCTTGCGCTGAGCAGCCCGGAGTAGCTGCGAAGGGAGAAAGCCGCATCTGTCTATTCCATGGCAGATCGCCAGGGAGAATGTGCATGACCGACTATCGCGTTTCCGCAGGAGAGGCCCAGGAAGACCAACTCACAGCAGCCATCGAACAGTACACCGCCAAAGCCCCGTCCAGTGCATTTCTTGGACTGGCGATTGCGTCCATCGCCGTGTCCGTTACGTGCAAGATCTTCAAGCGGGATCATGCATCGTTGTTTGTCGGCCAGTGGGTTGCGCCGTTTCTGCTACTGGGTGTCTACAACAAGATGGTGAAGCAGCATGGATCGGACGCGACTAAACGCTAGGTTCGGCGCTAGGTCAGGCGCCAGGTCATTGAGACGCGCAGTGACTACGATCCGGCTGCTGTGACCGGGGTGAAGGTGCGCTCGCCGTCTTTGGCGATGCATACTTCGCCGGTCCCGATGGCATAAACCCAACCGGAGAGCGTGAGCTCGCCCCGTGCGACGGCGCGGGCGACGGAGGGGTGTGTCTTCAGGTGCTGCAGCTGGAGCAGCACGTTCTGCTCGGTGAGAATGTCGATCAGCGGACGGGAAGGAGGCTCCTGCACCTCGCTGTCCCGCAGCTCGCGTTCATAGAACGATTCGGCGACGGTCAGCGCGGCGTGCGCGTTGGTGAGCCAGTTCCTGACGCTGGGCATCTTTTCCGTGCTGGCGGGGTCGAGCAGGGCCTTCATCGCGCCGCAGTCGGTGTGGGCGCAGATGACGGCGTGGCGTACGCCGAGGAGGCTGACGGCGTACTCGATCACGGCGCTGTTGCCCCCCAGCATCTCTCCGTAGGCGGGCACCATGTTGCCGATGTTGCGAAGGACGAAGACCTCGCCCGGAGCCGACTGCGTGATCTCGATCGGATCGACGCGCGAGTCGGCGCAGGCGATGAACAGGGTGTGCGGCCGCTGCGTCTCCTGCACAGCCTGGGCATAGAGCCCGGCGCGCTCCGGATAGACCTTGGAGCGGAAGCGGCGCACACCGTTTTTGAGTTGTTCGAGGACGGGGTCCATGCTTGACCTATGCTGCTGGGATTTCGCGCCACTTGATGTTGCAGCCGATGCTGGCGCGCTGGTTGGGGTCGGGACGTTTCCCCGCGATGACGGCGTCGAGCGCGGCGCGGAGGTCTTTGCCGGTGACCGGCGTGTCGTTGCCGGAGTCGCCGCGCCGAGGCCGCGAAGATTCAAGTTGTCCGCGGTAGACCAGCTCCATCGCGCCGTTGAAGAGAAAGAAGTCGGGCGTGCAGGCCGCGTCGTAGGAGCGCGCGACCTCCTGCTCCTCATCGAGCAGATACGGAAAGGTCCAGCCGAGGCGCTGGGCCTGGGCGCGCATGTTCTCCGGGCTGTCGTCCGGGTAAGCGGCGATGTCGTTGGACATGATCGCGCAGATAGCAATGGGCCCGTCGCCGTGCTCGCCAAAGTAGTCGCGGGCAAGGCGGGCGATCTCCTGCTCGACGTGCTTGACGAAGGGGCAGTGGACGCACAGGAACATGACCAGCAGGCCGTGCTTTTTGGCCGGTCCGCCGGTGGTGGCGATGTTGGCGGCGTCGGAGAGGTTATCGTCCCAGCTGAGAGCGAAGACGTCATCGCGGCTCATGGCGCGGCCAGTGAGCACATCGACCAGTTCGAAGGCCGGCGCGATGGTTCCCAGCTGGACCATGCTTGATTCTGTTCGCGACATGAGACTAAGCTCTCCTTTTTCCATGATATCCAGTTTTATCCGGCTTTCCCTTTGTCAGCTTTCCAAGTTTCCAAGGCGAGGCGCACAATGGCTCCGGACCGCAACAAATCTATGCAGCACACGTCCAACAGAGTGGCCCCTTGCCGATAGACGATCTTCTCCCCACTGCGAGTTTTCCCTTGCGATCCCAGTTTTCCGGTCTCCCCCGGGCCTTCGGCATACCAGCGACTTTGCTGGCGGCCGGAGTCCTTCTTGCCCTTCCCTGCTCGGCTCAATCCTCCGCTGCGTCGGCGCTGACCGCGCTGCGGCCCAAATCCTTTCAACGCCGGGTTGCGCCCAACGCGGATTTTTCTGAGCGCGTTCAACTGACTGGACATCTGCCGCGATGGGCGAAGGCGGAGAACCAGACAGCGGTAAAGAGTGTCGATGAGAGTGCGACGCTGCCGGTGACGGTGGTGTTGCGCCGCGATGCGGCGACCCAGGCTGCGTTTGAGGCTCTGCTGGCCGCGCAGCAGAATCCGGCTTCGCCGCTGTATCACCACTGGCTGACGCCGGCCGAGTTGGGGTCGATGTTCGGTGTGGCTCCAGCCGACTTGCAGGCGGTGAGGTCGTGGCTGGAGTCGGAGGGCCTGCGCGTCGATGGCGTGGAGCCGAATGGCGTCCTGCTCGATGTCTCGGGCAGCGTGGACGCTGTGAGCGCGGCGTTTCGCACCAGCTTTGCGCAGTTCGATGTCGGCGGCAGAACCCGGCTTTCGGCGACCGAGGAGCCTTCGATCCCCGCCGCCCTTCAGGCCGTGATTGCGGGCGTGCAGGGGCTCTCGCAGAGCGAGCTGCATCCGCAGAGCCGCATGATCGTGGAACAGGGCTCTCTGAGCACGCGCGCCACGCAGGCTGAGGCTGGAACTCAGCCGATGTTGACCGCGACCAATGGAGCGCACTTCGTTACGCCCGACGATTTTGCGACCCTCTATGACCTCAACCCGCTGTACAATGCGGGCAACAAGGGCGCGGCGATTGCCGGAAAGGCGCAGCGGATTGCCATCGTGGGGCGGTCGCGTGTGGTTGCGACCGATATTTCAGAGTTCGAATCGAAGACCGGGCTACCGAGCGCGCAGCCTACGGTCATCGTTCCGCCGGGAGGGACCGATCCGGGCACGACCAAGGACGGCAACCAGGATGAGGCCACGCTGGATGTGATCCGCGTCATGGGAACGGCTCCCGGCGCGGGTGTGGACCTGGTGTTGAGCGCGGACAGCAAGACAGTGAGCGGCATCTATACGACGGCGCTGTATGAGGTGAACACGCTGCGCGATCCGATCCTGAACATCTCCTTCGGCGACTGCGAGAACGATGCGGGCTCGCAGGGTGTGGCGGCGTGGGATTCGCTGTTCTCGGCGGCGGCGGCCGAGGGCATTACGGTGCTGGTGTCGTCCGGCGACTCGGGCGCGGCGGGCTGCGACCCCGACAGCAAGACGCTGCCGTTGCAGCAGGTGGCGAGCATCAACTACATCTGCTCGAGCAGCTATGCGACCTGCGTGGGCGGAACCCAGTTTGCCGACACGACCGATGCGAGCCAGTACTGGTCCAGCGCGAATGGCAGCGGCTTCAACTCGGTCCTCAGCTACATTCCGGAGGGCGCGTGGAATGAGCCCACCTCCACCAACAGTAGCGGCGCGACGACGTATGTGGCCGCCGGATCGGGCGGCGGCGCGAGCCAGTACATTGCCAAGCCCAGCTGGCAGACCGGCAGCGGCGTGCCGTCCGATGGGAAGCGCGATGTGCCGGACGTCTCCTTGAGCTCGGCTGTACACGATGGCTACTTCGCGTGCCTGGCGTATTCGGGCGGAGATTGTTCGCAGAACAAGTTTGTCGTCTTCGGCGGAACCTCGGCTTCGGCGCCGGGGATTGCCGGCATTGTGGCGCTGATGAATACGGCTGTGGGCAGCTCGGCGGGAAACCTGAACCCGATGCTCTACCGGCTGGCCGCGGACCCGTCCAATGGCGTCTTCCACGATGCGACGGCGAGCACCTCGGGCGTGTCGGGCTGCTCATTGACGATTCCGTCGCCGTGCAATAACAGCACGCCTTCGGCGGCTGGATTGACCGGAGGCCTGGCGGGGTTTGCGGTCGGCGCAGGCTATGACGAGGCAACCGGCTGGGGATCGCTGGACGCCGATCGCCTGGTAGTAGCCGTTGGCGGCGGCGGAGGTGGAACTGGAACCGGGACTGGAAACCCAACGGCGAACTTTACTCTGGCGTCGGCTCCGGCCACGCTGACCCTGAGCGGAGGCGCCGTCAGTGGGAATACAGCTACCGTCACCGTCGCGACGGCGGACGGATTTGCGGGCACGGTCGCGCTGCGGTGCTCGGTGGCCCTGTCCGGCGGCGGGACGGCGGCGGTTGCGCCCAGCTGCGCAGTGACTCCGGGGAGTGTGACGCTGGCGGCTTCGGGAGCCAGTGGCGTAGGTTCGGCGAATGCGACGGTATCGATTGGGTCGCAGGCGGCGAGCGGATCGTGCAGCTCGGGTGGCGCGGCGAGTGTGCGTACATCAGGATTCGCGCTGGTAGGTGTGCTGCTGCTTCTTCTTCCTTTCAGCCGCAGGCGCAGCGTGCGCGGCCTGTTGATGCTGTGCGTGGCGGTTGTGGGCCTGGGCCTGACGGCAGGCTGCGGAGGCGCGACGACCGGCAACATTACCTCTAATTGTTCAGGTCAGAACGCGGGGACGACGGCCGGCACGTATGTGGTGACGGTCGTAGGGAGCGGCGGGAGCACCTCCGCGAACACGAGCTTTAGTGTGACGCTGCGGTAAGAAGTTCAGGGTTCAGGGATTAGGGATTAGGAAGTACGGAGCAGGAAGCAGAGAATAGCGAGCGGATTCCGCGAGCTCCCAAAATCTTGTCAAGCCCCCAAACCACCTAAACTCCAAGCAAACAAACGATAAAATCACTGCACATTAATTCCACTCAACTCTCTACAATAGAAGTAGAGCTAAAGGAATCAGAGCTAAGAGAATCTGGGTGCCCCATGCATGCACAGCTTCATTGCGCATGGGTGGGTTCGCAAATGCAGAACCGCCGTAAATCCCTCATTCCAGAGATTTTGCACACAAAATCTCTGGAATGAATATTTTGCAGCCTAAATTAGCCGTAAACCAAACATTCTAATAATGAGACCCAGACAAGGGGGCGGGGGAACCCCCTGGGACCGGCCGCAAAATCCTGATCTCCTAATCCCTGATCCCTGCCTCCGACAGCGACGTACTCTGTGGAGATGAAGCGTCCTGCTCGGAAATTGGCGGAGGCTGGAGCGGCTCGGCGGCGCGAGCTGCCGACGGGAGCGAATGGACGGCCGCTGTGCCGATGGTGTCAGTTGGAGATTCTGGCCCGCCGCAGACGTACCTTCTGCTCGGATTTTTGCGTGCACCAGTGGAGACTGCGGTCCGACCCGGGCTATCTGCGTGAGCAGGTGTTTCTGCGCGATAAGGGCGTGTGCGCGATGTGCAGCGTGGATGCTGTCGCAGCCTATAGAGCACTGAAGAAGAGCCGGGGCGAGGCGCGGGCGGAGGCGCTGACCATGTGGGGACTGCGCAGCGTCGGCGCGCGGCGGTCGCTGTGGGATGCTGACCATGTGCTGCCGGTGGCGGAGGGCGGCGGCGAGTGCGATCTCGACAACCTGCGCACGCTGTGCCTGCTGTGCCACCGGGAGGCGACGGCGGACCTGCGGCGACGGCTGCGGCAGCCGCGCGCGAAATCACATCGAGAGCCTGCGAATTGACCTTCCCGCAGAAGGAGGCAACTGCTATGCTGTGCACGTCTCGCGATGTCCGGTTTTGCGACATGAAGCGACTTGCGACGGAAGTGGTTCCCTCTATGAAGATCATGAAGATCCTCACGCGCTTTTCGCTTCTCGGCTCGATGCTGCTTGTTCCCCTTCTGGCGCGCGCGGCGGGCTGCGTCGACTCGCCGGAGTGCCCGACCGCGATTCTTGGAGTGGTGGGAGCGGCGGGAGCGGTGCTGTATGTGCGGCTGCGGTCGCGATAAGAGATTTTCGCGGTGGAATGGGCGTTGTCTGTTCAAGAAGAGAGCTAACTGAGGGGCTACCGGGAGAGGCTTCGTGTGCGCGCCGGAGTTCTGCTTCGGTTAGACTGGCAGTCGTACCTTCAGGCGAACGTCATGTTTTCATGCAGTGGCGTATGCCGGAAGCCAGACCGGCCCATTGAATAGGAATTCCTCAGGCGTAATGTTGCTTTCAGCGAGACTGCCGCTTCGTTTCCCGCGCTCCCTCTTTCGCCTCTCCGCCGCAGTTGTTCTCGCGGGCGTGACCTTGACGTGCGTGAGGCAGGCGCAGGCGCAGAATCCGGCTACGACGGATACGATAGACACCCAGAACCAGAATCCCCCGGCTGGGAGTCTCCCAACGCCGGCAAATACATTTCCGTCGACGATGCAAAGCAGTCCTGTCGTTCCCGAGAGCGAGGCCACGCGTGCGGCGCGGCTGGAGCGCGAGAGCGAAGGAACGCGCGAGGCGCAGGAGATGGATACGATCAGCGGCAACAGGCAGGTACTGCTGCCGCCGGAGCCGCCGACGCCTTTTCAGCAGATGGTGAGGGCCACGACCGGGCAGCGGCTGGAGATCTATGGGGCTTCGCTGTTTCAGCGGGTGCCGACGACCTTTGCGCCAGTGCAGAATGTGCCGGTGGGACCGGGCTACATTCTGGGGCCAGGGGACGAGCTGGAAATCCAGATCTCGGGCCAGGTGAACCGGCAGTTGAGCGTGGTGGTGGACCGGACAGGCTCGATTGCGCTGCCGGAGCTGGGCATGGTCCATGTGGCGGGGCTGCCGTATGGGCAGCTCAACAGCTTCCTGAACGCGCAGCTAGGAAAGATCTATAGAAACTTTACGGTGAGTGCGACGATGGGCGCGCTGCGAACGATTCAGGTGTTCGTGGTGGGACAGGCGCGGCGGCCGGGGAGTTTCTCGGTGAGCTCGCTGAGCACGCTGCTGAATGCGCTGTTTGCTTCAGGCGGGCCGCTGCCGACGGGATCGGTGCGCGATATCCAGGTGAAGCGCGGCGGCGAGACGATCGATCATTTCGATCTTTACGACCTGCTGCTGCACGGCGACAAGTCGCATGACATTGCGCTGGCGACCGGCGACGTGATCTTTATTCCGTTCGCGGGGCCGCAGGTGGCGGTGACGGGCAGCGTCAACCATCCGGCGATCTATGAGCTGAAGAACGAGACGACGGTGGCGCAGACGCTGGCGCTGGCGGGCGGCGAGGACAGCGCGGCGTCGGATGGAAATGTACTGCTGGAGCGGGTGTACCAGCACACGGAACGCAATGTGGAGAGCGTGAGCCTGGCGCAGACCGAGACAACGACGGTGCAGGGCGGCGACATCCTCTCGGTGCGCTCGGTGATTGACCGGTTTCGCAATGCGGTGACGCTGCGTGGCAATGTGGCGAATCCCGGGCGGTACGCATGGCGCCCGGGGATGCGGGTGAGCGATCTAATTCCCAATCGCGAGTCGCTGATTACGCGTGACTACTGGAGGAGGCGGAATCAGCTTGGGCAGTTCGTGCTGCAACAGAGCGAGGAGTCTGAGAGTGAAGCCCGGCGGCAGGCGCAGGGAACGGAGACACCGGGGATGCAGCAGCGGCAGAACACGCAGTCGCCGACGACGCAGCAGAACATGCAAGCCCAGACAGGACAGATTCAGGGCGGGCAGACGCAGGGAGCGCAGAGCGGTGGGCAGACGGCGCAGCAGAATGAGGGCGCGCTGGAGATGAATGGCAACACCGAGGCCTCGGCGAATCAGCGACAGCAAGGAAACGGCAACTCGTCGTCGCAGGGCGGCAATGCGGTGGGCGGAGCGCTGATCGATGGCGCGGGACGGTTCCAGCCGAAGAACGATGTGGTGCTGAGCGCGCCGGACATTGACTGGAGCTATGCGGTGATCGAGCGGCAGGATGCGAAGACGCTGACGACGTCGCTGATTCCGTTCAACCTGGGCAAGATTGTGCTGGAGGGCGATACGTCGCAGGATTTGGAGCTGCTGCCAGGGGATGTGGTGACGATCTTCTCGAAGGCGGATATTCGCGTGCCGAGCGTGCAGCAGACGCGCTATGTGCGGCTGGAAGGCGAGTTCGTGGGAGCGGGCGTCTACAGCGTGCAACCGGGAGAGACGCTGCGAGGACTGCTGCGGCGCGCGGGAGGATTTACACCGGACGCGTATCTGTATGCGTCGGAGTTTACGCGCGAGTCGACGCGGCGGGTGGAGCAGCAGAGGCTGAACGAGTACGCGGACCAGCTGGAGGCGCAGGTTGCCTCGGCGACGGCGTCGAACCAGGCGAGGGCGGGCAGTGCGATGGAGCAGGCGTCGGATGCGGCTTCGCAGGCGGCGGCGCAGGCGGCGGTGGCGAGGCTGCGACGGCTGCGGCCGGTGGGGCGGATTGTGCTGGACCTGACGCCGGACAGTGCGGGGATCGACAGCGTGCCGGATATTGCGCTGGAGGATGGCGACCGGTTTGTGGTGCCGCGCGTGCCGTCGAATGTGAATGTCGAAGGGCAGGTGTACAGCGCGAACGCGTTTGTGTACAGGCCGGGGAAGCGAGCGCTGGATTATCTGCGCAAGGCCGGAGGGCCGGACCGGCAGGCGGATCGGCGACGCATGTTCATCCTGCGGGCGGATGGGTCGGTGGTGAGCCGGCAGTATGCGAATGTGATGAAGGCGATGATCTACCCGGGCGACACGATTGTGGTGCCGCCGGCGCTGGACCGGCGCAGCATCCTGCAACGGACCACGGACATTGCGCAGATTGTCGGGAACTTCGCGTTGAGTATCGCGGCGCTGGATGTGCTGGCCCACCAGTAGAGCGCGGAGTCTAATGAGGAAGGATCGCGATGACAAGAGCTATATCGCGGCTGCAATAGGATGACTTGTTCGGAAAGGGTCTGGTAGTGATGGCGACGGATACTCTCAGGCCGGAGCTTCTGCCCCCCGCGGGCGAGCAGGATGAACGCGGAGTCGATCTGCTGGCCCTGGCGATCGCCCTGGCCTCCGAGTGGAGGCTGGGCGCGAAGGCGTTTCTGATCGCTTTCGTCCTGCTGATTGCTCTCATCTTTTTCCTTAGCCCACAGTATGTCGCCACCGCGGTGATCTTACCGGAGGGCGGACATTCAACGACGAGTTCGCTCTCGTCTCTGTTCGCCACGAGCGGGCCCGGCGGTTTGTATATGGGCTTGCTCAACAGTCGCAGTGTGCAAGATGAGGTCATCGATCGAGCAGATCTGATGCGCGTTTTCAAGACATCGAGCCGGGAGACAGCGCGCGACATCCTGGTGGACAAGAGTACCTTCAAGGCCGGAACGGACTCATTGCTCACAATCAGCGTGAAGGACAGGCGTGCGAAGATCGCAGCGGGCATAACGAATGCGTATCTGCAGAGTCTGAGAGATCTGAATAACAGAATGAATCTGGAGCAGAGCGCCGAGACACGCGATTTTTTCAAAGAGCAGATTGAAGACGAACGCAACCAGCTAGCCAATGCCGAGACACAATTAGAGACTACAGAACAGCGCACGGGCATCGTACAGCCAGAGGCGCAGACGCAGATTGGTTTGAATGCGATTGCCGCCGTTCGTGCTCAGATCACGCAGTTGCAGGTGCAGATGGCGGCCCTGTTGCGCGGCGCTACCAGTCAGAATCCGCAGGTGCAGCGGCTGCAGTCGCAAATTGCGCAACTGCAATCTGAAGAACACGCGATGGAGCAAGGCAGCAGCAGTGCTCCGGCAGGGGCCGCCCCGCCCGCGCAACAGCTTCCGAAGACAAACCTGGACGTATTGCGAGCTCAACGCGAGGTGACCTTTCATAACGCGTTGGTGACGGCTTTGGCGGGACAGTTTGAAACCGCTCGAGGGATCGAGGAAGAGGCTCGTCCAGAGTTCCAGGTGGTAGACCGTGCAATCGTACCGGAACATAAGGCATGGCCACCACGCCGCCTGTTTCTGATTGCGGCCATCGTGCTTTCGTGCATCGTCGCTCTCATTGCCATTGTGCTGCGGCTGGCATGGCGGAGGATCGAGAGAGACCCGGAACACCGCGAGCAACTCGCGCAATTGCGGCAAGCTATTAAGGGCCGTTGAGGAGAGAACGCGTGCGTGTGCTGCATAAGCCACACCCCCTGGCGATGTTCAGCACATGGTTTCTGGTGGTGTTTCTTGTTTTATTTCCCAAGGGCGGCATCAAGATCGGTCCGCTGCCAGTTACCTGGGGATATCTATTCCTCGCTTTCTCCCTGCTGCCGCTGGCGATCGTAAGACTGTTGGCTTTTCCGCTGCGCTGGCCGAAGCGAGTGCTCTTCGCGTTGGCGCTGCTGATGCCGATTCAACTTCTGTTCCTCTATGCCGCTGTGTTTTATGGAGTCGCGGATCCGTCGTTTGCGTTCAGCACGGTTGTCGGACTGTTTGTGCTGCCGTGGATCTTTCTCCTGGTGTATCCGGCGTTTCTTTCCCTTATTGACGGCGATCGCCTGTCGCTCTATTTGCGCTGGTCGATGCTGCTGGCGGCGCTCTGGGGCATCTTTTTGTACTTTCTCCATCCGCTGACCGGACACTTTGTCGAGATACCGTATCTGACGGTGAACGCCGGAGATTATGGGGACATTGAGGCTACGAAACATATTGCGCGTGGCCTCTTCATGAAGCTGATTTCAACTTATAACAATGGGAATGTCTACGGCGTAGCGACGCTCATTCTGCTGCCACTGTATCGGGAGCTGGAACATGTGCGATGGCGCCGCATTGCCCTCCTGATTGCCCTCCTGCTTACGCTTTCGCGCACAGTTTGGGTTGGGCTTGTGTTGCTAGAGATATTTCCTTTGATCGCACTGCTCACCTGGCAGGTATGGACCTTCCCAATCCTTCATCTAAGGACGGCGGTCCGGCGAATTGAAGTCGCCACGGTCACCATTGTTTTAGTGTTTGGCGCACTGCTTTTTAATTCCCTGGGCTCGGGCGCACTAAGGTTCTTATTCGATCCGACAGCGGGCGGCCGTATAAACGAGATTAAAGTGGTGATCTCGAGCAGGATTACGCTGTTGCCAAGCCAACCGGTCTCGGGATTTCTTGAGATCTTGTATTCGTCGGCGGCCCAAGGATACGGGTGGATGGGTCTTGTGGCACTTGTGTTGCTCTTAGTAAGTCCAATTCTGCTTCTAGTTGTGCAGCCGGAGGCACTGCATTCGCGAATAAGGCGGGCAGCGCTCCAGGGATTGATCCTGTATATCGTCCTGGCTGGTATGGACGGTGCGCTGAACTATATCCCGGTGATGGCCTTCTATTGGTTTGCGTACATGGTCTATCTATTTGGCTGGCCCGGCCGACCTCATGGCGTTCCAGCTTCGCACGTTGCTCATGTTGCGGAAGCGCCGGCGGGGGCAGCTTCAATCGAAAGAGTGGGAGCCTGAGGAAGCGGGTGCACATGTGGCATAAACTATGAGCGCTGCGTTGAAATGTGACTGAGTGCAAAATTTTGCCCGTGGAAAGGTTTGTCCCCGCTTGCAGACGGAAAATCCCATTCTTGTGACCGGAGGCTGCGGCTTTATCGGGTCGAACTTTGTGTTGGAGTGGCTGGCGCGGGAGAGTGCGCCGGTGGTGAATCTGGATGCGCTGACGTATGCGGGCAATCCGGAGAATTTGGCTTCGATTACGGCTTCGGCTGGGAGCGACGAACACTACACATTCGTTCGTGGCGACATCAATGATGTGGCGCTGCTGGAAAGGGTCTTTCGCGAGCATCGGCCGCGGGCGGTGGTTCACTTTGCGGCGGAGAGCCATGTCGATCGTTCAATTGTGGGGCCGGATGCGTTCTTGCGCACGAACGTCGAGGGGACGTTTCGTCTGCTGGAGGCTGCGCGCGGATTTTATGCGGGGCTGAGCGGTGAGGAGCGCGAGCGGTTCCGGTTTCTGCATGTCTCGACCGACGAGGTGTATGGAACGCTGGCGCCGGACGATCCGGCTTTCAGTGAGACGACGCCGTATGCGCCGAACAGTCCTTATGCGGCTTCCAAGGCGGCGAGCGACATGATGGTGCGCGCGTGGCACCATACGTATGGTCTGCCGACGCTGGTGACGAACTGCTCGAACAACTATGGGCCGTTTCAGTTTCCGGAGAAGCTGATTCCGCTGACGATCAGCAATGCGCTGGCGGGCAAGACGCTGCCGGTGTATGGCGATGGGAAGCAGGTGCGGGACTGGTTGTATGTAAGCGACCACTGTGCGGCGATTCGGACGGTGCTCGACAAGGGGCGGATCGGCGAAACGTACAACGTGGGCGGAGATAATCAGCGGGCGAATCTGGATGTGGTGAGGGCGATCTGCGCGCTGCTGGATGAGCTATGGCCGGGCGCGAAGCCTTATGCGGAACAGATTGAGTTTGTGAAGGACCGGCCAGGGCACGACCGGCGCTATGCGATCGATGCGCGGAAGATTAGTGGCGAGCTGGGATGGAAGCCGGCAGAGACGTTTGAGACGGGACTGCGTCGAACGGTGGAGTGGTATCTGGCAAACGGGGCGTGGATGCGGGATGTGACCAGCGGAGCGTATCAGCACTGGATGGAGAAAAACTACGGCGGGCGCGGCGAGGGCTCGCGCGCTGCGAATGCGACGGAGGCCGGCCGATGAAGGGCATCATTCTTGCCGGTGGCTCGGGGACGCGGCTGTATCCGGTGACGCAGACGGTAAGTAAGCAACTGCTGCCGGTGTATGACAAGCCGATGATTTACTATCCGCTGTCGGCGCTGCTGCTGGCGGGGATTCGGGAGATTCTGGTGATCTCGACGCCGCAGGATACGCCGCGGTTTGAGGCACTGCTGGGGTCGGGGGAGCAGTGGGGCGTGCGCTTCGAGTATGCGGTACAGCCGTCGCCGGATGGGCTGGCGCAGGCGTTTCTGATTGGGCGCGAGTTCCTCAACGGCGAGGGCTGCTGCCTGGTGCTGGGCGACAATCTTTTTTACGGGCACGAGTTTGCCGACATCCTGCGCGATGCGGCGGCGCATACGAGCGGAGCCACGGTATTTGCGTATGCGGTGAATGATCCGGAGCGGTATGGCGTGGTGGAGTTCGATGCGGAGCGGCGGGCGATCTCGCTCGAAGAGAAGCCGGCGAAGGCGAAGTCGCGGTATGCGGTGACGGGGATTTATTTTTACGACAATCAGGTGGTGTCGGTGGCAGAGGGTTTGAAACCTTCGCGGCGCGGAGAGCTGGAGATTACGGATGTGAACCGCTGGTATCTGGAGCGCGGACAGCTTCGTACGGAGGTGATGGGGCGCGGCATGGCGTGGCTGGATACGGGCACGCACGACTCGTTGCTGGATGCGAGCAATTTTATTCAGACGATCGAGCAGCGGCAGGGATTGAAGGTTGCGTGTCCGGAGGAGATTGTGTTTCGGCTGGGATATATCTCGGCGGCGCAGTTGGAGGCGCTGGCGGGGAGGCTGGGCAAGAGCAGCTATGCGGAGTATCTGCGCCGGCTTCTGGGCGAGAGGGTGTATTAGGTGGAGTTGGCTGCAAACGGGCGCACGGATCGGGAGGATGCGCCGCTGGTCTTTTGTGTGGTCGTGAACTGGAACGGCTGGCGCGATACAGTGGCATGCCTCGAGTCGCTCAGGATGCAGGATTACCCTGCACTGAGAATTGTGGTGGTGGACAATGCGTCGACGGATGATTCGGTGGAGCGGATTCGGGCGGCGTTTCCCGCGATTGACGTGTTGCAGGCGGCGGCGAACCGAGGATTTGCGGCGGGCGGGAACGTCGGGATTCGCTTTGGGATCGAGCGTGGAGCGAAGTTTGTGTGGCTGCTGAACAATGACACAGTGGCTCCGCCGGACACGTTGAGGAAGCTGATCGTCGCCGGATCGCAGATGCGGATTGGTCTAGTGGGCACGGTGCTGCGCTACATGCACGATCCGGCTGAGATTCAAGCCTGGGGCGGCGGATCGATCGTGCGCTGGAGCGGGTTTGTTACGCACTTTCGTGGGCCTGCGCCGCTTGGACCGAACACGTATCTGACCTTTGCGAGTGTGCTTTTGCGGCGGGAGATGGTTGAGACTGTAGGCATGCTTGATGAGGGGTACTTTATGTACTTCGAAGACGCCGACCTGAGCTTTCGCGCGCGGGCTGCCGGGTGGGAGCTTGCGGCTGCGACGGCGACGGGCGTGTTGCACAAGGAGGGCGGGAGCGCGGGAGTGAAGAAGTCGGCGCGCGTGGACCGCATTGTTACGGCGTCGGGGATGCGCTTTCTGGGACGCTATGGGCGGCCGCGTGCAGTCGCGCAGATGCTTTTTGTGCTGTCGCGATTAGGAAAGCGTGCGGTTCATGGCAACCTCGCCGGCATGCGGGCGGTGCTGCGCGGGGTGGGCGATTGGCGGCGCAATGAGCCGATGGCCTTTCAGGAGGAGCGGTGAGCGCGGCTGCTCGACATTTACTGATCGTCAAGTTCGGGGCGATTGGCGATGTCGTCATGGCGATTCCGGCGGCGTACGCGATGCATTGCGAAGGCTATGCGGTCGACTGGATGTGCGGCGAGACGGTGGCGCCGATTCTGCGGCTGTATCCGTGGATCAATGTGCTGGCTGTCGAGGAACGGCCGCTGCTGCGCGGGTCGGCAATGGAACGGATGCGCGCGATGATGGGGATCTGGCGGAGGCTGGCGGGGCGGCGCTATGAGGTGTGCGCGACTCTCTATTATGACCGGCGCTATGCAATGCTGACGTGGCCGGTGCGGGCGCGGCGTAGGGTTCGGCTGAGCTGGGAGGAGCGCGCGACGGCGCTGCTGCCGGGACGGCACCACAGCGATGAGTTTGCGCGAATTCTGCTGGGTCGCGCAGATGGCGAGACGCCGCGGCAGCTTGCGCCGGTACGAGCGGAGGGGCTGCCAGCAACAGTGATGACGCGCGTTGAAGGCAAGCCGCGCGTTGTGCTCGTGCCTGCCGGCGCCAAAAACATGCTGCGAGATGACGCGCTGCGGCGGTGGCCGGTGGAGAGCTATGTGGAGCTTGCAGCGGCGCTGCTGGAACGCGGATGCGAGGTGGTGCTGGCAGGCGGGGCCAACGATGCATGGGCTTCGGCGGCGTTTGCGGGACTTGGAATAACAGATGTGATCGGCAGGCTGTCTCTGGTGGAGACGCTGGCGCTGCTGGAATCGACGGACGTTATGGTGACGCATGATACGGGGCCGCTGCATCTGGCGGGGATTACGTCGGCGGCGATTGTCGCGATCTTTGGGCCGACGGATCCCCATGGCCGGCTGCCGCAGCGCGAGAACTGCGTGGCGTTGTGGGGTGGCGAGGGATTTGCGTGCCGGCCATGCTATGACGGGCGCGAGTATGCTCCGTGCCAACACAATGGGTGCGTGCGGCAGGTGACGGTCGGGATGGTGCTCGAGGAGATTGAGCGGCTGCTAGAGGCGAAGCGAGAGGGATGTGCACTGCTGCCGAGGGTGGTCGTGCCGGAGCACACGCCGGTTCTCGTAAATGTGGAGACGGTGCGATGAGCGCGGCGCAGGCGCTGTTTCTGGATCGCGATGGGGTGCTCAACGAGGAGGTTGGGTATCTGTATCGCAGCGAGGATGTGCGCTGGGTGGAGGGCGCGCTTTCGCTTTGCCGAACGGCGATGGAACTGGGGTACAAGCTGATCGTGGTTACGAACCAGTCGGGGATTGCGCGCGGGCTGTACAGCGAGAGCGATTTTCATGCGCTGATGGAGTGGATGCGCGCGGAGCTGGGGCGAGAGCGGGTGGTCCTGGAGGCGGTGTACTTCTGCCCGTACCACCCAGAGGGGCAGGGTGCGTACAGGTGTGAGCATGAGGATCGCAAACCAGGACCCGGGATGCTGCTGCGAGCGCAGCGGGAGCATGGGCTGGACCTGGAGCAGTCGGTGCTGGTGGGGGATCGGTGCTCGGATGTGGCGGCGGCAAATGCGGCGGGATTGCGGCAGGCTTTTCTGTTGCGCGGGACGGAGGCGGAGACGTGTCCGGGGGATTCGATTGCGGTCGATTCGCTGGATGAGGTTGAGCGGTGGCTGCGGGGGTGGGGGTAGTTCCCTGCTCCGTTCGGTTTCGAGGTGCGAGTTCAATGAGCTTAGGGGTATCGACGTATAGGTCGAGGCGGCAGGGACAGAATGGGTTGAAGAACGCGAGAAAGTGTGGCGCTACGAGCAGACAGCAGGTCCTTCGACTGCGCCTCTCGCGGTGAAGCTGCGAGAGACTCCGCTCAGGATGACAATTTCTATCTTGTTCAATCAATTGCAAGCTACCTATATGTCGCAACCACCGGGGAGTTCGGCTTCGTTGAGGCGGGCGCCTTTGGCGTCTTTGGCTGAGACGGAGACCTCGGTGCTGCCGAGCTGGTCTTTGATTTCATGGAGCGGCCAGGGGATGGCGAGCTCGGGATCGTTCCAGAGGAGGGTGCGCTCGCCGGGCGGGTAGTAGCCGCGGGTGGTCTTGTAGAGGACTTCGGCGGTGTCGGAGAGGACGAGGAAGCCGTGGGCGAAGCCTTCGGGTATCCAGAGCATTTCGAGCTCGCCCTGGGGGGTACGGGGATGGAGATGGAAGCCGGCGGAGTGGCCGAAGTCGGGGGAGTCTCGGCGGAGGTCGACGGCTACATCCCAGATGTGTCCGGATAAGACACGGACGAGCTTTCCCTGAGGATGGCCGATCTGGTAATGCAGACCGCGGAGAACACCGCGCGTGGAGAAGGATTGATTGTCCTGAGCGAAGCTGGCGGGCAGGCCTAACGCGGCGAAGGTTTCCGCGTTGAAGAGCTCGGCAAACCAGCCACGAGTGTCGCCGTGGCGGATGGGACGAAGGAGCTTCACGTCGCGTAGCAGGGTGTCCTGGACTGTCATCACTTCAGGATAGGGGATGAGGAAGCGAGGATGATATCCGAGCCTCTGGAGACCAAGGTTAAGATTTTCCCATTTCGGGTCGAGAGATTTCGATGGCAGCAGCGTTACCACAAAAAGAACTCGCATTACGATAGTCCGGAGGATAGACTGAGAGGCGCAACTAACCTAAAAGTCTAGCGCCGCAAAGTCTCCGGCTTTGCGGGAGCAGAAAAAGGCATCGAAGAGGAGAGCACGCCGTCCCCCACGGCAGGCTTGAACATTCGGGCCATAGAGTTGGCTGAAGACGGTTACGGTTGGCACAGGCCGAACCGATCTGACGGCCTAAGATTCTTAGCGGCGGTCGAGTACGTACAAGCCGCAAAACAGGCCCCGGGGGAGCATCCAACGAGGAACATGTCACTGGATATGCACTCTCATGAGACTGACTCCGCAGTAATGGCAGCTCACACCTTCAACCTGACCGATAGTTCAGGGATGGATGGAGGAGTGATCTGGGTTCAGGCCAGGAGGGCCGGACCGGAGCAGCTCTTTCGCTATCATTTCATCAAGCGCGTCTGGGATATTGCGCTGGTCGTTCTGCTCGCTCCGGTGCTGTTGCCGGTGCTGGGAGTGGTGGCTTCGGTGGTATGGCTAAGCTCGCCGGGACCGATCTTCTTCTCGCATCGCCGGATTCGGCGTCATGGCGAGTTCTTTACGATGTGGAAGTTCCGGACGATGTGCATCAACTCCGGCGAGGTGCTGGAGACGTACCTGGCGTCGCATCCTGAGGCGGGCGCGGAGTGGAAAAAGACGCATAAGCTGAAGTGCGATCCGCGAGTGACGCGGGTAGGCAAATTTCTTCGGCGCACCAGCCTGGATGAGCTGCCACAGCTGTGGAACGTGTTGACCGGCACGATGAGCCTGGTGGGGCCGCGACCGATTGTGGCAGCCGAGGTGGAGAAGTATGGAGAGTACTTCGCCGATTACTGCATGGTGAGGCCTGGAGTCACAGGACTATGGCAGGTCTCAGGGCGCAATGAGTTGAGCTATCCCGAGCGTGTGCAGTTGGACCGGGAGTACGCACAGACGTGGTCGCTGCATGGCGATCTGAAGATTTTGCTGCGGACATGGACGTCGGTGGTCAATCGGGACGGGGCGTATTAGAGCAGCCTCCTGCCTCCTGATACTTTGCAGCGGACGATTTGGACGAGCGCCGTTTCCTGTAGGGAAATGCGGCCCTGAGGATGTTGACTCGCTATACATCTTCAGGAGATTTGCTCTAGGCTCGAACCGCCGGGAATTTGTTGAAGCGGAGAGAGCTGTTGCGCGTAGCCGTCGTTCATCACTGGTTTGTTACGCGCGGCGGCGGCGAGCGCGTGGCGGAGTGCATTGCTGCGCTGTTTCCATCGGCGGAGATCTTTACGCTGGTGGCCGGGCCAGCGGGACTGCCGGAGACGCTAGCGGGGCGGACGATTCATACTTCATTCCTGCAGCGGCTGCCGATGGGGCGAAGCCATCACCGGCACTTTATGCCGCTGTATCCGGCGGCGACGGAGCGGATGGATCTGCGCGGGTTCGACCTGGTGCTGTCGTCCGATAGCGGGCCGGTGAAGGGCGTGCGACTGTCGCCCGGGGCGGTGCACCTCTGCTACTGCCACTCGCCGATGCGGTATCTGTGGGATGGCTATGAGGCGTATCGCGCGGGGATGCGCGGGCTGACACGGGCGGCGTTTACGGCAACGGCTGGAAGGGTGCGGCGGTGGGATGCAGCGGCCGCGAAGAACGTGAGCTTCTTTCTGGCGAACTCGCATTATGTGGCGGACCGGATTCGGCGATGCTACGGGCGGGAGGCGGAGGTGCTGCCGCCGCCGATTGATCTGCACCGGGCCGCAGGCGCTATGCACCGCGCGGCGGACGGGGCAGGCGAGGTGGTCGGCGAGCACTACTTATGTGCGGGGCGGCTGGTGCCGTATAAGCGGACGGAGATTTTGATCGAGGCTTGTCAGCGGATGGGGCGGCGGCTGCGAATCGCGGGAGCCGGACCGGAGGAGGCTCGGCTGCGGAAGATGGCGGGGGACGATTCGCAGATTGAGTTTCTGGGTGAGCTTTCCAATGAAGCTCTGTGGCGAGAGTATGCGCGCTGCCGGGCGCTGCTGTTTGCGGCGGATGAGGACTTTGGCATGGTGCCGCTGGAGGCGCAGGCGTGCGGCCGACCGGTGATTGCCTACGGTGTGGGTGGATCGCTGGAGACGGTGCGGGGGACGTGGGGCGTGCGTGGCGCGGAGACGGCAGGCCCGATTACGGGGATGTACTTCGACGAACAGACAGCGAAGGCTGTGGCGGAAACGATGACGAGGTGGGAGCGGGAGTTCGAGGCGAAATTTCGGCCTGAGGAGGCACGGCGGTGGGCAGCAGGGTTTGCTACGCCGATCTTTCTGGAGCGGTATCGGCAGTTTGTGTTGAGGCATGTGCCGGAGGCGGCGGCAGCGTGTGTCTCGGCTGCGCAGGCTGCGGAGATTGTGCTCGCATGACGCTTCGCGCCTGCGGAATACAATCAGCGTTATGCAACGGATGCGAGATATGCTGCGCGGTTCGCTTGGCCGCAGCCTGAGTGCTCTGCCGGAGGAAGACCGGCTGGCGGCGGCGTGGCCAGTGGCGTGCGGGCCGGCGCTGGCAGCGCATGGCGAGGTGTTGGGACTGGATGCGGAGCATGTGCTGCATGTGCGAGTGCTGCATGCGGCGTGGCGCGAGCAGTTTGCGCAGATGCGATCGATGCTGACGAACGACCTGCGGCGGATCGCAGGCGTGCGGCTGGAGGCGATACACTTCGAGGGACAGTCTGTTCGAGGGCCGCAGACGCGCGCGAGAACGGACGCCGCTCAAAGGAGAGACAAATGAGTGCGACAGGCACACCGGGAACGGTGACGGTGGACGATGTTCGCCATGTGGCCGAGCTGGCCAATCTGGAGCTGACGGCGGAGGAGCTGCCACCGATGGCGCATGATTTGAATGCGGTGATTGGGTATATCGCGCAGCTGAACGAACTGGATACGCGCGAGATTCCGCCGATGGCGCAGGCTAGCGAGGTGCTGGGGTTGGAAGCCGCGGAGCGGGGAGAGACGCTTCGAGCAGACGAGGTACAGCCGTCGCTGGATCGGGGGGCGGTGATGGCCGAGGCCCCGGAGACGGATGGACGGTTCTTCAAGGTGCCGAAGGTGATCGAGCGATAGCGTTCGCGATTTTAGATTTTAGATTTTAGATTTTAGATTTTAGATTTTAGATTTTAGATTTTAGATTTTAGATTTTAGATTTTAGATTTTAGATTTTAGATTTTAGATTTTAGATTTTAGATTTTAGATTTTA
>Ga0207933_1001215_pt1 | contig 20552 bp, 8 predicted proteins | sample NGESurdeep092012_4_FD_184488 | JGI IMG/M metagenome (GOLD analysis project Ga0207933, IMG submission 184488) | Arctic peat soil microbial communities from Barrow, Alaska - NGEE Surface sample F53-3 deep-092012 (SPAdes) | ecosystem: Environmental > Terrestrial > Soil > Wetlands > Peat ...
GGCGAGCCGATGAGCGCCTCGATCTTCGACTTCGGGCTGTATTTCTACCACAATGCGAAGGAGTTGCTCGCGCGCGGCTCCGGACCGTATTTCTACCTACCCAAGATGGAGAGCCATCTGGAGGCGCGCCTTTGGAACCATATTTTCGTTGCCGCGGAGGCCGAAATCGGCTTGCCTGCGGGGACGATCCGTGGAACAGTGCTGATCGAGACCATCCTGGCGACGTTCGAGATGGACGAGATCCTCTATGAGCTGCGCGACCACTCCGCCGGGCTAAACTGTGGCCGCTGGGACTACATTTTCTCGTACATCAAGAAGCTTGCCGGGGACACCTCCATCCTCCTGCCGGACCGCGCTCAGATCGGGATGACGACCCACTTCATGCGGAGCTACTCTCTGCTGTGCATCAAGACCTGCCACCGGCGCAACATCACGGCGATGGGAGGCATGAGCGCGTTGATCCCGATCAAGAACGATCCGGAAGCGAACGAGAAGGCGATGGCCGGGGTGCGCGCCGACAAGGAACGCGAAGCAACTGACGGTCACGACGGCACGTGGGTTGCTCATCCCGGTCTGGTTCCGATTGCCATGGAGATCTTTGACCGGCTGATGCCGCAACCCAACCAGATCAGCAAGAAGCTGCCGGACTATACGGCGACCGCCGCCGACCTGCTGCAACCTCCCACGGGCAAGATCACGGAAGGCGGATTGAAGCAAAATATCGCCGTCGGCCTCGGGTATCTCGAGGCGTGGCTGCGCGGCATCGGGTGCGTTCCGCTCTTCAATCTGATGGAGGATGCCGCGACTGCGGAGATCAGCCGCGCACAGCTTTGGCAGTGGGTGCATCACGGCGCTGTACTCGACGACGGACGTGCGGTGACGACCGCGCTGTGCGATGCGTATATTGAACAGGAGCTTGCCGTAGCCAGGGAGAAGTTCGATGCTATCCGTTGCCAGCCGTATGAACAGGCAGCGGCGCTGATGCGTACACTGATCCAGGCACCAAAGTTCCCGGACTTTCTCACCGTGCCAGCATATGCCGAAGTGATGGCGAAGGAGAGGTTCGGGACGACCGCCTGAGGACACGATGGAGAATTTCATGCACACACTCGAACCGGTGATGCTTCCCGCGACCGTGCTCGCCGAGTTGGAGGCAGCGGTAGGTCGCGATGGGCTGATCGTAGAACCAAGTCAGTTGCAGACGTATGAGTGCGATGGACTGACGGCGATTCGCACGGTGCCTTCGGCGGTCGTGCTGCCTCTCTCCACCGGGCAGGTACAGACGGTGGTGCGGGTCTGCGCAGCCCACGCGATTCCCTTTGTCGCCCGCGGCGCAGGCACCGGCCTTTCCGGAGGAGCGATGCCTGCGCGTGGCGGCATTGTCATCAGCTTTGCGCGCATGACGAAGATCCTGAACGTCGATCTTCCCAACCAGCGGATGACGGTGCAGCCGGGCGTCATCAATAATCATCTGACAGCGCGTGTGGCTCCATTTGGATACTTCTATGCGCCAGATCCTTCGTCTCAATCCGTCTGCACAATCGGCGGCAACGTTGCGGAGAACGCTGGCGGCGCTCACTGCCTGAAGTACGGCTTCACCACCACTCACGTGCTTGGACTTGAGATTGTGCTGCCTACGGGAGAGTTGATGAGCATCGGTGCGCCGAGCTTCGATGCTCCTGGCTACGATCTCACCGGAGTCTTCGTCGGCTCGGAAGGCACGCTCGGTGTCGCGACCGAGATGACGCTGCGGATTGTGAAAAAGCCCGAGGCGATACAGGTCCTGCTGGCAGCTTTCGGTAGCATGACCGGAGCGGCGCAGACGGTATCGGACATTATCGCGAACGCGATACTGCCGGCGGCGATGGAAATCATGGACAGGCTTTCAATCCAATCGGCAGAGGCCGCCGTGCATCCGAACTATCCGGTATGCGACGCCTTGCTACTGATCGAACTGGATGGCCGCTCCGCGGAGGTCGATTTGCAGATGGAGCAGGTGCGCCAGATGTGCCGGAACAACGGCGCGTGGGAAGATCGGCTTGCGCAAACAGAGAAGGAACGCATGTTGGTGTGGAAGGGCCGCAAAGCAGCATTTGCCGCTGCCGGAAGGCTCGCGCCCAACTACATCGTGCAGGACGGCGTGATTCCGCGCACCAAGCTTCCCGACGTGCTGAAGAGGATTGGAGAGATGTCAGAAGCCGTTGGCCTGCGCGTCACCAATGTCTTCCATGCCGGCGACGGCAACCTGCATCCGATCGTGCTCTACGACGCCTCGATTTCCGGCCAGGAGTCTATCGCTGTGGACCTCTCCCTGCGCATCCTGAGGGTGTGTGTCGATCTGGGCGGCTCCATCACGGGCGAACATGGCGTAGGCCGCGAGAAACAGGAATCTATGGGATACATGTATGCCGAACCGGATTTGGAAACGATGCAGCGCGTCCGCCGTGCCTTCGACCCGCACAATCTCTCCAATCCCGACAAGCTGTTTCCGCGCCCCCGGCTATGCGGCGAAAAGACCGGGCCATACACTCCGCATCCGCTGGAGACTGCCGGCGTTGCCGAATATTTTTGATTGCTCGAGTACAGGACGATCGATGACTAATACATCACCAACAGCAACACATGAATTCGCCGCTTCGATCGTTGGATCGGAACACGCGAAGGTCATAGGCGAATGCTGCAGCGCGGTACCCGCGGACGCGCAGCAGGCTTCAGAGATGCTGCGCTTTGCCAATGAAAATGGTTTGGCGGTGAACGTGGAAGGCTCCTGCAGCAAACTCGGCTGGATCAATGCAGGACGCACGGACCTTCGCCTGTTGACGCATCGGATGAGCTCGATGCGTGAGCATACATGGGAGGACATGACCTGCACCGTCGAGGCAGGTTGCAGCTGGCAGGCAATGCAGACGGCGCTCGCCGAACACGGTCAGCATGTGGCTCTCGACCCGTTATGGCCGGAGAGAGCGACCGTTGGCGGAGTGGTCGCAGCTAACGATTCTGGCGCGCTCCGGATGCGTTACGGCGGTATGCGTGATCTGGTGATCGGCGTGACGCTGGTGCTCGCGGACGGTACCATCGCTCGCAGCGGGGGCAAGGTGGTGAAGAATGTTGCGGGTTACGACCTGCCCAAGCTGCTCTGCGGATCCTTCGGCACACTTGCGCTGATTACAGAGGTCACATTCCGCCTGCACTCCATCGCTCACCAGACTGCGAGCGTTACTGTAACCGCCGCTACGGCCGATCCGCTGGGCAAACTACTTCTCGTGCTGCTGGATTCGCAACTCAACATCCAGTCCATGCAACTGCGCACCGACGTAGCGGGCTTTGCACTGGACGTTCGCGTCGCCGCGCATCCCGCGGTGCTATCCAGTCAGCAGGATGGTCTCGCGGGAGTTGCCGAGAGCATGGGCCTCCGTGCTGAAGCGTCGACTGCGCAGGCATGGGTTGCACGCGAGCAGCTCTTTGCTCCTTCCGCTTGGGTGTTTAAAGCCACGATGCTGCCCTCGGAAATCGCAACTGCGGCTCAGTCGATTCTTGATCTCGGGGGGAGTACCGTGGTTCAGGCCACCGGCATTCTTACGGGAAGCCTGCCCGGCTCTGGCTCGCCGCATCGGCTTGCCTGTCTTCGTGCGCGATTCGAAGCAGCGGGCGGCTCGCTCACAGTGCTGCATGCCCCCTCAGAGACCGATTTCGACCGCTGGGGAACGTTGCCGGGCAGCTTGCCGCTGATGCGTGCCGTGAAGCAGCAGTTTGATCCTCGCGGAATACTCAACCCCGGCCGCTTTCTTGGAGAGATCTGATGAATCCACTGGTAAAGCTCCCCGCTCCAAAAGCTTCCAACTTTGACGCGCATAATCCTCCCGAGAAGGAGTTGATCGAGGATTGCGTGCATTGCGGTTTTTGTTTGCCCGCATGTCCGACGTATCTCTTGTGGGGCGAAGAAATGGACTCGCCGCGGGGTCGAATCTATATGATGAAGAAGGCCATGCAAGGCCAGATGCCCCTCGACACAACGTTCCAGATACACATGGACAACTGCCTAGGCTGCATGGCCTGCATGACGGCGTGCCCTTCGGGCGTGCAGTACGAGAAGCTCATCGAAGATACGCGGGCGCAGGTGGAGCGCAATATTCCGCGCAGCGCCGGCGATAGCCTCTTCCGGAAGCTGCTGTTCGCCACCTTTGCGTACTCCGGACGGCTGCGCCTGCTCGCGCTGCCGATGCTGGTGTACCAACGCTTGGGGTTGCAGTCGCTGGTGCGCAAGTCGGGGCTCTTGAAGCTACTGCCCGCGCGGCTCGCTGCCATGGAAGCACTGCTGCCGCGCGTTCCCACGCGGCTCTTCTCCAGGCTTCCGCCTGTCGTCGTCGGGAAGAAGCCAGGCCGCAGGGTCGGTATGCTCTCCGGCTGTGTGCAGCAGGTGTTCTTCCAGCATGTGAACGCAGCGACTGCACGCGTCCTTGTGGCGGAAGGCTGCGACGTGATCATTCCTGAAGATCAAGCCTGTTGCGGAGCTTTGATGCTGCACTCGGGCCTCGACCAGGAGGCCGCCGCCAAGGCGCGTAAGCTGATCGCGGCTTTTGAAAGCGCCGGTGTCGACACCATCGTGATCAATGCCGCCGGCTGTGGCTCTACGATGAAGCAGTATGGACACCTCCTGCGCGGCGATCCCCTCTGGGCAGCAAGAGCCGAGGCCTTCAGCGCCAAGTGTAAGGACATCTCGGAAATGCTGTCTGAGTTACCGTCGCGGACCCCAATGCATCCTCTGCCCATGCGCATCGCTTACCATGACGCCTGTCATCTGCGTCATGCGCAAGGAGTCTTCGAGCAGCCGCGCGCTTTACTTGGAAGAATTCCTGAGCTTGAAGTTGCCACCGTAGCGGAGGGCGACATCTGCTGCGGCTCGGCCGGCATCTATAACCTGCTGCATCCTGAGCCGGCAAACGCACTTGGCGACCGCAAGGTGACGAACCTGCTGGCCACCGAAGCCCAGGCCGTCGTTTCGGCCAATCCCGGCTGCCTGCTGCAGTTGATGAACGGGCTTCGCCGGCAGGGAATGCATGCAATGCCGACCTTCCACATGATCGAATTGATGGATGCCTCGATGCGCGGTCTCTCGCCCGAGCAGTTGCTCCGCGAACAGAATCGGTAGCCGCAGCTCTACCGCACACGCGCGTAGACGTAGGGTCCTTCGGGCACCAACGCGACACGCGAGCCGGACGGGAGACCATCCATGGCGGCGGAAACGGCCGCATCCAGGTCGGCGTAATAGGTTTCTCCCAGGGCGCCGATCTGTAGCTTGGTGACGCCGGGTGTATAGAAATACAACTCCGTCTCCAGACCCACCAGCGCTAGCTTTTCGAGTTGCCATTGGTCAACTTCCACATCAGCATCACGGATCTCGTCGAGATAGTGCTGATGGCCAGCGTATGCCTCGAGTTTGCGGGCGAACTCCGGCGAGCCAATTCCCTCCGAACATTCTCCGACCACCAGAATGCGGCCACCTGGTTTGACGATGTGACTCGCCGCCGTAATTCCTTTGATCGCCTGGTAGAAGGTGAGATCGAGCGGATATCCCGCAGCACTGGTAATGACCAGATCCGCTAGCGCTGGCAGTGGTTCCAGTGATGTGTCCTTCAGGAACTGCACCCCGGCGGCATGCGCTTCTACGGCATTCCCAGCGAATACTCCGGAGATGCTGCGACTCTGAGTGAGGGTGACATCCAACATGAAATCGTGGCGCGCCATGCTCGCGATCTCTAGCAATTCCGAGTGCAAGGGATTGTCCGTCGTCGAACCTTCGGTGGCCATTGGCTCGCGCATGAACTTTGGCGAGTGGATAACTTTGATGGTCTCCTGGGCCGCAACTCCTGGTGCAATCAACTTGCGTCCGCCGGAGAAGCCCAGCATCAGGTGCTGCTCGATGAACCCTAGCGTGATGTGCAGGTCCGCGTTCATCAAGCGCTCGTCGATGTAAACCGGTGTGCCATTGCGAGTAGACCCCAGCCAACGATGGTCCGAGAGCCGCTTCGCATCGTGATTTAGAACGCGGTACTTTGACGCGATCTCAGCGCCGACAATCGTCTGAATCTCCGCATCCGTTGCGGCGCGATGCAGGCCCGTGGCGATGAGAATGTAGATGCTCTCCACGGGAATGCCCGCCTCGTGCAGGCGGCGCAACAGCGGCGGCAACGTGGTGGAGTTGGGCGCGGGCCGGGTGATATCGCAGATCGAGATGGCCGCACTCTTTTTGCCCGCCGCGAGTTCGCGCAGCGGCAGGCAGCCAATCGGATGATCCAGCGCATGCTCCAACGCGGCGATCGGATCTTCGATCGGCTTGGCAGACCGACTCTCCACCATCATGTACTCCAGCCCTTCGGGGACACTCAGTTGGATCCCACTTTTCCCGAACTCGAAACGTACTTTCCTCATCGCGCACTTCCCTAACCGTCTACTGACGGCATCTTGCTTCAACCCGTCTGCTTGAGATTGTATGATGGTCTGGCCAAAGAGAGAACCACTATTTATTTATTCCTCGTCGATCACTCCCCGCTGTCAGCGTGGACGCGAGTGCGGCGTACACGCTGGCAATCCGCGGTGGCAGGGCCAATACCGGTGCCATCCACAGTCGACGTCACGATTGGTCTGACAAGCGGCCCTTGCCTGCGATACAGTAGCAGATTATCGAGTACCGTAATTATGTCACTGCGCGAAACTTCTCGTCAGATATTCAGGGATATTCTCGACCGGCTGCAGATCCCAACGGTGATGCGGCGTCAGATCCACTATGACGGGAGCCATCTGCACATGTGCGGAAGGATCTACGCCATGGACGGCTTTCGCCATGTCACTATCGTCAGCGCTGGAAAAGCCGCTGTTCCCATGGCTGCATCATTGTTGGACATCCTCGCTCCTCATATCACGCCGGAGCAGACGCTGGACGGCATCGTGGTGGGAGCTGCGCGGACAGAACAATACGAACTGCGCTCGTTTCTGGGTGGCCATCCGATTCCGACGGAACAGTCATTCCTGGCCGCAGCTGCGGTGTTGGAGTATCTCTCCAACAGCGACAGCGAAACACTGGTGTTCTTCCTTATTAGCGGCGGCGCCTCCACGATGCTGGAGCAGCCGTTGGATTCGGCAACGACGCTTGCAGATACTGCGGCCTTCCATCAAGTGTTGGTACATTCCGGTCTGCGCATTCAGGAAATGAATACATTGCGCAAGCACTTTTCTGCGGTAAAGGGTGGACGATTGGCTGTGGCTGCAGCGAATGCCACCAAGTGCACGCTACTGGTCTCCGACGTTCCGGAAGGAGCACTGGATGTCATTGGTTCAGGTCCTACGTTGCCAGACCCATCCACAGTGGCGGATTGCCACGCGATCCTCCGCGAACACCGCGAGGTACTTCCGTTTTCGGACAGACTGATGCAGTTCTTTACCTCCGCGCTGCCTGAGACCCCGAAAGCGGACCACCCGGCATTTCTCCGAGCTTCGGCCTTTGCACTTCTTTCCAGTAACGACTTGTGCGCAGAGGCCGCGCGACTGGCGGAGCAGGCGGGCTTTTATGTGGTCGTGGATAACTCCTGCGATGACTGGAATTACGAAACTGCCTCAGAGTACCTGTTGCAACGGATAGCCACCTTGCGGCAGACACACAAGAAGGTCTGCCTGCTCTCGGTAGGTGAGATTTCAGTGAAGGTTGACCATGGAGAAGGGATCGGCGGCCGCAATCAGCACTTCGTGCTGGAGTGCGCAGCCCGCATCGCGGAGAGCGGCCAGCGGGTCACTGTCCTGAGCGCAGGCTCGGATGGAATCGATGGCAACAGCCGAGCCGCAGGCGGGGTCGCCGACGAGACCACCGTAAAGCGCGCCGAAGACATGGGATGGAGCGTCTCTTCGGCACTCAAACGCTTCGATAGCCATACGCTGCTTGAGGCGCTGGGAGACACGCTTACTACGGGGCCCACTGGCAACAACGTGCGAGATCTGCGGATGTTCCTCTCGGAGAGCTAGGCTGTCGGCGCTAGATTCCCGCAAAACCGAGGAAGCTGACGAACTTAGCGATATCGCACCGGGTTCCTTTGAGTCCGGTTGAGATGCGGATCCTGCCCAAGGTTAACCTGGAGCTGAGAAGCTCGGGCAAGCGTCCGCCAGCACCGCAAAACCGGGCAGGCGTTCCTGAATCGCCAAAGCCAGGCTGGAGTCTCGCATCGTTCTTCCTGCTGGTCATGGTTAAGTTCCACCGTCCCTCCCGGCTACTTGGTCTTCCAACGGCACGGCCTTCGGACAAAAGTGGTCACAATTCTTTCGGCTTGTTGGTCTTACCATTATTTCATGTTGCACATCCAGACTCTCTACCCCAAAGGCGCAATGATACCGATCGGCCGCAACGGGGCGATCATTCGGAAGCCGTCGAGAAGAAGGCCAAAAAGGCTCTTGACGTTTTTGGTACGATGGTCGTACCATCACCCCGATTAGAAACTAAGGATTAAAGTCGGCGTGAATTTGAAATAGCCGACCTATCGAAAAAGCCTCTGGCGAAAGCCATTTCACCAGGGACCTAACTCGCAGCCGAGCGCAGGCGAGCAGTTTGAGCCACAAACCAGAGGAGATGCACTTTATGAAGCATTTGTCGAAAATAGCTAGTCTTACGCTGTTGGCTCTACTCGCTTTAGGCGTCGCCAACGCGCAAGTCGCGACCGGAACTATCATTGGCGTCGTTCAGGACAGCGCTGGAGGTGTCGTTCCGAATGCTGCAGTGACACTCACGCAAGTCGCTACGGGCGCGACGCGGCGGACTCACGCTTCTGATCAGGGTACGTTCAATGCGCAGTTCATGGCGCTAGGAACATACGCAATAACGGTGGGCGCCACAGGCTTCCAAACCAAAACGCTCACCGGGCTCACTCTGCAAATTGACCAGACGGTAAATCTTACCATCGTGTTGGCGCTCGGCTCAGTGAGTCAATCGATCGAGGTCACCAGTGCGGCACCGCTCGTCGATACGACAACATCTTCTTTAGGACAGGTGATCGACAACCGTCAAATCCTGAGCATGCCTCTCAACGGGCGCAATCCGTTTGCACTCGGCTTGTTGGTGGGAAATACCGCTCCGGTAACTGGAGTAGCAACCAACCTGCCTTTCGTCGGCGGGGGCGGGCAATTTAGCAGCAACGATGTCTTGCTAAACGGCATTGATGACAATGATTTTGCGGTTGCCGGAAATATTGGCCGGCAAGGTATTGCTATCATTCCGTCCGTTGATGCGGTTGAGGAGTTCAAGGTGATGACGAACAACTTCCCCGCGGAATTCGGACATGCCGCGGGCTACATCGTCACCTCAACCGTCAAGTCGGGCACGAACCAGTTTCACGGCACCGTCTTTGAATTCCTGCGCAACGACGATTTCGACGCCAACAACTACTTCAGCAATCGCGCCGGACTGCGCAGAACCCCATTTCACCAGAACCAGTTTGGTGGAGTGGTCGGCGGACCAATCCGGCACGACCGAGTTTTCTTCTTCGGCGATTACCAGGGAACTCGGCAGTCCATCCAGTCTGGCAGCTCCATTTCGAGTGTGCCCACCTTGGCCATGCGTAGCGGTGACTTTTCAAGCCAGACTGCACCCATCTTCGACCCGAGGACGCGACACATCGGACCGAGTGGAACCGTGATTGCCACGCAGTTCGAAGGCAACCAGGTTGACCCGACCCTGATTAACAAAACATCAGCCGCCATCATGGCGCTGGTTCCTCTGCCGAACTACGACGCCGCCGGCGCTGTCGCAAGCAACTACTTCTATGCGCCCAAAACCTTTACCAATACTGACCAGGCCGATGCCCGTGTCGATGCAGCACTGACCCAGAAGGATCATCTCATCGGTACGTACTCTTTCAGCAACAGCCACAGTCCGGCCACCGGTGTTTTCCCGGGCTGGATTGGAGGCGGAACCTCTGGAATTAACAATAATGATCAGGCGGCCATAACCGAGGTCCACATTTTCACCCCAGCGCTGGTGAATGAATTCAGGGTGGGTTATCTCTACAACAACAGCACCCAGACCGGAGTCGGTACGGAGGGCGCATCCACTGCAAATTCAATTGGTCTTGCGATGTTTCCGGTAACGCCGCCGGGATTTCCGGGTATCCTACTCAATTACTCCGGCGCGACCAACGGCACTGCCGAGTTCACAGGCTTCGGTGGTGGCAGTTCGGAGTTCAACACTCTACAAACTCAGCAACTGGTTGACAACGCGAGTTGGGCTCATGGTCGTCACTTCGTCAAGTGGGGTGTGGATGTGCGCAAGTCGCTTTTTGAGGTTTTGCTGCCTGGACTTGGCCAAACCATCTTCGGCAACACCTTCTCCTCCAGTTCCGACACAGCCAATTCCGGTCTCCCGTTGGCCGACTTCCTTATGGGATATCCAACCGTAATGAGTCCCGGCTCCTCCACGATCCAAAAAGGGCGCCAGCGTAATGCTTATGTTGGCAGCTATATTCAGGACAATTGGAAACCCGCCAGTAAGCTGACGATCAATGCAGGCTTGCGCTATGAGATCTATACGCAGCCCATCGATCAAAACAATTTGGGTTCGTTGTTCGATATATCGACTGGCGATCTCGCCATTCCCGGCCAGAACGGGTACAGCCGGGCAATGGTTCATGGAGACCATAATGACTGGGGTCCGCGTATGGGCCTGGCCTACCAGATATCTCCCAAGCTTGTGGTGCACAGCGGATACGGCATTTTCTACGCGCTGCGTGCGCAGGGTCAACAGGCAACGTTATTCTCCGAAAACGTTCCGAATATTCCCACGCTGATACTTCCTGCGATTACGCCGCAAGGAACCGTCACGCCGCCGTACACCATCAACACGCCGATCCAGACCGCGCCTTCAATCAGTTCACTGGCGGGCTTCACAGCAGCGAAGCCCTATAACGTCCAAATCAAGACCCAAAGCCTGCAGAACGGGCTTATGCCCCGGCTACAGCAATACAACCTCGATCTGCAGTATCAACTCTCACACACACTTATGGTTGAGGCGTCCTATAGTGGCGCCAAGGGAACTCACTTTACCTCAGGCAACATTGACGAAAACCAGGCACCCTTCTCTTCTGCATTGAATCATACAAACACCCAGGCCAACAGGCCTTTCCCCAATATGGCCTCGAATATTCTCACGCTGAAGTCCATTGCGACGTCAAACTACAACGCGTTGAACGTCAAGGTGCAAAACCAGATGTCGCACGGGCTGCAGTTCCTCACGAACTACACCTGGCAAAAGGACCTGCAATACGGTGGAGATGGACCCGCGTCCATCAATCAGACGGGAACGAGCATTTTGATGAACACCTATGACTTGAAATCATCGTACTCGGTGTCCGATATGAATATCGCTCAGACCCTCACCGCTAGTGTCCTCTATCAACTTCCTGTCGGTTCCGGACATCGCTTTCTCAACGTCAAAGGTCCGGTCAACACCGCCCTCGGGGGGTGGGTCGTCAATGGCATTCTCTCAATACGAACCGGCTTCCCATCGGATATTCACACCAGTGCGATCCCTGCGGGAATTAATGCCACATTCAATGTTCCGGATTGTGTCGCGGGAGTACCGAAGGTGCTTCCCAACCACAGTGTTGATCACTACTTCAATCCCGCTGCGTTCACCATTCCTCAAAGCGTAACGACTGTCACGGGCGGCCATGAAACGATGTTTGGCAACTGCGGTAAGAACTTCATTAACGGGCCAACGTCAAAGAACCTCGATTCCTCGATCTTCAAGAATTTCTACTTCTCAGATTCGCAGCGCATCTACCTGCAATTCCGCGCCGAGGCATTCAACACCACCAACACCCCCTCGTTCTTTCTGCCTGCGGCGAGCAACGCGACTCTTACCTGCAAGGGCAATCCCGGGGCACTGTGCAATTCGGGCAATTCGACTTTTGGCGAATTGGTAAACGGATCCGAAACGGGTAGGCAAATTCAATTTGCAGCGAAACTTTACTTTTGATGCGATGTTACATATCTAAGCGGCGAATCATCGACATTACACTTTCGACTTTAGCCCCTGGCGTACACGCCAGGGGCTGAGGTTTCACCGCACATCATGTCGTCCCCAAAACAGACGTCTTCGTGCGTCTAAACATGTAACCTAGCTGTATCTAGGGAGACACTATGGAGAGCACAAGAAGGACGTTTCTCAAGCAGACTGCCGCACTCTCAACCGCTTGTTTTGTAGGTATCGATGGACAAGCGGGCGCAACTGCTGCCCTCATGCCGAGATCTGCTGGCAATTCTGCGGTCGAAACTACTGGATGGTATGACCGGCCGATGCGCTGGGCTCAATTAAGCTTTGTCGAGAACGATCCGGGAAACTACGATCTTCAATTTTGGCTGGACTATTTTAAGAAGATCCATGCGGACGCCGCCATCCTGAACGCGGGCGGATGTGTAGCCTTTTATCCCACCCAGGTTCCATTTCACTATCGCAGCAAGTGGCTCGGGGATATGGACGCGTATGGCGATATCGCCGCAGGTTGCCGCAAGCTCGGCATGAACGTGGTTGCGCGAACGGATCCTCATGCTTGTCATGAGGACGTGCAAAAGGCACATCCAGATTGGCTAGCAGTAGATGAATACGGGAAGCAGAGGCGCCATGCGTCCGATCCTGACTTCTGGCTCACTTGCGCGCTTGGGCCCTACAACTTTGAGTTCATGACTTCGGTACATGCGGAGATCATGACAAAGTACATGCCAGACGGCATCTTCACCAATCGGTGGGCCGGCAATGGAATGTGCTACTGCGAACACTGTCGGACCAATTTTCATAGCTTTTCGGGTTTAGATCTTCCCCGCACCAACGATCCCCAGGATCCGGCGCGGCGCGAGTACATTGTCTGGCATCAGAAAAGACTCTTTGAGTTGTGGCATGTCTGGAATAACAAGATCCAGTCGATCAATCCCAACGCAAGTTTCCTGGCCAATGCTGGCGGCGGCACGATGAGTGATCTTGACATGAAAACATTTGGAGCTCTGGCGCCAACTGCGTGTGCGGATCGGCAAGGCAGGGCTGGGGTCACTCCTCCCTGGGCAGCCGGGAAGAATGCCAAAGAATTCCGTTCCACCATGGGACGAAAAGCCATCGCCGGTATTACCAGCGTTGGTCTGGAAGATAAGTACCGCTGGAAAGACTCTGTGCAGAGCGGTGATGAGATCCGCCTCTGGATGGTTGATGGAATTGCTCAGGACTTTCGTCCGACCTTCACCAAATTCAATGCGAAACCCTTCGATAAGCGCTGGTTCCCAGTTGTCAATGAAGTCTTCCAATGGCACTACGCGAATGAGCGTTACCTCCGAAACGAAAAATCGTTTGCTCGTGTGGGCGTAGTTTACTCACAACAAACTGCGCAGTTCTATGGCGGCCCGGAGGCGGAAGCTAAGGTGAATGAGCCAGGACTCGGCATCTACCAGGCATTAGTGGAAGCGAGAGTCCCCTTTGAAATGGTTCATGATGGTTTGCTGGATCGCGAGCATGTAGAACAGTTCCGCACGCTGATTCTTCCCAACATAGCGGCACTCTCCAACCAGCAGTGCGCTCAGATTCAGGAGTTTGTCGAGCGCGGTGGAAGCGTGATCGCAACCTATGAGACTTCGCTGTACGACGAGTGGGGAGTCCAGCGTATGGATTTCGGACTCGCTTCGCTTTTTGGAGCCTCATACTCGGGCAGTAAGGAAGGGCCCATGCTTAACTCGTATCTCACCTTGGAGAAGGACCCCGCAACGGGACAATATCATGAGTTGTTGGCCGGATTTGAGGATGCAGGGAGGATCATCAACGGTATTAACCGGGTCCACGTAGCACCGGCAGACAAACATGCTTACTCGCCACTCGTCGTGATTCCGACCTACCCTGACTTGCCTATGGAAGAGTGCTTTCCACCGCCCGAGAGGACGCACGACGCCGGAGTCTTTGTACGTAGCGTAGGCCGGGGCCGCGTCGTCTACTTCCCCTGGGATATCGACTCCACATTTTGGCAGGTCTTGGATGGAGACCACGCGAAATTGTTGCGCAATGCAGTGCTCTGGGCCACGAATGAGCCTGCCCCTCTATCGGTTAAGGGCAAAGGTGTCCTGGACATTTCCGTCTGGGGGCAGAACAACTCCATGACAGTGCACCTCGTCAATCTGACAAATCCCATGATGATGAAGGGACCTGTACGCGAAATCATCCCCATCTCTGCGCAGAGGGTCTACGTTCGCGTGCCCAGCGATCGTCGAGTTACAAAGGCGCATTTGTTGGTAGCAGGCAATGAAATACCGTTTCACAAAGAGGGGGACATGACTGTGCTCGATGTGCCGACGATCAATTTGCATGAGGTCATTGCGCTCGACTTTGCCATTTGACGTTGCGGGTTATCTTGCGAATCCGCTCCGCAACGATCATCGACATCGTTGGGCGATTGCGCATTGGCTGGAATGCCGGGACGTGGTCGGCTCGATTCGCTATGCGAAGTCGCAAAGGAACCCAGCGACCATGACTACCGGTCTCCACAGCCGCTGCACTGGAGGCAACTCCACGATCAGGGCAATAGCGAAGTGACCGGAGGAGAGCACGGAGAAACGGAGAAACTAGCGATTGAATCTCCAGCGCTTTTATGAATGAAAGCATTGCTGCATTAAAGGCCGTTACGGGTTAGATCGTCGGCCCGAAGAAGAAACAATTGGCAAGGTGCAGAACCGCATAATCATCAATCAACAGCACCTTCGGTCCACCTAGCTTTCTGAAAATCAGGTTGAGATCCGTTTGCAGTGAGCGGGTTTCCAGGCTGCTCAAATAAACACTAAGTCACTATTGACAAAGGCCTGACCATCAGACTAAGGTCGCTGCTGCGTAGAAGCCGTCGCGCTTTCCCCTAGCCAACGTGAACCTCCTAAGGCGGTACACGAGGCACGGTATTCAGGGAAAAGGCTTCCGAATCGGTCGCAACAGCGAGACTTGCAGCACCATTTTGAGGAGGTTGAACTCGTCCGATGCCCAAACTTTTGAGAAACCGTTTGCTAACCATGAGTCTCTTGATGTCCGCAATGTGGCTATGCAACGTTCGCATGCAGGCGCAGGCCGTTTCGATCGCGTCCCTCACTGGCCACGTCACCGATGCTTCTGGGGCATTTGTTCTCGGCGCGCACGTTAAAATTGCCGCGACGGCGACAGGTGTTTCTCACGTAACTGCGAGTGATGCAGGAGGCAGCTACAGCTTCCCCAGCCTGCCGATCGGTTCCTATCAACTCGATGTCACGGCGAGTGGATTTCAGACATACGTTCAAAGTGGGATTACCCTGCGGGTAAACGATGCGGTTCAAATCAACGTCCAGATGCATCTTGGCGAGGTCTCCCAAAAAGTGGTGGTGCAGGCCGACGCGACGATGGTGCAGACTCAGCAGAATATGGTTTCGCAAGTAATGAACCAGGAACAGATCGTCAACCTTCCCCTCAATGGCCGCGATCCGACCCAACTCATCACCATCTCAGGTGCCGCAGTCAATCATTCTGACGGAACCAACACGGGAAACAAGAGTTTCTACACTTCACAATCGATTGCGATTGCAGGCAGCGCCGGAAATACCACGAATTATCTGCTGGACGGTGGCGATAATAACGATAGTTTCACGAATGTGAATATGCCGTTTCCGTTTCCTGATGCGCTTGCCGAGTTCAGTGTCGAGACCAGTGTATTGCCTGCAAGGAATGGGCTTCACCCTGGTGGCCTCGTCAATGCCGTCACCAAGTCCGGATCGAATGATTGGCACGGCAGTTTGTTCGAGTTCGTTCGCAATGGGGACGTGAACGCTATCAATTATTTTGCGCTAGCACAGGACAGCTTGAAGAGAAACCAGTTCGGGGGCACATTCGGCGGTCACATCATACGGAACAAGCTCTTTTTCTTTGGAGGCGTGCAGGAGACCATCGTCCGGCAAAATCCCTCTGGAAGTAGCGCATTTATTCCGACGGCAGCAGCCCTCAACGGAGACTTCAGCTCGATTGATGGAGCGTCATGCCAGTCCAGCGGTCGAGCGCGCGTAATCACCGACCCATCAACTGGGCAGACTTTGGCTGGCGATCAGATCGATCCAACCCGCTTCGATCCAGCGGCTGTCGCGCTCATGAAATATCTTCCTGTGTCCACAGCCAACAGTTGCGGAAAAATCTCGTACGGCGTGCCTGTAATCTATAACGCTCGTCAATATGTAACGCGTGTCGATTGGATCATCAATCCCAAACATTCATTTTATGGACGATATCTTCAGGACAACTACAACCAGCCTGCACCGTATAACCCGACCAACATTCTTTACACGACCACTCTGGGCGTTCTACAGCGACCACAGACTCTGGTCTTGGGAGACACATACCAACTCAATTCATCGACACTGAACTCCTTTCATTTCACGTTCGGACGAAAGGCCGTCGCGCGTTTCCCAAACTCGAAGGGCATCGATCCTGCGGATCTTGGCGTGCAAAATATCTATACACCACCTCTCGCCACTGATAATCTCCAACTCGCTGTCACGGGCGACTTCTCGACGGGAGGCAGTGGGTTCTCCAAGTGGGGTGTCACCTCCTATCAGGAGGCCGACGACGTCGACATGGTGCGGGGAAAGCATCAAATCGCGTTCGGCGCCGACCTTATCCGCACCCAGGATAACCAGAACGATGAGTACAACGACTCTGGAACCTTCAGCTTCAATGGCCAATACAGCAACGAACCCCTGCTTGATTTTCTGCTTGGCAAGATGAACAACTTCACGCAAACACTTCAGCAGGACTACTCCTACCGCCAGACTCTGATCGAACTGTACGCACAAGATACCGTTCAACTAACACCCAGGCTCGTTGCAAATGTTGGCCTGAGGTGGGAGCCAACGTTGCCACCGCATGACTACTTCAATCGGGGCAGTGTCTTTTCTCTTCAAGGGTTCGCCGCGGGTCAAGTGAGCAAAGTCTTTCCAAATGCACCTCCGGGGCAGTATTTTTATGGGGACAAAGGCGTTACCAAGTCTTTCACCGCGGATCACTGGCAAAATCTCTCGCCACGTCTTGGCTTTGTGTACGATGTGCGGGGTGATGGCAAGACCACCATCCGTGCCGGCGGAGGCATTCTCTTTGACTCGCTTGGTACATTTCTTAGCTACCGCGTAACCGGACAAAATGCACCGTGGGGTGTAACGGTCGCGGAAAGCAGCGGGCCCTATCAATTCAACAATCCATGGTCGACAGTTCCTGGCGGCAACCCGTTCCCATTGCCTCTTTTTCCGCCATCGAATTATGTGTTTCCGCTTTCCGCAAGTGACGCTTTCCTTCCGCCAAAAGCACTTCCTCCTACACTCGAGACGTGGAACTTTGGGATACAACATCAGTTTGCAAAAAACTGGATAACGACAATCACCTATTTAGGCAATGAAACCTCGCACCTTATGATCGGCAACGAATTCAATCCTGCCGTATACATTCCAGGAACATGCGGCAGCGCTCCCTGTTCGACAACTGGCAATACGCAAGCGCGGCGTTTTCTCTCGCGAATTAATCCCGCTGCGGGCAAATATTTCTCTTCCATGCTCTTCGCCGATAATGGCATCAGTGCAAATTACGAGGGGGTGCTCGCATCGGTAGAACATCGCTTTGCGGACGGCTATACGGTCCTCGCAAACTACACTTACTCCAGATGTAACGGTATTGTCCCGGTTACCTCGCTGGGTGGGCCGACCCTCCAGAACCCGGCTAATCCGCGTGGTGACTATGGCCCGTGTTCCTATGATGTACCGAATCTGTTCAATGCCAGCATCATTTACCTAAGCCGCTTCAGGCACCGGGGTCTAGCCGGCTATCTATTGAAAGACTGGGCGATCGCGCCCCTTCTCCGATATCAGACCGGCTTCCCGGTGACGCCACTGTCAGGACGAGACAATTCGCTGACCGGCGTTGGTCTCGACCGTCCTAACGTTGTACCCGGCCAACCTTTGTATGCTTCATCCGGCCGCAGTTCCAAGTTGTTTCAGTGGGTCGACCCCGCTCACTTTGCGCAAAATGCGACCGGCACGTTTGGCAACGCCGGACACTACAGCATTCGCACGCCTTCGGATTTTGATGTAGATGCTGCCGTGAGCCGCATCTTCAAGCCGACCGAGCGAATTCACGTTGAGGCCCGCATCGAAGTTTTCAATCTCACAAATCATCCAAATTTCGGTGGCTCCACTCCGTCCACTGGGGTCTCGCTTGGGCCAAACTCTACACTCTCATCCAGTTCCTTTGGTCGCATTACGACTGCCGGCGATCCGCGAATCTTACAGGGAGCGCTCAAGATAACTTTCTAAAGAGAGCCACCGTTCCAGGGAAATTGCAACCAGCATTCGAACGCTGCCTATACCGCAAGCAAAACCGTTTTGCATCAACAAGAACTCAGGGAATATAGAGGAATCGAACGACATGAAACCAGACGCCCTCGCTTCAATCGAACGTAGAGACTTTCTGAAGCTCGCCGGTGCAGCTACCGTAATGGGCCTTTCTCCCAGTGCCTTTGCTGCAGCCGGCAGACCCATAGGTATCCTCGTCGATTCCAGTGATCCAATCGCATCCGGTGCTCCGGTGATTCGCGCCGCTGGAAAGCTTCGTGCAGCCCTCATCGCGAAGGGATCTTCCTGTGAGATCATTCACTCGGCCGATCAAGTAAGCGGATTCGCCTTGTGTATTGTCGTTACCGGGGCAGCGAGTTCCCTCGCCAAGAGTCTTCCAACAAGTTCTCCGCTCACAGGTGCGGATAGCCTTCGCATCGCGCCCGGTGAGGTAGGACAGACGCCGGCAATCTTCGTCTCCGGCACGAATACAAGAGGCTTTGTATATAGCCTGCTCGAGCTGGAAGAACGGGTTCGATTCAATCCGGATCCAAGGACTGCCCTGCACCTCACCGAGACGATCGAAGAACAACCTGCCAACGAGGTGCGCAGCGTAGGCCGATATTTTTGCAGCGAATTGCAGGACAAATCCTGGTACTACGACAAAGACTTTTGGCGAGGCTATCTCGACGCTCTCGTCACGAGCCGATTTAACCGATTCAACTTCGGGTATGGGCTTGAGTACGATTTTCCTCGTGGAGTGACGAGTGACTATTTTCACTTCGTCTATCCATATTTACTTGACGTCCCAGGCTACAACGATGTTCGCGTCTTGCAACTTGCATCTCCGGATGGCACAAGGCTCGCCACTCCTGTCCCGATCAGTCAGGAAGAGAAGGCGAAGAACTTCGAGATGCTGCGCTTCATTGCCGCAGAGACGGGTGCGCGTGGTCTCCACTTTCAGTTAGGTATTTGGACCCACGCCTATAAGTGGACGGATAGCCCCAACGCCTACCACAGCATCGAAGGGCTGACACCTGAAACACACGCTGCATACTGTCGTGACGCGCTTGCGATGATTCTCAAGGAATGTCCAGAGATCCAGGGGCTGACTCTGCGCGTCCACGGCGAGAGCGGAATTCCGGAAGGAAGCTATCCGTTCTGGAAGACGCTCTTTGAGGCGATCGCCGGCTGTGGCCGCCAGGTCGAAATCGATATGCACGCCAAGGGGGTGAATCAGATCATGATTGACATGGCCGCCGCCACCGGCATGCCGGTGAAACTAGGGGCAAAATATTCGGCGGAACACCAGAGCCTCGGTTACAACCAGACGGATATCCGCGCACTTGAAATCCCCCATCCCATCTCCGCCAAAGAGGCAGCGCTGTTTAGTCTCAGTTCGGGCACTCGTTCCTTCACGCGTTATGGTTACGCCGACTTCCTGCGTCAGGATACCAAGTACAAACTTCTCTTCCGTCTGTGGCCCGGAACCCAGCGCCATCTTCTCTCAGCGGATCCGGAGATGGCTGCTGCCTACTCGCGGACCTCACACTTCTGCGGAACGGTCGGACTTGACCTCATGGAGCCGCTGACCTTTAAAGGACGCGAGGGTTCAGGCGTACCCGGCGGCCGTCTCGCGTATGCAGATCCATCACTGAATCCCAAGGCGGACTGGCAGAAATTCGAATACTACTATCGCGTGTGGGGACGGAAGCTCTACAATCCCGATGCTGAACCTGAAACATGGGTCAGGTTCTTGCGTGCCGAATTCGGATCGGCATCAATTCCGATCGAAACTTCATTAGCAAACGCCAGTCGTCTTCTTCCACTCGTTACGTCTTCACATCTCTCCTCTGCCAGCAACCACGATTTTTGGCCTGAGATTCAGACGAATATGCCAATCGTGCTTGGCAGCGAACCTTCGCCGTACGGAGACACGCCCACTCCAAAATGTTTTGGAACCGTGAGCCCTCTAGATCCCCAAATCTTCTCAACCGTCGTTGAGTACTCCGGGGAACTTCTCGCGAGTCGGCCAAGCGCAAAGTATTCGCCCATCGAAGTGGCTCAATGGCTTGAAGATTTCGCAGGCGTGTCGGAGAAAGCTCTCGCAAGTGCCCGCAAGTCGGTAAGATCGCGAACCTCACCGGAGTTTCGGCGAGTCGAGG
>Ga0207933_1001216_pt1 | contig 20520 bp, 17 predicted proteins | sample NGESurdeep092012_4_FD_184488 | JGI IMG/M metagenome (GOLD analysis project Ga0207933, IMG submission 184488) | Arctic peat soil microbial communities from Barrow, Alaska - NGEE Surface sample F53-3 deep-092012 (SPAdes) | ecosystem: Environmental > Terrestrial > Soil > Wetlands > Peat ...
CCTCGGCCGCGCGGGCTGAATCGACGACGACGTTCTCCGTCGTTTCCGAGAGCGCCGTCGCCAACATGTCGACGGCCGGGACGTCGAACTTCCAACTCAATCTCACCGTTCCCGCGGTGACCACCGACAACGTAGTGCTCAGCCTCTATCCCCAGGTGGTGTATCGATCGGAGGTCGCCGCGATCATCGCGGGAACCGGGACCTCGGCCGCCCCTATTGCCACGACCGGCGTCATCACTCCCACGTGCGCGGTCGGTACGGCCCTCAACCTCGACATCTCCTTGTTCAGCGCCAGTTCGACGGGCAACAGTCATCGCTGCGGCACCCAGCCACTGCACCTGCGGCTCCCCTGCCAGGTAACGAGTTGTGACGGGGTGTATCCGCTCTCGATCGCCGTCACCATCAACCACGTCCGCCACGAGGAGTGGTCCCTCCTCGCGGTACACGCCTCGCCCGTGACGCTGCCCCTCAGCGTGGACTTCGTTCCCGTCGTTGATCCGTCGTCGTGGGCCAACGCCAAATTGGCGGAAGCCAATTTCGGGGTCTTCGCCAAGTACCCCACGATTCCCCTCACGTTGGCGGTCGACTACCGGCCACTGGCCAACGCCTTGCTAAGTACGTCGAGCCAGAAGTGGAAGACCGACCTGTCGCGGGCTCTGGCGAGTTCCCAACATCACTCCATCGTCGCGCCGTCACCCCTCATTGACGTCGCGGGACTCGCCGCCAACGGTTTCTCCAGCGAGGTATTGCGTCAACTCAACCTCGCCAAGGGATACCTGCACACGATCACGGGTCGCACTACCGACACCCCGGTCTTCGTCTCGAGTCCCACGTCGCCAGCGGACCTCGTCGCCCTCGCGCACGCGGAAGTGAGTGACGCCGTCGTGCCCGATAACGCGCTCAGTGTTCCCCCGTCCAATACCCTCGCCTGGGGGGCGCCCTTTGACGTGAGCGGCGTGAGCGGCGTCACCGCACTGTCGACCGACGGAGAATTGACGCAATTGGCGAGTAACTCATCGATCGAACCAGGCCGGCGCGCCGCGTTGACCCTGGCGACGCTGGCCTTTTTGCACTTCGAAGCCCCCAACGCCTCGGCGCTGCGCACCGTGATCGTGCCGATCAACGTGGGCCAGGTCTCACCGCACTACTTCGACGACCTTCTCGCGGCCAGCCCTTCGAACCCCTTCATCACCGTCAACGCACTGGCACCCTCGTTCAACTCGTCGCTGGTGGGAACCAACGACAGTCCCGTCACCCGCGACCTCACTCCCACCGGAGTGTCGGTGTGGTCGAGCAACAACGTCAACACCTTGAACTCACTCATCCGACGCACCAATTCGTTCCTCAATTCCGTCGCGTCGCCCTCGGAGAGCGTGGCCCTGGAGACCAGCCAAGCCCTCGCGGAACAAACCGGTACTCCCGCGGCCCGTGAAGGCGTATTGCAGTCCGCCTCGTCGTACCTCAATACGCAGTTGAGTAGCTTTCGCATCGATGGTTCGACCATCACGTTGACCGGCTCGGGCACCAATCTGCCGATCACCGTCTTCAGTTCCGCGCACTACCCCGTGACCTTATTGCTGCACCTCATCACCAATCAGTTGACCTTCCCTAAGGGCGGGAACCCCGTCGCGGTCACCATCAATACGCCCACGACGCCCATCCCCATCCACGCCACGGGCCATCTCGGTGGCGGATTCACCCTGCAACTCCGGCTCACGACGTCCGATGACCAGTTGATCCTCGCCCAGTCGACCATCCAGGTGCGCGTCGCGGGTAACTCCGTCGTCGGGTACATCTTGAGCGGCGCTTCACTGATCGTTCTCGCCTGGTGGTGGTTACGGACGTATCGTCGCAAGTCGCGGGGACGACACGCTCGATGACGCGAAGCGCCTCGCACGGCGGACGCGTCCTTTCCATGGCGGGCGGCACGGCCGCGTCGCGCCTGACCGGTCTCTTTCGCGTCCTGGTATTGGCCTGGGTGCTGGGGTTCACTCCCCTGGCCGACTCCTTCAACCTGGCCAACACGATTCCCAACATGCTCTTCGACCTCGTCATCGGCGGCGTACTGAGTGCCACGTTCATCCCGGTCGTCGTGGAGCGCCTGTCGATCGACGGTGAGCGGCGCGCGTGGCGATCCATCTCGACGGTGGTCACGGTCGCGGTCGTCGCGTTAGCCGTCTCGTCGGTGCTGGCGTGGGTGTGCGCGCCGTGGATCATCGACGGTTTCACCTTCTTGCAGCACGCCAAGACGACCTCAGCACTGCGGACACTGCACTCTCAGCGCCGCGTGGCCACCGAATTCTTGCGCTGGTTCGTGCCCCAGATCTTCTTTTACGGCGTAATCGGTATCGCCACGGCGCTGTTGAATGTACGCCGCAAGTTCGCGATCGGCTCGTGGGCCCCGGTGGCCAACAACGTTATTTGCATGCTGGTGCTGGTCTGGTTCCACTTGGTAGACCCCACCCCCAGCATCAATTCCGTGTCCGACAGTCGCGACCTCTTGTGGTTGGGACTGGGAACGACCGCAGGGGTCGCGGTGCAGTTCCTCGTGATGTGGCCGTCGCTCGTGCGAAGTGACCTCGGGCGTCTGCGTTTCCGCTTCGACGTCCACGATCCGGCCCTGCGCTCGATCGGACGACTCGGTTCGTGGACTCTCATGATGGTGATCACCAACCAGGCCTCGCTCTACGTCATTCTCGCCTTCGCCTTCGGGGTGGGCGGCAGTGGACCCGTCAGTGCGTACACCTACGGGTGGTCCTTCATGCAGATGCCCTACGCCGTCGTCGTGGTCTCGGTACTGGGCGTTCTCACCCCGCAGCTCGCGGAGTTCGCCACCCGGGGTGACTTTCAATCCCTCTCGGAGCGTCTCAGCTTTGGGCTGCGACAATCGCTGGTCATCATCATTCCGTGCACCGTGACGCTCATCATCCTCGCCCAACCACTGGTGGGCATTTTGTTGAACCACCTCGACGCCAGCACCCAACTTCCGGCAGGGACGGTCCTCGCCATCTTGGCGGCGGGACTACCCGGCTTCACGATCTTTCAGCTCTGTGTGCGCGGCCTGCAAGCAATGCAGCGCGCGGTCGACGTCTTCGCCCTCTACGCGTTGGAAAATGCCGTCACCATTGCGTTGTGCGTGGTGATCGGACGGCACTCACTCGCCGGACTCACCGCCAGCGTTTCGATCGCCTACGCGTTAGCCGCGGTGGTGGCGCTCATCGTCCTCGCGACTCGCCAGGTCTCGGTGGCCGCGACGATTTGGAGCGTCCACGTGCGTCGCAGTGTCTTCGCGTCCTTGGCAATGGGAATCGTCATGGCCGCGGCGTACGCCACCCCTTCGTGGAGTCGCGGACTGGGACTCGTGGCACGCGGCGTCTTCGCCGCGGTGCTAGGCGCCGCGACGTACGTCTTATTCGTGGTGGTGGCCCAACGCGATTCTGGTCCGGTACGTCGAAAGGTGCAAGGCTAGGAACCGACCCGGGGGGAACGATGGCCAAGATTCGTGTCGTCTGCGACAGCGCAAGCGACCTGCCCCAGAGCGAGCTCGAGCGACTCGAGATCGACATGGTCTCACTCAGTATTCGCTTCGGCGACGACGAATTCGTCGACCGCGTCACGCTCTCCACGGAGGAATTCTGGCGACGGTGCGCTCAGTCGCGCACCCTGCCCGAGACGTCGGCGCCGGCACCGGGCGCCTTTCGCGACGCCTACGAGAAGGCCGCGAACGAGGGGTGCGACGGTGTAATCGTGGTGACGCTCTCGGCGGCGTTGTCGGGCACCTACCAAGCGGCGGTCGTCGCGCGCGACGCCGTGGCCGAACTCATTGATGTTCGCGTCATCGACTCCACGGCCGTCTCGATGGCCCAAGGACTCTTGGCCATCGACATCGCGGAACGCGCGGCGCAGGGAACCTCGCTCGACGAACTCGAGCAACTCGCCCGGGGACTCGTGTCGCGCGTGGGCATCGTAGGCATGCTCGACACCCTGGACCATTTGATCAAGGGGGGCCGAGTGGGTGGCGCGAAGGCCCTCATCGGTCAAGTTCTCTCGATTAAGCCGCTCCTGGAACTGCGCGACGGCGTGGTGGCCGAGTCGGGACGCCAGCGAACCGCCGCACGAGCAATGGCGTCGCTCGCCGCGACGGCACGCTCGCACGCTCCCCTTCGCCGCTTCGCGCTGATCCACGCCCAATCCACCCAAGTCGCGAATTTGAGCGCGATGGTAATCGACGTCGCCACTGAATTTCCGATGCTGATCGCCGACATGGGACCCACCGTCGGCACCCACGGCGGACCGGGGTTGATCGCTTTGGCGTGGCTTGAGGCGCCGCCCGGCGATCGCCACTAAGTTTTAGACGTGAGCGATGGGCCCCACCAGCACGAACCTGACGTAGTCGACACGCTCTTTGGTTATTTCGATCGTCTGATGGACCTCGTCCACGACCGCGTGATGCGTCCCATTATGCTCGCCGGGCGCTTCCTCGCCTACGGATTCATTTTGTTACTCCTCGCGTTGATCGTACTAATCGCTCTGATCATCGCCATTATTCGTCTCTCTACTGTCTATCTCTTCGCCCACCACGTGTGGATCACGTACTTGGTGGTGGCGGCAATCTCCATCGGTGTCGGTCTCTTCATTTGGCGAAAGCGACGCCCCGTCTCACTGAGGAAGTAATGACTCACACCCGCGTTCTTATTATTGGCTCCGGCCCCGCTGGCCTCACCGCGGCCATCTACGCCGGTCGAGCCCAGCTCAGTCCCATCGTGATCGAGGGTGAACCGTCCTCGACGACCGACCAGCCGGGCGGTCAGTTGATGCTGACCACCGACATCGAAAACTTTCCTGGCTTTCCCGAGGCCCTCACCGGCCCCGAGCTCATGGCGCGCATGCGAGCGCAGGCCGAGCGTTTCGGCGCGCAACTACGCGTGACCAAGGTGCAAAAGATCGACACCACCGTGCGACCCTTTCGCGCGTGGCTGAGCGACGACAGCGAACCGAGCATCACCGCCGACACCGTCATTCTCGCGACGGGAGCCCAGTCGCTCATGATGAACGTGCCCGGTGAGGAGCGACTCCTCAGTCACGGACTCTCGACGTGCGCCACGTGCGACGGATTCTTCTTTCGTGGTCACGACATCGCCGTCGTCGGTGGAGGAGACTCCGCCATGGAAGAAGCGTTGTTCTTGACCCGCTTCGCGTCGACGGTGACCATCGTGCACCGACGCGACTCGCTTCGCGCCTCCAAGATCATGCAGGAGCGCGCGTTCGCCAACGACAAGATCCGCTTCGTTTGGAACGCCCAAGCGCTGGAGGTACTCGGCGACGATCGCGTCAGTGGACTGCGCGTACGCGACACGCTCACCAATGAGGAGCGGGTGCTCGAGGTCACCGGTATCTTCGTCGCGATTGGCCACATCCCCAATACCACTCTGGTGAAGGATCAACTCGACCTGGAGGACAACGGATACGTCCGCACGGGAATTGGTTCATTCACGTCGATCGACGGACTCTTCGCCGCCGGCGACGTCCAAGACCACGTGTATCGCCAAGCCGTCACATCCGCCGGCTCGGGCTGCATCGCCGCAATCGACGCCGAACGCTGGCTCGAAGCGCAAGGCCTCTAACGTTCGCTCGCAAAAATTGCGTTCTATCTGGAGAAGGCGTCAAAAACTACATCCGACACCGATCCGTCACGCCTGTCGAGTCAACCTTGTACACGGCCACCTCGTGCATTGTCGTCCCGCGCACTGATTGGAGAACATCGTGGCCTCGGTCACCGCTCAATTAAACGGCGCCCGAATTACCCAAGTTGTTCAGATCGTGTGCTGAGCCATTTGTGACGCCCCGCGATGTGTTACAGGTGTACCCAATACTGGGCGCAGTGGCCTCGCTTCCGACCGTTCCACCCCTCTCGCACACGGGAAACGTACTGTCGCGGTCGGTCACGTTCCAGTTCGCTCTCGACCCCAACGACGAGCAGAGGGTTCTTTTTGACAAGTGCGCGGGTGCCCGCCGCTTCACTGTAAACCACCACCTAGCGCGTGTGATAGCCAACCTGCACACCATGTCGTTCGAGCGAGAAGAGAGTCCACTAGGCGAACGTGTGTCGGACACAATCACCCCCTTAGTCTCGTGGTCCGCTTTCTCGTTCATCAACGAGTTCAACGCTTGGAAGAATGGACAGTCTGACGACTCACCAGTCAACAAGGATGGCAGTCGGGGCCTGGCCTGGCGCCACGAGTTGCCAAAGGACGTCTTCGAGTGTGCTTCAGTGGACGCCGCAACGGCGCTCGAGAAATTCACCACATCGCGACGCGGCCTTAGAGGTGGTGCTCCCGTCGGTTTTCCCCGCTTTCAAGCCAAGGGGAAGGTGACACCGAGTTTCCGATTGCGCAATCGGGCAACGCCGGGATGGGCACCTTCGAAGCATTCCATTCGCTTCAATGATCCCTCGCACCTACGACTGCCCAGGTTGGGACCGGTCAAGGTCTTTGGCCCCGCTCGCAAGGTCCGCCCGATGATCGACGCTGGGCGCTGCCACATCTACTCGGCGACGCTGACTCAGCGCGCCGGTCGTTGGACTGTGTCACTCACCGGCGTGGCTGCCGAACTGCACCAGGCCGAGCTCAGTCGAACCGTCCGTCACGCCATTCCCGTCGGGGTGGACCGAGGAATCATCTCGCTCGCCGTCGCCGCGGACGCCGATGGCGTTCCCTTCGAGAGCTTCGAGGGAGTGACAACACTGAAGCAAGCGCAAGTTTCGCTCAGGGCGGCCAACCAGGCCCTGGCCAGAACCACACCAGGGTCAAAAGGTCGCCAACGAGCGAGGGCGCGACTCGCGAAGACCCACCGCAAGATCGCCAATACCCGCCGACACCTCGTCCACCAGGCCGCCAGGGCCCTGGTGGACCGAGCGCAGGTTCTCGTCATCGAAGACCTGAACGTCGCGGGCATGGTGAGGAATCGGCACTTGGCCCGGACTCTCTCGGACGCCGCGATGGGAGAGTTCTCGCGCCAGATCCTCTATAAGGCGAAGTGGCACGGGGTTGAAGTACGAGTAGCCCACCGATACTTCCCGAGTTCCAAAACGTGCTCGGGCTGTGGCGAGCTCAAGAGCGACCTCAACCTTTCGACGCGAACGTACTCGTGCGAAAGTTGCGGTTTGGTCATCGATCGTGACCTGAACGCGGATATTAACCCGGCCCGCTGGCAACCTCAGGAGTCTTCAGCAATCACACCACTGGTTCTCCCGCGCGTTTCGCTACTCTCCACCGCTTGATCCCGCTGGGATCTGCACCGCGAAGCACGCGGGAAGAGCCGATCGTCACCCGCACAACCATCATGACAATGTGATGAGGGCCCTGGGTCGGAACCGAGAACTCAGACGAAACTTTGTCTGAGAAGTCGGACAGTGAGCAAGCACCGCTGAGCTACTCGGCTCAGTTGATCAAGGTGAACTGGTGAGTCAAAATTTGACTCACGCTATAGGGTGGTTTCTGCGTCGCGATAGCCCGGCGCACACCTGGAGGTAGTTATGAGCGCAAACATCACGACGTTGACCGACGCCACCTTTGACGAGGTCGTGGGCTCATCGGATAAGCCGCTGTTAGTGGACTTCTGGGCCGAATGGTGCGGCCCCTGCAAGATGATTGCCCCCATTCTCGAAGAACTTGCAGATGAGCAGGGAGAAAAGTTCGCGATTGGCAAGTTAGACGTGGATGTCAACGTCGCGACCGCGACGAAGTACTCGGTGATGAGCATCCCCACCCTCTTGTTGTTCAAGGACGGCGAAGTTGTTGCTCGCCTGGTCGGCGCAAAGCCCAAGGGTGCGCTGCTCCAGGAAATCACCGCCAACCTCTAACGTCATAGTTTCTGGACCCACTCACTCTTTCCATCGGAGCATCAGGCCGACGAGTCCGCGACCTTCATGATCGCTTGACGTCACTCGGCCTCGTACCTCTGGCGAACCTCGGCGAGACGTACGCGGAGGCCACCGTGGCGACGGTTGAAGCATTTCAACGCTCGCGCGGATTAGCGATCACCGGCGTGGTGGACGAGACCACGTGGAGCCGGCTCCTTGAAGCGGGGTGGCGACTGGGTGATCGACTCCTCTTCCTGGTAAAGCCTTATTTACGAGGTGACGACGTCGCCGAGTTACAGGTACGACTCTCCCAACTCGGATTTGATCCCGGACGCGTCGACGGCGTGTTCGGACCATTACTTGACCGGGCCCTCAGCGACTTCCAACGCAATTGCGGTCTGGAAACCAACGGCACCTTGACGCAGCGAACCCTCAATGAACTACGACGTTTCTCGCCAATTACCGCGCGAACCTTGGTGAGCGAAGCACGTGACGAGGCGGGCTTTGGTCATCCCCAGCGTGGTCCCCTCGTTATATGGGGGGCGAGTCCCCTCGTCAAAGTCATCGCTACTCGGCTGCCAACGAGCGACGTCGATCTGCAGCGACGCGACTGGTCGGTAGAACAAATCGCCGCCTACGCCAACTCGGTGGGCGCTTCCGGACTCATTTCTCTTAGCGAACAGCCTGACTGGAGTGGTATCCACCTGCACTACTGGTCGAGTTACGCGTCGTACTCGCGCCGCGGTGAACAATTGGCCAGCACCGTGGCCAACGCGGTATCGCACGACGCCGTGGCTCAACGGGTCGAAGTAACGGGAATGGCCTTGCCCATTTTGAGAGAAACCCAGATGACGACCATCCACGTCGAGCACGGCGTCATGACCGCCGAGGAGACCGAGCAACTGGCAACGGCCATTTCGCAGGCAATCCAGGACTTTTTCCACAGTTAACCGTAGCGAAATGCCGTAGCAGTACGGCATTTACCAGTGAATATAGGACAAAAAGCCCAATTTCGCAGGGAAACCCACAGGTTCATCCACAACTTGGGGATAACTTCAAGGAGAAGGTTAACTTGAGGGTTGAGACTTATTTCACCTGAGAGATCGAGATGTAGATTCGCTCCAGGTCGTCGAGATCGGCAAAGTCAATGATGATACGCCCATTTCTCCCCTTCAAATCAACGTGCACCCGAGTATTGAGGTAATCCTCGAGCAGTTGCTCCAATTCCGCGACACTCGCGTCCGGAACAGGACGTAGGCGCGGTGGCTTACCTGCAATGTCCGGTACCGCCGTGGTCGGGACGTCTGTGGGTCGCGGCTCGAGAAACACTTTGACCGCTTCTTCGGTCGAACGCACCGAGAGTTCGTTCTTGATGACACGCGCCACCATGGTTGCTTGAGCGTCGGAGTCACTGATTGCGAGCAGGCATCGAGCGTGCCCGGCCGAGATCTGTGAGGAGGCCAGCGCTGCCTGCGCGATCTCACCGAGTTGGAGGAGGCGAAGCGTATTGGTAATGTTGGCCCGGCTCTTACCGACTCGCTGCGCCACCTGCTCGTGCGTGAGGTCGAACTCGTCGATCAATTGTTGGTAGGCCGCCGCCTCCTCCAGTGGGTGAAGGTCAACGCGGTGGAGGTTTTCGACAACCGCCTGCTCCAGGGAAAGTCGGTCATTCACCGAGTCCTGTACGAGTACCGGCACGGTCTCGAGCCCCGCAATGATCGCCGCACGCCAGCGGCGTTCTCCCGCAATGAGCTCGTAGCGACCAGGCTCACCTTCAAGTGGACGAACGATGATGGGTTGGAGAACCCCCAGTTCACGCACCGACGATGCTAGTGATTGAAGGCTGTCGTCATTAAATGCCTTTCGAGGCTGAAACTGGTTCGGACTTATCGCCGTGACGGAAACTTGGCGAAGGGGACCTTGGGTAACTTCAGCTTCGACTTCCTCGACGATTTCTTGACCTTCGGGTATGAGGGCGCCGAGCCCTTTACCAAGTCCGGGCTTTCTAGCCATTCATAATCTCCTCCGCTAATTGGCGGTACGCCTTCGCGCCCTTGGATTGAGGATCGAACACGGTAATGGGTTGACCGAAAGAGGGAGCTTCGGCCAAGCGAACCGTCCGGGGAATCTTGGTGCGGCAGAGTTCCTCGGCGAAATGACGTCGGACTTCAAGTGCGACGTCCTGGGAGAGCGTGTTGCGTGCGTCGTACATGGTGAGTACGACTTTTGTGATCTTCAAGTCTGGGTTGAGATTCTTCTGCACGAGATCGATAATTGCTCGGAGCTGGGTGAGACCTTCCAGGGCATAAAACTCGGTCTGTACCGGAACCATGATGTCGGTGGCGGCAGCGAAGGCATTGATCGTGATGAGGCCCAGTGAAGGTGGGCAATCAATGAAGACGTAGTCGAAGTCCCCCTCCACGGACGCGATTGCCTTCTTTAGCCGTAGTTCGCGCGAGATGACCGCTGTGAGTTCCTGTTCCACTCCGGCGAGGTCCAGGGTCGCGGGAGCCACGAATAGGTTGTTGAAGCCCGTTGGTTCGACGATGTCCACCATCGGCACATCGTTGAGCAGGACGTCGTATACGGACTTTTCAAAACGTCGACCGTCGACACCTAGTCCTGTGGTGGCGTTTCCTTGGGGATCGAGGTCAACTATGAGGACCCGTTTTCCCGCTTCCGCCAGCGCTGCACCCAACGAAGTAGTGGTTGTTGTCTTTCCAACACCGCCTTTTTGGTTGGCAACGGCAAAAATCCTCATTTTGGCGGCGTCTGCCATATGCCTCTTCCCTGCTGGTTGCGTCCAACTTTTCGAAAAATCACAAGGATCAATTGCCATTTCGATTTAGCGTCAAGTTCGGGTGTTTCACGTGAAACGTCTGTCGACAACACTACTCCTCTACATGGCAATAAGTAAATACCCTCCAGCGGGGTGAATTAGGTATTTCCCAATCATTCGGGGTGTTTCACGTGAAACATTACTGTCGGCATTCGGTTTCACTTATATGACCCACCTCGAGGGTAATTCCTTGATTTTTACGATGTTTCACGTGAAACAAGGCTTCAAAGTGACCCGCTCAAGTGTCAGAGATGAGAAGAGCCTTGTCAACATCGGAAATGTTTCCGTGAAACACTATCTAAGTCATCGCAGTAGCCGTTCCGAACCCCTAGTGACGATGAACGCAACTCGGAAATCGGGACATTGAATTGTGCTCTGAGTGGCCCGCCCGAGAAGAGTCCTCTCGGCCTCACTATCGCGAACTCACCCGCCGCGCGGGTTGCACGCGATGAACCATTCCCACGGCGACCAAATCAATGACCGAAACAATGTTTCACGTGGAACAATGCGAGTACTCAGGATTATGCCTAGACCGAACAACGTCTAAGGGCGAAGCGGTGTTTCACGTGAAACATTCGCGCGAGGCCGCAGTACCCGCACCCGTAGTGCCGGACACGGCGCTCTCTTTGCAGTAGCTCTCCCAAGAGATGTCGGCGAGTTGACTTCAAGCACACCCTTCCCGTCACGGGCTAGTCAGTACGTCACCCCGGGCACGAAACTCTCCAGCCGCCACGCCGGGTGAAGACTATCGAGGAATGCAGAAATCCTGCGAGGTTGACGATCAACGTCGTAAATACGGGCGTTGCGCTTGATGTTTCACGTGAAACATCAAAAAAGAGGGTGTTTCCCCGGCGTACCAACTTCACGTGGATATCGATCCGGTGTGGGACGTACCTTTCTCAGAACCTGGAATGCTGCGCCGTGTCGAACACGGCCTTCTGAGCGCAATCCAAATTGGCCAAGTGCCGCGGGATTCCAGCGACCCGTCTCGTCGTCATTTGGAGGCTCCGAAACGATGAGCAAGCCGTTGAGAGTGAGAAATCGGACGGCACACTCGGCCGTTACGGCAGGGGGTCCAAACGAACGAGCAGTAACAAGGTCGAAGGCACCCTCCAGTCCCACCTCGCGCGATAACGCTTCGGCTCGCCCGTTGAGCACGCGGCCCATGGTGGGTGCGTCGTCCCAGTGCAATGCCTCAACGAGAAAGTTGGTTCGTTTTTCCATGGAGTCCACAAAAGTGGCGTGACTCCCCCATTTTTCGAGGAGCACCAGCCCGGGTAAGCCACCTCCACTGCCGAGATCCAGGAAGTTGTTTGGCGGGATTGGGAAAAAATCGTCCCAGACCAGAGCGAAGCCTTCAGCGTGCTCGACCTGCGTCTGCACGGTCGCTGGCCCCAAAAAACCCCGCGCCCTCGATTCCTCGAGGGCGCGGTACAACCATTGACGTGTCATGGCTTCAATTATGCCGGGGACACCACCACGAAACGACGTGGCTCCTCGCCCTCAGATCGGGTCGCGACCGTCGGCACCTCGGACAACGCATCGTGCACGGCCTTACGATCAGCGGCCGACATCGGCTCCAACGCTCGCTCTTCGCCAGTTTCCGCAACCTCCTGGGCCACCTGAGTCGCGAAGCGCCCCAGTGCGGCCACACGGCGCTCGCGGTACTGAGCAACGTCGACCAGGATCCGATCCGTTCGCCCGGGGCTCTTTGACTGAACGACCGTACGGGTTACCTCTTGCAGAGCCTGCAAGGTAGCACCGCGAGGACCGACGAGAACGCCGAGCTCAGTCGGGGGAGAGGCGTTCACTGACAACTCCACGGTTTCCTCATCGATCTCACGGACGCTGACGTCGGCTTGAATGTTCATCGACGACAACAAACCCTCGAGGAACCCCTTGCCAATCGCACCTTGCTCCGCCAATGTGATTCCTTCAGCCATGCTGCTCTCCTTTAATGAAACCCTGTCGGACTTCGGTACTGATCCGCTCGAACCTTGCTTTTCTCGACGAGGCTCCGTCTTCTCTCGCGGGGGTCGGGGACGATCACCCTCGGTCGGCTTCGACCGGGGTCCCTTATTGTTAGTGTCTCGGCTCTCGGAGCCGCGAGGGCGATCCTCACGACCACCCGAACGTCGCGAACGCTTGGGTCGCGGACCGGCAGGACGAACGCGAGCGCGCACGCGCGCCTCGCCCCGAATCCTTCCAAAGAGGCCCGCCTTGGGCTCCTCCAGGATCTCGACCTCGGCATCGTCTCGATGAACACCGAGGTGGGCGAGCGCCCGATCGGTAGCCTCATCGATTGATTTTCCGGTAGTTTCTACCCAATCCATAGTTACCGTTCCTTTCTCTTGCGCTTTGCTTTTGAGCGACTTTGTACGTGTTGTGGCTTCACAGTTGAAGGTTTAGGTGCAGGCTTCTTGGCCCGATTCTGAACCGCGGGTACGTTCTTCTTCTCAGTACTCTCGAGTGCCGGAAGTTCCTTCGCCACGGGTTTCGAACCATTTTTGTGTGGATTCGTGACACCCGCACGAAACATCAAGTCTTGAGTAATTATGCGTATACCTGTAGAAACAATCATGTACAACACGACAGCGGCCGGAATGACCAGGTAGAAGTATGCGAAAAAGACCGGAAGGAACCGCTGCATCATTTGCTGCTGCGCCGGCATGGGAGTACCGGCCTTGCGGTTGCGGTTATTGAGTTGCGCCATCTGAAAGTACTGAAATCCGACCGCGACCGCGACGAAGACGAAGAAGGGGATCTGCGCTACGAAGGAGCTGTGCGCGCTGAAGGCCTTGAGGTTCAAGTCCATTCCGAACACTTTGATTTGGCCGTGTGAAGCAATCAGGTTGTCGTACATCTTGGAGGTGTGCGGAATGTACCGCGGATGCGCGGAAATCACGCCTTTTGCCACCGTCGTATAGGCGAGTCCCTTGATGACGCTGTACAAAATGAAGAGGAACGGCGCTTGGAGCAAGACCGGTAAGCAGCCACCCAGCGGGTTGGCTCCCTCTTCCTTGTACAACTTCATCATTTCCTCATTGAGGAGTTGACGGTTTTCGGGGCCTTTGTACTTCTGCTGCAGCTTCTTGATCTCGGGCTGCAGCTTCTGCATCGCAACCATCGACTTGGTGCTCTTGATCGTGAAGGGCGTCAACGCCCCCATGATGACGATCGTCAGCAAGATGATCGCTATGGCGTAATTGGGAATTAGCCCATAAAAGAAGGCCAATAGCCATCCGAAAAGACGGAAAATCGGCTGAAAGAGGCTACCGATGGAGTGCTCGAACGACTTCATGAGGGGATTGTCCTGTCTTTCTTCGCTAACGGAACTAGGTCGATGCCGTGAGGTCCGAGTGGTCGGCACTTACTGAGACGCCGCAGGGCCAACGCGGACCCGCAAAGTGCCCCGTACGTTTCGATGGCTTCAAGGGCGTACTGCGAACACGAGGGGTAGAAGCGGCACGGAGCGATATGTCCCGTGCGGGCCTTTTGATACCACGCGATGACGCCAAGAAGTACGTGAGCGGGTTGCGACACTTTAGAGTGCGGAGGCTTTGGTGAGCGCCGCTCGAAGATGTTTTTGAAGGTCGTCATAAGAAAGTTGTCCTGACCCATTTCCGCATTTGATCAGGTACAGACCTGACTTCGGTGCGGGGGAGAGGCCATCCATCGCGGCCCGGAGTCGGCGGCGGATACGGTTTCGAACCACCGCATTGCCAACCTTTCGGCTGATTGCGTACGCCACGGCGACGGAGCCTTGGTTAGAGCGCTCCACGAAAATTATTCGCAGAGATCCGCTCTGTCCACGGCCCGTTGGTGTCGAAAACTCGGCAAACTGCCGTCGGGTGGTGACCCGACCGGGCACGTGGAGGCTCAGACCGTCAACTCGTGGCGGCCCTTAAGACGACGCGACTTCAAAATTGCGCGGCCGGCTCGTGTGCGCATCCGGGCACGAAAACCGTGAGTTTTAGCCCTTTTCCGCTGATTCGGTTGATAAGTACGCTTCACAAAATCCTCTTCTCAAGCTATGTCGATGCACTTCGCGGTACCCCCTGGGGGTCGCTGGCGCGCTACTGGTGACAATCCTATCTCAGAACACTCCCTTACTCCTTTTGTCACCCCCCAAGAGCGGTGTAGTGTTACAACTCCGAGTGGGCGGGCCATCGAATTTGTCAATTGTGTGGTTGTGGATAAAGTCGAATTTGGTCTGTGGAGGAAAAAATGCAAAGTATCGAAGAGGTGTGGTCCGCGCTGCGAGACTCCTTGCGTGGCAATAGTTCTGAGGCAATGTGGTCGGCGGGGCTCGGTGCACTGCGCCTTGTGGATTACCACAACAACGAGTTAATCATCTCCGCACCGAACCAAATTCAATTGTTACGAGTTCAACAGCGTTACCTCCCGATGATCACAGAACAAGCGCAACAACTACTCGGTACGTCGGTGACTGTATCTCTAACGGTGGGTGATGATGTTGATCACGAGGTAGCCCCTGAGGTCACGACCGTCGAACCTGAAGCAATGGTCGCTCGCGTGGTGAGTTCGGATCGTCCGCTGCGTCTCGACCCCCGCATGACGTTCGATACCTTTGTTGTGGGCAACTCGAACCAACTGGCACGTTCCGCCGCCTTCGCTGCCGCTGAAACACCTGGTCGTGCGTATAATCCTCTCTTGATGTACGGTAACTCCGGATTGGGAAAGACACACCTCTTGCACGCCATCGGCAACTACGTACAAGAGAACTACCCCTACCGAAAAGTTCTCTACGTGTCGACCGAAACATTCTTGAACGACTTCATTCGCGCGATCCAAACACGCACGCAGTTAGCACTGCACGAGCGCTACCGCGAAGTCGACGTGTTGTTGATTGACGACATTCAGTTCATGGAGTCACGCGGTGAGACGTTCCACGAGGAGATCTTTCACACGTACAACACACTGCATAGTGAGGGTAAGCAAATCGTGTTGACGTCGGATCGTTCACCACGCGACCTCGCGGGATTACAGGAGCGATTCCGTAGTCGCCTGTTGCAGGGTCTTGTAACCCACATCGATCAGCCCGACCTCGAAACACGCATCGCCATCCTTCGTTCGAAGTCCGAAGCAGAGGGGATCACCCTGCCAAACGACGTCACCGAGTGGATCGCGCACCGCGTCCGCGACAACATTCGTGAGCTCGAGGGCTCCATCACGATGTTGCGAGCATTTTCCAATCTGCACCAAGTCCCCATTTCCCTCGAATTGGCTCAAAAACACCTCACTGGCCTTGGTCACGAACACGTCGTACTAAAACCCGAGACCATCATCAAGGCCGTTGCCGATTTCTACGGCCTGAGTACCGAGGACGTGTTGGGGTCCAAACGTTTGCGACCACTCGTCCAGGCCCGCCACGTGGCGATGTACCTTATTCGCGATCTACTGGACAATTACTCGTACCCGATGATCGCTCGAATCTTCGACGGTCGAAACCACACCACCGTCATCAGTGCGGTGGAGAAGATCAGGGAGCAAATCACTGTCAACGTCGAGCTACTCACCCAGATCAATACCTTGACCCAACAACTCCAGGGTGAGATGTAGGAGCCTGTGGGCAAGGTGACGACACGCTTGTTGATTGTGGTGGATAATCCCTACGGTGCTGCACATGACTTCAGGGTTGAGTGCGGAGAGTTGAAACAACTTCGCACACGCCTGTGTAAGAAACGTTCACCTTCACGTAACCTTCGATCAGGAATTTGTCAAACTTACCCACAAATCCACAGGGCTACTACTACTAACTAATTTCTATATATTCATCCACACGTATCCTCAGTAGCAAAGAAAGGCAGTCCAATGAAGTTCAAATCAGAGCGTGACCTTCTGGTCGAAGCGCTGAGCGCGGCGAGCCGGGTGGTGGCAACGCGTCTCATAGGGGCGACGTCGGGAATCCTTCTTTCTCTTTCGGGGAATCAATTGACGGTGACCGGAACTGATCTCGATATCACGGTTCGTACCAACGTTGACGTGATCGGGATCGAAGACGGTTCCATGGTGGTACCAGCACGCCTCATTGTTGACGCGGTGCGATCCCTCGAAGCAGGGGCCGTCACGATTGCCAATCACGACGAAAATGTCGAGGTGTCACTCGGGCGTGCGAAGTTCTCCCTTCGAACATTCTCGGTATTGGATTACCCCAACCTGCCGCCGGTGAGCGGAAGCACCACCAGTATCGCCGCGCTTAATTTAGTCCAAGGTCTGAACCAGGTGGTGCGAGCAGCGGCTAATGACGACGCACGACCATTACTCACCGGCGTTCTCTTTACGCACGAGAACAACACCCTGCGCCTGATCGCTACCGACTCATATCGTTTAGCGGTCCGGGACGTACCCGGCGTCGGCGGGATCGGTGGCCCGCACGACCTCCTCGTTCCCGCTCGCGCACTCCAGGAACTTCAGCGATCCGCGGCGTCTCTCGCCAACGACGCCGAGATTGGCGTGACGCTGACCGACGCGGAGATCTGTTTTGTCGTCGGTGCGACGACGATCGCCTCACGCCTCATTGACGGTAATTACCCCTCAGTGCTGCAGCTCATTCCGGCGAGCTACCCGAATCAATTACGTATCGCCAAGGACACTCTCCTGACCTCTCTTAAGCGCGCGAAGTTGTTAGCGAAGGACTCAACGTCGTCGGTGCGACTTTCGATGAAGGAGAAGTCAGTAGAGATCCGCACGCAAAGCATCGACACTGGCGACATTGAAGATAACGTCGACGCCGACTACCAGGGTGAGGAACTCACCATCGCCTTCAATCCATCGTTTTTAATCGACGGCATTGAAGCGGTGATCGGTGATGAGGTGGTGCTCGAGATGTCCGACGCCGTGCGACCCGCGATGGTGCACGGAGTCGAGGACGTACGTTTTCGCTACCTCCTCATGCCAGTTCGCGTCCAGTAGGGAACGAGTTACCTCGTGGGACTCCACGAACTCACCCTTCGCAACTTTCGCTCCTTCGACGATTACCAGTTTCACCCGGACCACGACGCCGTCACCGTCTTGTTGTCGCCCAACGGAACCGGAAAGACGTCCGTCCTCGAGGCGGTGTACGCGTTAGCCACCGCTAGCTCGTTTCGTACGACGACCGCTAGCGACATGATCAGAACCCACCACGACCTGGCCGAGGTGCACGGAACGTTGTTTCAAAACGAGCGACGTGTGCAAATCGACCTCACTCTTCATCGTGGTATTCGTAACACCACGAAACGGATGCTGGTCAATGGTCAGCGACCCACGTCGCGCGCCGCGGTCGCGGACGTTCTCCCCTTGACCGTTTTCACACCCGAGGGAGTCGACGTCGTTCGCCACGGCCCGGAGCATCGACGAACCCTGCTCACCAATCTGTTGACCGACGTTTCACCCCACCAGAGTGAGACGGTGGAACGTTTCGCGAAGGTTCTCCAGCAACGAAACGCTCTCCTGCGAGGTCTCCAAGGTCAACGACCGACGTTGGTGCAACGCGATGAGCTCGACGTGTGGAATACCGAGTTTTGTGTCGCGGCGGATTTCCTCGTGACGTCGCGGATCAACCTCCTCAAGGACTTATCGCCGCTGGTGAGTTACTTCTACCAAGAGCTCGCTCACAACGCTCTCTCGGTGAGCACCGAGTATGAACGATCTTGGTCCGGTCAACTTTCTGAGGCCCTGCTCGCGGTATTGTCCGACGACGTCCATCGCGGCTACAGCACGATCGGCCCCCATCGCGACGACGTGGTCTTTCAACTCGACAATCGCGACGCCCGCCGACAAGCGTCACAGGGTGAGCAGCGCTCGCTCGCGCTCGCCGTTCGACTCGCGGGACACGAACTCGTGCAACGCGAACGCGGTGTTGCCCCACTCCTCTTACTTGACGACGTCTTTAGCGAATTGGACCCGGTGCGCAGCGACCGGCTACTACACCTTTTACCCGGAGGACAAACACTGGTGACGACAGCGTCACCCCTCCCGCGCGCCATGACCCCCGCGGTGGTGGTTGACGTGACGGTTGCGACGTGAGTCGATTCTCTGATCAGCCCGCGCCGTTGTCGGATCTCTTGCGGTCAATGGCCAAGAGGGTGAAGAAGGTCGACCTAACGGTGATTGAAGAGATTCATCGCCTCTGGCCCCAGGTAGTGGACCCCGCTCTCGCGACGGTGTGTCGGCCCGAATTCGTTAAGAATCGAGTCCTCGTGGTGAGCGTTCCTTCGGGGGCATTCGCACAACAAATCCTGTTCGATCAAGAGTCAATACTGCGCGGATTTGCGGTTCTTGACGAGCGCGCTCCCACATCGATAAAAACAGTGCAGAAACCATAAAATAAAAGGCTTTTTACGCTGGTAGACGGCCGGAATGTCACGGCGTAACCAGTAGGATAGAAGCAAGTTTCTTGTGAACCAGGCTGCGCTGCGCGCGCCAATTTTTAAACTACTGAAAGGATTGCTCCGTGGCTGAAAAGTCCAAGGGGTCATCGAGCTACGCAGCTCGTGACATCACCGTTCTAGAAGGCCTGGATCCGGTTCGGGTCCGCCCCGGAATGTACATCGGTTCGACGGGACCCGCGGGTCTGCACCACCTGATTTGGGAAGTTGTCGACAACTCGGTCGACGAGGCGATGGCGGGCTACTGCACGCGAATTGACGTGACTATTCTTCCGAGTGGCAGTTGTCGCGTGGTGGACGACGGTCGCGGTATCCCGATCGACGAGCACCCGCAGTACCCCGGCAAGACGGCCGCGGAGATCGTTCTGACGGTTCTTCACGCAGGCGGAAAATTTGGTGGTGAGGGCTACAAAGTGTCGGGAGGCCTGCACGGCGTCGGCGTGTCCGTCGTCAACGCACTCTCCACATCACTCATTCTCGAGGTCGATCTCAACAACGAGCGCCACGAACTCGATTTCGCCGACGGGGGAAAACTCCAGGGCCCCATGCGCATCACCGGTCCGGCTCCGCGTGGTCGGACCGGGACCACCGTCACTTTCACTCCGGACCCCACCATCTTCGACGACGTGGACTTCCGCGCGCAGACCGTGCTCGAGCGTCTGCAGATCATGGCGTTCTTGAATCGTGGCCTGGAGATCAATTTCGAGGATCAGCGTGCCGGACGCGAAACCAAGGAGTCGTATCGCTACAACGGTGGAATCGTTGATTACGTCCGACACCTCAACAACACCAAGGAGTCCCTGTTTCGCAAGGTCGGGTCCTACGAGCAGTCCGAAGAGGGCCAGGAGGTCGAAGTCGCGTTCCAGTGGAACACCGGGTACTACGAGAGCATTCACTCCTTCGCCAACGGTATCTCGACCATCGAAGGCGGAATGCACGAAGAGGGGTTTCGCAAGGCAATTACTAATGTCGTGAATCGATACGCCCGAAAGCGCAACTTGATTAAAGAGAAGGACGAGAACCTGACGGGCGACGACGTTCGTGAAGGGCTCACCGCGATCATCTCGGTGCGCCTCGCGGAGCCGCAGTTCGAAGGTCAGACCAAGGGCAAGCTCGGTAACGTCTCGATTCGCTCACTCGTCGAGCGCGCCACCAACGAAAAACTCGCCGAGTGGCTCGAGGAGAACCCCAAAGAGGGTGGACAAATCGTGGCGAAAGCAGTTCAGGCGTCGCGAGCGCGAATGGCGGCGCGTCAGGCCCGAGACCTGACGCGCCGCAAGAGCGCCCTTGACGGCGCGGGTCTGCCCGGAAAACTCGTGGACTGTTCCTCAAAAGATCCGCGTGAATGCGAGCTCTTCATTGTCGAGGGGAATTCCGCCGGCGGATCAGCCAAGGACGCGCGCAATCCGCGAAATCAGGCGATCCTG
>Ga0207933_1001218_pt1 | contig 20503 bp, 14 predicted proteins | sample NGESurdeep092012_4_FD_184488 | JGI IMG/M metagenome (GOLD analysis project Ga0207933, IMG submission 184488) | Arctic peat soil microbial communities from Barrow, Alaska - NGEE Surface sample F53-3 deep-092012 (SPAdes) | ecosystem: Environmental > Terrestrial > Soil > Wetlands > Peat ...
AGCGACGGAGGTCTGAATCGGTCTGACCGAGCCCATATTGCCGAATACCGCTCCACCGGGGATGCCTTCGAAGTACCGTACGTGGCGTAGGCAACCTTCCCAAGCACTCAGTCGAAAGAAAAGACAAGGCGCTGCTGTCGGTTTGCTTGACATCTTGACCTGCCCCCCACTTTGGTTACCTAATTCGCTATGAAGATCAGGCGGTTTTGGGTTAAGGACTTCATGCTAATTCGAACTCGATGGGCGACACGTAGTCGAGGCCAGAGTGTCGTCGTTGGCGGTTGTAGAAGATCTCGATGTAGTCGAACATCGCGTTCGAAAGTTCGACTCTCGTCTTCCATCTCTTGCGGTTGAGTAGTTCGATCTGCATGCTCGACCAGAACGACTCCATCATCGCGTTGTCGAGTCCGTCGCCGACCGTGCCAAACGATGGCATCAAGCCAGCACTTCGAATGCGGTCGGTAAAGGCCCACGACGTGAACTGCGCGCCGTGGTCGGCGTGGACGACGCCGCCGGGTGCCGGACGGCGATTCTTGATGGCCATGTCGAGAGCGTTCACGACCAGGTTCGAATTCTGCACACTGTCGATGGACCATCCGATGATGCGTCGCGAGTACGTGTCGAGCACGCAACAGCAGTAGACCTTTCCCTCTCGCGTGGGGTGCTCCGTGATGTCCGTGCACCAGAGCTCGTTGGGCCGGTCTCGATGGAACCTGCGGTTCACGAGATCGTCGGCGGTCACTACACCGCGCAGTCGTTTGATCCTGGCCGGTCCGGGAAGGCCGTAAATGCCGGCGTGGTGCATCAGCACCGCCACGAGTCGCTCGCTGACGAAGACGCCGAGTCCCTTCGTCAGTTCGGCGTGCACGCGCCGTGAGCCGTAGGTGCCACGGCTCTGCAGGTGCACCTCTCGGATGAGACTCGTGAGCCATTCTCGACGCATCTTGGTGGGCGCGAGCGGCCGCTGACGGTAGCGGTAGTAGCCCGGACTCGAGACTCCCAACGTCCGACAACAGACTTTGACCGGGAACCCGGCGTCGACGAGAACGTCAATCACCGGGTGAATCCTTTTGGGTGGGGTCCCTCGTCTCCGAGAATCTTCGAAGCTCGACGAAGAATCTCCACCTCCATCTCGAGTTCACGGATGCGACGCGTCGCCTTCTTTAGTTCGGCGCTCTCCTTCGTCGAGACGCCCGGGAGTTCACCTCGATCGATCTTGTCCTGGCGAACCCAGCCGTGAAGAGCCGCCTGACTCACACCGAGTTCTTCGGCAGTTCTCGTGATTGTTTTGCCAGCTCGAACAAGCCCAACAGGTCGCAGTCGAAACTCAGCGGGGAATGGTCGTGGCACGATGAACAGCCTTTCATTGAAGGCCTGTTCTTCACTAAAATGAGGTAACTAAACCGTGGGGCAGGTCACGGTTTTCTTGATTGGCCGACCCGTAAGTCCATACCCGAGGTGGACAACACCCATCCAGCGGCTATCGGAAGAGCGCTGAAAGATAGTTCCCTCGCCGTTTCCACGTTTTCCGGCCATTTTGCCCCCCAAGTTAATGGTCGCTGACACTGTCGCTGACAAAGGCTATCTCAGGTCACTTAGTGGGAGAAACACTCCTCGGAATGCCTTTGTTTTCAAGGCTTTTACTAGTGGAGGTAAGGGGATTCGAACCCCTGACCCCTTGCATGCCATCGGCTCGAGACCCGTTCGCGAGGGTTCAAATTGGTCCAAACAGGGTTCGTTTGCTGGGCTTTCAATTCATCTCCGTTCATCAAAATTCACCTCAATTCAAGTCAACTGCTGAAGTTATTGCTGAAGTAAACCCCTTGCATGCAGTGCAAGGGGTCGACCAAAACTGCTCGTTGACTCCGAAAATCTGCTGAAGTAATGCTGAAGTCGCGCCACATCGGCGATACTTGCTCGGCGTGCAAGGGGTCACTTTCTTCGACCATTCGCACGACACCGAATTAACTAAGACTGCCATTTTCTAATTATTTCGGGAATTGCCACATCAAGCCAATCTCGTTTCCATTCGGTTTGGAAATTGATGTCGTCCGAGTCAGGCAAGTTTTCGATGTCAAATACCTTCACCAATGACGGGAGCGACACGGAGTCGCCAATGATTATCGCTTCTTGCCGCTCAAGGGACGGCAACGAATCGGTGATGGCGCTTAAATTGTCTGGAAGGAGGCGCCTGACATACCGTTGGTCAGCTGGATTGGTCAGACGCATCGCAACGAAATTGCTGCACTGCGAAAACACGGTCTCCGAGATTTCCGACGGACGCTGGCTTACGATCATAAGCGAAATCCCATATTTGCGCCCTTCCTTAGCAATGCGCTCGATTGCTCGTTTGACCGTGCCATATTTGGCGCCCTCGCTTTGGGGGATGTAGTTATGCGCCTCTTCGTAAACAAGGAGATACGGTAACTCCTGCTCACCCTTAGTTCGGTGCTTCTTGAAATGAAAATTGAATGTAAAAATCAGTCGCGTTATCAATGAAACGACAACACTCAAGACCTCAAACGGAATGCCGCTGAGGTCGATGATTGTCACGTTGCACGTTTCGCCTCCGTAACCCATGAATTGCTCAAGTAATAGTGGAAGATCGCCAGTAGTGAATGCGGCACCGTCAGCATTCGTTGGATCTAGCAGAAAATCTAAACGCTTGTCATTTCGCCTTGCGTCGAGACGCATAAGAAAGCGATTGAATTCGCCATTGAACGGCCCATTCGATGCCTTGGTCGCGGCAGACGTACTTAGTTCGACAAAGGCTCGTGGCTCGCCGAAATAATGATCCGATCGATTCTCGACAAGAAGTTGATCGTCGGCAAATTTGGGCAGGTTACGATCAGTCGCGATTTTGCTTATGACCTCCGTGTTTAGGTGCGTCAAATAATTGACAACTTCCTGCAGGCTGAAGTAGATGGGGGAGTCGTAAGACACCGCTGCTTCGCCGTTACTCGCATGCTTCTTTTTGTTCTCTATTACTGCGTTGCGAAACTGAGATACCTGATTGTGAGAGTTCTGTTCGTTGCTCTCAATAAACATCTCCTCCAACTCTTCCGAATTCATGAGCCAATATGGCAATTTAATTGTGTCAACGCCTATGGCCCGAGCGGCAGGAAAGGCACTCGAATACTCTCCGTGAAGATCAAAGATGATGACGTGCGCGTTGTTGAGTATGCCACCTTGTTTCTGACTTTGGGACTGACGAATTCCCTCCTGGATAATTGCAGCAACAGTGGACGATTTTCCAGCGCCAGTTGATCCAACCACCCCGATATGCTTGCCAAAAAACTTGTCGCCATCGAGTTGCACTTTTACGTCTGCGTTCTGCACGAGACTTCCAAAACAAAAACGTTTTTTCGGATCCACTGCGCTGTATATTTTTTCAAGTAAGCCTGCAGATGCGATCTCAACTCGTCGCGGAGGAATGGTGATCTGCTTTCCTCCTCGCATGAATTTGTCATTTACAAGTCGACCAACAGGCCGAAGCGAAAGAATGAATTTCATTGGTGTCGAAACGTCGGCATCGCTCTTGCTTAAGGGATCCTTGATGCGAAAACTCTCTACAACTGCGATCAGACACGAATCATTGTCATCCGAGATTTGTACGTAACTTCCAATCTCGAGTTGCTCGTCCATCTTTTGGTACTCATCTGTAGAGCTGACTTCGACCTCGATCAGATCGGGCCCGACCGCAATGACCTTCGCGATATCTGTAATGTCGCTCATGATTTCCCTCCAACAAGTTCGTAAACGTACTCAATCTCAATTCCATCGACACAAATTGGTGGACTTTTGCACGCGCCACTGAAGAGCTTGTTCCTCGATTGCCCAATCGCAATTAGAACGTCGAATTTATACCCGTTCGTAGTGTATTTTTCTAGCGACGAAAATCCGATTATGCGAATCTCGTATGACGAGTTCTTTATGACGTCCCCGCCATTTCGTCGATTGATAACTGGCGATTGATGAAAAACATCGGCCTGAAACTCCAAATGCTCGTATCCGTCTTGAAAGTAAATGGATTCGCGCAGGGCCGCGATTTTCAATTGAGAAATTCCTTCGTTCGTGCCGTTGACGATAAGAGTCCACGGCTTGGTGGTGAGAAGTTTTCCGGGTCCAAACTCGTTCTTAGCCAACCTACGCATGAGTTCTAGGACTGCTTTTTCCGAGCCTTCTAGGTTCACCACAAGAGCTCTTGCTTTCGCAGCGTCGAGCGATCGCTCGGACTTCAAACGTCTGGAGAGTCCTTTTACATACCGTTCTATACCAATGACTTCCTTGTGCCATCTCGCATAAAGCGATTCTTTGACGTCGATTTTTAAGGAAAACTCCTCAAAGTCGATGCGTCTCTTCGCACTGACGTCCTTCATTGCGAGCTGGGCTACGAGAGCAAACGCGTTGGGATAGTAGACGTCGATGGCGTCTTGTCGTCCAATTTTGAGACGCTTACTCAAAAGGTCGATAACTTCAGCCTGCTGTTCGAAGAAATCCTTACCCGGGCGAATTATTAGCTTCTTCGAAAATCCTTCGATGATTTTCGACGAATATTTCTCATAATCGAGATGTCTCACCGTCGGGTTTCGTGTCAAGCGTGTCAAACATATTTTAATCTCGTCGGCTGACAATCGAGATGGAACCGTCCCTGTCTTTCCGAAATGAACATGCAGAATGAAATTGTGCTTTGCTCCTTTGGAGTAAGCCTCAATCATGGGCTCAATGGGTTCATGCAATGATCTCGGCGTTGCATATGCCTTCGAACTCCAATATTTGACTTGAACCGCCGTGAGACGATCAGATCCAAGAATGTCCACATCTTCGAGTCCCTCAACAAGAATCGAAGCATTCGAGTTCGCGGTCAATATCTCAATAATTGTGCGGTCGAATTGATACACGTAACCACGAATAGAGGCGTGGGCAGACCGGTCTGGGATGTCGCGTACTGCCTTTGTCTTCACGCGAGTCCCCGCGATCTTTTTAGGAAACGAAGTAGTCGCCGTTCAGGTTCATTCGGCCACTGCTTTCATAGCAGAGTAAGAGGCAGCAATCTTGATTCTCAATGAGAATCGCTCGTACTGCCAGCCTCAGGCTCGGTGTAACCACTGCAGGTCAATCCACGACGCCCAAGCCGTGGCACGCTTCCCGTATGTTACTGGGGACAAACTGGACAGAACTTGGAAGGATTGCACAGCTTGATGAATCGTACGGCTAACGATGGCGTATAGCGACCGAGTTACTAGGTTCTGGCGCGGTCCATAGTGGGAAGAAGGATTGTAGCAAGAGATATACGCCTTCACACATCACGTCCGTGGATTGCCACTAAGGCGTGGGTATTCTGAGTTACGTGCCGCAAACAGGAGATCCGCAGCCACGAGGTCGCTATTTGGCGTCTGAAGTTGGACAGTTGGCAGGTGTTTCAGGCAATCGGATAGGACAGTGGGCCCGTCGCGGATACATCCGATCTAGCTGGTCGAGCGAATCTCCTCGCATCTACAGTTTTCAAGACGCCGCTGAAGCGTTCGTAGTTCACGAACTCGAGGATCTTAAGGTGACCCCAAAAAAAATAGGGGAAGCAGTATCCGCTCTTCGCTCCACTTTTGGCACAGATTGGCCCCTTCAGAGTTCCACCTTGTTCGTGCCCCGGGATCATGCGTTGTCATCGGGTCGCGGCAAGACGGTTGCGCACGTTAACGATGCTGGAGACCTCGAGGACATCATTCGAAGACATCCAGTGATCGGGCAAGTCGATTTGGTGGAAGTAAAGGAGCAGTTGTCCAGAGGCGGTTGGGCCGCCCGTGATTTGCCAGATCTCGTTCACATCGAAGTGAATCCCGATCGTCTTTCGGGTCGTCCAACGATTCGGGGTCGACGAGTATCAGCGGCAGAGATGGGTCAACTTGCGGAAGACAATCAACTTGAGATTCTCAAAGAAGGATTTATGCTTAGTGACGACGAGGTCCACGACGCCGTTCGATGGTGGCTCAAAGTCAAAGAGTATGAGCGGGCGTCGTAGATCCGATGTCGAGGATCCTCGTTATTGACGAGAACCTTGATTCACGGATCGCCACAGAGCTCAGGGCCCGAGGTAGGAAAGCTTCAAGCGTAAAGGAGCTTGGACTGACGTCGAGTCTCGACGAGGAACTGCTCCGAGAACTCGCGACGCAATCCTACGAATGGATACTCGTAACCGCGGATGACCGAATGCCGTTCGAACATGATGCTGCGATAGCTAAGTCTGTTTCAACGATCGCCACCATCGACGGCGAATGGGAAAAATGTTGCAAAAAGAATGATTTGCATCTCAACCAGCAGCAGTTCCAACGTGAGACGATTCAGCGCTGGGCTCACCTACTTTCGGAGCAGTCGATTGGATCGATAAGGCGCTATTCGCCTGTAAGAAACTCGGAATGGACCACCCGCCGCAAATATTATTCGCGTTGAGCGACGCTCGTCACAATTCATCTTGTTTCGATCTTGACTGGAAGGCTTCCAACAGTATTTGTATACGGACAGAGTAACGTCCTCGGTCGAGACGATCCATGCAAGGTTACGTATTTCTAAGCGGAACCGAAGAGTGTCGGATGGTGACGCTCTCGAGACCGTGCTCGTCGAGAAATTCTCGCATTCGAAATTCTTGGTCTATCGACGATAGTGGGCCAATAACAAGCTCGACAATCGGAGTTTCGCCGGAGGCGCTACTCGATAGGTCGATTTCCTCGTACTGCACCATTTCTCCATTCCGGACTCTGGTGTGACTATTCTCGTCCCACACACCTTTCACAATCAGGCGTACCAATCTCCATTCGCGTTCATCCCGAAAGTACGGGTTCTTGATGAACATTGCTGCGAAAGTGAGCCCAAGACCCAGCAAGAGAACTTGTTCGATTGGACTGGGTGAGTGCTCGGGTTCAGCACCCCAACCATCGATGACTTCGACGACTTCGCTCAGTGCTTTCGTGAAGTGTTGCTCCTGCTCGGACTGATCGTAAATGATCGGCACCATTGTAAATCCTTGTGCGAGCGATTTCGTTTCAAGAACGTCGCGGTCAAATCCAAGAGCAAATCCGTGCCCTTGGGAGGCATAGCTTCGCCACTGGCTGAGATTGTCGCCGTCATCCGTCAATGATGCGACGAACATTCTGGGAGCGGTCGGTGCAGTTGCCATTCCAGTTGCCGCTTGCCTCACCAAAAAGAGGGCATATTCGGACGCCGATGGTGCACTGAGGCGATCGGCAAGTTTGCCGAGCAATTTGCGGGAGTACGCGATTTCAGTGGTGTCATTGAGTTGGAGAATTTCTGTAGCCCAAATTGCTTGGCTCTCGATGATGCTCGTTAGGCCCGCGAGGTTGGTGTAGTGGTAAAGACGTTGAGGAAGCATATTGAGCAAAATTTACGCCTCCGATCATCGAAGTTCACTTGTATTCATTTAAACTGTTGAAGTTGTTGCTGAAGTAAACCCCATGCGCGGCGCGAAAATCCAGTTTCGCTATCGGAAAAACCTGATCAAGGTTGCCGGTAGATTGGGATGCGACGCGCTCTCCAACCCGTTCGGGGACTTTACGGGCATAAACGCAGACCGACCAAGACTTACAAAGACTCTAGATCGAGGAACATTCGACTACCTTTTGGAATCTTGATCATGTCAGGAGCGACAACGGTGATAATTGACTTCTCTTTCTCTCGCAGTCGCTTTCGAACTTCGCAGCGCGCGGCAGACCTCCATGTTCGTCGCAGTTCGGCGATGTCGAGGGGTCCAACCATCTCGAGCTTCTGTCCCCAAAACTTCTCGTAGGCATCGAGGGCGGCAAGCGCTTCTCGCGGCGATGCCGCCAACCAAGGAGTCGGTGCGTTGGCGATTCGAAGCTCAAGGTATCGGCCGATTCGCACAACCGGATGAGAGGACATACGTAGAGCGCCCCGTTGCTCTTGCCACTTCAGGAAGTCCCTCGTCGTTTTCCAGTCATCTTCAGCCTCGACGTACTCAATCCGATATGGAGGAACGAGGTCGTAAACCTCGGCGAGCACGACAGGGCAACCGAGCGCACCGAACGCTATCGACCGATGGTTTCCGTTCGTCGTGATGGCTCGGATTGATCCCAGTGGGCCGGCGAACGAGGTGACAACAATCCCATAGTGGTGTCGAGGGTCGTCAAAGTAAAAGGTGTACAGATGTGGTGACTCACAGTTGTCGAGTATCTCCTGTGCTTGATTCGCCATGCCGACCGCCGAGAATTGACTTCTTGGAAATGGTTTACCAAGTTCTCCACTATGTGAGATCGACCGCGGGCTGATCCACGCCCATCGACTTAGATGATGACGCGAACTCTGTGGATTCCAGGAGTAGAAACCTGGTCGACTGGCGATTGCTCGAATGCGGCTCATCAGTTCGCTGCGGTCCGGTGGTCGTTTCGCCACTTTTCGGAGATGATCCGTCAGTATCGTGAAGGCGCCGACATGACCGTCGTAATCATCAAGCGGGATTGAGCCAGTCGTCATGAGAACGGAACGGGCGTATCTCATTTGATTCAACGTGGCACGAGGTTGCTCGTAAAGAGCGCTGGGTCCCTTCCCGGAATACCAGTGACGTGTCATCCGCCTTGCGGCCCGGCTTCATACATGCTCCGTACAATACGAGCTAGGTTAAGGCAGCCAGTCGAACATTGATAGCGCCTAACTAGGCCCGTCACGACATGCGCGCAAAGAACCGCTACCCACTGAGCGACTTGCCGCTTACCCTTTGCGTAACGGTGTCCGGATAGTTACGACCGATATAAAACGTGCAGTCTCGTGATGAACGTCTCTACCAAATCAGCTCAATCATTGAGGGCGTGGTGGCGTGCCTCCATGGTTCTTCTGTCGAATTGGAACCGATGGACTTTTTTTCGGAATGGAATTGGCCGGGAGACTCGAGTTCGCAGTTGACTCACTTCGAACGATGAGTGGCGAGCGCTGATAGGGCTATTGGACCGAAAGGACTGCACCAGTTTGCCGAACACGTGATTGGTGCAATGATCCGCAGGACCCGAGCGAGAGAAGGCAAAAAGCTTGGCGCAAAGGACGTCCCAGGCGTTGAAAGCCAGAGAACCGATTGGTTCTCGAACTCTCGGGCAATTCTACTCATGTCGTAAAGTGCCGCGCGGCGCCGAAAAGTGATTCACTTGGCTCCTGAGCTATCCACCCAGTCGACAAGTGAAGTTCCATGCAAGACTCGGCTCAGCTATTGGGTTGAACCTTGAGGCACGTTGATAAAAGCCTTTTGAGTCGCAGATTCCCAGATGTTTCCTGGGGTTAGGATGTCCGTTCGTCCATGAACGCCGTAGAGATCGAACAAGCCATTACGGACCTTGCCGAGGTCCCCTTTGATTCCGCAGAGTTCCCGTACGCTTTCCTTGAAAGCTTTGGTAACAAGGAAACGACCCTTAGGCGTCTCCGTGCCGGTGCCTCAAACAAGTCCGATCTCGGTGGCGTTCTTCAAACCAACAACATTCACATTGTTGTCTCTGAATCCGGGGCCGTGACGGAGACGCTGGCCGCATTGAAAGTCAGCCCGGGTACCGCTAAGGCCAAGGTCAAATTCATCCTCGCCACTGACGGTGCAGACTTCGAGGCCGAATACCTGCCCAGCGGCGAGACCATCGCCTGTGCGTTCAAAGATTTTCCCGACCACTTCGGCTTCTTTCTGCCACTGGCCGGCATTACAACCGTCCGACAGATCAGCGAGAACGCGTTCGACATCCGGGCGACCAGTCGCCTCAATCGTCTTTACGTCGAACTTCTTCGCGACAATCCTGATTGGGGTAAGGCCGAACGGCGCCACGACATGAACCAATTCATGGCGCGACTGGTCTTCTGTTTCTTTGCCGAGGACACCGGCATCTTTGGTGGTCGCTTTACCGAGACCGTCGCTCAAATGAGTTCGAAGGACTCGTCCAACACCCATGAGGTCATTAGCGCACTGTTTCTCGCGATGAATACCGAACAGGTTCAGCGCGGAGTTGCCGTAACTCCTCGTTGGGCTGACGCATTCCCATACGTCAATGGGGGTCTGTTCTCGGGCAACACGGACGTGCCACATTTCAGCAAGATCGCACGGTCGTACCTCTTGCACGTTGGCGGCCTCGACTGGACCAAGATAAACCCGGACATTTTCGGGTCGATGATCCAAGCGGTTGCAGAAGATGAAGAACGTGGTGCGCTGGGAATGCACTATACGAGCGTTCCCAACATCCTAAAAGTGCTGAACCCCCTATTCCTTGATGATCTGCGGGCGAAGCTGGAAGAGGCAAGCGACAACTCTCGAACCTTGCTCAACTTGCGTAAGCGCATAGCGAAGATTCGGGTCTTTGACCCTGCCTGCGGCTCCGGTAACTTCCTCGTTATCGCCTACAAGGAGATGCGCGCAATTGAAGCCGAGATCAATCGGCGACGCAGTGAACTGGATCGTGCATCGGATATCCCGCTCACTAACTTTCGCGGGATCGAACTGCGAGACTTTCCGGCGGAGATCGCACGACTTGCACTGATCATCGCTGGGTACCAATGCGACGTGTTGCATCGGGGTCAGCAACTTGCACTCGCTGAGTTCCTTCCGCTGCGTGACGAGAACTGGATTACTTGTGGGAATGCACTTCGCCTTGACTGGCTGAGCGTATGTCCCCCGACCGGGGCAGGCGTGAAGTTGCTGGCGGATGACCTTTTCGGGACGCCGCTCGACCAAGCGGAGATCGACTTCGACAACGAAGGCGGTGAAACGTATATCTGTGGCAACCCGCCGTATAAGGGAAGCCAAACACAAAGCAAGGAACAAAAATCAGACTTGGCTTCGGTGTTCGACCCCTATGGCATTCCGTCCAAGCAGATTGACTACGTTGGCGGCTGGTTTATGAAAGCCGTGGTTTACGCTCAGGCCACGCCAACGGATTCAGCTTTTGTCAGTACGAACTCGATTTGCCAGGGCCGCATTGTTCCTATTCTGTGGCCGGAAATCTTCAAACGCGGCTCCGTGATTCGCTTTGCACACACAAGCTTCAAGTGGGCGAACCTCGCCGCGCATAACGCTGGCGTGACGGTAGTCATCGTCGGACTCTCCACAGACGCCAACAAAAAGCGCCAGCTCCAAGTTTTGAATCGAAGTGGTGAGGTCACCGTACGCGAGGCGATGAATATCACGCCCTATCTCACTGTTGGCGAGAACATCGTCGTGCAAGGACAACGCGCAAACCTCTCAGGTTTGCCCGATATGTCCTTCGGTAACATGCCCATTGATGACGGAAATCTTTTGCTTTCGGCAGATGAAACCTCATCGCTGGGATTGAGTAAAGAAGATGAAAAGGAATTTATTCGGCGCATCTACGGCTCTCAAGAGTTCGTTCAGGGCATAGTTCGCAATTGCCTCTGGATCACCGATGGCAGTCTGGCTAGAGCGCAGAGCATCGCTGCGATCCGTGCACGCATTGATCGCGTCCGCGACATGCGGAGCAAAAGCAAAGATGCGGGTACGAGAGAAATGGCGTTGCGGGCACATCAGTTCCGCGAGATGCGAGTTGGCAAAATGAGAACCATCGTCGTCCCGATTCACACCAGCGAGAATAGGACGTATCTCCCCATCGGCTGCCTGGATCAGGGCGCTGTCGTTTCTAACGCCGCGTGCGCTCTTTACGATGCACCGTTGTGGAGTATGGCGCTGATCGCAAGCCGCTTGCATCTGATCTGGATTGCGACGGTCTGCGGCAAGTTAGAGACGCGTTACCGCTACTCAGTTACCCTGGGCTGGAACACGTTTCCAGTTCCGACACTGACCGAAAAGAACAAAATTGATCTCACGCTCTGCGCTGAGGAGATCTTGCTGGCTCGAGAGCATCATTTTCCGGCGACCGTCGCTGATCTCTATGACCCCGACGCCATGCCCCCGGACCTGCGCGCTGCGCATGATCGCAATGACGAGGTGCTGGAGCGCATCTACATCGGCCGTCGCTTCAAGAACGATACGGAGCGGCTGGAAAAATTGTTCGACCTCTACACCCAAATGATTGCTGTGGCTTCACCGGCCAAATTCAAGAAGCGCAAGGCGGGAGCCAACGCATGAGCGACGAGATCAAATCCGTACCGTCCGTTTCTGTCACTTACGCCAGCAACGGCGCATCGACCAAGGCGAATGCCTTCGGCATGCGGCCGATGCAGGAACGGGCCTACGAGAAGCGGGGCGAGCAGTACCTCCTCATCAAGTCGCCGCCAGCGTCCGGCAAGAGTCGCGCCCTCATGTTCATTGCGCTCGACAAATTGGAAAACCAAGGATTGAAGCAGGTGATCATTGTCGTCCCGGAGAGGTCCATTGGGGCGAGCTTCAACAATGAGCCGCTGTCCAAGTACGGCTTCTGGTCGGACTGGCAGGTAGAACCGAAGTGGAACCTTTGTAACGCGCCGGGTGATGACAACGGCGGCAAGGTTAAGGCGCTGGGAGCATTCCTTGAAAGCGCCGACCGGGTGCTGGTCTGCACCCACGCGACATTCCGTTTTGCAGTCGATGCCTACGGTATCGAGGCGTTCGACGACCGCCTGATCGCAGTCGATGAGTTTCACCACGTTTCGTCCAACCCTGACAACAAGCTCGGCATGCATTTGGCTCAGTTCATCGCACGAGGCAAGACACACATCGTCGCTATGACCGGCTCGTACTTCCGGGGTGACGCCGAGGCTGTGTTATCGCCATCCGACGAAGTCAAGTTCGACGTCGTGACGTACACCTATTATGAACAACTGAATGGCTACGAATACCTGAAGCAACTCGACATCGGTTACTTCTTCTATGACGGCCCTTACGCCGATGACATCCTCGAAGTTCTTAATCCTGCAGAGAAAACCATCATCCATATTCCCAACGTTAATTCTCGTGAAAGCACGAAGGACAAGTTGAAGGAAGTGGAGCACATTGTCAATGCGCTTGGCGAGTGGCAGGGAATCGATGAAGCGACTGGCTTTCAGCTTGTCAAACGCCCCGATGGCCGTGTCCTTCGTATCGCGGACCTCGTGGATGATGATGTCAACAAACGCGATCGTGTATCCACGGCTCTCAAAGACCCGGCGCAAAAGGACAACCGCGACCATGTGGACATCATCATTGCGCTCGGCATGGCAAAAGAGGGATTCGACTGGATTTGGTGTGAACACGCATTGACCGTCGGCTATCGGGCCAGCCTCACCGAGATTGTTCAAATCATCGGGCGAGCGATACGCGACGCGCCGGGAAAAACACGCGCACGCTTCACCAACCTGATTGCGCAGCCAGACGCTTCTGAGGTAGCTGTCACCGAGGCCGTGAATGACACGTTAAAGGCCATCGCCGCGAGTCTGCTCATGGAGCAGGTCTTAGCTCCACGCTTCGAGTTCAAACCGAAGAATGCTGACAGTGGGCCGACACCGGGATTCGACTATGGCGACGGCGGGTACGACCCGGGAAAGACCAATGTCGGCGTCAATCCTGAGACCGGAAAAGTCCAGATTGAGATCAATGGTTTGATCGAACCGAAGAGTAAAGAGGCGACGCGTATCTGCCAGGAAGATCTAAACGAGGTGATCGCCACCTTTATCCAGGACAAGATCGCCATTGAGCGAGGCTTGTTCGACGATGAGCTCGTGCCTGAAGAATTGACGCAAGTCCGTCTGGGCAAGATCATCAAGGACAAGTACCCAGATCTTGATACTGAAGATCAAGAAGCCGTGCGTCAGCACGCGATCGCCGCTTTGAGTCTGACTCAACAGGCAAAGAAGATTGTCAGCGAAGACGAAGGCGACAGCGATTCACCCAACACTGCTTTGATCGACGGTTTGCGCAGATTTGCGATGGACGTACGCGAACTAGATATTGACCTTATTGATCGCATCAACCCGTTCGGCGAGGCCTACGCCATCCTCGCCAAGACCATGAGTGAAGACAGCCTCAAACAAGTCGCGGCCGCAATCTCCGCCAAACGCACGACGATAGCGCCCGACGAGGCGAAGGAACTAGCCGTGCGCGCTCGGCAATTCAAGACGGAGCGTGGCCGGCTTCCGGCGCTGGATTCTCAGGATGCATGGGAGCGTCGCATGGCCGAGGGCGCATCCGCCTTCATGCGATTCAAAAGTGAAGGCCGCTATGAGTGACCTCGATCTCGACGCGTTGGCAGATGACCTGGCAGACTTCGCGGCCCCAGAGAAGAAGGGCGGACGGCCAGCCGTCGAAGAGCGAGTAATCGCTGGTTTCGAGGAGATACAGCGATTTTATGAGCAACACGGACGAGCGCCTCAGCACGGCGAGGACCGCGACATCTTCGAGCGGCTCAACGCCGTGCGCCTTGATCGCCTGCGCGCATTGCCGGAATACCTTGTGCTGCTGGAGCCGCTGGACCACCATGGTTTGCTTGCCGGTGGGCCGACGGTCGTCACGTCACCAGAGAATGTCGACCTCGACGCGTTGGCTGCCGAACTCGGCGACTTGGCTGCAGACGGTGACATCACCACGCTGCGTCACGTCCGTACCAGCGCCGAGAAGCGCATTGCCGAGGAGATCGCTGACCGCAAACCTTGTGAGGACTTCGAAACCTTTCAGCCGTTGTTCGAGCGCGTGCAAACGGAAGTAAGGACGGGCTTACGCCAGTCGCGGCCCATCGTTGCCGGCGAGCGGGGGATTGAATCGGGAGACTTCTTTGTGCTCGACGGCATCACGCTTTATGTCGCCGAGGTCGGTGAGCCGCTGAAAACGACCGCCGGGGAAGTGGATCGCCGCCTCCGTCTTATTTTCGCGACCGGTACTGAAAGCAATTTATTGCTTCGCTCTCTGCAACGTGCGTTTTACGACGATCCTGCTGCGCGCAGACTGGTCTCGCCCGACAGCGGACAACTTTCATTCGGCGGCGAACTTGAAGCCGACGACGTGGAAAGTGGCACTATCTACGTACTGCGTTCGATGTCAACTGAACCTTACATATTGGAACATAAAGACCTAATACATAAGATCGGCGTGACCGGTGGTCGAGTCGAGACTCGCATTGCAAACGCTCAGCATGAAACCACTTATCTACTGGCGAAAGTCGAAGTAGTTGCCACCTACAAATTGGCGGGCATCAATCGCGTCCGCATGGAAAATCTGTTCCACAGACTGTTCGCAGCGGCGCGATTGGACATCACTATCAACGATCGTTTCGGGCATCCCGTTCAGCCAGAAGAGTGGTACCTCGTGCCGCTATTCGTCATTGACGAAGCTGTTTTGCGCATAAAAGATGGCAGCATCACGGACTACATCTACGATCCCGGTGCTGCAAAGTTGATGAGAGCGAAGAGGAGTCGCAGCGCTTGATTTACTGCAGCCATCAGGAATTGTTGACGATGACGGACAAAAGTCGGTGAAGGACGAATTCGCTTAGCCACAAGCGCTTCGAGTGGGAAAAGAAGGTTCAACGATGCTGGATTGAAAGCAATGAGGTGGTTGGTCGCAGTCGGTTCATTGCCTGAAAATCTTCTTCTTCATCTCAGAGAAGAAATGCGTGCTCGAGTACTCGACGATAAGAAGAGTGGTCAACAGCGAGTGAATGAGTTGTTCCGTCTCGTTCAGCGAAGGCGGGTCGCAAGGGAGATGCTCTTGGCCGTGGCTCATCAAGATGACGGTCATGAGCGAGCTCGCGATGCTCGGCTGCATCTTCGGAAGGAAGGAATTCTTGTTCTCGGGCATTAAGGGAACACCCGCGAATCGCGAGAGAACTTGAGCTGGATGCACCGCCAAAAGGTTCGTGGATCTCGTGCCAAGACGTCCCCTCAAATGCGGGCTCGTATCCGTCGATGGAGATTTGCGGGACGATCTGGCGAAATGCGACAAGCGGTGAGAAAATCGCAACGGGTCCCTCAAGCTACTGATTGACAGTCGCGCCGACCCTTCCGTTTCGCCGGAAGATTAAACAAAGATCCCCGCCTCATGAGCACTTCGCGAGAGTCGCGAGAGTTGGTGAACATGGCGTTTAATGAAGAGCTTCTGCACCAAGCATCACGAATCGTCCACTCCGTCGCGCTATGCCTCGCAGACTACGTGGACAGTGGAGTACCCATAGACAGTTCCGAGTGTTCGGAACTGTCGGGCCAGTTGGAGCTCGAAGTCCATGTCATCCGGGACGTGAACGGAGGGCGAGCGTGAAGGTGAACCGTGGAGTGACAGCGCTATCAGAGATCGGGCTTCTCTAAAGCCAAACCGAAAAGTACTCTGTGTCTTCCAGTAATTGGATCGAAGCTAGCTGTACGTTTGGAAGATGTGTTGTGATCTTCCATTTGTCGGAACGCCCCCTTCGAGGGCTACGTACATCGATGATCACGCGATCCCGTTTCGACTAGAGGCGTGGAAGGAGGAGATCCCGTCCCCGATCGATACGTGGCCCTCGTCGCTTGATCACCTGCCTGCTTCTCGAACCATTCAGGGCGAAGATTCCGGCTTGCGTGAAATCACGCGACGCGACGTCTTCAATGTGCTGAGCCTTGCCGCAACCGAGTTGGAGGTTTTGCGGGGTTACGTCGCGAGCGCCGTCTGGGGATCGGGGACGATCGACTCCTTCCGGAAACAGACCTTCAAAGCCCTGGGGCAGATTACCGACGACAAGGGCCTCATTATCAACAACGATTTGCGTAACGATATTGGAGCGAACCTCCGCTCTGCAATCATTGCGGCGCGTCGAGATCCAGTTGAAGCCTTTCGGAGACTTCATGGTGATGACGGGCAAAACGGCTTCGTTGAAGGTGCGGCGGGGCAAAATCGAATACCCCAACTCGGTCCTTCCTTCGGTACGAAGGTTCTCTATTTCGGCGCCTACGAGAAGCGGGATAGTGGACTGCTGCGCCCTCTGATCGTGGACAGAAACGTCATTCACGCCCTAAACGATCTGTGCCCTTCGATGGACTTCGACTTGCCGCCCACAGCCGATCAATACCGCAGTTATCTCGAACTGTGTCACCGCTGGGCAGACCAGTGGGGAACTGACCCCGATGTTGTCGAGCGACTTTTATTCGCGTATGGAAAGAACAAAGAGGACCCGGAAGTTAGAAAATATTTGGCAGACACAAAACCGTGACGCGAGTTGAATTGATGCCGATGCGAAACGAACTAGCGGGACTTTTGACTGAATGGGGGGTAGTGCATCAACGCTGGCAAATTAAGAGACTTGCATATCGAATATGACTGGGGCGGAATACCTCGAGTTTCGGCTGCGCCACCTATCGGACGAGTTGTCTCGTCTTGCAACCGAAGTGGAGTTCGATGCTGAGGATCCGTGGCGATATGTACGAGACGCCGCTGCGTTGTTAGAGCGGTTCTTGAAAAGCTGCGCACTGCGAAGGCCGCCATCCGACCGCAAGCTTTACAACCTAATTGAAGCTTTAGAGTTCGACGGCGTCGACGAAACGATTCGTAGCGACTTGCACGCCGTTCGTGTTGCAGCTAATGCGGGTAAACACGACTCGAGCCGCTACCTAACAATCATCGACGGAGTTCAACTCGTGGCGGCGGCGACGTCAGCCGTCGTATCCCTCGTCGCGTCAGGCATTCCTGAGCTTTCCAATCAATATCGGGCTGAGTACCGTCGGCAGTACATCATCGGCGTGTACGATCACTTCGCTTCCGGAGAAACAGAATTTGCAGTGTTTCTCGCTGCGTATCCGCCGCAGCCCACTGACCATATTGGATACGGTCCTCCCATCATTGAATCCTTCCAATGTCAATACAGTGCTGAAAACGCGATACGCGATGCGTTGGAACGAACGGGCAGAGCTGTGTTCAATGGCGGCGTATCGAAAGACGTTGAAACCGCCCTCCGACAGGACGACGAGTTCGCTTTCGCCTGGCTCTGGGAGGGAGGGCACCAGGACCTCGTAGCGGCCTTCGCTCCGCATCAGCATTTGATGGATCTAATTCCAGGTCTCTTACGCGGAGACCACTTTGAGTCGGTGTTGTCGAGCACAATCTCAGCTGCGGTTGAGGTAGCGAGGCCATTCGAATGGGCCGATTTGATATTGAAGACTTCTGCGGATTACGGAATTTCAAGGCAAGGCACTCACACTCTGCCAATCGCAGAAGCGGTGGCGGAGCTTGTGGCAAGCGTTTCTGAGGAGGTCGTTCTTGGGGGTCCGCGGTGGTTTGACGCAGCAAGATTCAATCTCTTGATGGACGACGCGATTGTTGTAAGTAATAAAATTCCTGTCGCTGTTCTTGCAGACGGCACATTGGCAGTGCTACTTCAAACGCACGGTCATGGTGTCACTCTTCACGTAATGGAGGATCGTGACATGGTCCGACCGAAGGATCCACTACCTCCGGGAATTTAATTTCCAGCGTTCGCGTTGCCTCGTTAGTACGTATAGGCCCTTTCATCACACTTCGCCTTTCCAGCCTCTTGTAATGAAAATTTCTCGTGCCCGAGGACGGCGTGCGCGAAGCGCCAAGCCGGCCGCTCGAGCTGACTGAGTGACCATTAATTCTCACGAACCGAATTCCTAAGTCTGCCCTGGAAGGGCCAGTTTGTATTGTGGCCTTGCAATATGGCTTAAGGCTTCCCTCAGACTTGCACAGTGGTCAATATCGTCAACGCGCTCGTGCTACAGGTCAAGTCCAAAATCTTGGTTGGGCGGCTCCAGAAGGTCGTCGCCGGAAAATACAGATGCAGCCTTCGCCGGTGGCGCCTCAACCACTGTGAGCATGTCGGCCCTCTGGGCGGCACCCAGGACACGACGTCGCTGAGCCTCTTGTTCGTGGTTAACGGTTGCATCGTCGAGGATGGTGTCAGGGTTGTCAATGCCCCATCGATCAACGTAAGCCGCGCCGGTGGCAACTTCCAGTACCCACCGCTCGTAGGGTCCGCTGGCGGCAGGAGCATCGCCGAAGTCCTGGACCCATGTTTCACCGCGTTCAATAGCAATGGTGGCGAGCTCGCGTGCACGCTGCTCGATGGCGTCGGCGCGATCGTTTAGTGCGAGCACGATGTCGGGGTCGGTGATCCCGCTCGGCCGGGGAAAGATGCCGGCGACGAGTTCACTCGCCGGTGGGCTGGGGTAGCCCACGCCGGTGACGTAGCGATCGATGCGGTGGTGTAAGACGCTAGCGATGTCGTCGGCGTCGTCGAACGAACGACCCGCGACCAGCATCGGTAGTTCGGTGTCAATATTGAATCCGCGACTCTCCGAGTTCCGTAACTGCGCGAGCAGCGCTGTGTACGCGGGGGAGGCCTTGGCCTGGGCGAGTTCGGCGTCGCTGAGTCCCGACTCGTTAAATATTGTCTCCCAGCGTCCACCGTCGGCCATGGTGACAATGGTGTCGTATTCGGCGACGAGTGCGGCGATCGACTGGGTCTGGGACCGACGGATCATGTCGGTTGCCGACACGTCGGCCCCCTCGTGGCGCAGTACTCCGGCGAGGACTTCCAGAGCACTCGGGATCGGGTTTAGCCCGTCGTGGCCGGTTGAGGGATCAGGGTCGTAGTGGGTGTCCACGTAGAGATGGTTGGAGTGAGATCCTCGTGTCAGGGTCACGTACAGCACTTCGCGAGTGGTGGTGGGACTGGCGAACGCGTGCGCGCTGTCCACGGTGCGTCCTTGGGCGCGATGCGCCGTCGAGGCGTACGCCAGTTCAACGTTCTCGGCGACGTAACTGGCCGGCAAGACGACCGTACCGTGTCCACTCACTCGAGTGACGGTTATCGAACCATCGGCGTGCGTCGCCGAAACGGTCCATACGTCACCGTTCTTGACCCAGCCCGTGTCCGTTGAAAGACGTCGGTTGTTCTCACGCGTCACCACGAGGTCATTGACGCCGGCCGTCATGGCCCCAGCGACGTCAATCCCTTCCTCGATGACTTCGCCACTGGCGACACGCTGCGCGCGGGCGCGAGCATTGAGTTCGTTGACGGTCGCGGTGTCGCTCGCCAGCATCAACGAGTGCAGGCCACGATTGGTGTCGCTCTTCCACGCGGTGTAGAGCGCGTCGAGCATGTCGTCACGAGTTCCGTCAGTGATCCGCCCGTGCGTCGCGTACGTGGCCAACGCCGAACTAGAGCCGTTGCGGACCTCGAGACTGGCCTGCTTCTCCCACGCCGCCTTGAAGCGGCGAACGTCCGCGAGGGTCGCGGCACCGTCACCCCGGTCACGTACGAGGGTGCGAAACATTCCCCCGGCGTCCACGCTGGAGAGTTGCGCCCAGTCACCGACGAGGACGACCTTGGCCCGCGCGTCGAGCGCGGCCGACATCAGTTCATCGAGCGCGAAAGTGGAAGCCAAACTGGCCTCGTCGACGACAACCAGTTGACCTGTGCGAAGACTCCAGCGAGCGAGTGTTTCCTCACGTTGGCGAATGCTCTGGGCGAGCGCGGGACTCGGTACTCGGCCATTGCGTTCGATGAGCCGGACCTTTTCGCGCAACTGCTCGAGTTCGCGAAAGCGCTGGCCGTGCTGGCGGTGCTCGTAGAGCCATTTGGCGAGATTGTCAGTGTCGATGCCC
>Ga0207933_1001220_pt1 | contig 20486 bp, 23 predicted proteins | sample NGESurdeep092012_4_FD_184488 | JGI IMG/M metagenome (GOLD analysis project Ga0207933, IMG submission 184488) | Arctic peat soil microbial communities from Barrow, Alaska - NGEE Surface sample F53-3 deep-092012 (SPAdes) | ecosystem: Environmental > Terrestrial > Soil > Wetlands > Peat ...
CTCCGGCGCGTGCCGGAGCGGTGCGGGCAGACCGCCGAGAAACTCCGGCGTGTGCCGGAAGGGTTCGGGACGTGCCGGAGAACCTCGGATATGTCGCGGCGGAATTCGGGCAGTTGACGGAGAATGTCGGGCGTGTGCCAGCGGAGCGCGGCGGGATGACGGAGGAAGTCCGGCAGTTGTATTTGATTATCCTCTTTGCCCTCATGCGATGAGTGCATTTTTCGACAGCGGCGGGCGGGCGTCAAGGTTATTTCTTGATTTTAATCTTTCGCCAGTTTCACGAAATTTTTCAGCAGTTGCAGGCCGACCTTCTGGCTTTTTTCCGGGTGAAATTGCGTGGCGAAAACATTGTCGCGCCAGACGGACGACGCAAAGGTGTCGCCGTAATCCGTGCGCGTGGCGATGATGGATTTGTCCACGGGCTTCGGGAAAAAGCTGTGGACGAAATAAACGTAGCTGCCGTTTTCAATTCCTTGAAACAGCGGGCAATCTGTTTTCGCAATCTCGATCTGGTTCCAGCCAATCTGCGGGATTTTCAGTCCGGTTCTTTCCGTGAAGCGGACGACGCTGCCGGAAAAAACTCCGAGGCCGGCGGCGCAGGAATTGAATTCCTCGCTCCGTTCAAACAGCGCCTGGTAGCCAACGCAGATGCCGAGAAACGGCTTGCCGGTCTGGATGAAGCCGCGCGCGGCTTCGAGCAAATGCTGTTTGCGCAGGGCGTTGATGCAGTCATCGAACGCGCCCACGCCGGGCAGAACCATCGCCGCCGCGTCGCCGATCTCGCGCGGTGTCTGGGCGACGCGCACGGACGCGCCGACCTTGAGCAGCGATTTGTGGACGCTGCGCAGGTTGCCGGAGCCGTAGTCGAGCAATGCGATCACCAAGAAATTAAAAATGAAAAATTCAAAATGTAAAATGCGGATTTAGCGGTTGTTCTTTCGGGGCTTACGGATTGCTTTTTCTGACTTTAACAATTGCCGGATAAGCAGGATGTGCAGCTTGTCCTTGTCGCGCGCTGCGATTTCTTTGCTTTTGCAAATCCGTTCCAACGGCAAGACTGGAATTGTCTGGCCGTGAAACGGCAGTTTTTTTGCCGCGCCAAATTCTTTTTCAAAACTTTTCAAACCGCCGATTTCGTAAATAAAGTCCACGGGCGTTTCGTCGCTCAAATAAACCTTGTTCGGGCTTTGTATCGTAGCTTTCAGTTTCCGGCACAGATTGATGACGCGGATGTATTGTCGCGACGGCAGGCCGATCCACACGTCCACGTCAACGGTCGTCGCCAGCACGCCTTGAAGGTTGGCGGCGGACATACCGACGAGCATGAATTTTATGCGCTCCGCTTTGAGCGCGGCGAACAGTTGAACAAGCGGAGATGATTTTGGACCAGTTGCCATCGTTCTTCGGGGGTTGCGGCCAGGCCGAGCGCGTGAACGGATTTTTCGCCGTCGCTCATGCCGCGGACGCGCTTCAAGCGCGCGAACATTTTGGCCGCGCGCTGCGGCAAGGGCGTCAGGGCTTTCGTCTTCCGTTTCACGCGGACAACATATCAGGCCGCATTGCGAATTCACGCTTTGTTTTCAAACTTTTCCGGCAAAAAAACTTTTACTCGAAATAATTCCGTGTTATTTCAACGCGCAATGGACAATCAACCGGCGACGAGTTCTTCCCGAAATGTTCTGGTTCGTCTCTGGCCGTGGCTGGTGGTTCTGGCGGTTCTTCTTTTCGTCGGTTTTATCCGCGTGCGTCTGCTGGAAATGCCGCTGGAGCGCGACGAGGGCGAATACGCCTACGCCGGGCAGTTGATTTTGCAGGGAATTCCGCCCTACGAACTGGCCTACAACATGAAATTGCCGGGGACGTATTATGCCTACGCCGCCGGCATGGCGGTTTTCGGCCCAACGATCAAGGGGGTTCACCTGACCTTGCTGGCGGCCAACAGCATGACGATCATTTTGATGTTTCTACTGGGGCGGAAACTTTTTGGAGACATCGGCGGTCTGGTAACCTGTGCGAGTTATGGAATAGTGTCGATGAGTCCGTCAGTTGTGGGACTGGCGGCACACGCGACGCACTTTGTGGTTTTGTTCGCGGTGCCGGCCACGATGCTGCTGCTGAAGGCGAACGAAGCCAACAGGCGCGGTATTTTGTTCTTCAGCGGACTGCTTTACGGCATTGCATTTTTGATGACGGAAGTGTAAAGATAACGCACAAGATGGTTTTGCATGGATTTTAAGCGGTTCGCCATATTTCATTTTGCCCAAGCCCCCGGCACTCTGCGCTTCCCAAGTATCGGCGCAATGGCATCCTGCCATTTCCGATAGCCGCTTATTTTCAGCCGTTCCGGTTCCGGGCCTTTGGCCGTCCGCTTTGGTGTTTTTGGTTTGCTCATAAATCGAATTTCGTTTTCAGCCATTCATAAACCGACTTTTGCTCGTCTTGTCCTGCCCGCCTGATTTGCGATAGCAACCAAATCGCCGGCGGTTTTACATTGGTTATATTTTTTGCGCCTTGATTGCAGGTCGAACAAAGTGCCCGAAGATTTGAAAGTTCGTCTTTTCCGCCAAGGCTTTTATCTATGATGTGGCCGATATGCAGGCGCACTTTCCGGCCTGTGTCCGGGTCAATCTCGCCGGGACACTTGCCGCACATTTGGCAGGTGAATCCGTTGCGGTCTAAAACTTCGGCGCGGAGCTTGGCAGAAATCGGTCGAGAAAATGACACCGCTGACTTTTCCGGCGGTTTTTCGGTCAACACATATTGTCCCGGCTTCAAATCGGCGCGGTCATTATGCGTTACAATCGGCCAATGGTCATCATCGCGCAATTCTCGCAATCGTCTCGCCCACTCGCTGACATTTACGCCAATAGCATCGCGTATTTGTAGCGACGTGACTACGCGGCCAATGTTTGCAAGCAAGAATTGGCGAATCCGTTCTTTTGAACCGGGCTTACGCATTTTGTGTGTCCTTGTTTTAAGGTTTCCAGATGTTTAAGCAACTGTTTTCCGATTAGCTGCATATACGCTGGCGGGATTGCCTCATTCATTTCGTCTTTGGTCATCCAATCAATTCCCATAGCGTCTTTGGCCGCTTCTACGGTGCAATTTCCGCCGCCGTTGACGGATACGAAATCAATCATGTCATTGGTTTTGCCATATTGAGATTTTCGCTTGTCGAAAGTGTGGCAGCGCGGATGTTTTTTGTGCGGCGGCGCGATGATTGGAAAATTTGCCTCGAATAAACGGTGGCGCAATACGCGCAAACCCTTGAACATCGTGCCGCAAAGCACGACAGGATTAAGCAGCGGCGCGCCGTCAACATTTTCAATGCAGTAAGGCTTCCCGGTTTTAATTAGCATTTCGCGCACAGGCTCAATCAGGCGCGGCCATTCGTGGCCATTACCGTTCCGCTTGGCGAGATCGGAATACGATTGGCACGGCGGCGAAGCGTGGATTGCGTCAAACGATTTCAAAAATTTCATGTCGAGATTCATCGCGTCGGCCTGAATAAATTCAAATGGAAAATGAGGCTGCGGGTCTATGTCCACGCCGACAACTTCAAATCCGGCGCGGTGGTAGCCAACCGCAACACCGCCCGCGCAGCAAAATAAATCTAGCAATCGTGGTTTCATGTCGGCATTACAAGACGTTTGCCTAAAGCGCCCTGCATGGCAAGCACAGTCCGCTCGCCGTCATTCAGGTTGCGGGTATTCCAACGGAAATCAAATTCGCCAACGTAGCGGTGTAAATGTTCTTTGCTGACCGCATGGTAGATTCCCATGATACCGCGCTTCAAAATTGCGAATGAGCTTTCCGCCGTGTTCGTTGAAACCGCGCCGTCCGCATACTGCTTTGTGCCGTGATTCACGAAATGATGTCCGCCGCTGAAATCTTTTCCAACGCCGCGATAGGCAGGCCACTCATCCGTCATAATCGTTGCACTCCTGTCAACGCACTCGCGGATTGCACCCTTCAAAGTTTTGCCGCTCACGTTCGCCACAACGCGCCGACGGATGTTTCCGCCGCGTTCAACCATTCCGAAAACAGGAATCTTTTTCGTGCCACGTCCGGGCTTGTGGTAGCCAGTCCCGAAGCGCGGCTTGCCGCCAACATACGTTTCATCGCACTCGACAATGCCAGCCAACTTTGGCGCATTGCCGTCTTCCGTCATGGCGAGCCGGATGCGGTGCATTAAAAACAAGGCGGACGGATAACTGATTTGGCATTGCCGTTTGATTTCCAACGCGCTCACGCCCTTCTTTGAAGTTGCCGACCGCCACATGGCATAGACCCAATGGCGCAACGGGATTCGGGATTCTTCCATGACCGTGCCGACACGGATTGTGAACTGCTTTTTGCAACCGTGGCAACGCCACAGAAACCGCTTGCTGCGCTCGCCCGTCACGGCGTCCTTAATCTGGCTGACATTTGTGGACTGGCAATGCGGGCAACACGGTTTGCCGCTCCATATTTTCCGCTCTAAAAATTCAACCGCCGCCAATTCATCCGCGCAAGCCAGCGGGATTTCTTTGATGATTTCCGACTTCGCCATGTTGCTTGATTCGCTGTTAATCTTCATGCCACTACATTAAACTTTACGCACTAATTTGTCAACTGGAAATCGCATTTATTTTCACTTGTTTTGCAGCGGATTACAGGCAGATTTGAGACGTGAAAGAACCCAATTCGGACAAAGCCCTTACTGGTGAAGCCAATCCGATGCCGCCGACAGTAATCGAAGCAGGAGATACAGGAGCAGAGCCGCTAAAGGAGGAGCCGCAACCCACACAACCAACTTCAATCCCAACGGCACATCGCTGGCGGCGTTTTTGGGGCTACTTTGCGAAGGTTGTTGCAACCCTTTTTGGCGTAGGTTCAACAATTCTTTTTCTTTTAGCGTTATGGGATTCATATCGTCCTAAAATTACAATTACACCGGGTGTTGCGCTCAACGCGAAATCCCCTTTCGGAACACTTTTTATCATTCAGAACCAGGGGTCTTTGCCGATTTCGCATATTACATACCGCACGCGATTGACATCCATTCCGATACCCGGAACGACAAACCAATTGAGCACTTCGGAGCAAAATGCCAGCGTCGTTCCCCAAATGAAATCCTTGGAGTCGTATGCTTTTTCCATCCGTTATATCCAAGTTCAATTCCCAAACCCTACTAATACTCCCTCTACCAATAAAGACATGGCAGTCAACACGGTTCAATGTATTGGATTCACTCTCTCGTTTGATGTTAGCTATAACCCTAAATTTTTCGGCAAGAGGACTGACACCCTCTTTTTCTATGGGGTGCAGGATATGGATGGAAATTGGCAATGGTTTCCAACTGGCCACCAAAGTATCTTCGCGCAAACCATAGACACCAATTTGATTCAAAGCTTGCCCAGTCCTCTGCCCGCTGCAATCCCGACGAATGGCGGTTTTCAGGTTCATACGAATCAAACTAAACCAACATGAAAACGGTGTAAAGCCATGAAATTTCAAATCAGGTCTTTTTCTCATAAATCACCTGTGCGTTATCTTTATACTTCCGTTTGATGAAACAACAGGGCGTGTGCTTTGGCGTTTTCGGCGGGGCTTTTCTCATCTGGCAGGCCGTGCAGGGCAGGTCTCTCTTTTCGCCGGATTTTGCTAAAAAAATTTCCGTCTTCAGTTTGGGAATGATTTTGCCATTCGCTTTGACCTGCCTGGTGATGGCGCTGTCGGGAGTTTTTTCCGAGTTTTGGTTCTGGACTTTCACTTACGCCAAATCCTATGCGACGGTCATGCCATTGCCGGAGGGAGTCCGCATTCTGGGCGTTTCCGTGAGCACGACGTTTGATTTATGCCTCGGATTTTGGGTGATGATGGCGGTTGGATTGCCGTGCGCCTTTTTCAACAGGAGCATGAGAAATCGGGCGGCATTCGTGCTGTTCTTTTATCTTTGTTCGTTTTTAGGCGTGTGCATCGGGCTCTATTTTCGCCCGCACTATTTCATTCTGATGGTTCCCGCCTTTGCGCTGGTTCAAGGCATGGCGGTCGTTTCGATGCAGCAAGCCCTGCGGTTCAAATTGTTTGAAAATGTCTGGAAAAGCCTGCCTGTTATTTTGTTTGCCACCGTTCTTTCCTGGTTCGTTTTCTACCAAAGCATGGTTTATTTCCAAATGTCTCCAGTCCAGGTCATTGAAAATCTCTACAGTTGGAATCCATTTGTCGAATCGCTGACCGTCGCCAAATACATCCGGGAACACTCCCCTGAAAACGCGCGGATCGCGGTCATTGGTTCGGAGCCGCAGATTTATTTCTACGCTCGACGCCATTCCGCCACGGGCTACATTTACACCTACGCGCTGATGGAAGCGCAGCCAAACGCGCTGAAGATGCAGCACCAGATGATGCAGGAAATTGAGGCCGTCAAACCCGAATATCTGGTGTATGTCTCCTATGGATTTTCGTGGAATTTCCGTTCCGGCTCGGATCGCGCGATCCTGCAATGGTTCAACGAATATGCCGGGCGCCTTTACCAAAAAGTCGGGATCGTTCAACTGTATTCCGGCGGCACCACCGAAGACGCCTGGGGCGAAGCGGCTGAAAAAATGCCAACGCCCGGTGGAAATTACATCGCCATCTATCAATTAAAGTCCGATCTGCCGGAGGCCGCCGTCAAGTCAAACTAGGCCGGGACATCCTGCAATTCCTTTTCCGTCTTCAACCGCAACTGCCCGCACGCCGCGTCAATGTCGTGTCCCTTTTCCCGGCGCAACGTCGCAATGACTTTTTCCTTTTCGAGTGCGGCAAGAAAATGTTCGCAAACGTCTTCGTCAGGACGCTCCCACGGCAGCCCCTCGACTTTGTTATAGGGAATCAAATTCACCTTCGCGTAAAGCTTGCGCGCGAGCGCGGCCAGCGGCCTGGTCTCCGCGATGGAATCGTTCATGCCCGCGATCAAAATGTATTCCAGCGTGATCATGCGGCCTTTTTCGTGCTGATATTCCTCGCAGGCGTTGATCAGTTCCTTGAGCGGATACTTGCGGTTGACGGGCATGATTTTGTTGCGCGTCTCGTCCGTCGCGCCGTGGAGTGAAATGGCGAGGCGAAATTGCATCGGCTCTTTGGCGAGCCTGCGGATTTGCGGCGCGAGTCCGCTCGTGGAGATCGTGATTTTCCGTGCGCCGATGCCGCCGCCCCACGGCGCGTTCAGGATTTTCAGCGCCTTGAGCAACGCGTCGTAATTCGCCAGCGGCTCGCCCATGCCCATGACGACGATGTTGTTGACGACGCGATTTTCAGTTGGTTCAAGACTTTTTTCTTTGGGTTGTGCAATGTGCCAGCGTTCGACGGACATAATCTGATCTACAATTTCATCCGGCGCGAGGTTGCGTTTCCAGCCATCCAACCCGCTCGCGCAGAATTTGCAGCCGTAGGCGCAGCCGACTTGCGTGGAAATGCAGAGCGTGTGGCGGTCGCTCGCCTCGCCGTAAAGCGCGGGAGTGGCCGGAATCAAAACGCTTTCGATGAGCGAATGGTCGTGCAGCCGCCAGAGAAATTTTTGCGTAGTGTCGTGCGAGCCTTGCTTGCGGACGAGTTCAAGCGTTTGCAGCGAAAAATCCCCGCGCAGTTTTTCGCGCAACGCTTTTGGCAGGTTCGTCATCGCGTCCCAATTCACGGCGTGCCGGACGTAAAGCCAGTCGAGCAGTTGCGTCACGCGATAAGCGGGCTGCTCCCAAGTTTTGAATCGGGCTTCCAGTTCCTCGCGCGTCAATGATTTGATGTCGGACAGCACGGCGTCAAAGTAGAGGGCGCTGGGCGGAAAACCAAGTTAATCAACCCCGGGTTTTACACATTGTTGCAGGCGTTGCAAATCAGCCAGATCATCGGCCGAATAGGGTGGCCAAAAAACACCCTGGAAGATTTTAGGCGACTTCCAATGCCAGAGTTCAACATGTCCATCGGCAAAAGACAGGTTGGCACCTTGCTGATGGCGCTCGGCAGGCAGGTCGAGCCAGTAATCGGCATAAAAACTGTCCGAAGAAAAAATGCCAAAGGTTGCATCCCAAATATCCTGCTCATGGGTGTCAATAAAGACGAATAAATCGGAGGGTGACGGCTGGACAATCTGGGTGAATTTCCAATAAGTGCTCGTGGCATCCCTGCACGCGAGACTGATGTCCATGCAATAACTGCGTGTCCGCAGCAAATTGGGATGTCCCTCCACGGTCGAATGGTCGGATGGACAATGATAAATTTCAGGCGATTTGTTGTAAGGAAATATGAGACCCGATTCGACATCATTCAAGTTTGCATCTTCAGGCGCTATGCCCGGACACCAGGAATTGATATTTGTGACCGTAGTGGGTGAATTTGTTGAACTTGGTGCTGCCACAAAGCCGCCAACTTGGTTCGGCGGCAAAAAATCATTGTTGTCGTCGGAGTAAAGATGGCAGCACTCTTCGAGTTGTTTGAGATTATTATTGCAGACAATGGTCTGTGCGCGACTTTTTGCCTGGGACAAGGCGGGCAGCAGCATCGCCGCCAGAATTGCGATGACGGCAATGACGACAAGCAATTCAACAAGGGTGAAACCATGTGAAGGAAATTTCTCCCTGCGGACAACCTGGCTTTCACTGCGAGCTTTCATGTGATCTTTGGCGTTTCTCGCCGAACCATAATATGCCAGACGCCCGCCCGCCACTTAAAAAATCATCGGTAAGTCAGCAATTCCATGTCGCGCAAACCTTCGTTGCCCAGCTCCCAACGGCCGCCGCGCTGGACGACGAGCTTCCGGCAGGAATTCGCCCTGGCCTCGGCTTCATTGACGGAGAGCAGTTGGAATTTCGCGTTGCCCTTGATTTCCGATTTCGCGCGCGGCATCAGCGCGAACGCGACGCCGTTGTAATTAAGCGCGATCTCGTAACCGGCCACGCCTTGTTTTTCCGCAACCGGATTTTTCAGGACAAGCGCGGCATAGCGTTTCAAGTAGGAAAAATCCGTCGCGCGCACCAGCACGCGGCAAAGCTCGGTCTGGCTGCGGATGAAATTCAGCAGGCTGAATTTCCTGACGGGATTGTGCTCGGCCAGCAAAATTTGGCGCGGGTCGAGGCCGTTCAGGTTCTGGCCGTTCCATTCGCCGTGGTCGTTGCGTTCGCCGGGCAAAGCGGTTTTGAACCACGCCGCAAAATTGTCGTTGACCAAAACATTCAACTCAAAATGCACGTGCGCGCGGTCTTTTGCGATGGCTTCGGCGTTTGAAGTCCGGCCCATCGTCGCAATCGTCTCGCCGCCTTTGACCAGTTCGCCGATTTTCAGGCCGGGCCGGATCGCGCTCAAGTGCGCGTAAAGCGAGTAAATTTCCAGTCCCTCGACGATGTGCCGGATGACGATGTAATTTCCGTAATTCGACAGCGACGGTTTCGCGCTGAAATAAACCACCGTGCCGTCGGCAGCCGCCATGACGAGATCGGCCGGCTCGCCGCGTTTGTCCGTCTGCAAATGGCGGATGTCCAAACCTTCGTGCATCCGTGTGCCGTTGTCGCGCACGCAGCCAAAACTGCCGCTTGTCCACGGCTTGTCCGGCGCGGTCGGCGCGAAAAATTTCAGCTCGTCACCGCGCACATACAGAAACTGGTTCGCGGTCGGAAATTGAAACGGCGACTGCGCGAACAGGTTCGCGCAGAAAGACAAAATAAAACCAGCCAGCAGGAGACGACGGACTTGTCGCGCCGCAGCCTGGCGAAGGCGGAAAAAGTCTCTGTTTGAAGTTTTTGAAACACGGAAAATGTGAGGCTCGTCGTCTCGTCTTCTGCGTCGGTGAAAAATCATTTGAGCAGACCCTTCTGCATTTTTTTGGCGACGTTTTTGAGCCCGAGGACAAGTTCGTCGGCCTCGTCGCGCGAGGCGTCGGATGTGAACGTCAGAATGCCGTTGCCGATGCGATGCGTGATGAGCGGTGCGGCGAGCCAGCGTCTAGTTACGGGCTTGTCGCCCCACTCGCCGTAGATGGCGAGATGGAGTCCGGGATTGGCGGCGGTGAATTGTTCGAGCGTCACCGCGCTGAGTTCGTCAAATTGAACTTCGATGGCGAAACCGCCGGGCGTCTCAATGGTTTTGGCGGCGATGATGCCGGCCTCCGTCAAAAATGGATCAGGCGCGATGGTCAGCACCACCGGGTCGGCGCGCAGCAGGGTAATGGTCTGGCTCGTGCCTTCAAGTCCGGCATTGCTTTCAATATAGACGCGCAACGCGCCTGATTTTTTGGCGGGCTTGTCGGTCTGGCAGCCGCACAGCAGTAAGGTCGCCGCCGCCAGCGCGAAATAAAGATTGAAACGCAGCCCGCAAACTTTCATAGTGGCAATACAAAACCGCAACACGCGAACAAAGTAAAGAATTATGGGAAGACAATCCAACAAAGTCATCAAGCGCAAACGCCGCCAAAGCTACATCAAACGAAAAACCGCCGCAGTCAAGGCGAAGAAGGTGGAAAAAGCCAAACCTGCAAAAGCTGCGGCCTGAACGCGGGCGCGGCTCGGTTTAGTGAATAAATTACGGCAGCCGGTGTGAGCCGGCTCTGAATGGAAAATGAGCGGACTTGTGTCCGCTGCGCATCTGCTTTCATCTTATTTCCGCGCGATGAAAATTCGGAAACCATCGGCAAATCCATCCGGCTGGAAAAAATCTTTCCTGTGGCTGGCGCTGGCCGTCGCCTGTTTTCACGCGGCCTATGCGTCAATCAAAATTCCCGCCGCCGGGCTGTTCATTTTCGGCTATGCGTATTTTCTCGTCCGGCTCACCGACCAGCCCACCGTCCGGCGCTCATTTTATTTTGGTTTGGCAACCGGATTTTTCTGCGCCGCGCCGCAGTTATTTTTCTTTTGGACTATTTTCGGCCCGGCGGCAATCGTTCTCTGGCTGGTCTTTGCGTTTTGGATCGGGCTGTTCACGGCGATTTCCTGCGGTGCAATCAGGCGCTGGGGAAAAACCAGGGCGATGTGGCTGGTTCCAATTGTCTGGACGGGAATTGAATATTTCCGGAGTGAACTCTACTACCTGAAATTTTCGTGGCTGAATATAGATTACGCCCTGCAAGTTCCATTTATTGGAATGTATTCATGCGGATTTCTTTTGCTAACGGCTGTGGCATTTGGCGGGACTGCATGTAATTATTTCTGGAAGAAAATAACTTTGATTGAATTGTTGGTTGTAATGGCAGTTATTTCAATTTGGTTTGCAATTATGTTTCCAGCGTATTCTGGCAAACCACGCCCACGCATAAATCTAGTCGGCATCCAAATGGAATTCCCGCCTCAAAACGCAATTCCAAAAATGTTGAATCAGGCGCTGGCAAAGAACACCAACGCGCAGATTTTCGTCTTGAGCGAATACACGCTCGACGGCGCAGTTCCCGATTCGTTGAAAAACTGGTGCCGCACCAATTCACGATTTCTTGTCGTCGGCGGAAAAGATTTCGTCACGAATCACATTTATTACAACACCGCCTTTGTCGTCGGCACGAATGGCGAGATTGTCTTCAAGCAGGCCAAGAGCGTTCCGATCCAGTTTTTTGATGACGGTTTGCCTGCGCAAAAGCAGGAAGTCTGGAATTCGCCCTGGGGCAAAATTGGCATCTGCATCTGCTACGATTTGAGCTACACGCGCGTCACCGACCGGCTGGTGGAGCAGGGTGCGCAACTGCTCATCGTGCCGACCATGGACGTGGTGGATTGGGGACGGCACGAACACGAACTGCACTCGCGCGTCGCGCCCGTGCGCGCGGCGGAATATGGCATTCCAATTTTTCGCCTCGCCAGTTCCGGCATTTCGCAGGCCGTTTCCGGCGGGGGAAATGTTGTTGCGCAAATTCCTTTTGGCAAAAGCGGCGAAATTCTTTCCGCGCAACTCCGCTTGCCGTCTCGCGGCTCGCTACCGCTGGATCGTTATCTCGCGCCGCTTTGCACGGTGTTGACGGGAATCGTCACGGCAATTCTCCTGTTCCTCACCTGGAAGGATAAACACGCGAAGCCGAAGAATTGAATACCGAGAAAATCCGCGAACGGTTCAAGGCGACTTCGGAGACGGCGGGGCAGGGAGTGCAATTTCCGACCGGATGGAAACGGCATTGGTTCCCGGAAAATCCGGAGGCACGGGAATTGTCACCGGCCTGCGGGCGAGCCATTGAATCGCACGCGGAACGATGGTCTGCACCGCCGCGCATCTCATGCTCGCAGGCTGCACGTCGCCCTTCCAGACGTGGCCGTAGGTGGAAACATAGATGCGGCCCTTGCCGTAGCTGACCGTCCATTCCACCGGCCATAACAATCCTTGTCTCGGCTTGGAATCGCGCGCGTAAGCGAGCACGTTCACATTTGTCGCCGGGCCACGAGCATAATAATAAACTTCCAGGCCGGGCGTGAGCCACGCGCGCGGCATCCCGGCATGAATAGTATCTTCGCCCAACCGCGTAATGAGGACATTGCCGCGCGTGCCGTGGCCGGTGGCGCCGCCCACACCGGGCGGAATCCGCACGAGCGAGCCGTCGTCGTTCACGCGGATGGCCGTGCCATAATCCGCGTTGCGCCAGCACAAGCCGACCATCTGCTCGTATTCCTTCCAGCCGACAAAGGCGTTTTCCGCAGAATGAAAAATGAACACGCCACCGCCGTCGCGGACAAAATCCTCAAAATCCTTCTTCACCGGCTCCGGCCATTTCGGGCCGTTGCCAATGTCGTTGCAGTTCTGGATCACCACGTCGTAATCGGAAAATTTCGGACGCCACGCGGTCCAGTCCCCGGCATTGGTCGTCTGCGGCGCGGTGCTGACGGCAACCTCGAACAAACCGGTCGGAGCGAGGATGCCGCGAATGAGCGCCGTCGTCTGCCGCCAGTCGTGATTGCTGAAGCCGTCCACGATGAGCACGCGGATTTTTGGCTGGCCGGTTCCGGCGGAAAGGGCAAATCCGGCAATCAAGATTGCCAGAAAGCACAGGCAAAGGCGGCGGTTCATGGCGCAGTGTTAATAGGAACGCGGCCCGGAGCGAACTTTTTTATCGCGCAATCTCTCGAAAGTGCTTCAGAAGCGGCTATTTCGCCGCGAGCGCGGCTTCGATGGCTTTGGTCACTTCGTCGGAATCCGGTTTTACGCTGGAATCAAAACGGTTCAGGATTTTGCCGTCGCGGCCGATCACGAACTTGGTGAAGTTCCACTTGATGTCGCCCGGAAACGGCGAGTCCTTGCCGGCGAGCGCGTCATAGAGCGGATGGCGGTTCGCGCCGTTGACTTCCAGCTTGTCAAACATCGGGAAGGTCACGCTGTATTTCGACGTGCAGAATGCCTTGATGTCCGCGTCCGTGCCCGGCTCCTGCCCGCCAAACTGGTTGCACGGAAAGCCGCACACCATCAGCCCCTGCAACTGGTATTTCAGATAAGTCGCTTCGAGCGCCGTGTATTGCGGCGTGAACCCGCACTTCGACGCGACGTTGACGACGAGAAGCACCTTGCCGGCATACGGCTTGAGCGAAACGTCCTTGCCGTCAATGTCCTTCAGCGGAATGTCGTAGATCGAACCGGCGGCGAGCGCGGAAAAAGTGGTGGTCATAATCGTGGCGATCAAAAGCAATGATGTTTTCATGGCGCAAACCATGCACCGGGCCGGTCAAACTGTCAATTGCCGTTTAATTGGCTCCTATCGCGCAATCCATCCGCCGCCCACCACCAAGTCATCCTGGTAAAACACCGCCGCCTGGCCGGGCGTGATCGCGCGTTGCGGCGAATGTAATTTCACTTTCACCGAGCCGTTGCCGGTCGGCGTCACCGTCGCCGCCGTGCCGGGATGGTTGTAGCGGATTTTCGCCGTGACTTCGATTGGCTCGGTCAATTGGTCGAACGGATGCCAGTTGCAGCGTTCGGCATTGAACTCATCGCGGTCGAGCGCGGCATCATCCCCGACGACGACGCGATTATTTTCCGCGTCGAGTTCCACGACATAGACCGGCTTGGGCGTGGTGATGCCAAGTCCCTTGCGCTGGCCGATGGTGTAAAACGCGATGCCGTCGTGCCGGCCGAGGACGTGGCCGTGCAGATCCACGATGTCGCCGCGCGTTTTTTGCACAAGGTTCGCCGACTGGAGAAAGCCGCCGTAATTGTTGTCCGGCACGAAACAAATTTCCATGCTCTCTTCCTTGTCTGCGGTTTTGAGATTGCAATGCCGCGCGACTTCGCGCGTGTCGCTCTTGGTCTTTTCGCCGAGCGGGAAAATGGCTCGCGCCAACTGGTCTTGGCGAAGTGAAAAAAGAAAATAACTCTGATCCTTTTTCAAATCGCGCCCGCGCTTGAGCAAATAGCGAGTAGGACAGGCATCTTGCCTGTCTCCATTTTTATTTTTTTCAGTTTGAGACAGGCGCGACGCCTGTCCTACGACTTTTTCAATGCGCGCAAAATGTCCCGTCGCAATAAAATCCGCGCCGAGCTGATCCGCACGGTCAATGAGCCGTCCGAACTTCAAATTCTGATTGCACATCACGCACGGATTCGGCGTGCGTCCGGCCTTGTATTCGTCGGCGAAGTATTGGATGACGTGCTTCTGGAATTCGCCCGCTTCATCAATCAGGTAATACGGGATGTCCAGCTTGTCACAAACCGAACGCGCGTCGGTGACGGCCTGCGGGCCGCAGCACTTGTCCTCGGCGCGGTTCACGCAATCCTGCGGCCAGAGCTTGAGCGTGATGCCGATGACCTCGTAACCCTGCTCGATCAAAAGCGCCGCCGTCGCCGAGGAATCAACTCCTCCGCTCATGCCGCAGACGACGCGCGTTTTTTTCGATGCAATCACAGCCGGAAAGTATAAAACGAAAAGCGGAAGCCGCAAGTTCAGTCAGCGTCTTGTTTTAGCAATGCGGTGAAGCCTGCCTGCTCGAAATGTTTGTCAGTGGTTAGGGCGTCGTGGATGCCGTGTCCTTTCATCACCACAAAGCTGATGCAATCGGTCAGCGACCAGTCTTTGTCCTGCCGTTCGCCCATGAGTTGCATCCCGCGCTCAAGAAGTTGCGAACCGAGCGGCACAATGGTCGCACGCGGACTGGCACGGAGACCCGTCACAAGCGCGAGAAAATCCGCATGGTCGGCGGCATGCGCGCAGGCATTGCCCAATTCCAAGAGAATAAATTCGGTGGTGATGATGGAATTTCCGGCGCGCGATTCGGCCAGCGCGCGGGAATGCACCGGGTCGTCGCCTCGCATAAGCGCAAGATAGAAGGACGTGTCGGCGAAAACGGCGCTCACGATTTTTTGGGCTCGCCGCTGACGTAATGGCCGTGGTTAAGGATGAAATCTTTCGGCCAGTGCGGGCGCGGCTTGGCCACCTTGAGAGCAGCAGCGACAAAAGGATCATCTGTCGGCGAGAGTTCAAGCGTTTCAATTCTCACATCCGCTCCTTCCGGCAATTTTGTTCCCGGCGGCAGAACGACCGCGCCATTCTTGATTTTTCCAGTAACGCTCATGGCTATCTTTTACCTTCAATCAGGCTCAAAAGCAAGCCGCCGCCCATGCCGCAGACGACGCGCTGACGCTTTTGCGAATTCACAGACGGACATTATACAAGGCGCGGGCGGCGTGTAAAATGGTTTGCGAGGCGCAAACTTGATTTACCGCTTCAATCAAAGTATTTTTTTGCCATGCAATATCAAGTTGTCATGGTTGAATCCGAAGAAGGTTTTGCGGTTTCTTGTCCCGCGTTGCCCGGCTGCCACAGTCAAGGCGCGACTCACGATGAAGCGCTGGCCAACATCCGCGAGGCCATTCAGCTCTGGCTCGAAGTCGCCGATGCAGATGCGGGGCGCGAGGCCGCAGCCGAAGGCGGGCGTTTCACCCGCGAACTTGTCACCGTTTAATTGTGCCGAAACTTCCGGGCATCAGCCAGCGCGACGCTGTGCGCGTTTTTGAAAAGCTGGGTTATCACATCGCGCGGCAAAGCGGACACATCGTGATGACTAATGGCAAACAACGGCTTGTCATTCCGCGCCACAATCCCATCAACGCAATCACCATGGGTTCGATTGCCAAAAGCGCCGGGCTAACACCGGATGAATTTCGCCAATTGCTTTAACTACTCATGCCGCAGACGACGCGCTGACGCTTTTGCGAATTCACAGACGAACATTATACAACTCGCGGACGGCGTGTAAAATGGTTTGAGGTGAAAAGGTTTTACTGCACTTTTTCAACGATTAGGAATTCAATCGGCGCAACGCCGGGAACGAGTTCCAATCCCAATTGGTCAATGAGTGCTTGCTTGAGATTTTCATTACTGTTGGTTTTTCTATCCCAAACCAAATCAGCATCAAAATTTCTGCGCCGCGAGGTTTGGTCAATAACTGGAATTTCACCAAGTTGACCTTCCACAAAACTGGTGATGTCACTCATTGTTCCATTTTTCAAATCAATTTCTCCACGCTCGCCAATGTTTTGGGAACTTGATGTGCCATTTTGATTTGTTGGCTTCTTCAATCCGGGCGCGTCCGGCTGTTTGACTCGCAGAAATAAAACATTCGTTTCAATAACTTCAGTTTTTCCGACGGCGTTGAATTGTTTCTTTATCAATTCCTTGAGCGCGTCCAATGTGCCCGATGGCAAATTGCCCATAAAATCATATTTCTTTTGTGGCAATGCAGTTGAAAAAATCGCACGCGTTTCTCTGACGCCATAAACCGCCAGGATAATTTGTTTTGGATCGGCTCCGACGCCAATAATTCTATTGCCGCCGCGAGCCCATGCACCGCCTCTATCGGGAAATTTTGTCGGAATAATTTTTACGATATGTGGCGCTTTGTTTAAATTCTGTGTGTCCGCTATTTCAGTATCCCATTTGTCGTCGTTGTGATTTTGGATTTCTTTGACCGTCACAGTCGCCGTTCCGACGGCGAGCAACACGCCCACGCCGACCACAACCGCCATTTTCATTTTTGTCCATGCCATAATTTTTAATGCTCCTTTGATGAGGGTTAAGGTTGAACCGCTGGCTGCCGCGCCTTTGGCAATCGCCACGGTCGTCACAGTTTTTGCCAGCGCCACCGGCGCGGCTTGCACGGAGTTGGCGGAAATCGTTCCGGCAATGATGGCCGTGGTCGAACTCACGCCGCGTCTTGTGAAAAATTTCCGCAGTTTTTCCAGCGCGCGGTTGACCCGTTTCTCCGCCGCCGCCTCGCTCGCACCCAGAGCCACGCCGACCTCGCGCAGGTTCCGGCCTTCATAAAATCGCAGCAGAATCGCCTGACGATCTTTCTCGCGCAAACCGGCAACGGCGCTGTCCAGCAACGGGCTGATTTTTATCCAGAGTTCCGTGCCGGTTTCATCCAAGACAGATTGCATATACGCCTCCTCTTCACGATGGCGACGGCGGGATTCGCTCCTGATGAAATTATTGGCCGTCAGCCGTGTGGCATGAAACAACCAACTGGAAAGCGCCTTGTCATGCCGCAACTGCGCCGCCTTCTTTGCCAGTATGATAAAGACCGCCTGCGTGATTTCCTCGGCGGCGTGCGGTTTGCCCGTCTGCCGCAGCCCCACGGAATAAACCAAGCTGACGTGCCGCTGCACCAGCGCGGTAAATGCCTCGTCGGAATTGCTTTCCGCGTATTGCCGCAACAGCGCGCTGTCGTCCGTGGGTTCCATTTGCGGATAAGTGTGCGCCGCCCGGCCAAAACCGACAATTTATTTGCAGCCATTTGCAACCGTGATGGCGTCCCGACAGAACGCCGCAAATTCGGAAGGGGAAGAATGCGGTTTTCTCCGTTGAAAATAACCCTGTGTTTCAGCACTGGGGAAATCGCCCGGTCTTTGCACCAACAAGATATGCATATATTTCCGTGCGTGCCGTTTCCCAACCGCGTAGATTTGGCACAAAGCCGCGCGCAAACATTGCGGACAAAATTTACGCAAGAGCTTTCTGGACGGCTTCGATCATTTCTTCGTGCTGGAACGGCTTGCTAAGGGCGGAGTGCGCGCCGAGCTGGCGCGCCATCTGGCGGAACAGTTCGGGCGGCAGCCAGCTTGATTTGGCGGTGGCGATGAACCGCGCCGGCACGGGTTGACGGCGCAATTCGGCGAGCGTCTCAAAGCCGTTCCTGTCCTTCATGATCAATTCGGCGATGATGAGGTCGAATGGATTTTCGCGGTGCAACCGGACAGCCTCCTTTGCGTCGTCGGCGTGGCTGACCTCGTAGCCTTCATCGGAGAGGATCATTTCCGTCAACATTCGCAGTTCAGTTTCGTCGTCAACCAGAAGGATTCGCGGGCGGGTCTGCGGATTGAATTTCATCATGGAACCGCGTGTGCCAGTTTTTCGGTGGAATTGATCTTGGTGGTTTCGCGCGCCATGGTTTTGTTGGCGATTTCCTGCGCGAGCATCATGCGGAGCGCCATGAGGTTTTCCTTGGCGATGAGTCCGATGGCGCCGACCTCGCGCGCGAGCTGCCGGAAATGCGGCTGGCTGTCGCTCGTGACGATCATCACGCGCGCCGCCGGATATGCTACGCGCATCGCCTCGGTGGACTGAAAGCCGTTGAGTCCGGGCATATGCACGTCCATCGTGACCCAGCTCGGCTTGAACTCGCGCGCGAGCGGCACGGCTTCGTCGCCTCTGGAACATTCGCAATACGTCATACCCGGAAAATCCAGGAACTTGCGGATCATTTCCCTCGTGCTGGTGTGGTCATCCACTATCATCAACCTCATAAAGATTTAATCTGCACGAAGGGGCGTCGGCGCGTAATTGTTGCAGCCACATATTTTGGAGTAGGTAGTCACCGCCATTTTTCCCAGGTGAAACTACTTAAGCGCCTTAATCACATTGTTATCCAGATGTGCGGATATACGAATGAAAGCCGCTAACTAAATTTCGTTTTTCTCTTGTTTTCATTTGCTCCGATGAGTATTGTGTGAGGCGAAACCCTACTTAAATTTCACCGTTATGAAACTTGATCTCGGAGAAATGTTTTTTTCAGACTTGCCGAAAGCCCGGCGGCGGCGGCAAAAGTTGTGGTCTTTTTTAATAATAGTATTTGTGGCACTGCTGGTCGCTGGCTGCATTACGCTGATTTTGATTTTTGAGAACAGAACGGGCGGCGGGTTTTGAGATGCAAAACGGAAAGTTGAGGAATTAAAGCCAGCCATCCCGCCCCAGTAAAATTTAGACCAGGCTTGCCCGCAAAATTTATTTCCAGGTTAAATGTGGGTAAGTCCAAGATTTTGAGGATACGGAAGAAACGCCTTAAACCGCCGAGCGATTTTCAAGCGCAAACTGCAAGAGGCTGTGGCTGCCGGTCAGTTCAAGCTTGGCACAAATGTTCGTGCGGTGCGCCTCGACGGTGCGCGGGCTGATGAAGAGTTCCGCGCCGATTTCGCGGCTGGTTTTCTTTTCGGCAATGAGCTTGAGGATGCGCACCTCGGCCTTCGTCAAATCGTCAAGCCCCGGTTTTTTGGCGGCGAGCAGCTCGGCGCGGTTGCGTCGCCGGACCAGGTAGCCGGAAATTGTCGGGCTTAAATAGTGCCCGCCATCGGCGACGGCGACAATCGCCTTCAAAATTTCCTCGACGGCGTTTTCCTTGAGCACGAAACCGCTCGCGCCGAAATCCAGCGCGCGGTTGCAGGTATCCTCGTCCTTGTGCATCGTGAGCATGATGACGTGCGTGTGCAGGCGTCTGGATTGCAGTTTGCGCGCGATTTCAAGGCCGGACAGTCCGGGCAGGTTCACGTCCAGCACGGCCACGTCCGGCTTTTTTTCCTGGATCAACAGCATTGCGTCCTCGCCATCGCCGGTTTCACCGGCAAGTTCAAATCGCCCGTCTTCGGTGATGACCTGGCGCAGTCCGCTGCGGAACAGCGGATGGTCGTCAACAATCAAGACTTTGATGCGATTCGACATGGCTGAAATTTTTCGACGGCGTGAAACGCCGCCACAGTTTTAACCTTGTTCGGCGGAAATGGGAATTGTAATTTCGATGCGCGTGTCCTTTTCCGGCTGCGAATCAAGTTTCATTTTGCCATCGAGCATTCGCACGCGCTCGGCGATGTTTTTCAATCCCAAGCCTTTCCCGTCGCCTCCGCTTGTAAAACCACAGCCGTCATCTTCAATCCGCAATTGCACTTCATGCACGTCGCGTTCGAGGGTGATGCGGGCTTTCTTGGCGCTCGAATGTTTGAGGATGTTGTTCAGGCTTTCCTGGGTGATGCGATAGACATTGGTCGCGGCTTCGCGCAAAAAAACATCGTCCACGGCATCAAATTTTTCGGTAATCGCAATCGCGCTGGATTCGCCGGCATTTTCAATCAACGATTGAAGCACGCGGATCAGGCCGAGAATGTCAAGTTGGGGCGGACGCAGGTCGTGCGAAATCTGGCGGATCCCTGTGCTTACCGGAGCCCCCTCTCGTTTGAGTAGGCGCTTCCGGGCACCGGCGCGCCACAGTCGCGCGAGCGGTGAGCGCGGAGCAGCTGGCTTCACTGCC
>Ga0207933_1001221_pt1 | contig 20474 bp, 17 predicted proteins | sample NGESurdeep092012_4_FD_184488 | JGI IMG/M metagenome (GOLD analysis project Ga0207933, IMG submission 184488) | Arctic peat soil microbial communities from Barrow, Alaska - NGEE Surface sample F53-3 deep-092012 (SPAdes) | ecosystem: Environmental > Terrestrial > Soil > Wetlands > Peat ...
GCTTAAGCGTATGGTCAAGCATAGACACAAGCCGATCTCCGTTTCCGAGATCGTCACAATCGCCGCTCAACGAAGTCAGGAAAAGGTGGGGTCAAAACAGCGGTTACCGAGAACCGCTGGGCGACGACGCTGCATTTTAACAACGAGATTTCAGCACGTCTCCCGCTGGGGAGAGTAGACTCAAAGATCGCGCTAAGTGCAATCGGTGCGGACGTGATCAAATCTTGTGTCGAGCACGGCTTGGGCGTTGCCGTGCTTTCGGAGGCAGTAGTCGACCCAAAGCGCGATACCAACCTGAAGGCAATCGCGGCCAATCATCCGTTTGGATCGTCGACCACGCAACTTCTAATTCGTCGGGACCGGCCGCTCTGGAGTCATGAAGTGGATTTGATTAGAACATGTGTCCCGGAACCGGGCGCGTCAACTATTCGTCGCCTACTTGCGGATAATGTCATCTAAATGGTCTGCACCGCTCCGAAGACACCAAGTTTGGTGTGACAATGGGACCGGTGGTTTACGTGAGAGTTCAAGCTTGACGCTGTACGCCCGATTAGAGAGCGAGGCGTGTCGTATACGGAGCCCTCGCAGGATCTGGGCCTGCACGGCCTGAGCCCTGTGGAGTTCGAGCGCATGGCAGGAATAGCTTAAGTCGATGTCCCTCAAACCGGTTCAGGCCAAACTAAGTGCACACCAGCCTTTGAGAAGCCAATTATCTACCAAAATAGGCGACGGCCTCAACCTCGAGGAGACAATGTGGATCCACGAGATGGGTCACCTCAACTAACGTCGACGCAGGACGCGCATCCTTGAACATCTCTTTACGAACTTCCCAGACCGCCAGCTTGTCGCGTATGTCCATCAGGAAGAACGTAATCTTGACGATGTTATTAAGCGTACCTCCTTCTTTTTCGAGAATAGACTGCATATTTTTGATCACTTGACGCGTCTGCACCGTGACATCGCCGATGCCAACGACTTGCCGCTCCGCATCCCACGGCATCGTGCCAGAAATATAAAGGAAATCACCAGCACGGATTGCGAGCGCGGTCGGGCTTCCGAACTTAGTCGGATCGGCAACCTTCGGATGAACAACTTCATGGGTGAGCATTTTGAACCTCAAACAGTAGCAGGCGAAAAGCGTCTTCGGAATCGAGCGCTTCTTCAGAATCGGTGCGGCTTCACGACGTTCAAGCGCCTTTCGGCGCTATCGAAATCAACTCAGACAATCCTAGTTCGTAATGTCAAAAACGGCTCTATCGCCATTTCAACTTTGTCGCCAGGCTTCATGTAAAGTTCGTCTGCGTTCGGTTGCCCCACCGCGACGCCACCCGCCGAACCTGTCGCGAACACGTCGCCGGCTCGCAGCGGCATGTACCGAGAAAAATGCTCAATAATTGCCGCTGCATTGTAAATTTGTCCCTTGGTATTGAACCGTGTGCGCTGCGACCCGTTTACCGTACAGCTCACCCACAGATTATCGATATTCTCCACTTCGTCCAAGGTGACAACGTACGGCCCGACAGGGCCGAAGCCCGGCATGTTCTTGGCAGTCCAGAATTTCGTGCCGGTCTGCGCTTCCTTCTTTTGGATTTCTCGCGCAGTCAAATCGTTAAAGGCAGTAATGGCAACAACGTGCTCCATGGCACGTTCTCGGCTGATCCGGTAACCTGCCTTACCAATAATGAAGGCAAGCTCTGGCTCATAGTCGAATTGAACGATGCCTTTCGGCCGTTGTACTTCGGCATCCTGGCCAACCAGAACCGAGTTAAGCTTGAGGAAGCCAGTCGGCTCGTCAGGGATTTCCTTGATCAGGCCGGTGAGAACCAACTCTTCGAGATGATCTCGATAGTTCTTGCCGACGCAGAAGAACATGCTCGGATTCGGTATTGGCGGTAATAGCGCCACCTCGTCTTCCGGGATCCTTTTATCCGACCTTGCTTCGATAACGTCCTTGAGCCCGGCCAATCCGGCTAAGCCGCGGCCCAGCAGCGACTTGAGATCCGTGACGCCGATCGCCTCCGTGAGATCCACAAGTCCGCCCCGGGCCAGTGCGCCAACACGTGGCTCTCCTCCATTGCGTCTCGTAAACGTTCCCAGTTTCATGAAGTTCTACCTGGATTCAGCTGTTAGCCGCGCGGGGTGAATTTGGTTGGCGGCCCTTGAGGACCAAGTCGTCATACGAACCAATGCTCTTGAGCGCGCGCTCCACCTCTTTGTCAACGTGTTCCCAACGGAAAAAATGCCAAACGCGATTCATCGCAACGTGAGGTGCGCCATTGTAGAACATCTCATATTGTGTATGGCGGCTGGCGAACTCCGTGCCGACCAGATCCCAAGCAAGGCGCATGACCTTGTATCGTTCCAGCGCTTTTTCCTTATCCTCGAGCGTAAAGCGCGAATAGAGGTCCGATGTCACGGGGTTGTCGAACACAGAGATGTCCGCCGGCTGTTGGAACGAGTGGCTGCCTAACAGCTTCCGCACGATCTCCATCAGCCGAGGGAATGTGCGCGTCGTCCAAGCCATGGTGGCGTACATTGCTTGTCGGTCTTGCGCGACATAGCCGTTTGGCCAAGTCTCAAGATTAGCATTTTCGGCCTCAATAAGGCCTTCGATCATGGCGCAATACATCGCGAGCTCGGCTAGCGTATCGCGTACAGCCGGGACCGACAAGATACCATTGATGTCGAGAACTTTCTTAATCACGCCGAGTAGGAAACGCACCTTCGTCAGCAAGCGAATGTGCGCCTGCACATTACCGAGTACGTGCGCCGGAGTATCAGCGAAAGCCGCACGTGCCATATCCACGCGGTTATAAGTGAACACGCGCTCCCACGGAACAAGTACATTGTCGCAGTAAACGACGGCATCCGTCTCGTCGTACCGGAAAGCTAACGGATCATCGAGTTCGCTGCTCGCCATCTGCGAATACGGTCGACGAGAGAGAAGCGTGAGTCCGGGAGTGTTGACAGGCAGCGCGAAGGTAGCGGCAAAACGTTCGTTGCCTTCTGCCAGCGCCTGGAAGTTTCCGAACAGAATCTCATCCGCAAGGATGGCGCCCGTCGCTAGCACCTTGAAGCCGGACACGACAATGCCCGCGTCTTTCTCGCCAACAACCTGAAGGCCGGCCTGTTCACCCCATTTCGAGCTCGGCAATGAGGTTTGCTTCATTGCGATAACTGAGTCGACGCTCTTGACGCTCGCCGGTGGAACAATCGCGTAGGTGACGAAGAGGTCCTTTTCGCGCGCGTGCTCATAATAGCGAGTCACGTTCTTTGCGAAGCCATCATTGTGCACGTCGAGAATATTAGGGCAGCAGGCCATGCCCGATATCCAGCCCGCGACGTGATCAGGAGAGCGGCCGAAAAGCCCCCACGTTGTCTCGGACCACACCTTGTGGATTCGATTGCGCGCGTCGATATCCTTCCGGTCCTTTGGCAGCAGCCACATGTTGTTGTATCGCTTGCCGTCTTCCGCCTTGAAGGTGAGGCTCTCGGCATTTGCCGGATCGGAAGACACGTCGTAGAGCTTTGCTACCGTTTTCGCAGCATTTGTGAATGCGGGATGCGTCGCGACATCCTTCACTTCCTCGCCGCCGATAAAGGTACTGCTCTTTCTAGACCTAAGCGATTGAAGATAATCTGATCCGCTCCGCACTTCTTTTCTCCTTTAAGCTCGACTTCTTGCTACGCCGGCGCTGCTTAAATAAGCATCGGTGGCACTGCAAAATCGCTCGCAATCTGGTTCTTGACGATCTTCGGATATCGGCCAGGCGGTGGGGTGCACCGGCTTCGCCCGATGTAGCGCGGCACACCAGCCGTGAAGCAGCCAACTGCTGAGGTGACGTCGCCGTTTTGCAGGGCCCCTAGTGCGGTGGTCTTGGAACACGCAAGCGCGGCATCGAATAGGAGAATGTCCGCATCTTTCCCCGCCGCGATGAAGCCGGAGTTAAGGCGATAAGTCCGGGCATTGTTTCCGGTGGCGGCCGCAATTAGGAGTTCCGGAGCCACCCCGCTTAGGCAAGACATCTCAGCAATAGTCTTGATCATGCCTTGGGGCATGACGCCAGTAGAGGTTGGTGTATCGGTCCCGATCAGGAAACGGTCATAGCAACCCTTCTTCATTACGAGGTCGAGCGTCAGCAGCGCAGTGCGGATGTTGCCAGCTTGCACAATTTGCAACGCCGCCTTGGTCTGATCGATGACCAACTCAAAATCTTGATCGGGCATAGCGATCGGGCCACCATTGACGTGGAAAGACACGTCTGGCTGCATTGCCACAAGGTGCTCGCCAAGAATGGAATTGGCAAGGTTGAGCGACGCACCGCCGGTATGAACGTTGGTGATCATCCCCGCCTTCTTCGCCGACGCGATAAGTGGGACATAATCGAACGGCGTTTTGACGTTGCCGAAGCCGGCCTTGGCCAGCCAGATTCCCTTGTCGGCCAACTCTTTGAAGTCTGCATCGGTCATCCCTGGCTCAAGAATGACGTTACCTCCGAACACCCGCATGCCGCCTGGCCGGTAGTGGTCCCAACATTCCTTGGCGGCGAGCGCGAGCGCCTTAGCGCTCTGAACCGTATGCGGATAGCCTGGAACATGAATCTCGCTCGCCGAGATCGCGGTCGTGGTGCCACCATGCAGATAATTCTGTAGGAAATTTACGGCCGTTAAACGGGGCGAATAGTCTCCGAATGCAATGTGCACATGCGAGTCGATGAGGCCTGGCCCGGCAGTTACTCCGTTTGCGTCGATGACGAGATCGCAATCCTGCAGTTCGGCATCCAATACCGAACCGACCTTCAAGATCTTTTCACCCTCCATCAAGATCGCGTCGCCATCGACGATCGGCTTACGCCAATCTCCAGAAACGATGCACCCGATATTTACAATTGCGCGTCTCATTGCTGTCACTCCAGTGCTGCAATAGCTTGAAATTCGATCAAAAGGCCCGGGTCGGCGAGATGGTTGACCTCAACGATGGTGCTTGTCGGCAACTTATCCTTGAAAAATTCCATACGTGCAGAAACGATATTTTTAAATTCTCGCATATCGGTCGTGTAGACGACGATAGAAACAATGTCGTCGAGCGTTCCGCCTGCAGATTTTAAGACGGTCTCCATGTTGCGGATGGCCTGTCGGGTCTGCTCCGCCATATCACCAGCACCGACCAGCTTTCCTTCGCTGTCCCGTGATAGTTGGCCCGATAAAAAAATGAGAGATTTCGGGTTATCCACTCGTATGTAATGGTTGTAGATTGTCGTTCGTACATTCGCCAGATTTGGCGGGTTGCCTCGTTTCATTGATTTATCCCTTCGCTCACTAGTGAACAATTCCGGTCGCAAGCCACGGCACTTCGATGGTGGCTGCCAAAACGCCGAGCACGATCAACACAAATGGTATCGTCGACATCCATATGTGTTTCAAGGTGATTTGCGGCGGCGCCACCGCGCGCATAACCCAAAGCAGCAAACCAAAAGGTGGATGTATGAGGCCGACCTGAAGTGCTATGAGCAGCACGATGCTAAGCCAAAGCATGTCCAGATGAAGTGAATTTGCGATCGGTATGAAGAAGGGCAACGTCAGAAGCATCATTGCTATCTGCTCCATAAAGCAGCCTAGGATGATCAGTACCACCACCATACCAATCACAGTCACCCCTGCAGAAAAGTGAAATTTTGTAAATTCACCGAGCGCCCCGTCAACTGCGCCCGAAATCGCCATGATCTGCGCGAAGGTGGCCGAAGCAGAAATGATCAGGAACAACATCGTCGTAATACCAACAGTCGCGCGCAAGGCATCAAAAAGCAGGCGCCATGACAATGCTCGGTACGCCAGCGCCAGCAATACAGTCGCAAGGCATGCCACCGCAGCGGATTCCGACGGAGAGGCCCAACCGAAATACATACTGCCCATCAAGGCAGCAACGATGAGAAATAGAGGCGGGATATGAACGAACAGAGGCCACCAGCGGCCACTATTCTGAGCTTTGTCAGTCCCGCCGGCGGGCGCCAACTTTGGATTAATCGCACATCGAATGACGATATATATCAAGAAGGCCGCGCTCATGACGAGAGCAGGTAGCGTGCCAGCGACGATCAAGTCTGCGACAGACACTTTGGTAACGCTCAAGCTGCTCGCGATAGTGGCGAAAATGATTTTAAGATTCGACGGCGGCATCAACATATCTACGCCGCCGATAGCAATGATCGGGCCGACGGCCATCGTCGGATGATAGCCTCTCCGCAACATGTGCGGCACTAGGGCTTTGCCCAACATCGCGGTAGTGGCGAGAGTTGAACCCGATAGAGCAGAAAAGACGGTGCCACCCGTCACCGCAACCACTGCTAAACGTCCAGGCACCCGCTGAACCGCATTATCGATCGCATCGATCGCTTTGAAGACGATTCCGCTTCGCAGCAGGATCTCACCCATCAGAAGAAAAAACGGAATCGGAGCAAGGCTGAAATTTGATATGGCAGACATCGAACCGCGAAGGAACGCAGCGATGCCCGCCTGACCTCCAAGGAAGATGAAGCTTCCCGCCAAGTTGACGAAAAAGAACGCAAACGCGATGGGAACGCCGACTACCATCAGCACAATGACAGAGCCGACCATTAAAGAAAGCGAGTAGTACCACTCCACGACCGCCCCTCGGTTTCACGCTTCTATAAGATCTGGCGATGCCATTTTTTCTGGACCGCTGCGAAGGCGAAAGAAACGTAACAAAAATTCGACAGACAGCATGCTGCACCCTATTGGCATAGCAAGGATCAATACCCATTCATGTACCGCAAGAATTTTGAATTCAATAAAGTTTGCCTGGTAGGCGTCGATTAGAAGCGCGACGCTGTATAAGCACATCACCATGCTCACGCCAAACCCGAGCGCGTCGATGGCCTGTTCCAGGCGTATCGTAAATTTGCGTGGAAGAGAGGTGAGAATAATATCCACGCGCACGTGCTCACCCTGTCGCAATACCCATGGAGCCGCTAAAAAAGTGCCGCCATACATCGAATATTCAATGATCTCGACCAGCCATGGCATCGAGGCAATGCCAAAATATCGAAGTACAACATTGACGCACACCAACAAGGTCAGAACGCCAAATAGGATTGCGAAGGCAGAGCAAAATGCCCTCATAAGCGCATCGAACCACCCAATTAGCCTTACAATGCGCGTCATGACGATCCTCGCCCTGGCGCGCCGCGGAAGCGGCGCGCGCCCATTTGAATCGGATAGGTCAGGACATCAGCTGACGAAGACGTGGCGCATTTTCGGGCGCTATCTTCATAATTTCAGCCCAGCCGGAATCGTACGCAATTTTGAGATACTTTTCAGCATCCGAAGGCGAGAACTTGATCGTTTTGACTCCGTGGCTGTCTTGTAATTTTCTGGCTTTCTCATTTTCATCTAGCTCATATTGATCAAGCCACGTCTCGACCCAGGCCGCCGCATCATCAAGCACCTTTTTCTGGGCTGGACCAAGCTTGTTGTAAACATTGAGATTGACGAGCACTTCATTGGGAGCAACGTAAAAGCTTGGTTCAATTCGTCGCTTCGTCACCGGAAGGATACCGAGCTCGTCGATACCTTGTATTGGCCAGCCGTAACCATCAACCACGCTATTTTCTAGTGCTGTATAGATCTCAGACGGCTGAGTCTGAACCAGAGTTGCGCCCAATGTTGAAAAGAAGGCTCGGTAATTTGGCGAAACCCGCATTTTCAGGCCTGCGAAGTCAGGCTTATCCACCGCGCGAGCGTGGCCAGAGAAATATGCATTAAACGGCACATCTCCCTTAGCTCGAGCGACCCATTTCGCATTCACCTTCTGCTGGATGAGCTTATCGAAAAACTCGTAGCCACCATTTTTCCGAAATTCGGCGTATGATATGCGCTTGAGCTTCATCGCATTCGCTTCCGGCATAAGATCGCCGTAGTATCCTGAGGTCGAATTGAGCATATCGAATACGCCTGACCGCAAGGCCTTGCCCATATCGAATACGCTCATGATCTTCGAGCCCCCACCAAGATAATTAATCTTGAGGACGCCTTTTCCGATTTCATTCACATGTTGAATATATCGCTCGAAAGGTTTGGAGAAGGCGGTTCCCGCGGTCCAAGCACTAACCGCTCTGAGCGTGGTCTCTTGCCCTTGAGCCCGCCCCCTCGTTGTGGCCACTACGGCCGCCGCCGCAGCGGAGCCAACTAGTTCACGTCGCGTTATTTTCATTTTCATAACTTTCCTCCTTGAATTTCAACCTCTGAGTCAGTCCGAAGTTTTCGACCTTACTTACATGCCGCAAGGACTTCGTTAGATAGCCTGCGGTAGCTGCTACGGAAAAATACGAGCGGATCAATGTTGTCGTTGGCTTCAATATGAACTACCCGACCGACAAAGATCACGTGATCACCGCCCTCATGGCGAGCGTAACTCTCGCATTCGAATGCTGCCAAGTTAGGCCGAATTAGCGGCGAACCTGCGGGGCCCCGATGCGGTTTGATGTTCGCCCACTTATCGTCTCCCGCACGTGCGAAAATCGATGAAATCTCATGCTGATCTTGGCCAAGAATATTGATTGAAAAATGAGAGGCTTTCTCGAAATTCGGAAAGCTCCGCAAGGATTTGGCGAGATTCACCGAAACCAGGGGTGGCTCCAATGACACCGACGAAAACGAATTTACGGTTACGCCAATCGGTGCACCGTCGCCATCCCACGCGGCGACAACCGACACGCCCGTCGGGAAATAGGCTAGCGCCCGACGAAAGATCTGAGAAGTGAACATCGGTGTCCGCGTATTAGACATTTACATCTGCTCTGGGGGCAATTGGCGTCATGCCGGCCCCTACCCTTTCATACGCTCGCCATTGTTCTTGCGACATTTCCGTTCCCAGCTGCAGTCATTTGACTGCTCCGCTGCTTTTCTTCTTGTCACGGAGCTTAGCCACGGATACGGGCTGCGGTTCTTTTGTGGCCGCCAGATATTGTAGCAGAAGCAATGCCTTACGGCTGTCTTCGACTAAATGGTCGATCATGGGGACAAGATACGCAAAGTCCTGTTCGCTCAGATTACCAAATTGGACGTCGCCGATCGCACGCTGGAGCGGAGCAACCTGTTTAAATAGGCTGAAACCCTTCTTAGTGACCTCGAGCAACACTTTGCGTCGGTCCCCGGAGGACTGCTTCTTATCCACGAGACCGAGCGTCTGTAGTTTCGTCGTTTCCATCGCGATGAAGGAGACGCTGAAGCTGAGATGGTTGGCGACCTCGGTCACGCCGACTGGGCCGATTTGGCCGAGATGGATGATGCTCTGTAGAATCGTGTGTTGCACGCCGCCGAGATGTATCGACGCGGCGATGCCATCACGTATCGCTTCGTGGGTCGCCGACAATGCCAAAAGGGCATGCACGAACCGGCGGTATACGCGATCGGACCCATCCACAAGAAGTTCGGGACGACTAATGGTCATCGGCAATTCGGAATCGAGGACCTGCAAATCACTCATTATGCGCGGCCGGGATCCATGCATCGTGGGTGATCTTCGGGGAGAGCTGTTCCGCGTCATTTCCGACCCTCGATAGCCCGTCGAGATGCTATTGTAATTTAGTTTAGTGACAAAACGATTCGACGCAATAATAATTTTAAGTCGCTAGCATATTTTCACATTGCGAAAATCCACCGGGTGTTTGTGAGACAACCTAGCGCGGTCGACACGGCGATTGCCTTTGATTGAGCTCGGCCTTCCTGGAGGGCGCGGCCGTTCCAATCGTCAAAGCTGCCTTTGCCGACCCTGTTGAATGGTAAGCTCCCGCCGAAGGCCGCCTTGTCGAATGAGGGGCGTTGTTGATCACTGCGAGTATGGACAGTGATACTCACAGTGCTCATGTCGCGCGGCTCGAAGTAGTCGATTCAGGTCGGCCGCGCCGTTGGTCCGACGAAGAGAAGCTGAAGATCGTGCTTGAGAGCCTGGCGGTCACGCCCGCGGTCTTGGCCGGATGCTTACGTTGAATGCCTCGCCGCGCGAAAAATGAGCGGCGACTATCGCGCCTCCGCGCTCCAGATCACCGAGAGATTGGCTTCGGGATAGCCGTCGCCTGCCAGTGTCAGCCATAAATCAAGGGATATGGTGTAACCGTCCAAGCTGGCGGCCGATTTTCCGACTGGACGTGTTCAACGATTCGTCGTTCAGACGCAATATAGACAAAGGCGCGCGAGGGTCGTCACCCCGCGACGCCTGCCATTCAAGCGCAGGACAATCTCCCACGGCGGCTAAATCAATGTGCCCAGCGGGAACCCGGACGCTATAGGAAAGCGCCCTCGTCTATCGGATCAATTCAATGGGCGCTGCTGAGCATATTGGATATCTCGGGTTGGTTGATTAGTAGTCACCTGAGCCACCTTTGCTGCTGCAGTCGAAGTAACTTTTTCCTGGCGAGCTCGGCGGCCATCATCTAGCGAGCCAGGAGCAATGGTAGTCTAGAGCTGATGATTGCGCTAGCGTGGTCGCGCCGGAGCGATCGACATAGAGAAGCCGGCCACGCAGGAATGGCGGCCGAGGCCATGGCCCGCCAGCCGATCAAACAATTAGCGATTTCCCACCCACGCAGAACCCCTCTCGCGAAACGCAGCCATTCGATACATTCAGGATCAGCAGCGGCCGCGAAGCGATGTCGGCCTCAAGTCCCTTTATTTCTAGCGGGGGACGAACGGATCGAGAGGTGGACAAGAAGGACTACGAACGACTCATAGGATGTTTCGTGACGGACAGCGTTTGGGAGCGTCAGGGGCAGAGCCTGACAGCCGCCGATCAGAGCGTGAATGCGCTGCAGAATGGCTGCTCTTCCACCCTGATCACATTGCACTCTGTGACAAACCTGACCTTAGAACTGAAATCGGCCCGCGCTCGCTTCTGCCTCACGGTATTGCTCGACCTGCTCGTCTGGCTTCATCGGCCGAAGCCGGTATCCACTATGTGCAGGAGCTTAGAACCGCGCAGGAGGGATTTCCAGCCAATGTGATCGAGGGCGTGGGCATCAAGCCGTCTGGAAATGCGAGAAGTCACTTCCGATCCCGAACAGAGAGATCGCGTCACGCGCACCGTCTCTGCCTAACTCCCAAAACTGCTCCAGGTCCGGCGCGCGCGAGCTGTCATTCCGACCTGCGCGATATTCGCCAATGGTCTCAATAACGGTACAAATCGCGATTTGTCGGAATGAACGTTGAAAAACCTTGCAGGTCCCTAGCCTTCTAACCTGCGCTGTTGTAGGCGAGACCCGCAACGGACGAAAATCTCCCGCTTGCGGCAAGTGACCTTAGCCCACGGGTTGCTGCGTCCGGAGACGTAAAGGCCATCGCTTCGTTTTTGAAACGATACCTTCAATGCCAATCTCACGGCCCCCCTAACCGCCCCTAAGCGGACGCATTGATCGATTCCTCAGGCCGGAGTCACACGGGAGAGCTAACGTGCCTGGACGACACCGAAATTCCGGTGGCCCTGCGAATTATGCCAGCATTTGTACCAGCCGAGGCCCCGATGCTCACATGTACTCCCAGGCCATCGGCGCAACGTGCCCCCGCTACAGCGGCGGAAAAGCCGGCGGCGGAATGCGCCGGCGACTCGCATTCTCGTAAGCGGACGCGATCTCGAGCAGCCGGTCTTCTTTCCCCGGCTCGGCGCGAAACACCAGCGAGAACGGCAGGCCCGGTTCGGGAAGGATCGTGGCATCGTCAGACGAAGTGTAATCGTAACGTCGGCCATCGGCGCTCAAGGTGAAGATCGGATCGTAAGCGGTCCTGACATAGCCGGCCGGGATCAGCACTTCCGTCAAGCCCGCGTTGGGGCCGCTGAGCGACTCCAATGTGAGATTGCTCGGCAGACCGGGTTGTCCGGCGCCGCCGATGAGCGCCGGCGGAAACGGTGTGTGCAGCCGCACCAGCGCATCAAGGTTGTTCTCGAGAATGACCATCATGTCGGCCCGCCGCAGCAATTCGCGCAGCATAATGCGCTCATTAACGCCCTGCCGTTCGCCCAGAGGATTGCGCGGGTCGGCGATCTCTTCCCAGTTCCGGAAGGCGGCACGCTGGTCGTCGCCCCAAAACTTGGAACGGGCATTGAGCGCGGCCCAGCTATCGAGGTGCTCGGTGAAGCCTCTTTCCCGCCAGTCCGCAGCGCGGCGCACTAAGTATTGCGAGATGTGGAAGCGAAAGGTGGGTGCCAGTTCCTGTTGCTGGATCGTCGCGAGATCGAAATTTGCCGGTGGCTCGATCGTGCCCTCGGCGAGCCCGACCAGATAATCCATCGGCTGCATCCTACCCGTGCCGAAGAATTTTCCCGGCTGGAATTCAGTTCGCACAATCGTCGCTGCGAATTCGGCGAACAAAGGTTGCCCGTCCTTCGTCAAGCGGAACAGGATGTCTGGCATAAACACCGGCACGAGCTGCGCCAGCGCGCGCCGGTAATCGATGCGCATGCGCTCGACCTCCGGATCGCCCGCCCACCAGCGATGGCCGGATTCGACCAGTGTGGCGCCGAGCTGCGCGCCGAGAACGGTTTTGATTTCTTTGGCCGCGGCTTCAACGATCGGCTGCTCGGTTTTCGATCCCGGCTTGTAGACCATCGACTCGCGGATCACACCAATGCGCATGCCGCGCAAGGCGCCAGCGGCGCCGGAGTGCGTGGCGTGTTGCGCATAGCCGTCCGTAAGCACCGAGGAGCGCGGCACCGTGGTGTAGATGTCGCGCGGGTCGTAATAGCCGCTCTGCGCGTCCTTCAGCGCATCGAGCACCCTGGCGGAGTCGGCGACGGTGCGGCAATGCACGCCGCTACGGTCGCAATAAATGTCCGCGCCGATGGCGCCGCCGTCGAATCCGAGCATCGCCTTATGTGGCAGGATCAGCGCCACAGCGTTGTGGTTCGAGGGGCCGCGGCAGGACGCGCGCGTCTCCTCGCCGAGGCTGGCCATGACGAAGTTGACGCTCACCGAAAGCGCGGATCCCGAGCTTGAACCGAGCGAAGCGGAGCGCGTCGTATCGTAGGGATTGGACGGATTGCCGCCCCAGGAACTGCGTTGATAGCCGATGGTCGAGGGCAGCACCTTGTCCGGCGTGTGCCGCCCGCCCGGATCGCCGCCGCCGCGGCCGTTGTACTCGGTGCAGACCGCCTTGGCAAAGATGATCGCGCCCTTCTTGCGCAGCTGGTCGATGAGGACGTGATCGCGCGCGGGCACATCCATGTCGTAGCGGGCATCGGCGCCGCCGGTCGAACGCATGTCCTTGGCGTCGAACGAATCCTTGAATGAGAACACGACGCCGTACACCGGCAGTTTGTCCAGATCGGGATTGCTGCCGTATTGCGCGTCCAGCGCCGCCGCCTGCTCCAGCGCGTCCGGCAGTTGGCGGAAGTTTTCGCAGATTGGCGGCGCGCCTTTCGGGAGCGGCCCAAGCGACGGATGCCGGTCGAAATCGCCTTTGCAGGTGACGGAGCGCTCGCCGCGGATGTTCAGCGTCGCCAGCGCATTGACCTGCCCGGCGTTCGGGATGCCGACGATCATACCGTATTGCTGCTGCGCCCGCGGATCGGACGCGGTCGGCGCCATGCGGCCGAATTCGAGTGGGACGCCCTTGTAGCGGTCGAGGTCGGGCAGAAGGTCCGAGGCCTTCATCGTGCGCGTCGGAAATTCAAGCGGCGCCTGCCCACGCACTGCGCCGGGTACTTCCGGCACCGCGTGGCCGTCGGCAGTGACCAGCATACTGGCGACGCCGTTGAAGCTGCGAATGCGCGCGAGATAGTGTTCGACCACGCTCAGGCAGGTCGTCTCGCCGGCACGGATCCCGTCGTGCAGCTCGGCGATCGTCGCTTCTTCCAGGCGAAATCTGTTCTTGGTCGTGACCGCGTCCATGTCCGTATTCCGTCAGTTCAGCCAGGACGGCTTCGGTCCGCCGCCGGCGGCCAGCGACAGCACCGCGCCGCGCGCACCGATGCCCGGCCCTTCGCGCTGGAAATTTGTGCAATAGGCGAATGACATCCGGCGATCGCGATCGCACCAAGCGAAAGCGCCGCCGGTACCGGTATGTCCGTATGACGCCATGTTCATGCCCATCGGCACCGTCTCGGTCTCGTTGTGCATGAAGCCGAAGCCCATACGCAGGGGCCGCCGCGTCATGATGCAGTCGCGCTCCCAGACCAGCCAGCGCGTTCGCTCGACCGCACCGGGTGAGAGGATGCGGACGCCGTCGATCTCGCCATCGCCAGCGAGCATCGCGTAGATGCGCGCCATCGCGCGCGCATTGCCGTGGCCGCCGAAGGACGGCACTTCCAGCTCCCGGATCTCACGCATGTTCTGGAAGTAGGGCTCCATGGGCGCCGACTTGAAGGCACGACCGAGCGGCGTCGTGGGATCCGACGAAATATGAAAGAAGGTGTTCTTCGGATTGTCGTGCATGTCGCTGACGCGCGCGATTTCGTTCGGCGTCAGGCCGATGTTGTAGTCGGCGCCGAGCCTGCCGGTGACGTGCTTGCGCAGGAATGAGCCCGGCGTGTCACCCGTGACGCGGCGGATAACCTCGCCGAGCAGGTAGCCGATGTTAATTGAGTTGTAGGCGCCGTAAGTGCCGGGTGCCCACGCCGGCTCCTGCTGCTCGATCGCCTTGATGTGCTCGTCCCAGCGGAACCAGGAGCCTGGCGTCGCGCGGTCGCAATAGATGACGCCGCAAGTATGCGAGAGGATGTGCCGGATGAGCACGCCCGCCTTGCCGGCCTGCGCGAATTCCGGCCAATAGTCGGCGACCGGAGCATCGAAGTCGACTTGGCCTCGATCGATGAGCATGTGCATCGAGATCGCGCACATGCTCTTGGCCAGCGAGTTCTGGATGACGATCGTGTCCTTGGCCCAAGGCTCCTTGCGCGCTAGGTCTTTATGGCCGCCCCAGAGGTCGACGATCTTCCGCCCGTCCTTGTAGACGCAGACCGCAGCGCCGATCTCGCCGCGACGGTGGAAGTTCTCGGTGAAGGCGTCGCGGACGGCGGCGAATTCCGATGCGCAGTAACCGTGGATGGGAATGTCCCTAACAATCTCGTCCATCATCGCCTCCTTGGTCTGGCTACGCGATGGCTTCAACGTCCCATTTTGGCGCGCGCTCCGGCGGATCGGCGATCCTGACCTGATGTTTTCGCAACGCCGAGAGGCGGCGCATCTCGTCCTCGCTGAGCGTGAAATTGAAGATGTCGAGGTTCTCAACGATATGGCGCTCCTCGAGCGCGCGGGGCACCGCGGCGACGCCGGGCTGCTGCACCAACCAGCGCAGGCAGATCTGCGCCGGCGTCTTGTTATATGACTTGGCGATCTCCCCGACGACCGGATCGCCAAGCAATTGCCCGCGCGCGACCGGGCAATAGGCAGTCAGGATCATGCCATGCCGGCTCATTGCGGCGATCATGCGGTCCTGCGGCAGATAGGCATGATACTCGATCTGATTGGTGACGAGCGGCTCGGGGCAGACGCTCACCGCCTGGTCGAGCATGGCCAGCGTAAAATTTGACACGCCGATGTGGCGCGTCATGCTCTGGCGCTTGGCTTTCGCGAGCGCGCCCAACGTCTCCTTGAACGGCACCTTCGGCTGCGGCCAATGCACCAGTAAGAGGTCGACGTAGTCAAGCCCGAGCGTCTTCAGACTGGTCTCGATCGAGCGCATGAAGTCGGGTTCGCGTGCATTCTCTTCCGTGACCTTGGTCGTGACGAACAGCTCGTTGCGCGCGATCTTACTGGCGCGGATGCCTTCGCCGACGAATTGTTCGGTCCCGTATTTACGCGCCGTGTCGATGTGGCGATAGCCGGCGGCGATCGCGGCGGCGACCAGCTCGGCCGGCCGCTGCGGCAATTCCATCGTGCCGTAGCCGATGACGGGTATGATCGCGCCGTGTGCTGAAATCGTGGACGCTCGCAGTTTTTCCATCGTGAAAGCCTTTCCGCAGACCGCGGCAAGATCGGCCGATGATGACCGAACCGCCGTCCACTGCAAGAGCTCCGCAGAAGATAGCGGTTTTCGACTCTTGCATGCCTCGCAGCTTGCGCGCGTGTTGCGGACAGCAACGCTTCCACTTATGATCGCTAACAGCGCGCCATTAGAGCGCGGATAAGGGGACTGAAACGCCGAAGTGTGTTTGGCCGCAGCGACGCAACCGCGTTCGATGCATCGGCTGAACGGGAGGGTTCGTCGATGACTCCTGACACATACGACGTCGCCGAATGGCGTCGGCTGCGATGCAGCCCTGACGGCCGCGGTAAACATTGCTCGCCCAGCATCATCGTCATCGCGGCGCCAAGGCACGGCCTGCTCTCACCGAGACAGGCCGTTTTTGTTTGCGCCCGCACATGTCAGCACGGCCGCGAAGGCCAACAGGGAGGACGTCATGGGTAGGTTCGACATCTCGCGGCGCGCATTCGTCGAAGGCGGTCTCGGCCTGACGGTGGCGAATTTTGTTCCGGGCACGGCGCCCTTCGCACACGCCGCGACGATGGAGGAGAACACGATTGCCGCCGCCAAGAAGGTTGGCGCGGCGAATGTCAACGGCATGATCTGGTCACCTTATTTCGTGCCGATGCAGCCCGTGATAGCCGAGTTCACCAAGGCGACCGGAATCGGAATCGGCGGCGTACAAGACATCTCGATCTTCGACGCGCCGCAGCGCGCCATGGCGGAAGCGCTATCGCGATCGCCGCAGTTCGATTTCATCCACATCGATTCAAACATGATCCCGTCGCTGGCCTCGGCCGGGTATCTCGAGCCGCTCGACGAGTACATCAAGAACGCCGGTTTTCATTTCGATGTTGTGGCCGGATACGACAATTTCATGAAATACGACGGTCACACCTACGGCGTGCCGACCGACGGCAACGTACATATCCAGTACACGCGCAAGGATCTGCTCGACAATCCGGACAACAAGAAGCGTTTCGCCGACAAGTTCGGCACCGAGCTGAAATTGCCGGAGACCTGGGAAGAAAACCTGCGTCTGCAGGAATTCCTGATGGATCCATCGAAAGACCTGTACGGCTCGGGCAACCTCCGCAATCGTGCCAACGGGGTGACCTGGTGGTACATGATCTTCTATAGCGCCGGCGGCTTCCCATTCGACGACGACATGAAGCCGACCTTGAATACGCCGGCCGGTCAGTACGCCGTCGACATCTATCTTCAGGACAAAAAGGTGAACCATCCCGAGGCGGCGAACTGGGGCACGCCGCAGATGATCCCCCGCATCGCGCAAGGGCACGTCGTGAGCTGCCAGTACTGGGACGGCACCTGCAAGACGATCAAGAATCCGAAGCAGTCGAAGACGGTCGGCCAATTCTACTACAGCGTCGTGCCGGGCTCGAAATTCACTGGGAAGATGCTGAACCGCTCGATCTCATCGCCGCTCGCGGCGATCCTCATCAACAAGTACTCGCCGCGCAAGGCGCAGGCCGCCTATCTCGCGCTGTGGCTTGGCTCGGGCAAGAACTCGATCCCGATCGTGTCGGATCCTGTGAATGCGTTCAACGATGCATGGTCCAACGCGCACTTTGCGGCGCCGCCCGTCATCGAGGCGTATACGCAGCCCGGCATCGACGCGATCAAGAAAAACTTCGAGGTCGTCTGTCCGCCGATCTACCTGACCGGCTATCTCGAATTCCAGGACGCGCTTGGAAAGAATTTGTCGGAGGCCTATGTCGGCCAGATCTCGGCCAAGGACGTGCTGGCGCAGACCGAGAACGAGTGGAATAAGATCATTGGCCGCATCGGGCGCAGCAAATTGAAGAAGGACCTTGCCAGCTACAAGGCCGCGATGCCGAAGCTTGCGGTCCCCACCTGACGGACAGGAAGGATGATCCATCGGGCGGGCAAGCGGCCCGCTCGGCGCCGAGGAGAGGCGAGAAATGGCCGTCAGGACACTGTTGAGTACCGCCGCCCCAGCTGCGGCGCCCCGCGCCGTATCCCGCGCGCGCGCCATCAAGCGCTTCAAGCTGATGCTGCTTCTGCCGCTGGTGGCAGTGTTTCTCTTCGTGCTGATGCCGGTGTTGTTGTTACAGCTCTATTTTTCGGTCCACCAGTGGACCGTCTATCTCGGTTCCTGGTGGGATGCGGATTTCGTTGGCCTCGATCTTTTCCGAGACGTGCTGACCGATCCGCGCTTCGGCTGGGCAGTCCTGCGATCACTAGCTTTCGCCACCGGCTCGACGGTCGGTTGTTTCGTATTCGGCTTCCTGCTCGCTTATCTGATGTACAGGCCGTTCCGAGGCCAAGCCTTCTTCTACATCATCTTCATCCTGCCGATGCTCACCGTGCCGGTGGTGGTCGCCTATACAGCGGAGATGCTGCTTTACCGCAGTGGCCCTATCAACGACCTGATCTCGCGCATGCTACACATCAACTTCCAGGTGTCCTGGTTGAGCGATCCGCATATCGCGCTTTTGACCTGCGCGTTGTTGGAAATTTGGAACTGGACGCCGTTCTCCTTCATCATCATGCTCGCGGGGCTCGCGGCGATTCCGAAGGAGCCCATCGAGGCGGCGGAAATCCTCGGTGCGTCGAAGTGGCGAATTTTCTGGGAGGTCCAGGTGCCCCTGTTGCGGCCGGTCATCCTGCTCGCCCTAGTCCTGCGCTTTCTCGAAGCGATGGCCGAATTCCCGAAGACCTGGGCGCTGTTCCAAGGCGGGCCCGGGTCCTCGACGGAGACGTTGCCGGTCTACATTTTTATGACGACTTGGCAGTACTTCGAGATCTCCAAAGGCGCAGCCATGTCCTACATCGTCATGATTTTGATGGTGGTGATCGTCCTCATCGCGATTCATTTTCTGCGCCGTGAGAAACGAGCGCTCGACCAGATGTATGTGCCGGGCGAAGATCTGGCGGCGGAGGCATGACATGGCGATAACTAAGACGCAGCGGCGGCGGTTCACTGGCGCAGTCCGTTACGCGGTGCTCATTTTCTGGGGTATCATCGCAGCGTTTCCGATCTATTGGATGGTCATCACGTCATTCAAGCCTGACTATCAGTGGTTCTCGTGGCCGCCAATCTATTTTCCGAGCCCGCCGACGCTTGCAAACTACATGAACGTTTGGTTCGGCGCGCAGCAATATGCCGGTACGCAGTACGCGATCTCGTCGCAGAAGCCCCTGCTGTCGCTCTGGAATACGACCGTGATCGCCGCGACTTCGACGTTCCTGTCGGTGTTCTTCGGCTCCATCCTCGCCTATGGCGTGTCGCGCTACAGGATCCTGTCGGACGCGCGCATGTTTCAGCTCTTGATGCTGCGCATGATTCCGCCGATCGTCGTCGTCGCGCCACTGTCATTGTACTATTCCGCCCTCGGCCTACTCGACACGCGTACAGGACTGGTCCTCGTCTACTTTCTCACCACCCTGCCCTATGCTGTGTGGATGACGAAGAGCTTCATAGACGAGGTGCCACTGGAGGTTGAACAGGCGGCGACGATTCTCGGAGCCTCACGCTGGCGCACCATCTTCGAGGTGGTGCTGCCACTCATCCGCTCCGGCCTGGTGGCGACGTTCCTCTTTATCCTCATCCTGACGTGGAGCGAGTACCTGCTCGCTCTGATCATCACCAAGACGCACGTGTCGACGCTGCCGATTGAGCTGTCGAAATACCAGGGCTCGACGGAGGGCCGCGTCTATGGCCGACAAGCGGCGCTTGCGGTCGGCATCACAGTGCCGCTGATGATCGTCGGCCTGATCATTCGCAAGCATCTCGCGCGCGGCTTCAGTTTCGGAATGGTACGGAGATAAGCGTGGCGCGTATTGAATTGCTGAATCTGCACAAGTCGTTCGGCGCAGTTGCCGCCGTCAAGAACCTCACCATGGATATCGAGGACGGCGAGTTCGTCGTCTTCGTCGGCCCCTCCGGCTGCGGCAAGACCACGACCTTGCGCATGATTGCCGGCTTCGAGGACCCGACCTCGGGAGAAATCCGCATCGGCGGCAAGGTGGTGAACGATCTCGAACCGGGCGACCGTGGCCTTGGCATGGTTTTCCAGAGCCACGCGCTGTTTCCGCACAAGAACGTCGCGCAGAACATCGAGTTCGGTCTGCGCATGAAGAAGGTGCCCAAGGTCGAGCGCGTCAAGCGTGTGCAAGAGGTGGCGGAGATGGTGCGCATCACGCACCTCTTGGCCAAGATGCCGGGGCAATGCTCGGGCGGCGAGTCGCAGCGTGTCGCGTTGGCCCGCACGCTCGTCACCAATCCGTCGATTTTCCTGCTCGACGAGCCTCTATCGAGCCTCGACGCCAAACTTCGTCGCGAATTGCGCGCCGAATGCGACCGGCTGCATCAGGCGCTCAACCGGACCTTCATCTATGTAACGCACGACCAGGAAGAGGCGATGACGCTCGCCGACCGAATCGTCGTGATGCGTGCCGGTGAAGTCGAGCAGGTCGGCTCGCCAATGGACATCTATGCCAACCCGGTGAGCTACTTC
>Ga0207933_1001223_pt1 | contig 20465 bp, 8 predicted proteins | sample NGESurdeep092012_4_FD_184488 | JGI IMG/M metagenome (GOLD analysis project Ga0207933, IMG submission 184488) | Arctic peat soil microbial communities from Barrow, Alaska - NGEE Surface sample F53-3 deep-092012 (SPAdes) | ecosystem: Environmental > Terrestrial > Soil > Wetlands > Peat ...
GCATGACCACGCCCGAGTTATGTACCCACATAACGCTATGTGGATACATAACTCCGATACCCTATCGTATGAACGGCCAAGACCACACGCTTACGACACTCTTTGGAAAGAAGAAGGCGATCCATGGAAGGACCATCGCACGAAAGACGAGCGTCTGGGCTCCGTCGCAGTCGGAAGGGTCTCGGAAATCCCCGAGCAGGACCACTTCGATAACTTCGTCGCTCGCGAATCGATCCGCTTTCTGGAGAACTACGCGAAAGAAGACGGGCCATTTTTTCTGGTCTCGTCCTTTCTCAAGCCACACGACCCATTCATGCCCGCCCAGCGCTTCGCAGATATGTTCCCACCCGAAAACATCAGGCTCTCGCCAACCTGGGATAAAGCAGAGGTAAAGAATCTCCCCGCCGAAGTAACTCACTATATCGAGCGCTGCCCCTGGACTCCGGAACTCAAGGACGCCTCCGCGGCCCGTCAGCGCACCGCCTTCTACTACGCCAATCTAGCCCAGATGGATGATTGCGCCGGCCAGGTTTTGCGCGCCCTCACCCGTCTCGGCCTCGACCGTAACACCATCGTCGTCTACACCTCAGACCACGGCGAAATGCTCGGCGATCTTGGCCTCTGGAATAAATTTGAATTCTACGAAGGCTCCTGCGGAGTCCCGCTCACAGTTCGCATGCCGCACGGCATGCCCGCCCTCTGCAATCAGCCCGTCAGCCTCATTTCCCTGCTCTCAACTCTGGCCGATCTATGCGACGTCCCAACATCCGGCCCAAGCGATGGCAAGAGTTTCGCCAACCTCGTCCACCAGCCTGACTCCGCCGTCAAATACGGCCCCGTCTTCGCCGAATACAACGTAGCAATCAAGCCGCAAAGTACATGGTCCGCGACGGAAACTATAAGTACACTCACTGGGTGCATGACATTGACGAGCTGTACGACTTACACACCGACCCGGAAGAACTACACAACCTTGCCGCTCAACCCGCCCATAAGACGACCGTAGAGCGTCTCGAACGAAAACTATTCTCATGGCATCAACCCTCTGAAGGTTGAGCCGACGCGCTCAATTGCCATTACCCCAGTCATGATTCGGCGTCGCCGACATCACGAAGTCCAACTCACCACCAGCCATAATCTCGGAGTGTTCAATCCACGGATGATTCAAAGCCACACCATTCAGCTTGGCCGACTGGATGAAGATCTTGCCTTTAGAAGCTCCAGGCGCCCGAATTTCAAACTTCTTGCCATTGGACAATTGAACTTCTGCATAATCGAACTGCGGCGCACCAATGGAGTAACGCGGGACCCCCGGAGTTACCTCATAAAACCCGAGCGAACTCAGCACATACCACGCGGAAATCTGCCCACAATCATCGTTTCCAGGAAGTCCATTTGTGCGAGCGGAGTAGTTTGTCGCCAGGATTCGACGCACATGCTCCTGCGTCTTCCATGCTTCTCCCGCATAGTCGTAAAGATAGGCAATTTGATGACTCGGCTCATTCCCCTGATCGTAATATCCCTTCGCAAATAGCGTATCGAGCTTATCGATAAACGGTTTCGCTCCTCCAACCAATGCAATCAATCCAGGCAAATCCTGGGGCACAAAAAAGGTATACTGAATCGGCGAGCCTTCCGTAATATACGAGGCATCGACATCCGGATTGAACGGCGAAACCCACGATCCATCCGCATGTCGCCCGCGCGCAAAGCCCGTGGCCGGATCGATAACATTGCGATAGTTCAGCGCCCGCTTTTCAAACAGTTTCGCATCCTCCGTCTTGCCAAGCGCGCGAGCCACTTTCCCCACTAAGTAATCGTCGTACGCATATTCCAGCGTGCGCGACACCTGTTCATTTTTGTGGAAGGCATTGAGAACATGGTCTTCCAGAGGAACATAACCATACTTCAGATAGGAGTCGAGCGCACGTCTGCCGCGGCCATCTTCATACAGCGCGTAAGTTGTTGGATCCTCAGTGGCATTTTTGCGCATCAGCCGATACGCTTCCTGAATATCGAACCCTCCTATCCCCTTGAAATAGGCATCGGCAATGACAGCATCGGCATGGTCGCCCACCATCTCCGACGTGTAACTATTCCAAGCCGGATAAATCGGAAGAAATCCGCCTTGCCTCCCTTTCTCTACCAAGGACCGGACCATATCGCCGTCCCGCCCAGGATCGAGGATCGTCAGCAAAGGGTGCTGTGCACGGAAGGTGTCCCACAGCGAAAAATCATCGTAATAAACAAACCCTTGCGTCCTTTCCGGATGTTGCCCTCCTCCAAAACTGGGATACGATCCGTCAACATCACTGAATATCCGCGGTAGCAAAAGCGAATGATAGAGGGCCGTATAGAAAATATGTAGCCTCGTCGGATCGCCTTCGACCTTTATCTTGCCAAGAACTTCATCCCATGCATGGCATGCACGGTTTGCAGTCTTATCAAAGTCCCAATCGGGAATCTCCTCTGTCAAATTACGCCGGGCCTCGTCAATGCTGATAAAAGACGTGCCTATCTTTGCCTCGACAACCTCACCGGGCTTCAGGTCGAAGTAGATATAGGCTCCAGGCGCTCCCCGATCTCCCTTCTGCTCCAAAGCCCCATCATGCTTCCCGCCGTCAGACCATGTGCCTCCGACATGAAAAGGATGGTCCACAACCACAACGGAATATCCGCTAAAACCGGCCAACTCGCCGCTTCCCGCATAGAGACGGCGCACAGGATTGACAGCCGTAATCTCGCGCGACGAGGAGTCGATACGGACATTTCCATCTCCCGCGCGCGAGTTGCTTTGCACTAACAGCCAGCACCTTCCACCATGTGCAAATCGAAAGCGCATCACTCCCGCGCGCGCCGTTCCCGTCACCTCGGCCCGGATGTCATACCGACTCAACGTCACAGCATAGCGATAGGGTGTCATCACCTCGCTCGAACGTAAAAACAATGACGAGCGCGCAACTTCCCCGACCCGGAGCTTTCCGCTGAGCGCCATCAGAGTGACACTGCCATAGTCTTTCGTGCAAGACCCACTCATGAAGTGGCTGCCACGAAATCCCTGGATTCGTGCATCGGAGGCGTAGTAAGGCGCAACGCATTTAAACTCGCCGCGTCGTGTTTGCGGGGTCCATTGGGTCATCCCAAAAGGGACCCCGATAGCTGGAAATGTTTGTCCACCACCCGACGTCCCAATGCGAAGGTCGACCCAGTCGGTCGGAGAACGTGTGTGTATTCCAGCGAGGCCGAATAGACTAAAGCACAGAAGAGAGAATACCGTGAGCACCCGCATGAGATTCTTAGCATCACTAAGTATTCGTCAGCGCGCAAGTGATTTAGCAGTAAAGACTCGCTTCTAACCGTAAGAAGATGTGCTCCGCTCCGCATAGCTGAGACGCCCACGGCATACCCGATACATTCTTGAACTGGAACGGTATCGCTGTTGCCTCAATGAATTACCGTCTCCGAATAGTCAGCAAAGTACTCCCCTATTTCCGCGAAGGCGCCGATCCGTAGGTCATGGAAGACACCGACCTGTTCCATTCTTCATTCATCAGCAGGAACGCACCGAGGCCGTGCAGGTCATTCGTCTTGCGAGGCCGATCCAGATACCATTGCAGGTCTCCGACGTTCGTTCCAACGCAAATCCCGGCAAGGTCCGCGGATCCGTCCGGGCCAACCGACATCCGGCTCATTACCCCCTCGTATCCTCTATGTGCGACTGCTTTATAGTGTTTCGAGATATAACCGCGCTTCACCGCAATATCGATGATGTAAGTGAACATGCTGGAGCTCGACGTCTCCGTCCAATTCCCCTTCAAGTCCGGCTTGTCCACTATCTGATACCAGAGACCGGTTTGCCGGTCCTGGAAATGCGCCAGCCCGCCGATAAGATCGCGCAAGATATTAATCAAGTCTTCTCGTTGCGGCTGATTATGAGGGATAACATCCAGAGCGTCCACTAGGGTCATCCCATACCATCCGAGCGCGCGCGCCCAGAAGTACGCCGAGTGATGCGTAACCGGATCGGCCCAGTCTGCCTTCCCACTCTCATCATAAGCATGATAAAGAAGACCATGAGTCGTTGATTGCAGATGCTTGTGGTACACCAACAACTGACGCACTGCCTCGCCATTGGTATATTCGGAATCTCCGAATGCGCGCCCGTAACGCAGCAAGAACTGGAGGGCCATGTAGTTTCCATCCAACCATAGTTGCCATGCTCGCTCCGGCCTGTTTCCATGCCAGAATCCCCCGTCAGTCGTCCTCGGATAGGTATCGAACCGTCGACGAAACTTATCCGCCCCCAACCTATATCTCGGCTCATGTGTCTCTTCGGACAACACGATAAGAAGATTGGCGGCCAGGACATTGTCAAGCGCTTCGATCGCCTCGTCCAGATTGCCCTGTTTATCGATATGAGTATCGACAAAACCCTGAATATAGTCGAGCAATCGCCGTTCTTTTGTTCTGCGGTACACAAGATATTGCCCGAAGAGAAATAGTCCTTGCGGATAGTTCCACCCCCCAAATTTCGTTGGGTCTGGATTTCGTTTGAAGTTTGAGTCTACGACTCGCTGTGACCAATCAACCGATCCCGGCAAAATGCTTGCTGCCGCCGCCAGAGCCGTACGCGAAAACATGCCGCCCGCCCCACCGGCAAGTCCGGCGGCAGTCCACTTGATCACTTGGCGACGTTCAACGATAAGATTATTCTTCATGAGGGTTCTCCCGTTCCTGTCTTTTTGTTTTGCCTACCACACATTGACACAATACATTGCGGCGGGACTCTCCAACCCTAAGTCGGATAGTAAGGGGGCCATTCGTTTACCGGCGGCGGCAGGTCTGGCGAAAAGCTGGCAAGCCGCCGAAATGGTTCTCCCGGCTTTGGGTCCCAGTTCCGCCAGGATGCCGGATTGGTGTCGGCCGTGCGCGACCTGGCGCCTTCTCCATTGCCATTGACCGCCGTCACACAATATTCGATGACATCACGATGAGTGGCATACTCGAAGTCACCTGGAATAGCAACGACAGCACGAACGCTCGCGCGCCTATCTACGTAAGTACGATTCAGCCCGCGGTACAGTACCTGAAACTCCCCTTGCTGGCTCGTTCGCGCGTAAAGCCGATATTCAATGACGCCCAGGACCTCACCCCAACTAAGTGCCGCGGCGCCATCGGACAGCTCGACGCGCAGGCCGTCCGGGGGCTGCGGCGTGTGGCTAGTAACATAAATTGGATACTCCGAACTCGGATCGCTTTCCCACTTGGAATTCAATGCGACGGCACGCACGTGGACCTTTTGACCGTCGCTTAGGCCACTTACTTTCATATCGCGATCGCTTTGCAAACCTAGGCTCGTCCAGGTCGAGCCGGAATCTTTACTACATTCGAGCCGGTATTTGGTCGCCGCGGCGACAGTATCCAATATAACTCGTGCGCCTCCAGCATAGTTCTCGGTTCTCACAATGCGGGGCGCAATTGGGACGGGTAAACTGTCCGTCAATTCCCAGTGATGATTTCCCTCTTTGAGGTCAATGATAAGCGCATTAGCTTCACGCCTTCCCGTCAGAGCTTCGCCATCTACGTAAAAAACAGCCGCCTCGGAAAGCGAAGCTACCGTAATGTTGACGGAAGCCGCTTTTGTAGCAAAGTATTCCCCGCGCGCCGCTTGACCGGCGACGATAGATCCAGCAATGCCAAGATCCGTATCTGCTGTACTAAAGGCAATTTCCGGTATCCCAATCACAGTACCGTGAAACATGGCGAACTCGGTCCTGTCTTTGGTCCGGCGAATCAGGCCGGAAGTCCCCTCGAATCTGGTCGCGCCATCTTTGTAATAAATGGGCTCTGGATCCCGAAAAACCAAATCGTCGATGCCAGCAGCGCGTACACGGCAGCCGAATGGCGTTGTCTCCGTCTCAATATCCTTGCGATGGCTGACCACAGCCATCGAGTCGCCCACACCGTCGATCCATACTCCGGTGGTCGAATTCGTCTGAATTTCCGTTCGCTGGGACTCCCTGACTCCAGTCCATCCACGCACCAATTTGATGGTCGGAAGTTCGCTACCTCGGCGTACAAACCACGAAAGCCGGTGATCAACGGAACGATTCAGCACTTGATCGTAAAGTACAAAATAATCGTGTCCGGCCAGCAACACGCTTCGGCCGACATACTCTGGCGCGGAATATCTGGTTGGCCCTTCACGCGGCACGATTTCCGCAAACTGGCCCACGCCCAGATCGTAGAAAGGACGCGATAGCACGTTCATTCCTATCGATCGAAAGACTCCATCCTTATAAACTCCGAAGTTTGTGCAGAAATCTGTATCTTGATCGTCGCGGTCGCCCACATCTTCCGATGCGCTGAAGCTATAAGCCTTCCCTGCCGCAAAGAAGTAGAGAACACCACATCCGCCCTCCGCTGCAAGCCCCCAGCGATAGTTCGGCCCTTCATCGATCTGTTGTAGATGCACGGATACTTCATCCGCACTCCCCACCGCCGACCTCAAAGTAATGCCGTATCCCGTGTACTTCGAACTGCTCAGGTGTGGGTTAGTGCCGTGATTGTCTTCATCGCGATACATCGCATTCCACGCATCTACCTTCCCCAACGCGTCTTCCATGTCCTGGTTCGTCGGTCGCGCGGCCCACATCGCATGTTCGGCTGCCATGGGCGCATAATGCCGCAGACAGGTGCCGAGGTACCACATAGACCTCGGCGGGATGCGCCGTTCAGAGTGCGCTCCTTGCGGCGGATGCACGCGATGCGGTCCAGCACCCGGAGCAACGGCGCCCCACCCATGCCCCCGGTCTTCAGTCTGTAAAGCGACGAAAGCCTCTGGCGTCTCACCCAAAAACGGCGCGGAAAGTGAATTGACTAGCCAGTCCGCCATTTCTGCAAGCTGAGGAGTTACAAAGCGTTCGCGGCCGTCATACTGTCGGAGCAAAAAGTCCACACGGGCCGAGGGCCTCAGAAAGGCCCACACATAAGTTCCAAGATTTTCGGTCCATCGACCGCCAGCAGCGTCCCACGTCTTCACCGCGGGCCGAGTATTATAGCGAGTATTCAATTCAATAGATTTTTCCCACAGGTCTGCCCAGGTCGACGCCATCGGATGGTCGGGAAATAGAAATGACATCGCGGGCGACGCCGCTTTAACGTCGGCCATAAAATTTGGGTGACCGCTCAGCATCGGCACCAGTGGCATGAATTCATCCGCCGCAGTGACATAGGCAATCAACAGGAACATCGCCGTAACTCGACTGCGTTGCCCTTCACTCATCGTCGCGTTGAACCGATTGAACCCGTCGATCCACCAGCCCAGTATCTGTCTGCTCGGTACGGGACTGAAGTTCACAATGTTTCTGCCCGGAATACTGCCCGTCGCACCATTTTCCCGAGTCCCAAATATTGGGAGGCTGCACACAAACTGCGAAGTCAGCACCCTGCGCTCAAGATCATTGGCATCTTTGATAATTCCGCTTTCAAAAACAACGGCGGGTCGGCGCAAGTTGGAAGGATATTCCAGTACCCAATCCTTCACACGGTTCAGGTCAAGCGTACCGTAGCGATTCTGCAAAAACATGGTATGCGATGTGTACGCAAGCCCCACATCGTACGAAAGGCCGTCCTGTTTTATCGATCGCGAACTCGTCGAGAGCTCATGCATTGCTTCTTTATCTTTAGCGTGATCGTAGAAAGCTATACAGGTCGATCGGCTTCCGCGTGAAACAGGCCATTTCCAAAAGAATTTCCCATCCTCATGGTAGTAGCGCACCTGCAATGTTTCAGATTCAACGTGGTTAGCGTATTCATGGTCCTGCCAACCATCTACTTTATCGATAAAAATGCCGAGCGCATCTCCGGTCTTTCGGCCCCAGAAATTCGCCGACGTGACACTATGATATGCCGTCCAGGTCTGATAAATGCCCAACTCAAAAGGCAGCTGTCCACCTGGTAACGATGAAGTATGGAGCGGGAATGTTTCATCGATCAACTCCCACGGATAGTCGTCGTAGTTCCGAATGAACTCCACTACGGGAATAGGATGGTTTGGCGCCTGGCGATGGGTCGCATCGAATCCAGTCCAGGTCGATGTTACGAAACCGCGCATGCCAGGCCGCATTCCTTCCATATCTTCCTGCAGGCGGACGAAATCAAAACCGCCGGTAGATTGTATCTTTGCGATATAGCGAGAACCGCCCTGCATGTCATAGGTAATTTCGTATGCGATAAACAAAGGTCCATCCGCCGTGCGATTCGCCGTAATGCGGATGACCTTATCTCCCGCTACGTCAAGCACGGAATTGCCGATCCATGCTCCTCCTCGCGACACCTGAAGAATCGGCCCCGGAGCAGCGCCATGGACTTCCTGGCTCGCCGGAATGCGAACGCGCATCGCTCCTGAATCGAGAACGATAGTCTTCCCCTCCCGAACTTCTTTGACCTGTGGCTGATCGAGCAGCGGCGACTCTACAGCGGACAAAACAAACTCTCGCCGCGCCCCGCTGGGAAGGTCGGAACAAAAATGCAGCGTCGCCGAACGAACTCCGGCGCCGTCGCGTATAACCGCGGAGAACTGAATAGGGACTCGCTCTCCTGTATCAAGGCGTGTCAACACCAGTCGACTCAGATCGACCGTCTGCCGGAACGCAATCGGATAACTCAATAAAGTTCGCGGCCAATAGAAAAATGGATGGTCCAACGGATCATTCAGCACGAATCGAATCTTGCGATAGTGGTCCCACGTCGCCGCTTCGGGCGTCTGCGCCGACGCCCCCGAAATCGCGGAAACCGCGGAGGGAACAGCCACCATGCTGATACAAAACTTTCTGCGATTCAAGCTGTCCACTCCACATCGGTCTAGCTATAACGTTGATTTTCCAGGAGAGAATTGCCGCGCCCGGCGCATCTCCCAACAGCGCTAATACTCATTGCATGACAATTGAACTGGTCAGCGGGACCTCCTCCGAGGAAGAACCGGCCATGATTGCGTACGTTCCAGGTTGAATCCTCCAGTCGTGGTCCTTGATGGACCAATAAGAAAATGCACGCGCGTCCAGCGCCACAACCACCTCGCGCGACTCCCCGGGAGAAAGCATGATTTTGCGAAAGCCTTTGAGTTGTCGCGGAGCCTCATCACCCGCCTCAACGCGCGGAAACCCCACATAGACCTCCGTCACTTCAGCGCCTTTGCGCTTGCCGGTATTCGTTACGCGAAATCGAACAGTGGCCGTGTGCGTCCCCGCACGACCGGCAGCAACTGTCAGACCCGAATAGGAAAATGTCGTGTACGACAGACCAAACCCAAACGGAAAAAGCGGCTCGACCTTATGCGATTGATACCATCGATAGCCAACCTCCAGCCCCTCGCTGTATTGCACAGTATGTCCATCGCCCGGATACTCCGCCGGATCGCGCGCCACCGTGTCCCGCACATTTTTCGGAAACGTAAGTGGCAGTTTCCCCGAAGGATTTACGTCACCGAAAAGAGTCTCCGCGACGGCATTGCCATCTTCCTCCCCCGGATACCAGGCTTCGAGCACCGCAGCCACGGCGTTCAGCCACGGCATCAACATAGCGGACCCGCTCTTGAGGACCACAATCGTCTTCGGGTTCGCAGCCGCGACCGCCGCGATCATTTCATTCTGCGCCGCCGGCAATTCGATCGGATGGTCATGGCCTTCCGTCTCATCATCCCCCACCATAACGATCGCGACGTTCGCGACCTTCGCGGCTGCCACCGCGGCCTCCACGCTGCATCCATCGAGCACATCGACGCGCGTATGCGGCGGCATATGCGCTTCGATTCCATCCGAAGGCTCGATCGAATAAAACGGAATCACATGCGAACTGCCACCGCCGCCAGTTTTCGCCCGCAAGGCACCCGGCCCAATCAGCACGATAGACTTCAACGCGTTTCCATCAAGCGGCAGCACATCGCCCTTGTTCTTGAGCAGCACCATCCCCTGCTCCGCCATCTCCCGCGCAGCTTTGCCATCTTCGAGCACGAGTACCGCGGCCGGTTTCGCTCGCACGCCAAACATCCCAAACCGCATCATCGCAGCATAGCGCCGCACCAACATATCGTCGATCGTCGCCATCGGCACGGCGCCTTGTTCCACCGCCGTCTTCAGCGCGGAAGAATAGTATTCACCGACTGGCATCTCCAGGTCGAGCCCACTCAACGCGCTCGGCATCGTACTGTGGACCGCGCCGTAATCGGAGATCACGAACCCTTTGAAATGCCACTCCTTCTTCAACACATCATTCAGCAGCGGCCCATTCTCACAATTGAACGCGCCATTTACTTTCTGATACGCGCACATCAACGACGCCACATTGGCTTCCTTCACAGAAGCCTCAAAGCCCGGCATATAAATCTCGCGCAGCGCCCGCTCGTCGATGCGTTCATCGATCGTGCGCCGGTCCGCCTCCTGATTGTTAGCGAGGTAGTGCTTCACATTGGCGAGCGCGCCCACGCTTTGCGTTCCTTCAATGCTAGCCACAGAAATCCTGCTAGTCAGATACGGGTCCTCGCTGAAGCTTTCGAACGCGCGTCCATTTTGCGGCACGCGAATAATATTGATGTCCGGAGACTCCAGCAAATCGGAGCCGAGTTCGCGCGTCTCCTTCCCTGCGATCACGCCATAACGCCGCGCCAGATCGATGTCCCAGGAAGCTGCTACAGAAATCGGCGCAGGCAGCGCGGTTGCTCGCAGTTGCCGGCTCAGGCCTCCGTGCCCAACGCCCGCCGGTCCATTGGTAATCCGCAATGCCGGGACGCCCAACCGCGGCAATCCACGCACGTAGCGAAAATGCACGCCATCCTCAATGCCATGCACCTGCGCGATCTTTTCCTCCAGCGTCATCTTCGCGACAATCGCGCGCGCTCGCGCCCCCGCATTCTCCGCGGGCTTCTGCCCCGCAGAGCATGGCGCCGCGGCCATCAGAGCGAAACCCAAGCTGACACAAAGATAATGAATCAACGGACGCATGACGCCTTTCTCAAAAAGGTCAATGAGAGGAATGAGGATTCCCCTTGCTGCGGTTCATCGGATGGGCCTCGGTATTGAAGATAACCGAGTCGAAGTTAATAGTCGAAGCAGGAGCATAAAGAAGATAGAAATATTTAAACGTCTCCGCGAAAAGATAGCTCCCCATCTGGTTGCTCTTCTGCTTCGTCCGTACATCCGCAAGGCCGGCAAAGCCGCCATCGGTGCCACAATACTTCACCAATGAATCGAAAAACGCCGCGCCCATTGCCAGATACTTCGGATCATGGGTGTAATGATACAAGTAGTAAGTCGACTCGACAATCTCCGGACGCAACGGATATTTCGGTGACACGATGGCCTTGCTCACATAATCGAACTTATCCGGCTCGATCCCATCTAAATTCCACATGCTATAACTCGAATCCTGAAGCTTCCTTGCGCGCTCCACATCACCCGACAACGCCAGCACCGCAGGAAAAAAGGCATCGAGAGCTCCATAATCGGTCGACGTACGTTCTCCTGTAAGAGCGTTCGCCTGTCCATACCACAAACCATCGGGTCGTTGATCGGCCAGGTAGCGATTGATGGCCGTCAAACTCTCCTTCCACATCCGGGCGCAATCTTTATCGCCAAACAGAATAGAAGCCTTCAGCACGTATTCATAGTAGGAGTCGATCCCACCCATAATGCCGGCTGTAGTATCAGTCCACTCACCCGTCTCAATATTGATACCGGCGCCAACCAATCCCCGCGGCAATGATCGTCGATACAACTCCGTGATCGCCCGCTTCGCCGTGTCATAGTAGATTGGCTTACCCGTCAACCGCGACAACATGCCGAACTCGATCAACAAACTTCCCACCTGCGCGGGATTGCTATTCACGCCGCTCACGGCACCGCTGTGCAGGTTGACAAACTCGTACGGCATTCCAGTGGGCGACTTAAATGCCGGAAGCAATCGCTGTCCAAGATCGTCCGCCAGTTCCAACAGACGCTTATCGCCGGTCAGTTGATAACCCGACAGCAGCCCTCCCAACAGCCGTATCGTAATTTCGAAATTGCTTACGGAAACATCCTGGTCCAGATTCAACTGCGTGTCGATTAGCTTTCGGTCCTCATCGGCCTGCGGTTGCAAGCCCATCAGCACCAGCGTATCCAGCGCGTCGACCGGCGTAATCAGCAGCGAATGGCCATACCAGTCGTGTCCTTCGTGGCTCAACGGTTTCAGCTCATCATGCCCCCACGCATATTTTTTGTAACCCTCCCACGACCGCAGACACTCCTGCCGCACGCGGCCAGCCATCTCCGCCTTCTGTGCATCCGTCATGGGAGCAGCCGCGACGTTCTGCGCAACGACGGAAGTACACAGGACGGAGAGAACCGACACAAAAAGAAATCCAGGTAATACAGGCCCTACGCCATCGGCAAATCTATTGCAAATACTCATCAGGTCCATTCATCATTGGGATTCTGATCTAAGCGTGCCGGCCCCGAAAAGTTGTCTCGAAGCCGGCAGCGCAAAGGTAAACAACCATCAAAATAGTATTTTTGCCGACAGTTGCAGGTTTCGTGTTCCACCCCAGCCGCTGATATGGCCGAAACTTGCGACGGTGCTGATAGTGCTCTGCGGCTGCTGAGGAAGCGGGTGATTGAAAGCACTGAAAGCATCCGTACGGAACTGGAATTTCAGCCTGTCGTAGATGGCAAACTCTTTGAAAGCGGACAGATCCACGTTCGTGTTGCGCGGCCCAAAGATATCATTGCGCCGTTCGTTGGCAAACGTATTTGTCGCAGACTGAGTGAAGCAGGAAGTATTGAAGTATTCATTGAACGTCTTGGGTCCGCTGTTGGGGTTACAGGATTCCTGGCCGCGCATCTGAATCCCGCCGCCAGTATTGGAAGTGTCGTTGCCCGCCGCGTTGAACGGCATGCCTGCATTCACCGTCAGGAAGCCGCTGATCCTCCATCCCCCAAGCTGGTTTTCAAACCAGTTGCCGCCGTTCAAAAAGCGCTTGCCTTTGCCAAATGGAAGCTCATAAATACCGGACGCCTTATAAACATACTTCTGGTTGAAGTCCGACGGACCGTAGTCCACCTGCGGGATCGCGCCTGCCTGGCCGGTAGCTTTATGGTCCGAGCCTTGGAAGTCCATCGACTTCTGCCACACGAAGTTTGTGTTGAACTGGAAGCCGTTGACAAAGCGCTTCTTGATCTGCATCTCCAAACCATTGTAGTTTGAAGCGCCTCGCTTGGAATACTGCTCAATATTTCCTTGCACAGCCTGATATGGGCGACGCGAGTTGATATCGGCTGTACTGCTTGGATTGATATCGGCGGCCGTCGGCAGGGAAGCCTGGTTGATGTTGCCGTAGTTGAAAATGTGGTGCGACGAGCTTCCGATATAGTCCACCTGCGCAATCAAGTTATTCCCGATGGTCCTTTGCACGGCAAGGTTCCACTGCTCGGAGTAGCTTGTCGGCATCGATTTAGCGAAGGTTTGACCACCCGGAGGAAATACTCCAGTCGCCGCCGGCATAGCCGACCATACGCTTTCCGCGTTCGCTAGGGTGAAGAACTCCTGCTTCCCAGGCGCCGCACCAGTATTTGGGTTGGCAGCCGCGGAACTCGTAGGCCAGATAACCGGATTTACTCCAGACTGAGTACTGGTAAGTGCGGTGTTGTACAGCGGATCATACGTGTAGTCGACCAAATCATAGTACGAATACTGGTAGTAGTAGATGCCACCGCCGCCATGGATAGTGGTCTTGTCGTTGAGCGAATACGCCGCGCCGAGACGCGGGCTGAAGTTGTACTTGTTGGAGTCGTACGGCGCCTCGTTGAATTTTCCAGTAACTGGATTGAGATAGCCAGCATGGCCGTACTTCTCCGTCGGAGTAGAAAACTTGTCATAGCGCAGGCCAAGGTTGAGAGTCAGATTCTTCCTGATCCGCCAGTCGTCCTGGAAGTACGGCATGAGGTTGTTCTGGTGGAAGTAACCGACCTGGCTTCCGGCAGACGCACCCGTCGAGGAGTAATCGCCCAACAAATAATCCGCGAGTTGATTGGCATCCGGTATTGTGCCTGTCGCAACCCATTGTCCAGGATTCTGCCACGCCGATTTCGTTCCCGTGATCAGCGCGCCGTTGAAGCCGTTGTAGGTGTACTCGCCATTGGCGCCAAGAGCGCCATTGGGGCTACCCGTGTACCAGACGGCGTTATAGTCGATGAGGTCGAACTCGCCTCCGAAGAACACCGAGTGCTTCCCGTGGTTCCAGTTGATCTCATCGCTGTACTCGAACATATTCTGCTTCGCCGAAAGCGGTGAGCCGCTCGGGCCGGAGAACCCACCAACATTGAAGCCGGGCCATCCCCACACAGGCGGCGCCGGGTTCAGGCCGGTAAGTCCGAGCTGGGTGAAGTAGTTTGTTCCGTTGGCAATCTGGCCGAACTGCTGCCCTGTGAGCGAGCGGCTAAAGCCGACACGGCCAGTATTCACGAAATTCGGTGTAAACACATGGCTCTCTTCCACATAGAAGTCTTTACCAAAGAGCTGGTTGTCTTCTTTGCAGATGCAATCGTCCACAAACTCCGGCCGGATGATGTCAGGATCATTCGCGTTATAGGCACCGTAGATATGGTCCTTATCGCTGATGTTGTAATCTACACGGAACAAATAATCGTCGTGTACGAACTTAGTCCGTGCATGCGTCGACGCATAGTTATCGACAGCCACGCTACTCAGATTATTAGGCAACGGATAAACCATATTGATATAGGCGGTTGCCAGGGCACTGATTCGGTTCGACGGAATAATATTGCCGGGGAAAGCCTGCAGCGCCGTCGCACCACCGTTGGGTGTGAGCGTTTGGTTGAACGTCGTGGGGTCATAGATGGTAGTCGCCTTTTGTCCCTGCGTGTTTCCGACCAGGTCCGCGCTGAAATCTCCAGAGCGTTCCGCTGCCGTCGGCAGATAGTCGTTCAGCGTTGCGAGGCTCTGATTGCGAAATCCCTGGTAGTCGACGAAGAAGAACAGCTTCTTGTGGGTCCATGGGGCGTACCAGCCGACATTAGCGCCAAACTTGTTGTATCTGCTGTACGGTGCGGAGGCGGTAGTGGCGTTATATCCCCGCGCGTTGAACACATTATTTTCAACATAGTCATAAATTCGGCCGTGGAGTTCCGTCGTGCCGCTCTTGGTAAGCACGTTGACGACATTGGCGCCGTCATAGCGAGCGTTGGCGCTATTGCGAATAACCTGGACCTGATCGGTAGCTTCGGGCGGCGGCTGTACCGTCGCCTGCTGGTCGAAGTAACTCATGTCGACTACGCCATCCTCCAGATAACTCGCCGACCAATAACCCGCTCCGCCAATCAACAGGGTGTTGCTCTGCGCGTTATATTGCGACACGTTCGACCCGATATTCGAATCACCCAGCGCCGACCCGGCCTGCACACCCACCTCGGTGGTCTGCGCGTAAAAAGTGTCGCCGCGATATCCCGCATTCGCCGGAGAGTTTTCGAGCGTCTTCGCATCCATCACGTCGCTCAGGTCGTGGCTTTCCGTCTGCAAACCAAGCGACCCGGTCGAGAACACATCCACCTTCTCGCTCGCCGATCCCACCTTCAGCTTGAAGTTGATATTGAGGGTCTGACCCAGCGCCACAGTCAGCGCGGACACATCCTCCTGGAACCCCTTCGCATCCGTGCTCGCCTTATACGGGCCGGGTGGCAGCGCCGGCACCGAGAAAAATCCCGTGCCGTTCGTAACGCCGGTGCGAATCTCGCCGGTAGCCGTATTCATGATCGTGACCGTGACACCTGGGACGATCGCCCCGCTCGGATCGGTAATCGTTCCGGTCACAGTGCCCGACACCGTCTGTCCATGGGCTGCCCCTCCCATCAACAGAAGGACAATCAGGCCGACGAGGATAAGCAACCCAGCGTGCATCATCCCTACACGAGAGCGATCGAGGCGGGATGGAAGTTCCATTCTTAGTACGTGTGCTAACGGCATGTCTCTAGACTCCCAGGTAGTTGGTGGTTAATGGTGCATGGATCCGAATTCAGGCGGTCTCGACGTGATTGCCTGCCGCATTTGTGTGACATGAGCCTCAAAGCTCTCGCGGATCTCATCGTGCAGGGCCCGGTGGAAAATCGACACCTTCTCACACCAATCTGCGCACGCAACGGCATGAGACAGAAAGCTGCCGGAACCGCATCGGCGGTCCCGGTCTGGAAAAGGTTTGAACGCAGTACTGTCATCTGCAAACTCCCCCCCGCGCAACACAACGGGGAATAGTTTTTTGAAGAACGGGGACGAGTATGGTCGGCTCAAATAACGGCTCGCAAGTGAATTTACGGTAAGGCATACAGTAAAGAGTCGTCGAATCAAGCAGTTAGCGCCAGCCGTTCGCCCACCGCCGGGCAACCCTTTCGGCGCCACCCACGAGACGGGCGGGGTCGCAGCCTGCACAAGTAGGGTAGCCGCAGCACAATGCCTACCGCGCAAACGACACACCGGTCCGCAGATACTCCGCATAGTGCTGCGCATATTCACTCTCATAAGCCTTCACCGCAGCCGCATAACTTATCACTGGCGTCCCAGCCCGTCTGCTCCACACGAACTCCACCACCTTCGCCCCCACCGGCACTTCCACCACCCCATTCGCCGGCTGCACCGACTTCCCATCCACCTTCACCGACCTCACGTCCACAAACCACGGCAAGTGCACAAATAGATGTTCCGGCCCCCGCGCCCCAAATTCGTTCTTCAACCGCAGTACCGCCTTCGACTCCCCCAGCATCTCCAGCTCAAAATTCACCTCCCCAAACATCGTCGGAGCCCGCGAAACCGTAATCTTCTTCCCCGCCCCCACCCAATCTGGCGACACCACCGACAGCAAATGCAAATCCCGGTCGCCCTCTTCGCGCACCATCATCGATCGCATCAAATTCCTGTACTCCGCCGCGAACCACCCATGCGGCGACAGGTTCCCCTCAAAATCCCTGCTCCCCCACGGCCGAATCGCGTACTCAAACCCCGACTGCGTGCTGCTCGTATGCAGCAGCAGCGCATAGAACTCCTTCACCGCCTGTTCCTGGTCTCCGCGCACCACCTCCGTCAGCGTGTTCTTGATCGTCAGATAGTGGTGCAGATACTTGCCCTCGCCCGGCTGGTCATAAACAATCAAGCCCTCGGCATACCGCTTCTGGGTCCCCGCCAGCGTCGCCGTCACTTTCGAATCGTGCGGATCAAGCTGCGGCTCCGGAACCACCCCCAGCAAATTCCCCCAGTCCGCGCCTCCGTTGTTCCCATCCAGCGCGGGAGGAATAAAGCCCCCATTTGCGGCGGCGCGGGCATCCAGCACCGGCAGAAAATCCTTCCGCAGCGTATCGTAATCCCGCTGAAACCGCGCCACATCTTCCGTCTTCCCCAGCGCCCGCCCCAGCGCCATTGCCCCCTGTAGCCCGTCCAGCGCCAGAAAGTTATAGCCCGTCAGGTGGCCTGGAACAAACTCATTATCCCGCACATCGGTCGCGGGCATCAGGTGCAGCGGATCGGCGGCCGTCGCCTTCTCAAACCACTCCACCGCTCGCAACACCGCCGGATAAACCTGCTCCGCAAACGCGCGATCGTGCGTCAGCCGCTCATGGAACCCATACGCCCAAAGCGCCTGCCCCCACCCATCGAACTGCCCTTTCTGCGACAAAAAATTTCCATCCGGCTGCTGCTTCCGCGCATAAAAATTCAGCACCTCGGCCGCTTTCCGCGGATACCCGGTCACATCGTACATATGCACAAAGTCCGATGAGTCCCGCAGATAGAAGCTGTGGTAATGCGTCTGGTTCACTGTCTGGATCCAGTCGTCGCCCACATGGTTCAGGGCCAGCAAATCGTTCACCAGGCAAGTCCGAAAGAGGTTATTCGCCTTCGCCTCGGGCACCGTAATCGTCGTTCCCTTCGCAACCTCGGCCTCCCAGTACGACTTCACCCGCGCGTGATAGTCGTCGAAACGGGCCGCCTCCAGGTCCTTGATCGCCGCACTGTCCTTCGCTGCCGGCAGCAGCAGCATCTTGAAATCCAGGCTCCGGCTTGCCCCCGGCGCCAGCACAAAGCTGTACATCGCCGCCCCCGCCGGAGTCGCCGGCTGGATGGTCAGCTTGCCGGTGGTTGCGACCGGTCTCTCGTTATATCGCCGGTAAAGCGTCGTGCCCAGCGCCGGCTTCGGCTCCTCCGGAAACAGGTACATCACCTTCCCGTCACGCACAAACGCATTTCCATCGAACCCGTAAACCCAGTCCGCCATGAACGCCTCGCCGGGCTGAAAATACCCACCCTTCTCCGCGGGCGTCGCGGGCCGGTTGAACCGCTCATCCGCAGTCGCCTGATTGGTCGTCTGCACCGCCTGATACCGCATCGCCGTGGACAAAAACCCCGCCCGAACCTCTTTCCCCTTGTTCATCGCCGTCACGCGGACGAAATCCGCCACCGCGCCCTCCGGCTGTTGCCCCAGCGACGCCGCGAAAATCGTAAACCGGTACGTCAGTCCACCCCGCTCGACGTCGTAACTCTGGATCGGCAAGTACCCATCCTCCAGCGTCCGTGTCCTCGCCCCCGAATCCACCGTCAGCGGGGCCCAGTCCGGCCCCACAAAAAACATCAGTTCCCCAAAACCTGTATAGAGATAGCCCTCCGGCGTAATCTCCGTCGCCGATGGCGCCCCGGCCACCCCAATCTGGTCGGTAGGCCGCGCAAAGTACGAAAACGGTCGATCGCCCTGATCGATCGACGGCGAAGGCATCTGCCCCGCCCCACCCACACAAACCAACATCACGCCCAAACCGGCAACGCATCTCTCGATCGACATAGAAAAAGTCCTCCACCAAACAACCTATCCAAGCTACAATCAAAACCGGCAACTGGATACTCGCAACTGGCAACTGCAAGCCAAGAGCTGGGAGCCCGCAGCTCGAAGCCGAATGCACACCCCCTGCTCATAGCGTCGGCAAGGTACAACCCTAACCCATTTGTTTAAGATACTTTGAACAAAATAAGGGGGGAGGGGGGCGCCGATCGGCTACAGTGTTTTCATGAATTCCAGCCGGCTTTCCTCGCAGCCAACCCGCGATCCGGACTTTGCGCCAACCGTCGACTCCGACATCGTCGGCAAGCCAACCGCGGTCAAGCCCCAGCGACTGCTTTCCATCGACCTGCTCCGCGGCCTGACCATCGCCTTCATGATCCTGGTCAACAACCAGACCGGTCCCGCGCCGTTCCAGCAGCTCTCGCACTCCGACTGGAACGGCTTCACCGCAACCGACCTCGTCTTCCCCACCTTTCTCCTGCTGGTCGGCTTGACCACCGTGCTCTCGACGGCCGCGCGTCTGGCCCGCGGGGCCACCCGCAAGGACCTCTTCCTCCACACGCTCCGCCGCGCGGTCCTGCTCATCCTCTTCGGCTTCGTGGTCAACAACTTCCCCTTCTTCCACCTCGCCACGGCGCGTTACTACGGCGTCCTTCCCCGGATCGGCATCTGCTACTTCGTCGTCGCGACCCTCTACCTTCTGTCTCCCACATGGAAGGACAAAGCCGTCATCGCCATCGCCTGCCTCGTCGGTTATTGGGCCCTGATGCGCTTCGTTCCGGTCCCCGGCTTCGGTGTCCCAACACATGGCTTCCCCATCAACGACCGCGACGCCAACCTCGCCGCCTGGCTCGACCGCCAGATATTCTCCGCTCCCCACCTCTACGAACGCACCCGCGACCCCGAAGGTCTGCTCTCAACCATTCCCTCGGTGGCAACCACGCTCTTCGGCCTGCTCGCCGGCCTCTGGCTTCGCTCCGCCAACTCCACCGCCCGCAAAGCCGCGATGCTGGCCATCGCGGGAGCCATCTTCCTTGGCCTCGGCCTCGCCTGGGACCCATTCTTCCCCATCAACAAGAAGCTCTGGACCAGTTCCTTCACCCTTTACGCCGGCGGTTGGAGCCTCCTCCTCATGGCCGCATCGATCTACATCGTAGACATCCTGCGCCTCGGCCGCGCCAAAGATCCGGCCGAGCACCCACTCCTGTACCGGCCGCTCATGGTCTTCGGCACCAATGCCATCCTGGCCTACATGATCTCCGAGCTAGGCGCGAGCATCCTCCACGCCATCCACCTCAAGCAGCCAATCACCCACGCATTCGCCACGGCCATACCCCACCCACCCTGGTATTCCCTCCTCTACTCCCTCGCCTTTGCCTTGGTTTGCTGGCTGCTGGTTCTACCGCTGTACCGCAAACGCATATTTCTCAGAATCTGAAGCCCGCAAGCCACGAGATTTATGGCCGTTCCATCTCGCTGAAGTGAACCCCTAGCGTGAGACAGCGTCAGAAGTCCCAGTTTGCCTTTCGCCGTAATTTTCTTGGCGAACGGGAGTTGACGGTTGAGGATGAGATTGGCCGGGGAAGCGGAGGCGGGCTCT
>Ga0207933_1001225_pt1 | contig 20442 bp, 16 predicted proteins | sample NGESurdeep092012_4_FD_184488 | JGI IMG/M metagenome (GOLD analysis project Ga0207933, IMG submission 184488) | Arctic peat soil microbial communities from Barrow, Alaska - NGEE Surface sample F53-3 deep-092012 (SPAdes) | ecosystem: Environmental > Terrestrial > Soil > Wetlands > Peat ...
CTATACTGTGCTGTGGACGGTTTACGGCACCATCGCCAAATCCAGCCAGGGCCTGCACCCCGACATGACCGAGCTGATCGCCTGGTCGCGCGATCTGGCCTGGGGTTACAAGCACCCGCCGCTCGCTGCGCTGATCGTGCACCTGTGGTTCAGCGTGTTTCCGGTCGCTGAGTGGTCCTATTACCTCCTGGCAATGCTGATGCCGGCAATCACGCTGTGGATCGTCTGGCGGCTGTCGGCGGATTATCTCGACATTGAAAAGCGCGTGATCGGGTTGGCGCTGCTGATGTTCATTCCCTTTTTCAATTTCCACGCGCTCAAATTCAACGTCAACACAGTGCTGATGCCGCTATGGGCGGCGACTACGTTCTGGTTTTTGCGTTCGTACAAAACGCACAGCGCGCTCTATGCTGCGCTTGCCGGCCTTGGCGCCGCCGGCTGCATGCTGGGCAAATACTGGTCGGTGTTCCTGCTCGCGGGTCTCGCTCTTGCCGCATTGGCCGACAAGCGCCGCGCGGGGTATTTCCGTTCGGCCGCGCCTTGGATCACGATCGTTATCGGCGCTATTGTTCTATCGCCGCATGTGGTCTGGTTATTCCGCAATAACTTCTCGCCGTTTAAGTATGCCCTCGCTGTCCACGGCGATAAGCCCTTCACCGAAACCGCGCTCGCCGCTCTCGGCTATTTCGCCGGTTCGGCCGCCTATGTGACGGTCCCGGTGATTATCGTGCTCATCGCGGCGCGGCCAAGCCGGAAAACCATCGCCGATATGATTTTGCCGGCCGAAACAGACCGCCGGCTTGCGGCGGCGGCATTCTGGGGGCCACTGCTGCTCCCCGCAGTTGGTGCTCTGGCCAGCGGCGCAGACATAACGTCGCTGTGGTCGATGTCGGCCTGGACGCTGCTGCCGGTGTTGCTGCTTTCGCCACCGGCAGTGACAATGAAAGAGACCGACACGCGCCGTATTCTCGTGGCCGCTGTCCTGTTGCCACTGGTGATGCTGATCGGATCGCCCGCGATTGCTCTCAATGTGCAGCGCAAAGGTCCGTCGCCGGTAACGGCGCAAGCCGGTCTGCTGGCCGGCGAGATCGAGCGCCTGTGGCACCAGACGATACCGCTGCCTTTGCGCTTTGTCGGGGGTGACAGCGGCCTTGCCGCCGCGGTCATTTCCTACGCCGTCGACCGGCCGCGCGCTTTGCCGGGCATGCCGCCGCCGGACGCGGCCGAACTCACGCAAAGCGGGCAAGTGGTCGTGTGTTTTGCCGAAGACTCAAATTGCAAAAGCACCGCGAGTGCGCAGAACGCCGAGGCCCGCCGGATCGAAACCGAAATCGTGCGTAATTTTTTACGCGTGCCGGGCAAGCCGCAGCGCTATACGATCTTCTTAGTGCCGCCGCGGCCGCCGAACACATCGGTCATTCGCTAATGCAGTCGATCAACCGATGAGCCTTGCCGGCAAATTAAGCGCGCTACGTCTGCCACCGTTGCGGCTCAAGTCCGTTGAGCGGCTGATCGATATGCTTACCGATCCGGCGCGCCGCGAACGGACGGTGCTTATCGTGCTCGCCGTCTATGCCGCCATCTGGACGCTGTATGGAATTATCGCGAAGTCCAGCCAGGATGTGCAGTTCGACGCCGCCGAGTTGGAAGTGGTGTCGCGCGATCTTGAGTTCGGTTACGCCAAACATCCGCCGTTCGCGCCCTGGTTGGTGCATGGATGGTTCAGCCTGTTTCCCGTCCGGGACTGGAGCTACTACCTGCTGGCAATGGCCTATGTGGCACTGGGCTTGTGGATCGCCTGGCGCCTGTTCGCGCGCTTTCTCGATCCCGATAAACGCCTCGTCGCCCTGGCATGCCTTATGCTGGTGCCCTATTTCAATTTCCTCAGCCTGCGTTTCGATCACAACGCCGTTCTTGGACCGCTCTGGGGTGCGACCGCGCTATGCTTCATACGCTCGTTCGAAACGCGTAGCACGGCCTGGGCAGCGCTTGCCGGTGCAACCGCGGCCGCCGCGATGCTCGGCAAATATTGGTCGATCTTCCTGCTTGCGGGTCTCTTGTTGGCGGCGCTGACCGATGCCCGCCGCGCAAATTATTTTCGCTCGGCCGCGCCCTGGGTCACGATCGCAATCGGTTCGCTGTGCCTGACGCCGCATCTTATCTGGCTGGCGAGGCACGATTTTATTTCGTTTGCCTACGCGCTTGATGCACATCCGGCAAAGACGATCGGTCAATCTTTTTTTGGCGTGGCCCGTTATATCGCCGGTGGCGTGGGTTATGTGGCGGTGCCGGTGCTGATTGTGCTGGCGCTGGCACGTCCGGGCCGCACGGCCTTGGCCGACATGCTGATTCCGCGCGCGCCCGAGCGGCGGTTCGTCGCGGTGGTATTCTGGACGCAGTTCCTCCTGCCGGCCGTTCTCGCGCTCCCCTTCGATTTCGAGCTCAATGCGATATGGACGATGCCGGGCTTCGTGCTGCTGCCGGTGCTGCTGCTGGCTTCGCCGCTGATTGTCTTGCGCCGGCAAGTCGTCGTCCCGATTGTGTCGTTCGCTGTCGCATTGCCGTTGGTCATGTTGGCGCTTTCGCCGGCAATTGCGATCGTGCTTCATATAATGGGTGTGTCGCCGGTCTCGGCGAATGGGCAGCTTTTGGCTCAGCAGATCGAGCAAGAGTGGCGGCGCACCACTGATAAGCCGTTGCGTATCGTCGGCGGTGCGTTCGATCTGGCTTATGTAGCGGCCTTCTATTTACCGAAACAGACTTTGGTCTTTCCCGTGAATGAGCCGCAGAATGCGCCCGAGGTTACTCCCGCGCTCGTTGCGCGCGATGGCGCAGTGCTCACGTGCTTTATCTTAGATGACCGGGTCGGCGTTCATTATTGCGAGACTCTCCCAAACGTTGCGATCAACCTTGTGGTCGCCGACAACCCGAAGGTTCGCCGTGTCGAGGTTACACTCACGCGCCGCTATCTCGGCATTGCGGGCAAGCCGGGGCGCTATCTCATCTACATAATCCCGCCGCCGGCTTAAGGCCACGCGCCGCAGATGTGGCGAAGAATTCTCAATACCGGTAATGATCGCTTTTGAACGGACCCTGCGGCGAGACGCCAATATAGTCGGCCTGGTCCTTGCGCAGTTCGGTCAGTTTCACGCCGATCTTCGACAGATGCAGCCGCGCGACTTTCTCGTCGAGCGACTTCGGCAGCACATAGACTTCTTTTTTATACTTGGCGTCTTTGTTGTTCGCCCAAAGCTCGATCTGCGCCAGCGTCTGGTTGGTGAACGACGCCGACATCACGAAGCTCGGATGTCCCATGGCGTTGCCGAGATTCACCAGCCGGCCTTCCGACAACAGGATGATGCGGTGGTTGTCCGGGAACGTGATCTCATCGACCTGCGGCTTGATATTGTTCCACTTCAGGTTCTTCAGATGCGCAATTTGAATCTCGTTGTCGAAATGACCGATGTTGCACACGATCGCGCGATCCTTCATCTTGCGCATGTGCTCGATGGTGATGATGTCCTTGTTGCCAGTCGCCGTGACAAAGATGTCGGCCATGGGGGCCGCGTCTTCCATCGTGACGACCTGATAGCCTTCCATCGCAGCCTGCAAAGCACAGATCGGATCGACTTCCGACACCATGACGCGGCAGCCGGCCTGGCGTAAGCTCGCGGCCGAGCCCTTGCCGACGTCGCCGAAGCCCGCGACCATCGCCACTTTGCCCGACATCATGACGTCGGTGCCGCGGCGGATGCCGTCGACCAGCGACTCGCGGCAACCGTAGAGGTTGTCGAACTTCGATTTGGTGACACTATCATTGACGTTGATCGCGGGGAACAACAGCGTGTCAGCCTTCTGCATGTCATAGAGCCGGTGCACGCCGGTGGTGGTCTCTTCCGAGACGCCTTTGATGTTTTTGGCGAGCTCGGCGAAGTAGCCCTTCGGCTTTTCCTTCAATGTCTTCTTGATCAGTGCGAAGAAGACTTCTTCTTCTTCGCTGTTGTGCTGATCGAGGAATAAGGTGTCGCCATTCTCGGCGCGAACGCCCTGATGCACGAACATCGTGGCGTCGCCGCCGTCGTCGAGGATCATGTTGGGCGTCAGGATTTCACCGTTTTTTGCACCGTGCCATTCGAACAGCTTGGCGGTGTAGTCCCAGTAATCCTTCAGGCTTTCGCCCTTGATCGCGAACACCGGCACGCCGGCGGCAGCGATCGCTGCGGCGGCATGGTCCTGCGTCGAATAGATGTTGCACGACACCCACCGCACGTCGGCGCCGAGCGCCGTCAGCGTTTCAATGAGAACCGCGGTCTGAATGGTCATGTGCAGCGAGCCGGCGATGCGCGCGCCTTTGAGCGGCTGCTTGGGGCCGTATTCCTCGCGCGTGGCCATCAGACCGGGCATCTCGGTTTCGGCCAGCGAGATTTCCTTGCGGCCGAATTCGGCGAGCGAGATGTCCTTGACGATGTAGTCGCCGGCTTTGGCTTTCGCGGTCATGGCGGTCCTATTCAGCACGCGTGAAAGAAAGGGGATGATTGGGCCGAGCCTATATCAGGCCGAAGCCGGGTCGGCAACGCATATATAAAGAATTCTTTATGTCGTCTGCCGGCTAATCTTCTTCGCCGAAACGCGAGGCGATCAGCTCGCACAGCGCATCCACGGCCGGTCCCGCTTCCCTGCCGGTGGCCTGGATGGTGATGGTGATGCCCGGTCCCGCCGTGAGCATCATCAAGCCCATGATTGAGGTGCCGCCGACGCTCTCATGGCCGCGGGTGACGGTAATCTCGGCCTCGAATTGTTCGGCACATTGCACGAACTTGGCCGAGGCGCGGGCGTGCAGGCCCTTTTTGTTGACAATCGCGATCTCGCGGACAACCGGCGCGGAGCCATCCTTCGCCGGATTACCATCCGCTGGGGCGTCGCTCATTTACCGGTGAGGACGCGGCTGGCGATGGTGCAGTATTTGCGGCCAGCTTCTTGGGCTGCGGCCACGGCCTGCTCAAGCGGGCAGGTTTCGCGCACTTTGGCGAGCTTGATGAGCATCGGCAAATTGATGCCGGCCAGCACCTCGACCTTGGGCTGGCTCATGACCGAAATGGCGAGATTTGAGGGGGTGCCGCCGAACATATCGGTCAGAATGGCGACGCCGTCGCCGCTATCGACCCGTTTGACGGCGTCGAGGATGTTCTTGCGGCATTGTTCAACATCATCGTCCGGCCCAATGGTCACGGCCTCAATCTGCCGCTGTGGGCCCACCACATGCTCCAAAGCGGAACGAAACTCGATGGCGAGTCGCCCATGGGTTACTAGTACGAGGCCGATCATCCCGAACTCCTCGCGGGCGCTACGTTGCGCCGCACGAATGGGGGCGCATTGAGGCCCATTCGAAAGCCCGTTGCAAGGGCTTGACTCGCTATATAGGTGCTCTGCTGCACTGCGAAAAGATGGGGCCAAAGTGGGCTCTAAAGTGTCGGCTTGGAAGACGTCGATCCTAGGCCCGTTATAGTTAATTTTCTAAGCCGAACGTTGGGCGCCGGGGGGTAGCCCGGCCCGGGTCATAGGTCAATTGCTGGTCTGGGATCCCTTGAGGAAAGCCAGCACGGTAGGCAAAGCTGACATCCCGGCACCGATGGCCACCCTTGGCAGGGACACCCCTTCGATCACAGTCTGCTGAACTTTAGGGTCCGGATGCCTGACGGCATCATCGTCTGCCAACTCCACCACCAGCCCAACCACGGCTAGTGGTTCATAGGCAACGCGCAAGATGCCCAGACCGCGAATTTCGATCAGTCCGGCCAGCGCCGGTGCCGGGCCAACTAACAAGCGGCCACCTCGCGCCTCAACATGAGCGCGGTCGTCTGCCACCAGACGGGCGAAGGGCGTCGCGCCTTGCAGAAGATCCCAGACCAATTGCGATTTGCCGGAGCCCGCGGGTCCGCGGATCAGCGCCGCCTTGCGCCCGACCAGCACGGCGGAGGCATGGATCGTTGCGGCGTCGGCCGCCATTAAATCGCCGGCAGCCGCACGACGAAGCGGGCGCCAAGCACGCGCGGCGCCTGACCGGCGGCGGCGACGCTTGTACGATTCTCGACCCGGATGCTGCCACCATGCGCCTCGACGATCTGTTTGGAAATCGACAGGCCGAGACCCGAATTCTGTCCGAAGCCCTGGTGCGGCCGGTCGGTGTAGAAACGCTCGAAAATCTTATCCAGGGCCTCTGGGCGAATGCCGGGACCGTCGTCGTCCACGACGATTTCGACTTCGTTTTTCAGCCGGCGGCAGGATATGCGCACGCCCCCGCCGGGCGGCGAAAACGAGCGGGCATTGTCGATCAGATTGCTGACCACCTGGCCGATCCGCGAGTCGTGACCGGGCACTTTAAAGGCGGCCAGGTTGCCGCCTTCGAAGCTGAGCGTCACTTTGACATCATCGGTGCGTAGCTCCTTGGCGGCCGTGACCAGCGCCTCGAGCTGTTTGGGGAGATCGACAGTGCCGGCTTCCTGACGCTGCAATTCGGCATCGAGACGGCTGGCGTCGGAAATATCAGTGATCAGGCGGTCGAGCCGCTTCACGTCGTGTTCGATCACTTCGAGCAAACGGCGTCTGCTGTCCTCGGATTTTGCCAAAGGCAAGGTCTCGACCGCCGAGCGCAATGAAGTGAGCGGATTGCGTAATTCATGCGCCACGTCCGCGGCGAAGCTTTCGATCGCCTCGATGCGGGTGTAAAGCGCGTTGGTCATTTCCCTCAATGCACCCGACAAGTCGCCGATTTCATCGCGCCGGCGGGTGAAATCCGGGATCTCGACGCGGCTGCGGATACGGCGGCGCACGCGCTCGGCGCCGTCGGCGAGCCGACGAACCGGGCCGGCAATTGTGCCGGCAAGCAACATGGAGAGGACTATCATCACGGCGGCGGCGACCAGGAAGACCTTGACGATGGCGAGCCGCTCGGCCTCCACCATGTCGTCGATGTCGGCGCCCTGGGTTGAGAGCATCAACACGCCACGCACGGCGCGGAAGCGCTGCACCGGAACGGCCACCGAGACGATTACTTCGCCGCGGTCGTTGACCCGCACCATGCTGGCGTGCAGCCCGTCGAGCGCCTGTTCGACTTCGGGATAGCCCTTGCCGTTTTCCGGCCCGAGCTCCTTGTAGAGCGGCAGGTCGCCGCGCCCGAACCAGCGGCGCATGGCCATGAAGGCACGCTCCATAATGCCGGGATTTTCCGCATCAGGCGCCGGTAAATCGAAGCGCAACACGTCGCCGCGGCCGTAGAGATTGCGGCTGTCGAGGATCAGCACGCCGTCGCGGTCGTAGATGCGCGCGCGCGTCTTGGTGGGCGAGACTAGGCGGCGCAGCACCGGCGCCACCCGCTCCGGGTTGATTGGGAATTCGATGCCGGACTGCGCTTCATCGGACGGTCCATAGCTTTGACCGGCTTGCAGCTCGAGCAAGCGTTCGGGATCGATGGTGATGGAGTCGGTTTCAACCGTGGCCGACGCGGCGATCGCGCCGGCGATGATCTCGCTCTGCACCAGCAAACTCTGCACGCGCGCGTCGATCAGGCCGGCGCGGAATTGCGAGAGATAAAGCACGCCGGTCAATAGCGCGATCAGGCCGGTGAGATTGAGAAAGACGATGCGGCGGGTGAGACTGGAAAAACTTTGTGAAACGAAAAATTGCCAGGCCGACCGCAACGGCCGCCGGAGCATGGCGAAGCGCTTGCGTTCAGGGCGCGCGGCCTCTTCGCCGGGCCTTTCGGCTTCGGCGTTCTGCGCCAGAGTTTCCGCGGTTCGATCGAGCACGTCGTTCAGCCCGGTTGATCGTGGAGATTTTACCGCAAGCCGGGACGCAATGTCAGGTCGTTAGGAAGGCCACATTATTAAAGAAACGTCACGTTTCCTTGAAGCGATAACCAACGCCATACAGCGTCTCGATCATTTCGAAGTCGTCATCGACGACCTTGAACTTCTTGCGCAGGCGCTTGATGTGGCTGTCGATGGTCCGGTCGTCCACATAAACCTGATCGTCATAGGCCGCATCCATCAGTGCGTTGCGGCTTTTCACCACACCGGGGCGGGTGGCGAGCGCTTGCAAAATGAGGAATTCGGTGACCGTGAGGGTGACCGGATCGTTCTTCCAGGTGCAGGTGTGCCGCTCGGGATCCATGCGCAGCAGGCCGCGTTCAAGCGCTTTGGCGTCGGTGTCCTTCGGCGCGGCGGCGTCCTTCGGCGAGGCGCGGCGCAATACCGCCTTCACGCGCTCAACCAACAGACGTTGCGAAAACGGTTTGCGGATGAAGTCGTCGGCGCCCATTTTAAGGCCGAACATTTCGTCGATTTCTTCGTCCTTGGACGTGAGAAAGATGACGGGAATGTCGCTCTTCTGCCGTAGCCGGCGCAGCGTTTCCATGCCGTCCATGCGCGGCATCTTGATGTCGAGGATGGCGAGGTCGGGCGGCGAGGTCTTGAAACCGTCGAGCGCGGAGGCGCCGTCGGTATAAGTCATGATCCGATAACCTTCGGCTTCGAGTGCAATCGAAACGGAGGTAAGAATGTTGCGGTCGTCGTCAACGAGAGCAATGGTTGGCATGAGCCCCTCTTCTGAGCATCTCTTGGCGTGACGGTTCCGCGTGTTTTGAAGCCCATAAACAGGGTCTGAAATGTGGCCTCTTTGCAACAACTATGTGATTCGGCAGCGAATTCAAGGTCATTTGGCAGCCAGATCGCGCATCGTTAACGTGGGTGCATGAAATCAGAACCCGCTTTTGATGCGAACCTAACGGCAAAAAACCTGTTGAGGGAGGGGCGCAGCGGTGCTTTGGCGACGTTGATGATGAGCATGGGCGATCCCTATTGCTCGCTGGTCAATGTCGCGACCGAGCCCTGCGGATCGCCGCTTATGTTATTGTCGACATTGGCGATTCACACCAAAAACCTGCTGGCCGACAATCGCATTTCGCTGATGCTGCACGAGCGCAAAGCCGGCGATCCGCTGCAAGGCGCGCGCATCATGCTGATGGGTTCATGCGCGAAGACGGACGATTCCTCCGCCGCGAGCAGATATCTACGGCGTCATCCGGAGGCCGAGCAGTATGCGAGCTTCGGCGATTTTGCGTTCTATCGCATGGATATCGCCCGCGCGCATCTGGTCGCCGGCTTTGGGCGCATCGTCGACCTCGCGCCGCGAGATATCCTTACCGACATCTCCGACGCGCAGGCGCTGATCGACGCCGAGGCCGGCGCCATCGCCCACATGAACGCCGACCACGCCGAAGCCTGCCGCCTTTACGCGACCAAACTGTTGGGCGCGCCGGACGGTGACTGGCAATGCGCCGGCATCGATCCCGAGGGGCTTGAGCTGCAAAACGGCCATGATGCCCTGCGGCTGTTTTTCCCGCAGCGCGTGACGGGGCCGGGGCCGTTACGCGCGATGCTCAAGCAACTGGCCGAGCAGGCGAGGGCAATCTAATCCGTGACGGCGAGCTTCTCCGCCGCTCGGTTGGCATCGAGCGGCACGACCAGCGAAAAATTGCTGCCCGTCTTGCTGGAAGGGATAGTGAAAACGCCGCCCAATTGCTTCGACAGCTCGCTCACCAGCCGCGTGCCCAGCCGCTTGTTTTTGGTAATGTCGAAACCTTCGGGTAATCCCACGCCTTCATCGCGAACCGAAATCGTAATGCTGCGGCCTTCGATCTGTGCCAGCGCAACCCAGATAGGGCCGCTGGCGCCTTTGGCGTAGGCGTACTTGCCCGCATTCGATACCAGCTCATTCATAATGAGGCCGACCAAAATCGAACGGTCAGCGGAGAACTGAATGTGACCGGGCGCTTCGAAATGGATGATGTTGGGTGACACTGCGACTTTCAGGTCCTCCAGCACTTCGCGCAGATAGCTGACCAGGTCGATGGTCTCATAGTCCGCCGTGTAGGAAAGACGGTCATAGGCGCGGCCGATCGTCGAGATGCGCGACGATGCTTCCTTGAGGCTCGCGGCCAATTCAGGCTGGCCGCCCGCGGCGGCCTGGAGATGAAGCATGCCAGCAACCACCTGAAGGCTGTTTTTGACGCGATGGTTGACCTCCTTAAGCAAAATCTGATGACGGTCGAGCGCTTCCTGCAGCTTGCGTCGTGATTGCTGCTGTTCGATTGCCATGCCGAGGATGTTGGCGGCGCCTTGCAAAAACGCGAGGTCGTGCTTGCTGAATTCGCCCGCCGACTTGCTGTCGACCTCCAGCACGCCGTACGGCGAACCGTCGCCTTGCAGAATAACATTCATCGCCCGGCGAATGCCGTGTTCGATCAACAGTTCCGGTGTACGGAAGCGTTGTTCGTTCTCAAGATGGTTCGATATAACCGGCTTGCCGGTGTGCAGTGCGAATCCGGCAGGCGAGGCGAGATCGGCGCCGACGGTTGCCTTGCCGACAACGCCTTGGTCCCAGCCGACGCCGGCGCGCACCAGGAGGCGGTTTTCCTCGGGCAAATACTCAAGCACTTTGCAAAATTCGGCTTGCAGGCCCTCGCCGGTCAAGATGACGGTCTGGTTCAGCAGCTCGATAAATTTTGCACCTTGAAGCGCTAAAACACCGAGTTCGGAAAGAATTTCCTGTTGGCGAAGACGCATTTGCAACGCGCGTGCGGTCAAATCGGACGATACCGGCGCGACCGGCCTGTCCTCGACGACCGGTTTTGATTCATCGGGAGGGATATTCATGACACCTCTATATCACGCAATTATTCGTTCGCCCGCATGGCTGTAACGCGGCCTTTATGGCGAATTTAACGGCGCTCCTTTTTGCTGAGGCCATGGCTGCTGGCTCTGCGTTCCTGGCCTGATCGCCGTGCTTTGTTACGCGCGGTGCTCAGACAACTGGCGGAGCAGGCAAGGGCGGAGCAGGAAAGGGCGAAGCAGGCAAGGGCGAAGCAGGCAAGGGCGAAGCAGGCAAGGGCGAAGTAGCGCGCGCGGAACAGCCAAGCCCGATGACAGCCTCAAAGTGCCAATGCTAGACTTTGCACATGACGCGTTGTGGGGGGTGGTGATGCGTTTATTCCTTGTTTATTCCGTTGCAGCTTTAATGAGCCTGATCGTGCAAACGGCTCATGCCGACGTGCTCGACGATTGCAATCACGCGTCCGATCCGGACGAAACGATTTCCGCCTGCACGCGCTCGTTGTCGCAGTTGCGGCTCGACACGAAAAACCGCGCGATCATCTACAACCGCCGTGGCAATGCCTTTCGCAAAAAGAAGCAGCTCGATCGCGCCATCGATGACTATGAGACTTCGATTAGGCTCGATCCGCGACAGGTGCATCCCTATAACGGGCTTGGCAACGTCTATATCGACAAGCACGATCCCGATCGCGCGATCGAGTCCTACAACAAGGCGTTAAGAACGGATTCAAGTTACCAACTTGCCTATAACGGCCGCGGCAATGCGTATTCCGACAAAAAAGAATACGACCGCGCTCTCGCCGACTACGACGAGGCGATACGGCTCGATCCGCGCGATGCCTTCGCCTTCAACGGCCGTGCCCTGGTTTATATTGAGAAAGGAGACCAGGATCGGGCTCTCCAGGATGCAAGCGAGGCCATCAGGCTCAAACCGAACTATGCCGGTGCCTACAATGCCCGCGGCAACGCCTATTTCGACAAGAAAGAAAACGATCGCGCCCTTGCCGATTACAATACATCGATCCGGCTCGATCCCGATCAGGCGCATGCCTATAATGGCCGCGGCAACGTGTTGAATAAAAACCGCGACTTCGACGGCGCCATCGCCGATTACAGCAAGGCTTTGCAAAACAATCCGGGGTATGTGTTCGCCTATAATGGCCGCGGCAACGCCTATTCCGATAAGAAAGAATATGACCGCGCGCTCGCCGATTTCAGCGAGGCGATCCGGCAAAATCCCGGCTACGCCACACCGTATAGAGGCCGCGGCGATGCCTACTACGAAATGCGCCAGTACGACCGCGCCATTGTGGACCTCGATCAAGCGATAAGGATCAATCCGAATGCCGCTGACGGCTACAATTCGCGCGGCAACGTATATTTCGCGAACAAACAATACGCCCGCGCGGTCCAGGACTACGAGCAGGCCATCCGGATCAATCGCGATCCGGTAAATGAAGAGGGATACAAAACGAATCGGACGAACGCTGTGGCAAAACTACAGGCCGAGCCCGAACCGAAACTCGAAAACAAAACCCAAGGTGCAACCCAGGAACAGCCTGAAGGTAAAGTCGAGAACAAAGCCGCTTCTGTCGAACACGCAGACCCATGCGCACTGGCCGCGACGCACTGGACCAGCGTCGAATCGATCGGGACGCTGGCCGCTTACGAGGATCATCTCGCCAGGTTCCCCAATTGCGCATTCACGACATTGGCGCTCGCGAGAATCGATGCCCTCAAGCAAAAATCGATTTCCACCGCGCCTGCCAGCCCTCCTCTATCCGAATCTTCATCGACAAAGATATGCGTGGCCGGATTTGTTTTGGACAATGACGGCGATTGCGTGCGGGAAAAAAACTCAAGGAAAGTCGTCTCACGTAAATCGACACCGCGCGCCGCAGCGGAGCCATCCGGCGGCCACGCACTCAATTGTTCCGATCCCTCGCAGATCATGGCTTGCGCTAACAGAGCGTTGTCATCGTTGCCCGGGTCGCACTAGAAAAATTTCAGTCCGGCCCGCGCTCACTTCCCGCGCTCGCTTCCCACGCTCACTTGCAGGGCCGGGGGAAGACGCCTTTCTGAACGTCACCACGCCGTTTTGTGCTGCGTCGCCAAGATGGCTGAGCAAGAAAAATGGTTAAAGACAGGAACTGCCGCACTTGGAGGCCATCGGCGTAACCAATTGATGCAGCGCAATGAAGCATGACTTTATCGCATGGCATTTGGCCTTGAGCTTTAATGTCGTTCATGGCAAAGCTCGCGCACCTTGGAATGAGGGATTATACTAGGTCTTAAAGCTGAAAGACCGCTCATAACCCCCGCGAGGGTTCAAAGCGGCCCGCCGGATGGAGGAATTCGCGTGCAAGAATTGGGTATGCGCAACGGTGCCTATGGCGCCGACAAATTCGGTTTCAAAGATCTGGCCGAGGTCCGCTGGAACCTGACCGAACCGCCGCTCTACGAATACGCAATCCAGGGCCACGAGGCCACCATCGTCGAAGGCGGCGCGCTCTGCGCCCAGACCGGGCATCACACCGGACGCTCGCCCAAGGACAAGCATACGGTCGTCGACGATCTCACCCGCGATAGCGTGTGGTGGGACGGCAATCGCAAAATGTCGAAAGAGAATTTCGACACCCTGCTGGCCGATGTCATCGCCCATGCCAAGGGCAAGAAACTATTCGCGCAGGATCTCTACGGCGGCGCCGATCCGAAATACCGTATCAAGGCTCGCGTGTTCACGGAACTCGCCTGGCACTCGCTGTTCATCCGCCAATTGCTGCTGCGCCCCGAACGCGCGGAACTCGCCAGCTTCGTTCCCGACCTCACCATCGTCGACATGCCGTCGTTCAAACCTGACGCCAAGCGTCATGGCGGCCGTGAAGGCTCCGACACGATGGTGGCGATCGATTTCACCCGCAAGATCGTGCTGATCTGCGGCAGCTCTTACGCCGGCGAGATGAAAAAGTCGGTGTTCACGACATTGAATTTCTATCTGCCGGCGCAGAACGTCGTGCCGATGCACTGCTCGGCCAATGTCGGGCCGGACGGTGATAGCGCGCTGTTCTTTGGACTTTCCGGAACAGGAAAGACCACGCTCTCGGCCGATCCGCACCGCACCCTCATTGGCGATGATGAGCACGGCTGGGGCCCCGAGGGCATCTTCAATTTCGAGGGTGGCTGCTACGCCAAGACCATCAAGCTCACGCGCGAGTCCGAGCCCGAGATTTACGACGCCACAAATCGCTTTGGTACCGTGCTGGAAAACGTCACCTTCGATCCGGTGACGCGCGTTCCCGATTACAACGACGCCTCCAAGACCGAGAACACGCGTTCGGCCTATCCGCTCGATTTCATTGCAAATGCTTCCAGGAGTGGCCGCGCCGGGCATCCCAAGAACATCATCATGCTCACGGCGGACGCCTATGGCGTGATGCCGCCGATCGCCAAGCTGACCGACAATCAGGCGATGTATCATTTCCTTTCGGGCTACACGGCGAAGGTCGCCGGCACCGAGAAGGGATTGGTGGGCGTGCAGCCGGAATTCTCGACCTGCTTCGGTGCCCCGTTCCTGCCGCGCAACCCCTCGGTCTATGCCGATCTGCTGCGCGACTACATCAACAAGCACAAGGTGGACTGCTGGCTGGTCAATTCCGGCTGGACCGGCGGCAGATACGGCGAGGGCCGCCGCATGCCGATCAAGGCGACGCGCACGCTGCTGACCGCGGCGCTCAATGGCTCATTGAAGAACGCCGACTTCCGCACCGATCCCTATTTCGGTTTCTCGGTGCCGACCTCCGTGCCGGGAGTCGATCCGAATCTACTCAATCCGTTCGAGACCTGGAAGGACAAGACGGCCTTCGACAAGACCGCGCGCGAACTGGTCGGCATGTTCCAGAAGAACTTCTTGAAGTTCGAGCAACACGTCACCGCCGACATCAAGGCGGCGGCGCCGGAAGTGCGCATCGCTGCGGAGTAGGCGGCGTGGTGCTTGCATTGCTCGCAGGCGTAATGCTCGCAAGCCCAACGCACGCAGGCTGATCGATGAGCGATCCGACGAGACCAGCCGATCCCACCGCCGCTTCGGTTCATCCGCTGCGGCACACGGGCTTCTGGCTGGAGGAATTGCCGTTCAGCATCGTGCTCATCCTGATGGTGGCAGGCGTTGCCTATACGAGCTTTTCGCGTCAGCCCATCGTGGCCTATTGGGAAATTCTCGCGCCGGTGATCGGTCTGCTCTGCATCAGCGCCGGCTGGCGCAACGCTACCGCGAGCAACACGCGAACGCGCCTCATTGTGATGCAGTTGCTGCACTGGCTCGCCTTCTTGCTGGTGATGAACATTCTGTTGCTGCCGAGCGTGCAGGTTCCGTTTAGCGCCGCCGCCACGGGCCTCGCGGTGTTCACTTTGCTCGCGCTCGGGACTTTTACCGCCGGCATCGGTACCCTCTCATGGCACGTCTGCCTGCTCGGGCTGATCATGGCGCTGTGCATACCGGCGATCGCCTGGATCGAGAACTCGGCGCTCATCATTGTGCTGGTGCTCGCAACGGCCGCGGTGATCGCCGCGGTGATCGGGTGGTACTGGCACCGCTGGCGCAGAACAGCGCCCCAATCACCGGCCAAGTCAGCGGCCATATCACCGTAGTGCAGATGAAAAAAAAGGCGGCCAATGCGGCCGCCCTTTTCGTTTTGTGTTGTGGGCGCTCAGCCGTTGTTCTGCGCCAGCTCCTGGCCGATGCGGTCGAAGCGCGCTTTCTGCTCGTTCGATAGCGAAGCGTAGAAGTCGTTAAGCGCGGGCTTCACGGTCTTGGCCGCATCCACCATGGCTTGCAGACGCGTCTGCATCGCAGCCAGCCGGCCGGGCGGGGTGAGCGGGGTTTCATCCGGGCAAGCTGCCTGCAATTGAGAGACCGCCTTGTCGGTGGCGTTCTGCAAGCTCTTGAGATCGCCCTGCTGCGCGTCGGTCGGCTTCACCACATCGGCGATTTTTTCGATCGGCAAAGTGGCGAGACCCGGCTTGGCTTCACCGCAGCTCTTGGTGTCCTGCGGCAGCGCCGCCTTGGCCTCGGCATTGTTAGCAAGCTTCTTGGGGCCGAACTCGTTGAAGCGCTCCTTCTGCTCGTCGCTCAACGAGGCGTAGAACTTGTCGAGCGACGGCCGCACGACACCGACTGCGTCGAGCGTGCCCTGCAGGCGCGCCGTCATGGCGGTCAGGCGGCCGGGAGGCGTCAGCGGGAACGCGGCTTGCGACGGGCACGAAGCCTTGAAGGTAGCGGCGGCGTCTGCCGCGGCCTTGCGCACGTCGCCGAGCAAAGCCTTCTGATCGTCGTTCAAGCCGACTTTCTTTTCAATGTCGGCGAAGGGCCACGCGGTGATGCCGGCGCCCGGTTGCGTGCACAACTCCTGCACGGCGGCATAGTTCACGCGGCCGGGCGATGCCTCGGCAGAAGCATAGGCGTAGTCCGCCGGCGGGCCGCCTTGGCCCCAGAACATGCCATCGAAGAAATCGTCATAGGCGTAGTCCCAGTAACCCTCGTCATAGCCGCCGGGCCAGAACGCATAGTCGAAAATATCGGAATAGGCGTAAGGCCAGAACACCGGCCCGTACCAGCCGACGAAGCCGGCACGCTGGTGGTGTCCCCAGGCGCGGCGCGCGGCGAAAGCCGAGCGCGTGCCCGATCTGCCCGAGGCAAAGCGCGAGGCGAAACGGCCATTGCGCGCGGCCAGCGGCGTCACGCCGCCGGTGGCGTTACGATGCGCGAAGCGGCCGTTGGCATTGGCATTCGCATGGGCGTTCGAGCGCGGCGCATTGCTGCCGGCGTTGTGGGTAGCGATGTTGCTGTTATGCGTCCGTCCCCGCAAATGCCGGTTGGGCACGGAGGCGCTGTTGAACGTCGTGCCGTGATGCGTGTGGGCGAAATTCGTTACATGACTGTTGGCATGCGGCGCGAACGAGCGCCTTGCAGCGTGGCTTGCAGCGTGGGCTGTGAAAGAGCGGCTGCCGACATGCGGCGTGAAACTGCGTCCCGCAGGCGCGTGGAAGGCGGCTCTGCCGCCGCCACCGAAGTGCGCTGCTCCGCCACCAAAATGTGGCGCGCCACCGCCGCCGATATGGGGAGCAGCATGAGCCGCCGGCGCCGCGGCCGCCCTATTTGCTCCTGGCGCGGCATACGCCGGCATCACAAGCGCAGTGGTCATCAATAATACGAGCGATAATTTACCGGTCAGGTGCCTCATGGTCCGTCCTCCACAGTTCCCGTTTACGCGGGCGATACGTCAACCGTCGAAACGTCCCGAAGTTCAAGTGGTCGGCGATCATTTGTACGATTGCGATCGAACATGAATGTTTTGCAATGTTGCGCCGCGCAATTCCTCAACGCGCGAACAGCGCGCCGCAACATTTCGCTTTCATAAATATAAACGGCGCGTAGCCGCCTTACCTGCGGCGGCTCGCGTTTTCGTGAGCGGGGAGTTTGTGAGGTCTAGCGGATGCCGCTGGTACGGTTGCCGCTCAGGCGCTCGATCAATTCGACGGTCGGATAGGAATCCGCCGGCAGTCCGTATTTGATCTGCGCTTTTCTGGTCGCGGCGCGGGTGCCCGAGCCGAATTTGCCGTCGACGTCGCCGACGCCTTCGTAGCCTTGTTTGATCAGCAAGCGCTGCAAGGTCATCAACTGCTCCGACGTCAGCGGTACGATGTTGGCGGCGCCGTTGCGATCGAGCGCTGGCGCGCCGCTGAGCCGCGTGGCGAAGTAAGCGACCGTGGTGGAATAGACGTAGGCCGAGTTCCATCCGAGGAAGGCCTTGAAGTTCGGATAGGCGAGAAAGGCGGGGCCGTGGCGGCCCATCGGCAGGATCAACGAAGCTTCGAGCGTGCCAACCGCCAGCGAGCCGTGGGCGGGCTTCACGCCCCAAGCCGCCCACTGCGACACCGGATGCGTGATGGTGTTATCGGCTTCCTGCCACGGCAGATTTTCCGGCACGCGCACTTCCTGCAGCCAGGGCTGACCGCGCTGCCAGCCGAGGCTGACAAGGAAGTTGGCGCCCGAGGCCATGGTGTCGGGGATGCTCTTGATCAGATCGCGCCGGCCGTCGCCGTCGAAGTCGACCGCGTTCTTGAGATAGTCGGAGGCGGTGAACTGCAGACCGCCGAATTCGCCGGCCCAGTCGCCGATCATCTCATCAACGCGCTGATCGCCGCGCTCGATGATGCGCAGGGCGTCGAACAGTTGCGCGCGGAAGAAATCGGGACGGCGGCAGTCATAGGCGAGCGTGGCGAGCGCACTGAGGATTTTGTAATTGCCGAAATTGGCGCCGAAATCGCTTTCCAGGCCCCAGAAGGCGGTGAGCACGGGCGCCGGCACGCCGTATTTTTTCTCGACTTCGGCGAACAGCTTGGCGTGCTGCTTGATCTTGGCAAGGCCGTTGGGGATGCGCGGGCCGCCGATCATGCGGTCGGAGAATTGAATGAAGGTCTGATTGAACACGGCCTGGCCGTGGTCGCGCTTGATGATGGCAGGGTCGAAGGTCATTGACGGCGCGGCTTCGGCGATCACTTTCTGCGAGATCCCCTGCGACGCGGCGTCTTTCTTGAACGCCTGCAACCAGGTCTCGAAGTTACCGGTGTTTTGACAGGCGGCCGCCGCCAGTGCCGGTGCCGCCAGCATGGCGCAAAACAAAGCCGCTGCAACTTTCAATGCCAGTGTACGCATCGCCCAAATCCACCTTTTCACAGGAATTCCAGGCGAATCTGCCTGAGCCTATGGCCCGGTCAAGGAAGAACCGGGATAAGCGTTAAGATCAATTCCTGGGAAAAACATGGTTTAATGGCAGTTCCATGAACCTCCCGCCGCTGTTCTCTGCTCGGAACCCCGCATGCAAGTTCTGGTAATCGGCGCCGGCGTCGTCGGCCTGGCGGTGGCGCGCGCCGCCGCGCTCAAAGGCCACGAGGTCATCGTGGCGGAAGCCGAAAACGGCATCGGCACGATTACCTCCTCGCGCAACAGCGAGGTGATCCATGCCGGCATGTATTACCCGACCGGCACGTTGCGCGCGCAGCACTGCGTGAGCGGACGACGGATGCTGTACGGCTACTGCGCCTCGCACGGCGTGCCGCACAAGAAATGCGGCAAGCTGATCGTCGCCACCAATGAAGCCGAGCTCGAGAAGATCAAATCGATCGAAGTGCAGGGCGGCATTAACGGCGTCGAGGGGCTGGAGCTGATCGGCGGCAACGCGGCACGCGCGCTCGAGCCGGAACTGTCGTGCATCGGCGCGCTGCACTCGCCGGAAACCGGCATCATCGACGGCCATCGTTACATGCTGGCGCTGCGCGGCGATCTTGAAGATGCCGGCGGCGCCATCGCGCTCAACACCCCGGTGACCGGCGCGAAACGCAAAGATGGTCAGTGGGAAGTGACGTTCGGCGGCAAGGAGGGCGGTGTCTTCATGTTTGACGCCATCGCCAATTGCGCCGGCCTGCGCGCGCAGGGCGTGGCGCGCACGATGGAAGATTATCCGGCCGCGCGCGTCCCTCGATTGGTGCTCGGCAAGGGCAATTATTTTTCCTACGCAGGACGGCCGGTGTTCAATCGGCTGATCTATCCGACGCCGATCGTCGGCGGCCTCGGCGTCCACGTCACGCTCGACATGGCCGGCCGCATGCGGTTCGGGCCGGACGTGGAATGGATCGAGACCGAGAATTACGCGGTCGATCCGGCGCGCGCGCATTTGTTCTATGACCGCATCCGCACCTATTGGCCGGGACTGCCGGACGATGCGTTGACCCCGGATTATTCCGGCATCCGGCCCAAGATCACCGGTCCGAAAGAACCGCAGGCCGACTTCCTGATCGATACGCCGGAGCAGCATGGCCTGCCGGGATTGGTGCAGATGTTCGGGATCGAGTCGCCGGGGCTCACCTCGTCACTGTCGCTCGGTGAGGCGGTGACGTCCTATCTCGAAAGTTGAGCGCTGCGGTTGTCGTCGCGCGCGTGGGCATAAGCAGCCATCGTCACAGGCGTAAGCGTGCCTCGTGCCGTCGGCATGATCTTCACCGCCGACAACCGCTCGCGCGTGCTCTTCGGCACAGCGCGATCACCACTGAGCGGAGCGAAATCCGCCACTTGGTTTTTCATGCCGGCGAAAGACACCAGGCCGGTCTTGGTCGCGACGATATCGCCGGGCCGGAGCGTTGGGTCGGTGTTGACGTCGACATGCGCTAGGCCGAAGTGATCGCGGCCGTTGCAGGTGACGCCGGCGACGAGTTGCTTGCGATAGCGAAACGCAGTGTCCATGTCGGCATAGCGGCTGCCGTCGCTGGCGACTGCGTTAGCGATCGGCGCGCCGGAATAAAGCTTGGTCGCGCTCGCGGGGCAGAGCGCGTGGCAGGCCTCAGCGGCACTGACGCCGGCATGGGATTGCAAGGGGAAATAAAAGCCGTCACCGGTGCGCACGCAGAAAGCTCGCGACGGATTGAATTCTGCCTGTTGCGATGGTGCGCTTCGCATGTCGGCGAAGGGATCGGCGAAGGCGGTGATATTGGCCGGCAGTCTGGTTGGGGCCTCGATCGCGCGGCTTAGGCCGCCGAAAATGCGCTCGAAGATGCCCGCTGAAGCCGGTTGGAGCGAAACGCAGGTTAGCGTGGCGGCGCTCAAGGCACCCACCGACACGCGCCAAATCATGCTCCCGCTACGGGCTGCCATTGCCGGCCCCTGATGTTGTTAAATGCGCCCTGCCAAGCAAGGCGTGGCTTAACAACGTGTGGACAG
>Ga0207933_1001226_pt1 | contig 20437 bp, 20 predicted proteins | sample NGESurdeep092012_4_FD_184488 | JGI IMG/M metagenome (GOLD analysis project Ga0207933, IMG submission 184488) | Arctic peat soil microbial communities from Barrow, Alaska - NGEE Surface sample F53-3 deep-092012 (SPAdes) | ecosystem: Environmental > Terrestrial > Soil > Wetlands > Peat ...
GGCGTCCAGCCTGCCGTACTCGATGCGCAAGTCATCGAGGCAGCGCAGGGCCTGACGGGCGAAGTAGCCCAGTTCGGGGTGATGACGCTTGGCCTCCAGCTCGGTGATGACGACGATGGGCAGGATCACGCGGTGCTCGGCGAACCGGCTGATCGCGGCCGGGTCGGCGAGCAGGACAGGCGCCGGGGTACCGACCCGTCGGGCCGCTAGCATCCCTGCGTGTCGTTCACGACCATCCGGGTGGCTGTCGGGCGGATAGTGCTGGTCGCCGGTATCCTGATCCTCCTCTTCATCCCCTATCTGCTGTGGGGCACCGGCCTGATCACGGCGCGCAACCAGTCGGCTCTCACCGCGCAGTTCGAGGCGGCCCAGAAGAAGTCCGACTCCCACCCGGCCAGGACCATTCCGGACCCGGGCCACAGCACCACGCCGCCCGCTCCCCAGGTGGCCCCGACCATCCCCGGTCCCCCCATCGGCAGTCCGGTGGGGACCATCCAGATCCCCAAGATCAACCTGGCCATGACCGTGGTCGAGGGTACCGACGAGGCCCAGCTGGCCATGGGCCCGGGCCACTACCCGACCACCCCTCTGCCCGGCCAGGCCGGCAACGTCGCCATCGCCGGCCACCGCACCACGTACCTCCACCCCTTCTACAGCCTCGACGCCCTGGTGCCGGGCGACCTGATCTACATCACCACCCTGCAGGGCACGTTCCTCTACCGGGTCACCGGAAGCCAGGTGGTGCTCCCGACCGATGTGGCCGTGGTGGACCCGACGCCGACCCCGCAGCTCACCCTCACCACCTGCAACCCCCGCTACAGCGCCAGCCAGCGCCTGGTGGTCCACGCCCTGTTGGTGGCCAGCGAGCTGGCCCATCCCACGAGTACCCCGGTGGCGGTCACCACGCACCACGGCACGCCTGCGGCCGCGGCGCCGACCAAGGATTGGGCTCCGGCCATTCTGTGGGGCGTGGCTGTGGCCGGACTGACCACCGGCATCTGGTTCGTGGGCCTGCGCACCCGTCGGGGCCAGCGGGTGCTGGCCGTCGGGGCAGGCACCGTGGTGTGGCTGGTGGTGGTGTTCTTCTTCTTCCAGGCGGTGGCGCCGCTGCTGCCGGCCAGTTACTGAGCCCGATGCCTCTCCTGCGTCTCCTGCCCCAACGCCGGTAGCCGGCGGGAGCCGGACGCGGCCGGGTCCGACGCCTCGGACCGCGGCCCGGACGCCGCTCGGGCCCAACGCGGTCGGCCCGGCTCAGTGATGTCGATGGGACGATCCCGCCAGACGGCGGGCGTCCGGACCGGTGTGATCAGGCGATGACCCGACGGCGACGGCGCATCAGCACGCTGCCGGCCAACACCGCACCGGTGCCGAGGACGGCCAGCTCGGCCACGTCCGCCCCCGTGAAGGGAAGGCTGGACGTCGAGGTCGGCTTTGCCCCACTGGATCCGGAGGTCACCGGCAGCTGCACCACCGGGTCGGTGGTCTTGCCCGCCACCGTCGGCGTGGTCACGCAGTTGCTCGGCTCGGTGACCGAGCCGGCCGGCACGCAGTTCGAGGCCGGATCGGCGCCGGCGATACCCGGCACCATGGTCATCGAGGCCACAGCCAGGCTGGCGCCCACAATCATTCGTCTTGCCCACATGATGGTTGCCCTTCTTCCCGTAGAGGCACCGCCTCTGCGTTCACCCAAAACTCGACTTCCGGCCCCTCGGTAGGACCGCAACCCGTAAATCCATAGTGCAGGCTCCCCGGAGGCTTAGGCAACGCGACCGGGGACAAAAATTGAGCTCCACCACTCTGCGTGGTTTAGATCACACTCCGTGCGCGAGAATATCCTCGAGATCGGGTTTTCCCAGTCGGGCTCGGACCGGAACCAGGCAGGGATCAGGCGGGAACGAGCTGACCGAAGGTGCTACACAGGCCGAATGCCTCGATGATCACGAAGGCGGCCACGATGGCCACCACCACGGGGATCCGCCACCGGGCTCCGGCGCGGGCCATCGGGGTGGGCATGTACCAATCGGGCAGCAGGCCGGCGTGCTCGCCGAGGTACTGGGCCAGGGGCATGGCGTCCTCGTCGAGCGGGCCGTCCGGATCGGCGGCCAGGGCCAGGGCGGTGAGCTCGTCCTCGGTGAGGTCGGTGACCTCGGCGGAGTTGCCCTCCCCCCCGTTGCGGTACTCGACCTGGTCCTCGACCATCGGGCTGCTCCCTCCGGGAGGGTGCCGACGCTCCCCCGCCGGTCAGCCTATCCCGGCCGGCGGCCGCCCCCCCACCCAGAGCCGCGGCGCCAGGGCGGCCGTGCGGAAAAGGCGATCAGTGCTGGAGCTCGGTCACGGGGCCACCCTGTCCGGCGGGCCCCCGAGCAGGTGGACGGACAGCTCGAGCAGGACGATCAACACCCCGACCAGGACCAGTGCACCGATGTAGAGCACCCTCCGGCGTAGGGGCCGACCCCGGCCGCCGGCCGTGCCGAAGCCCACCACGGCCAGGGCCAGGACGCCCACGACCTCGGCCAGGTTGAACGCCGCCCTGACCGACCACACCCCGGCCCCGGCCAGGATGAAGATGATGGTGGCGGGGATGGCCGCGGTGACGATGGTCCACGAGCCCTGGAGGACCCGGCGGACGTCGGACGGGCGGAGTTCGAGGTTCTGCCACGAGCGCAGGATGACCAGCTGGGAGAGCCCGTGGGCCAGCCAGATGGCCACCGCTCCTACCACCACCACGCCGGCCGTGGTCAGGGCACCCGGGTTGGTCTCGAAGGTGAGACCGGCCAGGGCCACCAGCGTAGAGATGGTCCCGTAGACGTAGTCGGCAAGACCCACCACCGAGCGGTCGTGGTGCTCGGCCTTGCTGGCGTCCGGGTCGGCCCCACCATCCGGGGCTTCGACCACGTCGGGCTGCAGCTCCGGGTCGGCCGGCGCCGCAGGAGTGGGTTCGGGGCCGTCGGTGGGTGGCGGCCCGTCAGGTTGTCCGGGCCGGTCGGTGGGCGCTGGCGTCACCAGTTCGGTCTGGCCGGCCGAGGTGTCCGGGCCCTCCGTATGGGTGGGACCGGGCCGAGAGGGGTGCGTCCGGAGCGCCGATGCCCTACTGCCGACCGTGCCCCGAGTGGCGTCCCCGACCGCCCGCCGGGGCCAGCCGGACCAGGGCGTTGTAGGTGACCACGGCGATGGCCAGGTGCATGAGCAGGAGGATGGCCACCGCCCGGCCCGGTGAGCCGTTGAGGTAGATCCACAGGTCGGGCAGGAAGAGCACCAGCGTGACGGCGATGGCCAGGCGGAAGAACAGCCAGCGGGGCTGCGAGGAGATCCGGGTGACGATGGGCCAGGCCATGCAGGCGATGATCACCCCGATCACGGTGAGCTTGGCGTAGTCCGAGAACAGAAAATGCTCGTACCCCTTGGTGGACGGGAACACCCTCGTGCCCAGGGCCACCAGGGCGGCGTCGGCGGCCAGCGATCCGACCAGCGAGACCACGGTGGCGAGGGCCAGCCGGGCCCATGACGGCTGGGTCGGGTCGGGGATGAAGTCCACCTTGGCCAGCGACAGGAGCCGGTCGACGGGAGGGCCGAAGGAGATGGAGGTCTGACGGGTCGGGGATCCCATCCCCCGAGGGTAGGCCGGGGATTCTGACGATCCGATGAACCCGCCGCGGAGATGCTCGCCGGGTCATCGCGGAGCACCCGTGCTGACCACGAGACCCGGACCGGCCGAGCCGACCTCCTCGTCCCCGGGGCATCGAGCGGTCGGGATCGGAACCTCTCAGGTCAGCGTGTGGTCTTCCGGCTCAGGGTCCGTCACGGCCGGACCCGTCGATCGCTCTCAACCTAGCGCGTGGACCCCGGGCCGAAGGCAGATAACGCCTTCCCGGTGAGGGACAGGACCGCAGATCCGCCCTACGGCTTCGGGGCGAGGGTCCCCGCGCTGGTGGCACCGATCCGGACCCACTTGCCCAACTCGCGCTTGGTCCGCAGATGTTCGGCCGGCACCCGGAGCCATCCCTTCATCGGACGACCCCGCATGACGGCGATCTCCGCCTTCGTCGTCTCGACCAGTCGGTCCGACAGGGCGGGGTCCACCCGGACCAACACACCGCCCTGGCCGCTGGCGGCAATGGCCAGGTGGCCGTCGAGGAGGAAGGCGAGTCCGCCGAACATCCGCTTCTCGTCGACGCCGGACGTGTCGGCCAGCAGCTCACGGATCCGCCAGGCCAGGTCCTCGTCGTAGGCCACGGCGTCCATCATAGGAGCGGACCGGCCCGCCGCCGAGTCCGGAGCATCCTTCGGAACCTATCCGAAAGTGGCCAGCCTCTTTGCCCTGGAGACGAAGTCCGGGAGTGGGCCGAACACGCGTGTGATCGATCGCGAGGTCAGGGATCTCATCGCCGCCATCGCCACCATGTTCGCCGCGGAGTCCGGTTCCGCGACCACCTAGGTCACCGGACGACGATCGTCGGCGGTAGCGGCGCTGCGATCCCCGTCAGGAACAGCCACTGGTGGTGCCGCAGCTCCCACACACGTAGCAGGACCCGGCTCGCTGCATGGCGTTGCCGCACTGGTAGCAGTACGGCGCGTCCCGCGGCTCGGCCCGGGCCAGCGGCTGGTCCGAGGGCGTCGGTGCGTCGAAGTGCGGAACCGGGGCCGGGTGACCGGTGGGCTCGCCGGTGTCGACCAGCAGGCTGTCGAAGGACGGCGTGGTGGTCGGCACCGCGCCGTCACCGACGTCCGTGGCGGCGGACGACTGGTTGATGCTCTCCGCCTCGACGATGCCGCTCGACGCCGTGGCCGTCTCCTCCACGCCGGGGAGGGTCGGCTGCATCCGCTCGGCGGTGGACAGCACCCCCAGCTCGGCCCGATCCTCCAGGGGCAGGTAGTCCACGGCCAGCCGACGGAAGATGTAGTCGACCAGGCTGGTGGCGATGCGTAGCTCAGGGTCGTCGGTGATGCCGGCCGGCTCGAACCGCATGTTGGTGTACTTGCGGACGTAGGTGGCCAGCGGGACCCCGTGCTGGAGGCCCAGGCTCACCGAGATGGAGAAGGCGTCCATGATGCCGGCCAGGGTCGATCCCTGCTTGGACACCTTCATGAACACCTCGCCGGGACGGCCATCCTCGTACTCGCCCACGGTGACGTAGCCCTCGCAGTCGGCCACCCGGAAGGCGAAGGTCGAGGACTTCCGCCGCCGCGGCAGCCGCTCCCGCACCGCCCCGATTACCACGGTGTCGGCGGTCCGGGTCTGCTCGTGGGCCAGGGCCGCCTCGAGGCCGGCGATCTTCTCGGAAAGCTCACGGGCATGGGCCTCCGCGGCGGAGGCCGCGGGGGCCAGTTCCGGGGCGTCCTCGGGAGCGGCACCGCCCGGGGTGCCCGCGGCACCGGCCTTCTTGGTGGTGGACAGGGGCTGGGCCACCTTGCAGTTGTCGCGGTAGATGGCCACAGCCTTGATGCCCATGCGCCAGGCGTCGATGTGCAGCTGCTCCACATCCTCCACCGTGACGTCCTCGGGGAGGTTCACGGTCTTGGAGATGGCCCCGGAGATGAAGGGCTGGACGGCGCCCATCATGCGCACGTGACCCAGGTAGTGGATGGTGTTGTCCCCCATCGAGCAGGCGAACACGGCCAGGTGCTCGGCCGACAGGTAGGGAGCGCCCACGATGGACTTGTGCACATCGATGTAGGTGATGATCTCGTCCACCTGGTCCGGCGAGTACCCCAGCCGGGTGAGGGCCCGGGGCACGGTCTGGTTGACGATGGACATGGTGCCCCCGCCGACCAGCTTCTTGGTCTTGACCAGTCCGAGGTCGGGCTCCACGCCGGTGGTGTCACAGTCCATCAGCAGGCCGATGGTGCCGGTCGGGGCCAGCACGCTGGCCTGCGAGTTGCGCACGCCGTACTGCTCACCGAGTTCCACAGCCGCGTCCCACGCCTCTTGGGCGGCGGAGAGCAGCTCGGTGGGCACCTCTTCCTCGTCGATGGTGGCCACCTCGTCACGGTGCATGCGCAGGACGTTGAGCATGGGCTCGACGTTCTCGTGGTAGCCGGCAAACGGACCCATGCGCGCCGCGGTGCGGGCCGACGTGGCGTAGGCGTGCCCGGTCATGAGGGCGGTGATGGCACCGGCCCACGCCCGTCCCTGATCGGAGTCGTAGGGAAGCCCCTGAGCCATCAGCAGTGCCCCGAGGTTGGCGTACCCGATCCCCAGCTCACGGAAGCGCCGCGAGTTCTCGGTGATCTTCTCGGTCGGGTAGTCGGCGTTGCCCACGATGATCTCCTGGGCCGTGAAGACCACCTCCACCGAGGACCGGAAGCCATCGATGTCGAACGACGAATCGTCGTGGAGGTACTTCATCAGGTTGAAACTGGCCAGATTGCAGGCCGAGTTGTCGAGGTGCATGTACTCCGAGCACGGGTTGGACCCATTGATCCGCCCGGTGTTGGACGCCGTGTGCCACCGGTTGATGGTGGTGTCGAACTGCATGCCTGGGTCAGCGCACTCCCAGGCGGCCTGGGCGAACTGGCGGAACAGGTCACGGGCCGGCACCGAGCGGATGGGCTCACTGTCGCCCCGGCTGGTCAGCTCCCAGTCCCCTCCGGCCACCACGGCGTCCATGAACTCGTCGGTCACCCGCACCGAGTTGTTGGCGTTCTGGTACTGCAGGCTGATGGCGTCCTTGCCGTCGAGGTCCATGTCGAAGCCGGCGTCGCGCAGGACCCGGGCCTTGCGTTCCTCGATGGCCTTGCACCAGATGAAGTCCTCGATGTCGGGGTGGTCGGCGTCGAGGATGACCATCTTGGCCGCCCGCCGCGTCTTACCCCCGGACTTGATCGTTCCGGCCGAGGAGTCGGCGCCCCGCATGAAGCTGACAGGACCCGAGGCGGTGCCTCCGCCCTTCAGGAGCTCGTGGGAGGAGCGGATGCGGGAGAGGTTCACCCCGGCCCCCGAGCCACCCTTGAAGATCACTCCCTCCTCGGTGTACCAGTTGAGGATGGAGTCCATGGTGTCGTCCACCGACAGGATGAAGCAGGCCGAACCCTGCTGGGGCACGCCGGCCACCCCGATGTTGAACCACACGGGCGAGTTGAATGCGGCCATCTGGTGGATGATCAGGTACTTGAGCTCGTCGGAGAAGATCTCGGCCTCATCCTCGTCGGCGAAGTAGCCGTCCTTGATCCCCCAGGTGGTGACGGTGTCGACCACCCGGTCGGCCACCTGGCGCAGCGAAGACTCGCGCTCGGGTGTGCCCGGCGTACCCCGGAAGTACTTCTGGGCCAGGATGTTGGTGGCGTTGAGGCTCCAACCTTCCGGCACCTCCACGTTCAGCTGCTCGAAGGCCACGGCCCCGTCCCGGTAGTTGGTGATCCGGGCGTCACGTCGTTCCCACACCACCTGGTCGTAGGGATGGACTCCGGCGGTGGTGAAGTGGCGGCGAATGCCGATGCCGACGCGCTGAGGGGCAATTGCCATGGAGTGAACCTCTTTCTGGATGGTTGCTGGTGCGACGTGGTGCTGTTGGATGGTTGCGGTCTGGTTCGTGTGGTGTGGTTGGCGTGTGGTTGGTACTGCCGGAGATCACCGGGGGGCGACCGGCGACTGACGTGTGCGTTGTCTCACGGGCTTCGGTGCTGCTGACTGGTCAGGCGGTCCACGTCGGCGGCGCCACCGAAACGATGCCGCCCAGTCGCCACTCGGTGTTCCGGTCCTCCGGGCCGGGTCAGGGCCGGAGTCCGGACCCCTCAGCCGGATGCTCCAGGCCACCGACCACCTGGTTGCCAACATCGTGCCTGAATCCGACATATCCAGCCAAGTTTGCGACACAAACACAATATGTTGTGGTTAACCCTCCCCCGAGGTACGAGATAGTGGGTCTATTACAGCAGCGTAGTTACACTCCTGTCAACGAATTCTTTCCGGTCCGACCGGGTCGAGGAGCGCGAATCCCCAGTTGAGAGGGTGCTCGCGAAGAATTGCAAATGATTGCTACGAGCTAGCGCATCCGAGGGCGATCCCGAGCCCCGGGTCGGACCTGTCTGGCAGGCCGGTGGGTGCCATCGGTCGGCCGAACCCGGGCCGCCATCGGACGGCACCCGGACATCGGTCCCCCGCCGCTGTCACTACAGTCCGGGTGTGGCCGCCCGCTCCCCCGTGTCCATCGCCGTCGATGCCGGGACCACCGGGGTCCGGGCCCTGGTGGTGGACGACCGGACCCGCGTGGTCGACGTGGCCTACCGCGAGATCGCCCAGCACTACCCGCGGCCCGGCTGGGTCGAGCACGACCCCACCGAGATCTGGGAGTGCGTCCGATCCACCCTGGACGAGGTGGCCGGTCGACTGGCCGACCACGGACGGGTGGCCCGGGCCGTGGGGATCACCAACCAACGGGAGACCGTGGTGGCCTGGGACCGGCGGACCGGTTCCCCACTCCACCGGGCCATCGTCTGGCAGGACCGACGCACGGTGACCATCTGCCGGGAGCTCACCGAGGCGGGCCACCTGCCCCTGGTCCGGGAGCGGACCGGCCTCGTTCTCGACCCCTACTTCTCCGCCACCAAGATGCGCTGGCTCCTGGACGAGGGAGGGCTCGACGGTGCCGTCGGGCCGGGCGACAGCCTGGCCTTCGGGACCGTCGACTCGTGGGTGCTGTGGAACCTGACGGGTGGGACCGACGGCGGGGTGTTCGCCACCGATGCCACCAACGCCTCCCGCACCCTGCTCTACGACATCGTCGTGCGCCGGTGGTCGGCCGAGCTCACGGACCTCTTCGGCGTTCCCCTCGGCACCCTCCCCGAGGTGCGCCCGTCCTGTGGTCGCTTCGGCCGCCTGGCGGCCGGCGCCCTGGGCGGCGACTCGCCCCTCACCGGGGTGCCGGTCAGCGGGATGGCCGGAGACCAGCACGCCGCCCTGTTCGGTCAGGCCTGCTTCGACCGCGGCATGACCAAGGTGACGTTCGGGACCGGCAGCTTCGTCCTGATGAACGCCGGACCGGTCTGCCCCGAACCGGTGGACGGGCTGATCACCACGCTGGCCTGGGACCTGGGGACCGACGGGGACATGGCCATCGGCGCCGATGGTGGACCGTCGACCGACCGCTCGTCGGTGGCCTACGCCCTCGAGGGTTCCGTCTTCGTCTCCGGGGCCGGCGTGCAGTGGCTGCGCGACGGGCTGGGCATCATCGACCGGGCCGCCGACCTCGAGCCACTGGCCCGGTCGGTGGCGAGCAGCGAGGGCGTGGTGGTGGTGCCGGCCTTCACCGGGCTGGGCAGCCCCCATTGGGACCCCGGGGCCAGGGGCACCATCCTGGGCCTCAGCCGCGGCACGGGTCGGGCCCATCTGGCCCGGGCCATGGTGGAAGCCATGGGCTTCCAGGTGCGGGACGTGATCGAGGCCATGGGCGCCGACTCCACCGCGCCGACCGTGCTCCGAGTGGACGGGGGCGCCTCGGCCATGGATCTCCTCTTGGAACTGGTGGCCGACCAGACCCAACTGGGGGTGGTGCGGCCACAGTCGGTGGAGACCACGGCCATCGGGGCAGCGACCCTGGCCGGGCTGGCCGAAGGGGTGTGGGGCTCTCTCGACGAGTTGGGCGGTCTCTGGACCGAGGAGCGGGCCTTCGCCCCCCGGGTGGCGGCGGCGGACACCGAGCCGGCCCGCCAGGCCTGGCTACGGGCCGTGGACCGCTCCCGGCACTGGGCCGGGGAGGACGCTACCAACCCGCGGTAGCGGGGGGCCGGGGCGATTCGCTCAGGCCAGCTCCTGCCACCCGTGGTCGGCCAGCTCGGCCATGATCGAGATCCACTGGCGCTCGCGGTCCCGGAAGACCGGATGGGTCCTTCCCACCACCACGATCAGGTCGGCCGAGACCAGGATGGCCGTGGCCACCGTGCCGTCCACCTCCACCGAGTCGGGGGGAGGGCTCATGGCCTGGAGCGCCATGGCCGTGAGCTGCTCCGCTCCGGGCAGTTCGCCCTGGGACGCTGCCACCTTCCAGGCGTCGGTGTCCAGCACGGCGGCGTAGTTGGCGGCCAGGCTCCGACACACCCGGCCGATCAGGTGCTCGAGGAGACCGGTGGACGAGTCCTGCTTGAACAGTTCGGTGGCCACCTCGAGGAGCTCGGTGTGTCGATCCGGCAGGGGTCCGTCCACCGGGCGCACCGACTCGATGACCACGCCGTCGACCTCCAGGATCTCGTCCCGGAGCAGGTCGATGAGGTGGTCGCCACCGAGGCCGACCCCCATCTCGTCGACCACGATGCCGTCGTCTCGCTGGAGGATCTCGATGGAGACCACATCCCCGCCCACCGAGCCGATCCGACTGGCCACGGCCCCGAGGGCACCGGGTCGATCGGGAAGTTGCACCCTGATCAGGTAGTTGAACACTGCCTCAGGCTAGGCCGTCACTGTGTACACACTGTTTCCGGCCGGTTACGACATCGGGTGCACTGATCGTGGTCATCCGGACTCCACGGGGCTCAGCCGGTCGGGGCACCCCTGGTCGGCGCTCCGCTGGCCTTGCCCCGGCCGGCGTAGCGGTCGACGTACTCCTGGCCCGAGAGCCGACCGATCTCCTTCATCAGGGCGTCGGTCAGGCACCGCAGCTCCACCTGGTCGGTGTCCCGGGTCACCGGCTCCGACCCCGATCCGGACGGCTCGCTGCACCGGCCGGTGGTCACGGTGGCGCCGGCGTGGAGATAGGTCACGGGTGGGCCGAACCGGATGGTGACGGCGTGGAATGGGCGCATCAGGTTGCTCCCGGGGGGCTGGACCGCCCGGGTGCCCACGATCCCGACCGGGATGATGGGCACGTCGCACCTCAGGGACAGCCGGGCCACACCCGTGTGACCCTTGTGCAGCCGGGGATCGGGGGCCCGGGTCCCCTCGGGGTAGATGCCGAGCAGGTGGCCTGAGTTGAGAACTTCGGTCGCCGTGTCGAGGGCCCGTTGGGAGGCGTCGCCGCCGCCGCGGCTCATGGGGATCTGGCCGGCGGCCCGGAAGAACCAGGCAGTCTTCCAGTTGTCGAAGTACTCGGCCTTGGCCACGTAGGTGACCCGCCGGCGCAGCACCAGGGGAAGGAAGAAGGAGTCGCAGAACGACTGGTGGTTGGCGGCCAGAACCGCCGGACCGTGCACCGGGATGTGCTCCCGACCCTCGACCTTCACCCGCCAGAGCAGAAAGAAGACCGGGCTCAACACCACCTTGAGGATCCAGTAGGCCACGAGCCACGGTATCGCCACGTGTGCTGTACTGCATCCCATGCCGGCGCAGCCCACCACGGGGCCCGAGGTGGCCCCGCGAGGCCACTCCGACCAGGAGCCGGAGGACGCCCGCACGTGGACGGTGCTCGGCCGCACGATCGGCCTTCCCGTCGAGGTGCGTCGGGCGGCCCAGTGGGGTGTGCAGTACCTGGTCCCGGCGGCCGCGGCCCAACAGCTGGTGGGGCCGTCCGGCCTCGAGGTCACCGGTCCCGTGCCCGGAAGGGCCCTCATGGCCCTGGCTGTGTGCCGATACGACGACACCGACCTCGACCCCTATCACGAGGTGGCGGTGAGTTTCGTGGTCCGTCCCCACGATGCCCCACCGCTGGCCTCCGCGACCCAGCGGACCCGGGAGTTCTTTTCGGGGGCCATCGGGGCCTACATCCACCGTCTCCCCGTGGACCAGGAGTTCACCTGTGCCGCCGGGCGGGGCATCTGGGGATTCCCCAAATGGGTGACCGCCATCGACATCGACGAGCCGTCCGGGCTCGGGCGGGACAGCGCCGGGACAGGCACCGTCGTCCGGCTGGTCGACGACGGGGTCCATGTCCTGACCCTGACGGTGGCCGCCGGTGGCCGGCTCCGCCTTCCGGCTCAGGCACCACCCAGCTACTCCTTCGCCGACGGCGTGCTGCGTCGCACCCTGTGGACCACGTCGTCGGAGGGCACGTCCGGACGGGTGGGTGGAGCGTCGCTGGTCCTCGGAGACCATCCCATGGCCGACGAGCTCCGCTCCCTGGGGCTGCCCAAGCGCGCCCTCTTCTCCTCGTCGGCGACCCAGATGCAGGCCTCCTTCGGAGCCGCCGAGATCGTCGAGGCGCGGTCGTCGGCGACCCGTTGAACCGGGGTCGGTCGTCGGCGTCAGGTCGGCCCTCCGTCGACACCCCGTCGACACGCCGTCGACCTCGTTGACCCCTTCTGTCCGGCCCCCTAGCGTTGGAGGACCATGGCCCGCCGCCTCACGCCCAAGGGTGCCCGCCGCCGTCACGAGCTGATGGACGTGGCGGCCCGCCGCTTCGCCGCCGACGGCTACCACGCCACCTCGGTGACCAGCATCGTGGACGGCATCGGCGTGGGCAAGGGCGTCTTCTACTGGTACTTCACCTCCAAGGACGAGCTCTTCACCGAGATCCTCAACGACGCCCTCCGCTCCATGCGCCAGGCCCAGCGTGACGCCATCGCCGGTGAGCCCGACCCGGCCCGGCGCATCGAGTGGGGCATCCGGGCCTCGCTGCGCTGGCTCGCCGACCACCGGCACCTCTACATGCTGATGCAGTTCGCCCGAACCGAGGAGCGCTTCGCCCCGATCATCCGGAGCGGCGACGACCAGACGGTGGCCGATGCCCTGCCCCACGTCAGCGCCGGAATCACGGCAGGCCTGCTCCGCGGTGAGGACCCCGAGGTCCTGACCATGGCCATCCTGGGGGTCACCTCCCACCTGGCCCGGGAGTTGGTGCTGGCCCAGGGGCGGGACGCCGACCAGGTGGCCGAGGCGGCCATCGCCTTCTGTCGACAGGGCTACCTGGCGACCGACCTGACCACCGACCTGAGCACCGCCCGGAGGATCGCATGACGGAACCGCCGGTGACGACAGCCCGGCCGTTCGTGGACGGCCTTCGGTTCGGCGAGTGCCCCCGTTGGCACCAGGGCCGGCTGTGGTACGTGGACTTCTACGAACGCACCGTGTGCTCGGCCGGTCCGGACGGTGACGTCCGGGTCGAGCTCGAGGTGCCCGGCGAGCCGGCCGGGCTGGGCTGGCTACCCGACGGCCGACTGCTGGTGGTGTCGCGAAAGCCCCGCACCGTGCTCCGCCTCGAGCCCGACGGGCGGCTGGTCCCGCACGCCGACCTCAACCCCCTGGCCACCTTCCACGGCAACGACATGGTGGTCGACGCGGCCGGGCGGGCCTACGTGGGCAACTTCGGGTTCGATCTGGACCGCTTCGTGGAGGAGCGGGGCCAGGTGGCGTTGGTCGAGCCGCCCGGCCCACCCACCACGGTGCTCATCCGGGTCGGCCCGGACGGGTCGGTCGCCCCGGCCGCCCCCGACCTCTGTTTTCCCAACGGTTCGGTGATCACACCCGACGGACGGACCCTGATCGTGGCCGAGACCCTGGCCGGTCGGCTCACCGCCTTCGACATCGGGGCCGACGGCTCCCTCGGCGGTCGGCGGGAGTGGGCCGCCCTGTCGTGGTGTGCGCCCGACGGGATCTGTCTCGATGCCCGGGGGCGGGTGTGGGTGGCCAACGCCATCACCTCGGAGTGCATCCTGGTGGCCGAGGGTGGCGAGATCGTCAGCCGGGTGACCACGTCACAGAACTGCTTCGCCTGCATGCTGGGGGGCGACGACCGACGCACGCTCTTTCTGGTGACCGCGCCGACCAGCACCGAGTCCGAGGTGAGCGGGTCCCGTTCCGGACGTATCGAGCAGGCCCGGGTCGACGTGGGCGGCGCCGGACTCCCCTGAGCCGGGACCCATACCGGTCCGAGCCGTCTTGATCGGCACCGTACCGGTGAACGCCGTCTTGGTCTTGAATCAGTGCAGCTTGGTCAGCACCTTGCGCAGGCTCCGGACACCCTGACCGATGCGCTGCTCATTCTCGATGAGGGCGAACCGCACATGGTTGTCCCCACCGGGGCCGAACCCCACCCCGGGGGAGGTGGCCACGTCGGCCTCCTTGACCAGGTACTTGGAGAACTCCAGCGAGCCCATCTCCCGGTAGGGCTCGGGGATCGGGGCCCACACGAACATGGTGCCACGGGGCGGGGTGATCTCCCAGCCGATCCGGTTCAGCCCGTCGCAGAGGGCGTCGCGGCGGGCCTGGTAGGTCTCGTTGATGACCTTGGGGTAGTCGGGGGCCTCGTTCATGGCCACGATGGCGGCGATCTGGATGGGCTGGAAGGTGCCGTAGTCGAGGTAGCTCTTGAGCTTGGTCAGGGCCTGCACGATGGCGGCATTGCCCACCAGGAACCCGACCCGCCACCCGGCCATGGAGAACGACTTCGTCAGCGTGTACAGCTCGACGGCCACGTCCTTGGCCCCCGGAACCTGCAGGATCGATGGCGGTGTGTACCCGTCGAAGGCGATGTCGGCGTAAGCGAAGTCGTGGACCAGCACGATCTCGTGCTCCTTGGCGAACTCGACCAGGCGGGTCATCCAGGCCAGGTCGACACACTCGGTGGTCGGGTTGTGGGGGAACGACAGCACCACCACCCGGGGCTTGGGCCACGCCGACTCCCACGCCTCCATCAGGTTGTCGAAGAAGGCCTCCCCGGGACTTCCGCCGTTCTCCGCCCCGGGGGCGTCCAGGCGGACATGGCGGACATCGGCTCCGGCGAACAGGGGGGCGTAGATGTGGATCGGGTACGAGGGCGACGGCACGAGGGCCGTGTCACCCGGGCCGACGAGAACCCACATCAGGTGGGAGAGCCCCTCCTTGGCGCCGATGGTGGTGACCACCTCGGTGTCGGGGTCCAGCTCCACCTCGAACTTGCGTAGGTAGAGGTCGGTGATGGCCTGACGGATCTTGGGGATGCCCCGGCTCGCCGAGTAGCGGTGGTTGCGGGGATTACGTCCGGCCTCGGCCAACTTCTCCACGGCCACGTCGGGAGAGGGCAGGTCGGGATTGCCGAAACCCATGTCGATCACGTCCCGGCCCCCCTGCCGACCGGCGTCCCTCAGCTCGTTGATGGTGGCGAAGACGTACGGGGGCAGGCTGTTGATCCGGCGGAACTCCATCACCCAAGGCTACTGCCGGTCCTCGACCGGTCCGGACACCCCAGCGGGCCGTGCGGGCCTCAGCCGAGGGCCCGGACCGCTTCGGCCGCCTCGGCCACCACCTCCAGGGAGCCGGGCCAGGCGCACACCGCCCAGGTGGCCCCGGCCCCGGCCACGGCGGCCAGGTGCGACGTGGCCTCCGCCACGGTGTCCCCCACCGGTCCGCCCCAGGTCACCTCGAGCCCGGTGGCCACCAGTTCGGCCACCTGCAACCGCTCGCCCTCCCACAGGTTGACGGCCACCGACAGCGTGCGGGCCACGGCCACCGTCTTGGGCAGGCCTCCACCGATCCACACAGGGATGCCCTCGTCACGGGCGGCGGCGGCCACCGACGCCATGCGCACCCGGCGCTCGGAGGCCGGCTCGAAGGGGATGCCGTAGGCCTCGTTCTCGGCCCGGCTCAGGCGGTCACCGGTCCCGAGTCCGGCGATGAAGCGGCCTTCGCTGAGGGAGGCCAGGCTGGACAGTACCGCCAGGAGGACATCGTCGGGCAGCAGACCGATGCGGGCCACCAGGGTCCCGATGGTGATGGTGGACGTGGATGCGGCCAGGGCTCCGAGGAGTGGGCCGGATGAGAGGGCGGGTCGACCGGGCTGCCCCATGGGCCAGAGATGGTCGAAGCAGAACACGCCGTCGAGGCCGAGGGATTCGGCTCGGCGGGCCGCCTCGAGCGCCGGGTCGGCCCCGTCACGGAACTGGGGAAGGGTGACCCCGACCTTCACACCGAGCGCACCGTAGCCACCGCAGCCTCCGCAGTCACCGCCACGGCTGCGGTCACGCCGTCGATTCGACCCGGGCCTTCAGCTCCCGCAGGGCGATCGACATGATCCGGCTCTGCGCCCGCATCTTGATGAAGCCGGGCAGAGGCACCTTCATCTCGACCTCGAGGTGGTACGTGACCTCGGTGCCCCCGTTGCTGCCGGCAGCGAAGAGGTACCGGCCGTCGAGCTTGGAGGTGATGTCCCCCCGGGTCTGCACCCACGAGAGCACCCCGGGAGCCTCGCTGTAGTCGTAGGCCAAGGTGTAGCTCGTACTCCGTCCGAAGGCGGCGGCCCGGAAGGTGACCAGCTCGGGACGGCCCTGATCGTCACGGGACTCGATGGTCACGTCTTTGATGTCGGCCGCCCACTGGGGGTAGGCCTCGATATCGGAGCTGACCTCGAAACAGCGTGCCGGCGAGGCCGACACCACCATTCGCTCGGTGGCTTGTTCCGCCACGATCAGCCCTCCTCCTCGATCGGTCTGCCAGCCGTACGTCGCGGCCGGACGGCCACTCAGCCTCCCACGTCGGCGAGCGACGCAGCCAGCCTAGGGGCGAGTTTGTCATAGTCGAAGGATGCCTCGGCCCGCTTCCGTGACGCCTCCCCCATCGTCGCCCGCAGGTCCGGATCGGCCAGGAGGTCGCCGATGGCCCGGGCCGCAGCCCCGGCGTCGGTGGACCGCCGGACCACCGTCCCGGTGATCCCGGCCGCCACGGCCTCGCCAGCCCCGCCCGACCGACCGGCCACCTGGGGCACTGCGGCGGCGGCGGCCTCGAGGAAGACGATCCCGAATCCTTCCTGTTCGAGGCCCAGCCAGCGGTTCCGGCACAGCATGACGAAGACGTCGGCCGCCGCCACCAGCCGGGGAAGGTCGGCGTCGGACACCCCGCCGAGGAGGCGGACCGGCGCCGAGTACTCGGCGATCCGGCCGGCCAGGCGGTCGGAGTCCCGACCCCGTCCAGCGATGACCACGGTCAGATCGGGCCGATCGGGCCGGAGCCTGACGGCCGCGTCGATCAACACATCCATCCCCTTGCGGGGCACCAGCCGGCTGACACTCACCACCAGCGGACCGTCGGCGGGGAGGCCGAGGTCGGAGCGGACCTGAGCCCGCTCGACGGGGGTGAGGGGATGGAACCGTCGGAGGTCGACCCCCGGGGGGATCTCGACCACCGGGGGCATGCCCCCCCGTCGGAGCGTGCGGGTCGCCTCGGCGGCCGGGTAGCCACCCGCCGAGATGGCCAGCACGCTGTGGCGCAGCACCCTGGCCACCAGCTGTCGGGTGGCCGGGAGCCGTCCGGGGACGGCCACTTCCGCTCCGTGGAGGAGGACGGCGTACGGGAGACCCAACCGGGGGCCGAGGACACCGAGCGGAAAGACCGGGTCCAGCACCACCAGCCCGGCCCCGACACGGTGGGCGGTGTCGCGGATCCGACGGGCCAGGCGGGGGGTGGGCGCCAACACCCGACCGGGAACCCGTTCGATGCGGATGCCCAGCTCGGCCTGGGCCCGGTCGAACTCGTCGGCGCCGGGATGGGAGCTGGCCGTCAGGACCACGAAGGACTCAGGGTCCATACGGGACCAGAGCTCCCAGAGATAGGCCTGGATGCCCCCCACCTTGGGCGGGAAGTCGTTGGTGACCAGCAGGTGGGTCATCGGCCCGGGGCCACCAGGTCGGCACGGCCCAGCCGGCGGGCCGCCCATCGGGCATGTTCGGCCACCATGGGGTCGTCCGTCCCCAGCCATCGGCGAAGGGCCCGCTCGGTACCGGGGTGGCCGCCGTCCCCGACGTTGCCCAGGGCCACCAGGGCGTTGCGACGGAGGTAGCGGGGGTCCCGCTCGGCGATGTACCAGCGACCGTGGGCGGCCAACAGCTCCTCGTCGGTGGCCCCGAGGAGTTCCAGCAGGTCGACGAAGGGACCGTCGGCCGAGCGGGTCCCGGAGGAGCCGGACCGGGCCGGTCCACGGGGTGGCGGGAGGGGCGGGAGGGGCGCGGATGGCGGAGGGTCCCGTCGGTCCGCCACCTTGTTGATCGGACAGACCTGCTGGCACTCGTCGCATCCGTAGATGCGGTCCCCGAGGGCCACCCGGAACTCGTCGGGGAAGGACCCCGGGGCCTGGACCAACCAGGCCAGGCACCGGCGGGCGTCGACCACGCCTGGAGCGACCAGGGCTCCGGTGGGACAGGCGGTCAGGCAGCGGGAACAGCTCCCGCACCCCTCGGCGTGGGCCGCCGGGGCGTCGGCCCTCGGCGGGGTGGGACGGAGGGGGGCGTCGGTGACCACCGAACCGAGGACGAACCACGAGCCGGCGTCGGGCAGGAGGAGGAGCGAGTTCTTCCCGAACCACCCGAGCCCGGCCCGGTGGGCGGCGGCCCGGTCGACCAGGGCGTTGTCGTCACAGACCACGGTGGCCCGCCAGCCCTCGGTCCGCAGATGGGCAGCGACGGGGGCGAGGGCCTGACGGAGCGCGGCGTAGTGGTCGGACCGGGCGTATCGGGCCACACGCCCTTGAGGCCGGGAGGAGCCCCGGCGCGGCTCGGAGTCGACGTCGGTGCCGGTCGACGGCCGGGGTTTGGACTGGCGATAACTCCAGGCGCCGACGACCAGGGCCCGGGCTCCGGGAAGGATGCGGGTCGGGTCGGTCGACCGGTCGGGATTCCGGTAGGTGAACTGCATGTCGCCGTGCAGGCCCTGGCGGCGGCGCTCGAAGAGGTGTCGACGGGTCTCCTCGAAGGCGTCGGCGGTGGTCACGCCGACCGAGTGGAGGCCGGCGTCCCGGCCTATCGCCACCACGGCATCGGAGAGGTCGGCGCCCGGGGCCGCCGTGCGGTCGTCGCCCTCGTCGGGCCCGTTCGGTGTGGGCGGTTCGGATACCGCGGCTCGGGGCACGGCTCCATGGTCGCACGGCCCCGGCGGTGCATCGGCATCACGGACGTCGGACCGTCTGGGTCAACCGACCTCGCGGCTGTGGCGAACACCGGGAACCAGACCGGCCTGCTCCAGCAGGCGCACGGCGCGTGCCTCCTCGACATCCACCACGATGGCGTCCTCCGGCTGACGACCCACGATGAACGAGACCACACAGTCATCGCACACCGACGTGTGCTGGTGCGTGCAGTCGGCACAGTCGATGGTGAACGCCGCCGGCGGATCATCGCCGGAGTGCGGCCTCACGCGGGACAGGGAGATGGGTACAGGGCGGAACGGCATGGTGCAACCTCCTGAAGTGGATGGTCCGGCGATGGCTTTCATGTCCCGGGCATCATGGGCCGCGGGTGTGACAAGTGGCTGAGCTGGCCTTATGCCGCTACCGCCGTGGCCACCCGAACCGGGCATCCCCGGCTGCCCCCTCACTCCCGCCTGGGAGGTGGCCGCCGGTCGCCGTGGACCCGCATCCGGTTGTGGGGTCCGCACAGCACCCGGCCGTTCTGCTGGGTGGTGGGTCCCCCTTCGGAGTAGGGCTGGATGTGGTCGATCTGGCACCGGCTGGCCTGGAGGTCGCAGCCGGGGTGGGAGCACCGTCGGTCCCGGACCTCGATGGCCCGTCGGGTGGCCCCGGTGAAGTACCGGTCGGTCGGGTTGTTCTCCTTGCGCCGCCGGGGACCGAACACGGCCTCGTCGAAGTCCGGGCAGGAGAGGGTGACCACTCTGGAGCGGACCCCCAGGGCGACGGTGCCCTCCCCGTTGGCCCCGGTCTGGCACTCGGCCCGCTCGATGTCGGCACCGACCAGCCAGGCCAGGAGGGCCCCGGGGGGCACCACGGTGCCGTTCTCCAGCTCGGAGAGCCTCCCGTGCACCGTCTCGTAGCCGACCAGGGCGGTGAACAGCGGCCGGGGCTTCCGGCCGTTCCTGGGCATGGTGGCCGACCGGGAGGCCATGGCCACCAGGGCGTCGGCCCGCCGCTGTCCCGGGGTCCGGGGGAGGTCGGCCACCGTGGGCTCCCGGCCCAGGCGCTCGGTGGCCTCGGCCCACTCGGCCTCGAAGAGGATCTCCTCCAGACGGTGGAGCTCGTTGCCCACGATCGACCCGGCCACCGGGTCCAAGGTCATCTTCCCGAACCACATCCCCCCGACGCTCTCCACCAGGTAGGCGTCCCGGTGGTTGCGGCGGGCCTCGGCCCGTTGCTCGGCGCCCTCGGGGTCGGCCAGCTGCTCCCAGTAGGCACCGGCCCGGACGAAGTCGGCGTGGGTGAGGGTGCGGGCCTGGTCGACCAGGAGCTCCTCGTCCCGGGCCAGGGCCTCCATGGTGGCCGGCTTGCGGAGGGAGGCCATCACGTCCACGTGGTCCCCGGTGATCTGGCCCTGCCCCCAGGCCACCGCGGTCCCGGGCAGGCGGGAGAGGGCCCGACCCCGCCGCACCTGGTCCCGGGCCTCCCTCCCGGACCGACGGGCCTTCGCCCTGAGCCAGGCGGTGGCCGACCGGGCCCCGGACTCCGACCAGTTCCCCGAGGCGTCGAAGGCGGCCACGGCACCGGCCACGAAGGCGGCCAGGCGGGCCTGGTGGCGGAGGAGGGCTTGGAGGGAATCGGCGTCGGCGAAGGCCTCGGGGCCCAGCTCGAACAGCCGGTCGGTCCCTGCTTCGAGGTCGTCGAGCACCATGGGGACAGTCAACACCGGGGGTGTGACACCACCAGAACGCCCACAACCACCC
>Ga0207933_1001227_pt1 | contig 20420 bp, 14 predicted proteins | sample NGESurdeep092012_4_FD_184488 | JGI IMG/M metagenome (GOLD analysis project Ga0207933, IMG submission 184488) | Arctic peat soil microbial communities from Barrow, Alaska - NGEE Surface sample F53-3 deep-092012 (SPAdes) | ecosystem: Environmental > Terrestrial > Soil > Wetlands > Peat ...
ATGGGGATTTTCTTTTATAACAAGTATGGCTTCCCGGAAAATTTCCATCGAATTGGTAGCCAGCGTAGGATAAAAGCCTGTAGTACCTTTACTAAGCAGGCTTTCTGTCATGGATGTTAAAGCGGGATAAGAGGGTTTATTTGAAAACAAATAACCACCACTTCCGTAAATCTGCAGGTCAATAAGGCCTGCTCCAACGATACAATTATTACAATCAACTTTTTTCACTCCATCGGGAAGAAGTCCATCTTCAATAATTTCTTTTATTTTATCATCTTCAACAATTAACGCTTTTCCAGAAATTATCTCAGTGCCGGTATAAATTTTACCGTTTAAAAACGCCGTCAACATACCTTGTCATTTATCTTAAAAATCCGAAATTAAATTCTTCAATTTACGGCCATGAAAATAACATTTATTATTCTAAAATCGATCGACGGAGTTTTGAGTGAAAAAAAAGTAAATTCTCAATCCACATTTTTCATAAATGCAAAAAAGCGCAGGTATTTAAATGAAAAAAAATAAATAACTACAAATTCCATTACAAATATTGGCAAAAGTATTAACTTTCTTACACTTGTGAATATTCAGTAATAAAAGTTTTCATAAAAAAAGCTGCAAATAAACGCAATCGGCTCATTGGCAGATGAATGACTCACAGAAATTGAGCTGCCATTGATCCTGGATCGTTTTGGTTTATATTTGCGGCTCATTCCTGTTGAAAAAACAGTAAATCAATTCTCATGAGCCAACAACCTTTCCAGAAATTTATCAATCCCAAGAATAACGCTGCTATAAAAGAAAAGTATAAGCAGGATAAAAAAAGAGCTAAGAAAAAAAGAGCTGAGGATATAGAAAAGCACTTTGAAGAAAAACGCGCCGGACGAACCAGGGGGTTTGAAATAAAACCTGCGGCCGAAAAAAAACCTAATAAAAGGCAAAAATATCCACAAGAAAAAACAGAAATCCCGCAAAAAAGTTCATCTACTGATCCCGCAAAAAATAAGTCAGTTCTTTCGGAAATGCCTTTGAATAAATTTTTGGCGCATTGCGGTGTTACTTCAAGAAGAGATGCAGTGAGTCTAATTATTGAAGGAAAGGTTTCTGTGAATAAAAATGTGATCACACAACCTGCTTTCAAAGTCATCGAAAAAGATGATGTCTTTTACAATGGCAAGAGATTATACGTTACTAAAAATCTCGTTTATATTTTATTAAACAAACCCAAGGATTACATCACTACTACCGATGATCCTCAAAACCGGAAAACAGTTTTACAACTCACAAAAGCTGCTACCGATCAAAGGATATATCCGGTTGGAAGATTAGATAGAAATACTTCCGGAGTTTTACTGCTGACCAATGACGGCGATCTTACTCAAACGCTCACTCATCCGAGTTTTAATATAAAAAAGGTGTACGAAGTAAAATTAGATAAGCCTTTGACGAAAGCTGATTTTGAAAAAATATTAAGTGGTGTAAAACTCGAAGACGGCGAAATTTTTGCGGACGCTTTGGCTTATGCTGACGCAAAAGATAAATCGGTGGTAGGGATAGAATTGCATAGCGGACGAAACAGGATCGTTCGCCGAATATTTGAACATTTGGGCTATGATGTAAAAGGGCTTGACAGAGTAATGTATGCAACTCTTACCAAGAAAAATGTAGAACGCGGCAAATGGAGATATCTAGGTGAAAAAGAGATTCGTCTTTTAAAGTTTATGAATAAACAAAAAAACGTCAGCGGTGCAGGCGTAAATAAAAAATATACAAACCTGAAATAATCGACAGTGAAAGGATTTTCTATCATTTTTGAAAACGACGATTTTATCGCCATAAATAAGGAGTCGGGAATGCTTAGCATACCTGACAGGCATGATGACACGCAACCTTCATTGTACAAGATTCTAAATCACAAATACGAAAAAATATTTATCGTCCATCGCCTTGACCGTGACACAAGCGGACTGATTCTTTTTGCGAAGAATGAGGCTTCTCACAAATATCTTTCCCAGTTATTTGAACAAAGAAGTATTGAAAAAAAATATCTTGGAATTGTTCGCGGAAGTATGCCGGATAAGAACGGCTCCATTAATGAACCTATTGGAGAACACCCTACAAAAAAAGGTGTAATGACCATTACAAAAAAAGGAAAACCTTCTTTGACCAATTACGAAGTGCTGGAAGATTATGGTATCTATTCTTTGGTTCAGTTTGATATACAAAGTGGCAGGACGCACCAGATAAGGCTGCATACCAAGTCAATTGGCCATCCGATTATTTGTGATGCAGTTTACGGAGATGGCAAACCAATTCTTCTTTCTTCTTTTAAAAAGAAATACAAACTTAGTCAACACGACCTCGAAGAAAAGCCAATTATAAACAGGCTGGCATTGCATTCTCACAGTTTAAGTTTCAAAGATATGCATAAGAAAGATTTCTCTCTCGAAGCACCGGTTCCAAAAGATATGAAAGCGCTTTTGCAACAGTTGAAGAAAAACAGGGGGTGAAATAAATTCCTCATTACTTGTTTTTTACTGCGGGTTGTTGCATATCAAAATCTAAATCACTGAAATAAAAAAGCGGAAAAAAAAATTTCCCACTTAATAACGTTTAATTGATTTTTATCTTTTTACCTGCTCAGGTTTTACTTCCTCTGCTATGTGATGATTTTTATTCTTCACTTCACTCTTTTTTATACGATTACCAGCATTTTTTTTATTTTCATTCAGCTTTGCAGTTGCCTTATGTGAATTCTTATTCTCCGTTGGATTGGTCCGTTCCAGAGATGCATTAGCGGCTCTTTTATATTCTATTTGCTGTGGCCGTACCTGCACTCCATTCTTGCGAACGTTATTTTGAGATTGCGAATTTCTATCTGTCAGCGCCTGGGGATTTTGACTCGGCAATGTTCGCACAGGAGCATTATTAGGCGTTGGTGGATTCTGATTCGGTATTGTTCGCACGGGGGCATTACTAGGGGTCGGGAGATTTTGGTTCGGCAAGGTTCGCGCAGGAGCCTCATTTCTTTCAGGCGAAACGGACGGCCGGCCGTTATTGACAGGAGGCTCATTTCGGTTTATTTGCGGCGTTTGTTCTTTCGGAAATTCTCGTACCGGCGGGTTATTATTTGAATTATTGTTACGTTCAATTTGGCTGAGTTCCGTAACGCGCGCCGGCCTTATGTTTGTGGCATTGGAAGGCTGCTGTTGTACCCGCGGCCTGTAAATATTAACGGAATTATTGTTAATTTGTGAAACTCCGGCTCTGTTTGATTCAACCATGTTTAATCTCGTTACTGGCGCACCGGTCGCTGTTTCCACATCTCTGACTGGAGGTCCTTGATTATATGATGGCCTCGCGCTGCTATTATTGATAACCGTAGTATTATTTATAATAGTGGTGTTATTGATGATGGTCACATTCTTTGACTGGTTTATGTAGTAATTATTTATCTGCGGACTGGCGATATAACGACCAGGTACAAACGCCCAATTATTATAAGGTATACTTCCCATGGGTACATTGATACTCATTCCCGGTCCAAGAGGCGCCCATCCGTAGTATTCGCCGCCACCGCGCCATGCAACCCACGCGGGTGCCCATTCGTACCCCGGTACCCACATCCATCCATAGCCAGTTGGGTTTATCCATCGGCCATAATGAAACGGAGCCCAGCCCCAGCTATAATCAGAAACCCACGTCCATCCATAATTAGTGTAAGCCCAACGGCCATTGCTATAATATGGCCTAAAACCTTGCACGCCTGGCATCCACACATAACCATATCCGGGATAATTAACCCATTGGCCATAAGGACTAAGTTCGTTATAAAATTGCTGATAAGTAATGCCCTGTGTCTGTGAATATCCGTTAGAGTAATTATCATTCGCAACGTAATGGGAGCTTCCACAAGACGAAAGCATACCAATCATAACGATTGAGAAAAATTGAAGTATATATTTTATGTTCTTCATGACATTTATTTTACCATTTGACTTACAAAGATTGGGCAGGTTTGAAACGTTCATTGATCATTGAAATTGTTTAACCCGGTATTAACGTTTTAGATTTCAGGTGAATAAATAGTATGAATAAACAATTTAGATTTTTTTGACGAACGTTTTCCTATTAAATCTTTTTAAGATCTTCTATTTTTGATAACAAAATATGAGCGCTTTAAAATAGAAAATGGTCTTGGTAAGTCTGCAACTTGCTACGCTACACCGATATATTACCATTCTCAGTAAAGCAACAAATAGTGAAGATTTTCATTTAACAAAATCCAAGCTTGATAGGAAAGAATATATCTATCGTCAACGATTTATCATCTCTTTAATCACCTCACCTACGTTTCCGTTGGACATTTGAATATGGAGCATTGCTGCCAGCGTAGGTGATATATCGGACATTTTCACTGTACGATTAGAAACACCATGTTTAATTCCCCACCCCATAAAAACAAGTGGAACATACGTGTCGTAAGGGTTCCAGTTCCCGTGCGTTGTGCCAGTGCCTCCTTCATGGCCTCCAAACCATCCGGGATCGGGGATAATCATTATGGGGCCGCAGCGTTTCGAATTGTAACCATTAATAATATCTGTTTTGATAGGCTCTGGAATCGGCGCTTCTCCTATATGATCTATATCTACGGCAAACTGAATACCAGGTTGCTTTTGTAAAAAAGAAACCGTTGCTTTTTTTACCGCCTCGTAATCCAATTTACTTTCACTGATCTTTCCAAGGTCAAAGCTGAGATGATAATTGATGGATGATGATACTAATTTGTCCACACCAAACTGTTTTAGCAAAAACTCATTAAGAGATTTACCAAATGCTTTCGAGACTAAGAAATCAGCCGGAATATGATGATCCTGCATGAAGCCGATAGCATGCGCTGCACCATGATCTGCTGTAAGAAAAACCAGGTAATTTCCTTTGCCCACTTTTTGGTCTAAAAACTGAAAAAAGACTGCAAAATCTTTATCCAGTCTGAGGTAAGTATCTTCTACTTCTACGGAATTAGGCCCGTATTTGTGCCCTACATAATCGGTGGATGCACAATTGATTGTAAGAAAATCAGTAGCTTTTCCGTTGCCAAGATTGTACCCGTTAACGGCTGCTTTGGCAAAATCCAGTGTAAGCGTATTTCCAAATGGAGTGCTTCTGATACTGCCATGATCATCTTTGTAAATATTTTTCATATCGTGCGGAAATACTGGCTTATTTTCTCCTGTAAACGTTCCTTCCCATGTTACATCATCTGCTGTGCTTTGCGTATAAGTATTTATTGAATAAAGGGTATTCCATCCGCCCGCTACTAATTTTTGAGGTTCATCACCGTTATTAAATTTCTTAGCCCAATCCGGTAAATCATTCATATAATAAGTGCTGGTAATAAAACGCGCGGAAGCATCATCAAACCAAAAAGCCGCGTTTGCTGTATGCCCTGCAGGTAAAATGGAGGCACGGTCTTTCAACGACACACCGACTACGCGAGACTGAAAATTAGTAGCAAGTCGGAGTTCGTCTGTAATGGTTGATACCAGCAAATTGTGAGGCGACATTTGCCCAGCTTTACCTGTGGTGCCCACTGTTTGCACAGAAGTATCTTCGGTACAGTACCAGCTTTTCCCCGTAACCTGGTCAATCCAGTCATTCCCAACAATTCCGTCAATAGCAGGTACGGACCCGGTAAAAATCACGGAATGCCCTACGGCAGTATAGGAAGGAAGATAATTAATCAAAGTATTTTCGCATGAAAATCCATCATTCAAAAGCCGTTTAAATCCTCCGTCTCCGTAACGGTCATAATAACGATATAGATAATCCCAACGCATTTGATCAACAACAATTCCAACCACGAGTTTGGGCCGCTGCACCTGCTTTGCAGGTTGTGCAAAAATAAAATTACCTGTAAATACAAAAACAATTAGAATAAATAATTTTTTAGCCATAATGTTTTTCAGATAAAGATAAATCTATTTCCGATTGATTAATTCCATTCAAAAACCACTATCGATTCACAAATGGCCATGCACAACTGAAGATTCATTATTGATTATTTACAACTGAAGATTCATCATCGACCATTCACTATTCACGATTAATGATTCATCAAATATTGTACTTTTGCGCACATTAATAATAATTGAATAAATAAAATTTACATGAAAGACCTTTTTGAGAAGATGATGATTGACGCAGGCCCTCTTGGCACTCATCTTAAAAGAGCTCACGGATATTTTGCGTTTCCTATCCTGGAAGGAGAATTAGGAAACCGTATGAAATTTCGCGGAAAAGAAAAAATAGTTTGGAGCCTCAACAATTACCTGGGAATGGTAAACCATCCCGAAGCAAGAAAAATCGATGCGATTGCGACAGAAAAATGGGGCATAGGTAATCCAATGGGTTCCCGGATGATGAGCGGCAATACGGTGATGCACGAAGAATTAGAAAAAGTGTTGGCTCATTTTGTGAGTCGCGAAGATGCCATGCTGCTAAACTTTGGATACCAGGGCGTTATGAGTTGTATTGACGCACTAGTAAACCGCCATGATATAATTGTATTTGATGCAGAAGCTCATGCGTGCCTTGTGGATGGTGTAAGACTGCATTTGGGTTATACTTATAAATACAAACACAATGATGTTGAAGATTGTGAAAAACAATTGCAGCGCGCGGTGAAGATGGCTGACAAAACAGGCGGAGGAATTCTCTTAGTGACCGAAGGTGTATATGGCATGAGCGGTAACCAGGGGAAGATAAAAGAAATTGTGGCTCTTAAGAAAAAATATAATTTCAGGATTTTAATTGATGACGCACATGGGTTTGGCTCAATGGGAGCAACCGGTGCAGGCACGGATGAAGCGCAGGGCTGCCAGGATCAAGTAGATCTCTATTTTAGCACATTTGTAAAAAGTATGGGAAGTATCGGTGCCTTTATTAGCGGTCCAAAAGACATTATCAATTATTTACGATACAACGTGAGGTCTCAGATATTTGCAAAGAGTCTTCCTCTCGCTGTCGTAGAAGGCATGTTAACGCGAATGAATATGTTGAAAACAATGCCTGAATTAAGGGAAAAACTTTGGCACATTGTAAACAAAATTCAGAATGGATTTAGAGAAAAAGGCTTTGACATAGGAACGACCAACAGCCCCGTAACACCAATATACATGAAAGGCGGACTGCCAGAGGCCACGAATATGGTAGTGGATCTTCGCGAAAATTATAATATTTTTTGCTCGGTTGTGGTTTTTCCGGTAATACCAAAAGGAGAAATTATCTTTAGGATCATACCAACGGCTGCACATACCGATGAGGATGTAGATCTCACGTTGAAAGCATTTGAAGCGGCAAAAAAGAAATTAGACGCAGGTGAATATAAAGCAGATGACATTCCTGATATGGCACATACCGGGTTCGGACAAAAAGGAGAATCATAAATATTAACGGCAGCTTCATCGCTGCCTTTTTTAATTAGACCAAATAAGAATCATGGTTTTTTGTTTGTTTAATGCAAATGAACAAACTTCGATAATTTGAGAAAACCATGGAACAACGATTGGGCCGCCCAACGAGCGACGCGCCGAAAGAATAGCGGCCATCAGTAAACGATTTTTTTTAAAATTCTTATTTGCCAAAGAATGCATTTACGCTGAAATTACTTCTGTAAATCCGGTCTTCGCTCTGTTGTCCTTTCTAAAGATTTTCCATTCCGCCATTCTTCAATTTTTGAATGATTGCCAGTCAGTAAAATTTCCGGAACTTTCCAATCTCTAAATTTTTCCGGCCTTGTGTAAACTGGCGGTGCCAGCAAATCGTCCTGGAATGAATCGGTTAGCGCTGATGTTTCATCGTTCAGTACTCCAGGAATTAAACGTCCAATCGCGTCTGCTAACACGGCGGCACCCAGTTCGCCTCCGCTTAATACATAATCTCCGATTGATATTTCTTTAGTAATAAAATAATCACGAATGCGCTGATCAATTCCCTTATAATGACCGCAAATCAATAATAAATTATCTTTTAGAGACAACTGATTGGCCATTTTTTGATTGAACAATTCTCCGTCAGGAGTTAAAAAAATAATTTCATCGTAAGGGGCTTTTTCTTGTAATGTTTCAATCGCATTTACCAATGGCTCTACCATTAATACAAGGCCGGCACCTCCACCAAATTGATAATCATCTACCTGACCATGCTTATAATTTGTAAAATCGCGTAAATTAAAAATATTCACTTCAAGCAATTCTTTTTCTTTTGCTCGTTTTAAAATGGAATGTTCAAAAAAACTTTCCATTAACTTGGGAACCACTGAAAGAATATCAATTTTCATGTCGCAAATGTAGGAAGGTTAACGCAGGAAACTGCCGTTTAGAACATACGACATAACAGCAATCTCCTGGGCTGGTTTCAGTTTACATTTTATAAAAAACGCAGATGGGGAAATTTAAATGCATTTGGTCATCATCTTATATAAAAAAAAATTAACTTACAACACATTTGAGTAAATGATTATTCCTTATGAATAATTTCAAAAAACAAAAAAGTCCAGCAACTGCATTTCCTTTTCTGCTAAATGGCGGTGAAATGGGGGATTTAATAATCAGAAAAGACTGGAGCCAAACACCGGTTGGCCCTGTGGAAAACTGGCCTGCCAGTCTTAGAACAACGCTCGGAATTATTGTACATTCCCGATTTCCTATGTTTTTAGGGTGGGGACCTCAATTGGTATGCTTTTATAACGATGCCTATCGTCCCAGTTTAGGCGAAAATGGAAAACACCCTTCTATTTTAGGGATGCCTGCAAGCGAGGCATGGCCCGAAATATGGCATATTATCAAAGCACAGATAGATCAGGTACTTGGCGGAGAAGGTGCTACCTGGAATGAAGAAATACTGCTGCCTATTCTTAGAAATGGTAAAGTAGAGGACGCGTACTGGACCTACAGTTATAGTCCAGTAATTGATGAACATGGGAAAATCTCTGGCGTATTGGTAACCTGCCGTGAGGTTACGGACCATTTTAATTTAAAAAAATCGCTTGGTGAAAGTGAAAGAAAATTTAGAAACCTGGTGATTAATTCTCCTATGGCCATCGCAATTTTGAGGGGGGATGATTTCAATATAGAATTGGCAAATACGGCGATGCTGAAAAACATCTGGAACACAAATCGGCAAGAGATTATAGGTAAAAATTTGTTGGACGTATTTCCCGAATTGAAAGATCAAAAGTTTCCCTCCTTGCTAAAACAAGTGCTGAAAACCGGAAAATCAATAAAAGAGAACGAATCTTTACTCTTTGTAAAATCTGATTGGGGTCTCAAACGAATTTATTGCGATTTTGAATACGACCCTTTATTTGAAGAGGATGGAAATATTTCGGGGATAATGATCACTTTAAATGATGTTTCGGAAAAAATAGAATCAAATAATAAACTGGCCGATGCGGAAGAATGGCTTCGGCTTGCAGTAGGCGCTTCCGAACTGGCTATATGGGAAATTGATTTGAATACTGATAAAATCAAGTACAGCGAAAAATTTGTAAACATTTTTGGGCATGATAGTTCTCAAAAGTTAACTCTCCATGATGTCAGGAAACAACTTTATCCATCAGACAGGCGTAATATCGTTAAAAAGGCCTTTGAAGATTCGTTGATTTCCGGAAGGTATAAATACGAAGCGCGATTGATAAAGCCAGACAACAGCATTGTTCGCATAAGTACAATGGGTAGGGTTTTCTATGATGATAAGAACAACCCGTCAAAAATAATCGGCACGCTTAGAGATATTACCCAGGAAGAACAATACCGTCATGCACTGGAAAAAAGTGAAAGAAGATTGCGCAGATTTATTTTGAACGCACCCGTATCTATAGGCATATTAACAGGACCAGACTATATAGTAGAAATAATTAATGAGTCAGCGCTTAAGTTGATGGGGAAAACCAATGAACAAATGCTGAATAAGTCGGTTCTACACTCAATGACAGAACTGGATACACGGCAGGCAAAATTACTGCTTGACAATGTATATTATTCAGGAAAATCTTTTTCGGCGTCTGAATTTCCCGTAAAATTAAACAGGTATGGCAAGCTTGAAAAAATCTATGTCAATTTTGAATACGATCCGCTAATTGACACCGAAGGGAAAATCTATGGAATAATGGTGGTAGGAACTGAAGTAACTGAACAGGTTTTTGCACGAAAAAAGGTAGAGCAAAGTGAAGGCAGATTTAAGCTTTTGGCAGATAGTATGCCTCAATTTGTCTGGACGGCAGACCGCGAGGGGAATATAAATTATTTTAACAGAGCACTTTATGATTATTCTGGACTTTCAGAAAAACAATTGAAACCGGACGGTTGGATAACCATAGTTCATCCTGACGAACGCGAAGAGAATCTTCTTAAGTGGAAGAGCGCGATCAAAAGCGGGAAGGATTTTATTTATGAACACCGATTTAGGAGGTACGACGGCACATATCGTTGGCAGCTTAGCCGGGCAGTTCCGCTCAATGATGACCATGATAAAATCCAATTCTGGATAGGAACAAGTACAGATATACAGGAAATAAAAGAACAAGAAGAGCAGAAAGACTATTTTATCAGCATGGCAAGTCATGAATTAAAGACTCCAATAACCTCAATAAAAGGATATGTACAGATACTACAAAGCATGTATAAAGATAGTGATGATGTTGTATTGATAAGGTCTCTCGATCGGGTGCATGTTCAGATCGAAAAACTGACTACGCTCATTGGAGATCTTTTGGATGTATCAAAAATAAGAACCGGTTCGCTCACATTTCATAAGCAAAAATTTGATATTAACGAACTTATTAGAGAAGAAATAGAAGAGCACGAAATAATTCATCCCACTCATAAAATTGAGTTTAACAATAATGTAAGCCTTGCTGTGTTTGCAGATAGAGAGCGGATCAGGCAAGTATTGATCAATCTTATATCCAATGCTATTAAATATTCACCTAAAAACGGTAATATCCTGGTAAAATCAAAAGTAGAAAAACATAAAGTGTCGATTTCCGTAAAAGATGAAGGAATTGGAATAGACAAAAATTATCAACAAAAAATATTTGAACGTTTTTACCGGGTGGAAGGGAAGAGTGAAAAAACTTTCCCTGGTTTTGGAATCGGACTTTTTATTGCTTCTGAAATAATAAGACGACACAAGGGAAGTATTGGAGTAGAAAGTAAGCCAGGAAAAGGTTCGCGCTTCTTTTTCTCACTGCCATTATTCCAGGAGTAATCAGCAAATTTTTCTTCTTCATTCCATAAAATTATCGAGCTTCCTTTTCTCTTTTTTTGTGGGTCTGCCCTGTTTGCTTTTTCTCTTTCCGGTGTTAAATACAAACGCACTTGATTGTTTTTCATCCAAGATTTCCTTCGGAGATAAATCAATATAATGTTTAATCGCATCTTCATAATTAACGCGATTGTGTAATAAATAAGTCACTTCGATTATCCATTTCTTGTGTTCGGTTTTAACATCATAGACATCGCCCACAGCGACGGTTTTCGCTGGCTTTACATTAATGCCACTACATTTTACTTTACCGGAGTTACAGGCGTCCGCCGCAAGACTCCGCGTTTTAAAAACCCGAATGGCCCACAGATATTTATCAATCCGTATTTTTTCTTTTTCTTCCATTTGTCAATTTACTATTTTTCTGGTATGACGTTTTTAAAATTTAAACAAATCGCAGTAAACAAACAAATAACATGAATTATTGATCAAGGTATCTTCTGCAAAGCAGTAAAACGGCTCAATCGTCGAGCGATCCCACAATTTATGCGTATGGCAATATAAAAATATCCTTTGTATTTTTATCTAAAATCTAAACAAGATGGCTTATAAAAGAGTAAGAATTTTATTAGTAATTATTTTCTGTGCATTTACATTTACTTCTTTCTCACAATTTAGAGCCAAAGAAATAAACTGGAAAGAGGATGGCAACTCCACGCTAATTATCAGCGAAGGCAACATTGTAAAAACGGATCTTAAAACAGGCCTCCAAACTATCATCGTAAAAAAAGATCAACTGATTCCCACAGGCGCAACAGATCCGCTAAAATTCAATATCTACAGTTTTTCTCCTGATTATAAAATGCTGCTGATCTTTACCAATACGGCAAAAGTATGGCGCTACAATACCCGCGGCGATTATTGGATATTAAACTTAGCTACCAGCCAACTAACCCAGCTGGGAAAAACGCTTCCATCGCAATCGCTGATGTTTGCAAAAATTTCTCCAAATGGAAAGCAGGCGGCTTATGTGAGCGAGCACAATATATACGTGGAAGATCTTTCTTCTCACACAATAAAGCCACTAACGGTTGACGGTACACGGAAATTTATAAACGGCACTTTTGACTGGGTTTACGAAGAAGAACTTGGCTGTCGTGATGGATTCCGATGGAGTCCCGACAGCAAAAAAATTGCTTTCTGGCAGGTAGATGCTACAAAAATCCGGGACTATTATATGCTGAATACTACGGATTCGGTTTATTCAAGAATTATTCCCGTTGAATATCCCAAGGTGGGTTGGCCGCCGTCCCCGGTGCGTATCGGTGTGATAACGGTTGATAATGACAATATCGAATGGATGAATGTTCCGGGCAATCCCCAGGAACATTATATACCACGAATGGAATGGGCCGATAATTCTTTACAGGTGGTTTTGCAGCAATTGAACAGAAAACAGAATGAAAGTAAGCTATTTTATTATGATGTGAATACCGGTACTGCAACGAATTTTTATACCGAAAATGATAAAGCTTTTATCGATATTAAATCAAGGTGGAACGATAATGATCCGACGGGATGGGATTGGCTGCATTACGGAAAAGATTTTCTTTGGGTGAGCGAAAAAGATGGCTGGCGACATATCTACTTAATCAATCGCAATGGCAAAGAATCCCTGGTTACCAGAGGCGATTATGATATCAAAAATATCAAATGCATAGACGAAAAAAATGGCTATGTATATTTCATGGCGTCGCCCAAAAATGCGACTCAGCTCTATTTGTATCGCACCAAACTTAATGGTAAGGGAAAGCTGGAGCCACTATCGCCTCCAAACCTGGTTGGTACAAATAATTATAATATTTCTCCGTATGCCAAATACGCAATGCATTCGTTTTCAAATTATAAGACTCCCCCTACGGCAGAATGGATTAGTTTACCAGACGGAAAACCATTGGACAATAATAACAGTATTGCTAAAAACATGAAAACTGTGGAACACAATAATATCCGTTATTTCAAAGTAACTACAGAAGACAATATTACACTGGATGGCTGGATGATATATCCCTATAATTTTGATTCAACTAAAAAATACCCGGTTGTATTTTATGTGTATGGAGAGCCTGGATCTTCCACTGTGGACGATAAATTTGGCGCGCAATCTAATTTTCTATACCAAGGGAATATGAGTAAAGACGGATATTTTCAAGTGTCTGTCGATAATAGGGGAACGCCTTCACTTCGTGGAAGAGAATGGCGCAAATCAATTTACGGGCAAATAGGAAGATTAAACATCCGTGACCAGGCGATGGCTGCAAAGAAAATATTAGACGAACCCTATTTTGACAAGGACCGAGTGGCTGTATGGGGTTGGAGCGGTGGCGGTTCTTCTACACTAAACCTGATGTTTCAGCATCCTGAAATATATAAAACAGGGATTTCTATCGCGGCGGTTACCAATCTTTTGTTTTACGATAACATTTATGAAGAGAGATACATGGGTTTGATTCCTGAAAATAAAGAAAATTATATTTTGGGTTCACCTATTCATTATGCACAAAATTTGCAGGGAAACTTATTATTTATTCATGGCACAGGCGATGACAATGTACAATATGATAATGCCGAGGCTTTGCTGAACGAATTAATAAAATATAATAAGCAATTCCAGTTTATGCCTTATCCTAACAGAACCCATGCAATCTCTGAAGGTGAAGGGACACGCCAGCATTTATCTACTTTATACACAAATTATTTAAGAAAAAATTGTCCTCCCGGAGCGAGGGATCAATAAATGTTAGAGGCGAACAACATAAAAAAGCTGTATTCAAAATTGTGGCTTTTCTATATTGTTGCTAATTGAATATTGAATGCAGTAAACGAACAAAAATACGAAATTCAGTTTCGTCGTTTCATTCACCGTCCAAGCCTTTCAAAGTCTCTTTAAGCGCTGCAACCGCATCAGAGGACGTTTCGGCATCATCTGAAAATATAGCTTTTGCATCATCATCGTTACCGTAAAATGCCTCGTTTGATTTAGAATCGACTGCAATTTCGGATCCGCCCAAACTAATTCCTGCAAATAATCCTTTGCTGCTCGAATAAGAATATACCTCTGCTTCAAATTTAGAATCAGTACTCGCACTGGAGCTTCGTCCAACAGGTCCGGCTGTGGCAGATATGTCACCTCCCAAGGTAAAACTTCCCTTGCCTATATTCTGCAAAGTTTCTCCATTCTTAAAAATTAAAACCAAATCTACAGCCTGCACGCCAACTTGAAAACCGACACTGCCGCCGGTAATCGTAACGAACACAGGATTGCTCCACGATCCGTCTTCCTGTTTTAATACTGCAATGCCCTTGCCCCTTTTACCCGCAAAAACGAATCCGGCATTGATGAGCTTTGGAACAACAATAATTCCCTGTGTCACTTTCAAAAGCTCTTGTGGTATGCTTTCTTTCATCTCGCTGAAATCCTTTAGCACTTTTGCGCTGGACACTATCCGGTCTTCTTGCTTATTTTCGTTATCCTGGCATTTTGTAACCGAAGCAAAAAGAAATATAAAAATTGTTGAAAGCAATAATGGTAAGGTTGTTGATTTTTTCATAATTAGATTGTTATAAGATTATGTGACCTTTGCAACATAGTGTCATTTAGGATTTAAATTCGAATGCCTTTACTTTTTTATAACTTTTTTAAGAGAAACTTTTAGAAATAAAAAAAGCCATCCCGAAACGAGACAGCTTTTTAAAGCTATTTTTAGTTAATCCTATTAATTAATATTCTTTAGAAGAAATACTATGAATCAGAAGATTTCTCTTCAGAAACCGAAGCAACTTTTTCACCAGAGCCGGCATCTGCGCCTGATCTTGGAGGTCCTTTCCTTACAAAAACAGGACGGCTTGCAACTTTCGCTTTTTTGTGTGTTTCCTGGCGTTTAGTAAATTCAGCATCATGGTCTGTGCTCCACTTAGTGAATTTCTCCATCGCAGCCGCTTCGTCAAAAAGACCAAGAGAAACACCACGCAGTAGATGTTTCAAATATAACACACCCTTAAAGCTCAAAATACGACGAACTGTATCAGTCGGTTGAGCGCCCTTATGAAGCCATTCTAATGCTTTCTGGCGATCTACCTGAATACTTGCCGGTACGGTAAGTGGATTATAAGATCCTAATTTTTGAATAAATTTTCCGTCACGTGGACTACGTGAATCTGCAACTACTATAAAGTAGAATGGCCTTTTCTTAGAGCCATGTCTTTGCAATCTCATTTTTACAGCCATAAAAATAAAAATTTTTTTGGGTTTATTTAATTTGGTTTTTAAAAGGATTGCAAATATAATAATTGCGAACTTAAAATACAAAACATTCCTGCTAAAATTAAAAAAACGCCTGCTAAAAGTAAGAAGTTAACACTATGTCTTCGAAAATGGGATTATTATCCTATCTGTGCCTACTTTTAAGGTACTTTTCATGTATTATTTGTTCCATGGGTTTTTCATAAACTTTACTTTCTACCCATGAAATTATATCTAAATAGGCAAACGATCTCGTTTCAAAACGGTTTTTTTCCAAGTGCTTTATTTTGGAGAGAAAGTTCTGCAACTCTGGTTTTAATGCCCGTGCATTTACCTTGAATGAATGACGCAAAAAACTAAATATAGCTTCTTCCACCACAGTAAGATTTTTCATTTTTGCCATAAAACGATACACTGATCTTATAAGAGAATCCAATATTTCATCATTCCCAATTTCGTAGTGGCACATCAAATGCATCAGACGTGCATAGCATTGCAAATCATTGCGCAGGCCAGGTCGATTATCATTTATAAGCTTGTGCAAGTAGTCTATCGCTTTTGCGTACTCACCGGCCCCAAAATAAAGGGACGCAAATTTGTAATTGAAAACCAGGATTCGATGGCTGTCAACAAACAGTGCATATTCAGAAAGCTTTTTTTCTACTTCCGGCACTATTTCAAGGCCTTTAGTAAAATTCCCCTGCATAAGATACTGATTCAATTTAGCGCCGTTTATATAAATAGACGTATGGGTTCTAAAATTGTCATGCCGGTTAGCCGTTTCCGTTTTAGCAAAATCTTCGAATTTTTCAAGCGTGTATTTAAATTCCTTAAAATTTCTTAAATCGAAGTGTGCGTTTAATAATGTATGCATTCCCTTTATGTAATGCCCGGTCTCTACCGCGATCATTGGACTGTCTTCATCAAACAGGTCAATCCACTTTTGGCTGTACTTATAATACATCAAAAAATCCTGACGGATAAATGCGTACCAACAATAGCTCTGGTATAAATAGAGTTTTTCATAAAACCCATGTATAGCATGCACGTCATCTGGCAAAGAACCCTTGAAAAATTTTCTTATACCCTTTTCATCATCTTCATTTCGTGCATGTCCATTCTCAACGTACCACCTGTACAACAATAAGGCAAGATTAGACAGCTTGGTCACCCTGTCTATATGATTGCTGATATCCAACGCTTCATTGGCAAGCAATTCTGTTTTTTCCAGTGTACTTCTCGTGATATGTAACGTTTCTATTTTCTTTTCCAGGGAAATAGCTTGCACCAAAAAATTCATTTTCTGATTGGTTTTTGCCAGCTCTTTTGCCTTTTCTAGTATATGGAGGCTTTGAATTTTGAGTCCTTTGTTGTACAATAACCGGGCATTATCAAGTTGCTCACTGAGTTTAAGGTCTATATTGTCGTTTGTTTTTAAAAGTCGCAGGCTGGCTAATATTTGTTTATAAAGATGTGTCTTCAAATTAGAAAACTGCGGCCTGGTGAAATCTTTAAGCGTTTTTAAAAGAAATTTTTCATCATATTCCGGGAGCTTATCCATGGCATCAAACAATCTTATGATTTTTAGATCTTCTTTGGACGAACTCCGTTTTATATAAAGTTTAAAATGCCTCTTTTCAGACTTTTCGAGTGAATGAATTAATTGGAATAAGGTATCTGATAAATGGTTGGACATCGATATTTTTTTTGTCAAATTCTTCCTGCCATCGGTTAAAAAAATGCTACATCACACCGCGGTAAGCCGTTTGTCGTATGGCTGCAATATGTCAGTGCAAGCAAAAGCTATTTGCAAAGCAAAGAAAGAAAAAAAATGAAAAGAAAAGATAATAAGAGTATTATCTTTTAAAAATTTCTTTATGACAAGCGCTGCGAAGGAGCGTCATATGAACAATTAAGCATCCTGAAATCAAGCAATCGAAAAGGGTCGTTCTGTTTCTACAGAGTAATTTTTGCGATTGCTAAAATAGCTATTTTTTTTAACAGACAAAATATTTTTTTAATTCTTGAGCGGCACCTTCATTTTTAAGGGTATAAAAAACAGATGCCGACCATCATGACCGGCATCTGTTATTAGTTTAGAAATAGGGCTTTTTTAATCTAAATACCTTAAAGTTTAGCCACCACAAAATCCTGAGTTACTTTCGTTTTAGAGCTTACCTTGTAAACCTTAGTGGTATTGCTTTCCAGGTTAGTCACCTCAATCGTGATACCAAACAAATCTGATTGTAAATCATCCTCGTTACCAGCGATTCGATAATTTCTGGAAATATTGACTCCACTGACTTTTTCAGAAAGTAATTTATTATCTTCATAGTCCGTTATTGAGATCAAATACTGAGCGCTGTCAGAATTGTTTAAGTTGAGCTGGAACACGGGTTGGCTTTCGCTTTTACCAATAAATTTTAACTCGGTCGGATCACCAGTTTTCAAACGGGCGAATGTAGGAGTCGAAGTACCCATTATGCAAAGGCTTAGTAAGCCTAATGCCATGTTTCTGGTTGTTTTTTTTGCTTGTTTCATAATACGTGTTTTTTAGATTTAATGATTAAAATTTGTTTACTCATTCAAGCAACGACGATGTAAAAGTAATTCGGTAAAAATGATGACGCAAACAAGAATTTTGCAACTTACGGCATGTTGAAATCACTTCTATTCCAACGCAACCAATGCCAGCAAAGAGTTTTATTTTCAAACGCATTTGATGCCCAAACCTATTATTAAGAAAATTGCAAACGAGTTACCGTATCTTTTTTAATTAATTAAGCACGTAACATTTTAATTTATTGCTTTTGGAAAATATTTATTTTGCTCCTCTAATCTCATTATTCCTCCGTTCTAAATTTTCATAACATAAGAAACTATTTTTCAGTCACAATCTGTATATCGCAAAATAAACGGCCTGAATTTTTTTTACTTTGTTTTAAAAAGCTTATGTTAGTACTGAAAATAAAATAATGGCCCTAAAAATGGGTTGGGCATCATGAAACAAAAAGCTTTAATTCGTTAGCCTTTAATTAATTACAAAAAAATAAACGATTATGCGATGATAAAGCATTCAATAACTTAGTTATAACATGTGACAACCTCAAACTAAATTTGTCTTAACAAAGGAAGAAAAAGTAGAAGGAATTTGAAGCGTTAGAATAAACAAGCAAATCTTCCGTTATAAGTTGTAGACAGCACAAAATAATATTTAAACTTTCTCATATCAAGCAATCGAAAAGGGTCGCTCTGTTTCCACAGAGGGACCTATTTTTTTTAGCTCTGACTCTCTTATTTTTGTGAATTAGCAACCCTAAGGAACATTTATATATTTATGTATTTGCAACGATAATTGCCATTGGGGATTTTCTTTGATGTAGTCAACGATCAAAGGTGTTACCATTTCTGATTTACTCCATTCAGGTTGCAGATACAGATTACATTGAGATGAAACTTGGGCTGCATATTTTTCAGCCCAGGCAAAGTCTGATTTATTAAAGACGATTATTTTTAATTCGTTTGCTTTAGGCAGTATGTCAGGCAAGGGTGGTTTAAACTTTTTCGGCGAAAGGCATATCCAGTCCCAACTTCCGGTTAAGGGCGACGAGCCTGAAGTTTCTATATTTGTAGCAAATCCTTCTTCTTGTAACGTGGAAGTTAATTCCTCAAGATTATACAGAGTGGGTTCGCCGCCCGTAATTACAGCTAATCTAGCAGGATTTCTTTTTGCTGCTGAAATTATTTTTTCGATGCTTTGTAAAGGATACAAATTCTCGTCCCAGCTATCTTTTACATCGCACCAAACGCAACCTACATCGCAGCCTGCCAGCCTGATAAAGTATGCGGCTTTACCTTGGTGAAATCCTTCTCCCTGGAGCGTGTAGAAGGATTCCATGATGGGTAAGGCGTGAGTGGCTAATGGTGAATCGTGAATAATCAATGAATGAAAAATATATGGGTGATTGAAAAAGCAAAGTTAAATAGTAAGCAAACAAATATCCCTGATTTCTATTTTATCAAATAGCCTGATTGTTCTGGGCATTTTCTTAAACCCCTTGTTTGGAGGGCCGGGAGGCTGCCTTAAATGTGTTCATTAGCAAAGCCGCAATGGTCATCAATCCTACGCCGCCAGGCACTGGACTGATATAACTGCATTTGGGCGCCACATTTTCAAAATCAACATCTCCCTTTAATGCAAATCCACTTTTTTTCGTTTCATCTTTTACGCGATTGATACCGACGTCTACCACGACCCCGTTTTCTTTCACCATGTCCGCTGTAACAAATTTTGGTTTGCCAATAGCAGCAACAATAATATCCGCCTTCAGGCAAACAGATTTTAAATCTTTTGTACGCGAATGACAAAGCGTAACCGTTGCATTTCCATACTCACTATTGTTCCTGCTCATCAATATGCTTAATGGTGTTCCCACGGTATGACTTCTTCCGATTATCACTACATTTTTACCCTGCGTTGAAATGTTGTAATGCTGAAGCATTAACAGAACACCATACGGCGTAGCCGAAATAAATGTCGGAAAACCAAGCACCATGTTGCCAATATTCAAGGGATGAAATCCATCGACATCTTTTTCCGGAGAAATATGTAGCGTAACCTTCTTTTCAGAAATATGTTTTGGCAAAGGGACCTGTACAAGAATGCCATCAATATTATCGTCATTATTCAGCTCATCTATTTTTTCTAAAAGCATCTCCTCGGAAATGGAACTATCATACCGGAATAAAGAGGATTGAATACCAATCTCTTTACAGTTTTTTACTTTTGAAGCCACATAAGTTTCGCTGGCAGGATCATTACCAACAAGAATAGCGGCGAGATGTGGTA